>Ga0302311_10006579_pt1 | contig 11990 bp, 11 predicted proteins | sample III_Palsa_N1_3_FD_200449 | JGI IMG/M metagenome (GOLD analysis project Ga0302311, IMG submission 200449) | Peat permafrost microbial communities from Stordalen Mire near Abisko, Sweden - III_Palsa_N1_3 | ecosystem: Environmental > Terrestrial > Soil > Palsa > Peat permafrost | place: Sweden...
GAATTTCCGCGAGCGGCAACCAAAATGCGGCGGCGCACCATGAATTTGTGCGATGCAATATATTTCGCCGCCCAGTTGGTCAATCGCCGCCTATTCCTTGCGCAGCGGTAGCTCTATGTCTGCCAAGAGGGCAGCGCGAATCGGAAGGACCAGCCATGCGCCTGGTGCTGGTAAAGGGCAGTTCCCAATACGGCTCGCTGCGGCTGCACATCGACCAGCTGGCGGCGGCGCTGGCCGGGCGGGGCCATGATACGGTCGTCATTGACGCCACCGCCAACGGCGCTGGGAACGCGTTGAATGAGGCCCTGTCCGTCCCCACCCAGGGCCTGATCACCTTCAACGGCATGCTGCACGACACCGCCGCCGGCGAGATGGTGCGCAAGGCGGGTTGCGTCTTTGTCAGCCTTTTCGTCGATCATCCGATCTATCACCTGAGCCGGCTGGACGACAAAATCGCCAAACAGGCGCTGTTCTTTCTAGACCGGACCCACGTCGAGTTCATGGCCGCCTGGGGCGCCGGTCGGGCGTTCAAACACGTCGCCTTGTCGCCCCCCGGCGCCAATGAGCTGGCCGACGCGGTCGATGTCTCGGACGAAGCCTTTGCCCGGCGCGACATACCGATCCTGTTCACCGGCACCTATCGCGGCCCGCCCACGCAGGGGTGGCGCGACTGGCCGGACAGCCCGGCGCGGCAGCTGGTCGGCGGCGCCGCCGAACGCATGGCGGCCGATGGGCGGCTGTCTCTGCTGGACGCGCTCCGGGCAAGCCTGGCGGCCCGCAAGGCCATGCTCTCGACGGACCTGCTGCAGGCCATCGCCCCCATGCTCCATGTGGCCCAGCAATATGCCGAGGCCTACCATCGCCATGCCGTGCTGACGGCCCTGGGCGCGGCGGGCGTGCCCATCCAAGTGAGCGGCCTGGGCTGGGAGCCGCTCTGCGCCGCCTATCCGACGTTCAGCTATCTCGGGATCGGCAGTTTCGAGGAAACCCTGCATCTGCTGCGCCGCGCCAGGATCGTGCTCAATATCAACAACGGCTTCATCGCCGGCGGCCACGAACGGGTCTTCACCGCCATGTGCGCCGGGGCCTGCGTGTTTTCGGAGACCAGCCAATATTATGCGGCCGCCTTCAAGGAGGGGGAGGAGATGGCGACCTTCTCGCTGGACCGGCTCGATCGCGCCCCCGGCCAACTGCTGGCCCTGATGGCCGATCTTCCGGCCCAGGCCGCCATGGCCCGCGCCGGTCATCATCGCGCCATGGCCGACCACCGCTGGCTTGCCCGGGCGGACGAGATCGTGAAGGCTGTAGGCTCGGCGCTTTAGCGGGCGGACGGAGTGACGGATGCGCATCGCCCTATGCCTCAGCGGCCAGCCCCGCACCTGGCGGCACACCTGGCGCACCGCCTTCGACTTCTTCGCCGGCCACGCGGTGGACGTCTTCATCCACACCTGGGAGGAGACGGACCCGGCGGACCTTCGCGATCTGCTGGCGACCTATGCGCCGCGGGGGTACGCGGTGGAGGCGCGGCCATTGTTCATCGCCGAAAAGCGGCGGATGGCCGAGCTGTTTCCGACCTCGCCGCCCTTCACCATCTTCGACATGTTTCATTCGATGTCCGCCAGCGTGGCGCTGGCCCTGGCGGCGAGCAAGGCCGGCCAGCCCTATGATGTGATCTGCCGCTCCCGCTTCGACCTGATTCACGATGGCCGCTGGGACGGCGAGCCGCCCCCGACGAATGCGGTTGTGGTGTCGGCGGCGGAGGCCCGCGAGGACGCCTGCAACGATCAATTCGCCCTCGGCGATCCGGCGGCGATGCGGCTCTACGCTGGCGTCTCCCCCTGGCTGATGGACGGCCTGCTGGACTTTCACGGATCGCTGTTTCGGCCCGAGATGGCGCTGTATCACTATCTGACCAGGACCTGCGGGCTGACCGTGGTCCGGGCGCCCTTGGCGGTGACCCTGCTGCGGCCGGACCAGGCGGGGCGGCCGTTCGCGGATCTGCGCGACGACCCGATGTTCCATGCGCTCAAGCGGGAGGACTGGGAGGCCTTCGCCAAGACTCATGACCTGCGCGGGGCGGACAGGGCGCTGGACTTTGAGCATTTCGGCCGCACGCCGCTGGCCCTTGATCGCTGGCTTCAGGGGCTGCCGGCCGAGCGGCGGGCGGCGGTGCTGACGCCGGCCTGGCCCGAGCGCATTGTCGCCATCGAGCGCCTGATCGGGGACGAGATCGGGCGGGCGGACATGGACGCCCAGCGCCACGGCATGGTGCGTCTGATCTGCGCCGCCCTGATGCATCGCATGGCGCGGGACGAGCCCGTGTCGCCGCTGAGCTTCATCGTCCAGGCCCTGTCTGCGAACGTCCTGGACATGCAGCGGGCTCAGGCCTGGGTTCAGGCGGACGGGGGCCGCATCGCACAGGTTGCCGCGTTTCTTGGCGACCTGCCCATGCTCGCCGCCGCGCTCCGCTTCGCCCCGCCGTTCGAGCAGCCCGCGTCGTCGGGATGGCGCGCGGAATAGGCGCACGGCGAAAGTCAGGGCGAGTCGATCCAGTCGCCTGCTCTAAGCCGGCGCCCCGCCGAGCACCTGATACTCCTCCGGCGTGCCGCAGAAGATCACCTCATCGCGGGCGATGAGCCGGTAGTGAATGCGGCGGCCGGCGGCGATCAGGGGGTTGTAGAGCGGGGCGACATAGAGCTCGTTCATCGACGGCGCCGCGCGTTCGGCCGCCAGGGCCTGGCGGAAATCGCTGGCCCGGGCGAAGTGATAGAGGCCGGTGCAGCACAGGTCGGAGATCGGCCGCTTTTCCGCCGTGGCGAGCACCAGCGGCTCGGGACCCGGACCGGGCGCGACGTAGGACCAGTTGGCGCCGGAACCGCGAAACACCTCCAGCCATCCGTCCACATCCTCCGCGCCGCCGGGAGGCGGAAACCGAAAGCCGGGCCGGAAGGTGTCGATGTTGAAGATGGTCAGGGGGACATCGCCGGCGACATCGAGGGCGAGCAGGCCTTTTTCCACCGTCTCGGCCTGGCCGGCTGTCGGGGCGGTCAGGCCAACGATGCGGGCGTCGGCGACACCGAGCCGCCGGCAAGACTCGGCCACGAAGGCTTCCGCGCCGGCCACCGGGCCGGTGATGAAGAGGAAGGGGGTGTCAGCAAACGAAGCCGCGAAACTCAGGACCGCATGGTCGAACACCGAACGGCCCTCCAGGGGCAGTTCGTATTTGGGCCGCCTATAGCCGGCCCTGGCAAAGCGCGCCGACGCGCCGGCCATGGGGATGACGATCACGACCGGTCCAGGTCCAGATAGAGGCGCAAGGCGTTGGCGATGAAGGCCTGCTGGCGATCCGGGCGATCGGCGTGCAGGGGCGGGGCCGACAGGAAGAGGCCGGTCATGATGGCCCTGATCTCAGGCGACGCCCCGCCCAGGCCATCAATGGCCACGTCGGCCCAGGCGTCCTCCAGCCAGGCTTGCGCGGGCAGCGGCTCGAACTCCAGGCCGTAGTCGCGGTCGGTCTGGCGGACCCGGTAGCGGCCGGCGATGATCTGGTCGTAGCGGCCGATGATCGAGTGGGCGAACTTGGCCAGGTCGTAGCGCGTATCGCCCCACAGGCTCGGCGGGCCGCTCACGGATCCCCGAGGATCGATCACCTTGATCCGCCTTAAGCGGCCGCTGTAGAGGATGTTGCTGAAGCAGAAATCCCCATGCATCACCGTCTCGGGCCGGCCGCTGTCCAGGTCGATGGCGCCGCCCAGCAGCTCGGCGATCCGGCGCAGGGAGGGGCATGGCCGGCCGTCGAAGGACAGCTCGCGGTCGATGTCGAAACCGGCGCGGGCGAAGCTCTCCAGTCGGTCGTGGGTCTTGTTCACCACCAGAGCCGCCAGGGCGGCGTCGCCCGAGCCCTCGCCGCGGTGACCGGCGCAGAGGCCGAGAAAGGCCTCGCAGGAGGCCAGGATCCGCAGCCAGGCCTTGCGGCCGATGGCGCCATGGACGAACAGCTCCGACAGCACCGGCAGATATTCGTATTCGGTCAGATAGAAGCCGCGCCCGTCGACCACCCCGGTCTCGATCATCCGCGCGCACCAGATCTGCAGGTCCGAGGGGGCGTTTCGCAGCCACCGCGCCTCGGCCAGCATCTTGGCCTCGTCGGCGCTGGATTTGCGCGCGGTCAGGCCGTCCATCTTCAGGGTGTTGAACGCCCGCGCGGTGCTGACCGCCAGCCGGGAGCGGAAGAAGGTCTGCAGGTGGCCGAAGTCCAGCCAGTCGTCGGTGAGGCGCAGGGCGACAGGGTGGCCCGCGAGATAGAGGTTCACCCCGGCGACGAAATCGCCCCGGGCCCGCGTTAAGGCGCGAACCAGATCAAGACTGGACGAAAAGGCGAAATAGCCGGCCGCCACCGGACGGCCGCGTCCTTCCTCGCCAGCCGGGACCACGTCAAGCGCCGCGATCCGCCCGTCCCGGACCTCAACCTCCGCCCAGGAATAGTCGCCGCCGCTGGCGCCGCCGACGATAAGGTCAACCGCGTCCACCGGCGGGTCGGTGATCAGGGTGTCGCCATGCAGGATGTGGACGGGCAGGTCGCCCTTGCCGAGGCTGTTGACGGCATAGACCACCGCCTCCCCCAGCCGCAGGCCCTCGGGGATGGTGACGATTTCGACGCCCAGCTGGGTCAACCGGTCGGTATCGAAAGCCGAGACCGCGAAGGTTTCGGGCAGGACCAGGTGGACGACGCCCCGCCCCTTCAGTTCCGCCATCTGCAGATCATAGAGCCGGTGTGGCCCGACCGGCAGGAAGGCCGGCGGCAGGGGACCGAACTCGATCGCCAGCTCCTGGCCGACGATGGCGCCGGACATGATCAGGCGGATCGTCTCCATGGCCTAGGCCTGGCCCGCGATCAGGGCCTGGATCTGCTCCAGGCTCATGCTCAGGAATTCTCCCGGCCGCACGGCGCGGTCATCGACATAGAAGCCCTCATCCCCGCACCAGGGCTTGCCCACATGGATCTCGTCGAAGGGCACCTGGTGACGCCGCAACCAGTCGATCATGACCGGCAGGGTGTTGGCGTTGATCTTGCCGACCTGGCCGCCAAAGGTGCGCATGTTGCGCGCCGAGCAGATCACGATCTCGAACCCCTGGGTCTTGTAGTCGCGGAGCTTCTCGATCACGGCGAGATTGGGCTCACGGTCGGCGTATGACCGGCTAGGGTCATCGATCGTGAGCACGCCGTCGAGGTCGAAGACCAGCCGTTTCATCGCGCCACCTGACCGTGATTCTCCCCTCACGGGTTTATCAGTCCGGTCCGCCGGGAGCATCAGCCGGTGTCGGACATTCCTGGCGGCCGGACTTAAAAAATGGCCATGACCCCTTACGTAGTAAGGCCTAGCGCCAGCATGACACCCAACAAGCTTGGGTGCGTTTGCTGAAATACAGAGCGGGGGTCAGCATGGTGAGATCGGTATTGGCTTTCGGCGCCGCGGTTGCTGCGCTGGCTTTCAGTGCGTCTCCGGCGGCCGCCGAGATCGTGGATCAGGTCTGGATCGGCGGCTATGCCCACGACATCAGCGACCTCGGCCTCGGCAAGGAGAGCAACACTACCGATATTCAGCTTGAGGTAGATTCTGCACAGCCGCAGGTTTTGCGTTTCCTCGGCGCCCCGCATCTGAACGCGACCCTGGCGTTGAATACGGCCGGCAAGACCGATTTCGGATCGGTGGGGCTGGCGTGGGATCGCCGCCTGATCGGCTCGCTCTATGGCTCGCTGCAGTTCGGCATCGGCGATAGCGACGGGGTTACGCGGCCATCCTCCGATCCCAAGGACCGTGACCGTCTGCTGCTGGGATCCAAGGCGCTGTTCCGCGAGGCGGCCGGGGTGAACTGGCGGATGAAGAACCACTGGCTGATCGGGGTGCAGTTCGTGCACGCCTCCAACGGGCTGATCCTCGGCCGGCGCTATAACGAGGGCATCAACGACGCGGGCGTCCGGATCGGCTACCGATTCAAATAGTCATGCCAGGCGCGACGACAGCGCCTTCGCCACCGCCCGGGCTTCGGCCCACCAGCCTTTGACCAGCTCGCCGGCGTCGCCCGAGACGGCCTGGCTGACCCCCTGCCCGGCCCACAGGGACAGCAGGTCGGGATCGCCGGCCTTGGCGGCGGCGGCGCGCAAGGGTTGGGTCAAGCGGTTTTGCACCGGATAGGCCGGAACCTGGCCCTCGACAGCGCGCAGGGCCGCCATGAAGCGGTTCTCGACGCCCCGGGCGTAGCGGCCGGTGAGCGCCCGCGTCAGGCGCGTGGGATCGTCGCCCGCCTGTTCCAACGCGCCGCGCCAGGCCTTGCTGATCGCCGCCTGGTCGCTGAGCAGGAAGGCGGTGCCCATCTGGGCGGCCACGGCGCCGAGGGCCAGGGCGGCCGCGACCCCGCGCCCGTCCATGATTCCGCCGGCGGCGATCACCGGCAGGTCCACCGCTTGGCGGATACCGCCCACCAGAGCGAAGGTCCCGATCAGGCTTTCCTCGGCGGACTTCAGGAAGGTCCCGCGATGGCCGCCGGCCTCGGCGCCCTGGGCGCTAATGGCGTCGGCGCCGACCTCGGCCCAAGCGCGGGCCTCCGCCACCGTGGTGGCCGTGCCGACGACGTAGCTCCCGGCGGCCTTGAGCGCGGCCACCTGCTCGGCCGTGATCAGGCCAAAGGTGAAGGAGGCCAGCGGCGGGGCGGCGTGCAGCAGGGCGGCGAACTGGGCCTGGAAGTCCGGGGCGAAGTCGTTGGGCGGCGCGGGGGGCTCGATCCCCAGGCCTTCGTACCAGGGACGCAGGCGTTCGATGGCGGCGTCGACCTCGTCCTGGCCGGGGCTGGCGGGTTCGAGCACGAACAGGTTGACGCCGAACGGCCGGTCGGTGGCGGCGCGCAGGCGGCGGGTTTCCGCCTCGATGTCAGCGGGCGCCATCGCCCCCGCGCCGAAGGAGCCCAGGGCGCCCGCGCGGCTGACGGCCAGCGCCATCTCAAAGGAGGAGGCGCCGACCATGGGAGCCTGGAGGATGGGGATGGGGAGGTTGGCTAGCATGGCGGTTCCGGTTCTTTCGGAGAGGTCCCTAACCCCTCCCCCTCCCTCTCCCTCCGGGAGAGGTGTTCAGCGCTTGCACCTCTCCTGAAGGGAGGCTGAGGGATTAGGGACCTCTCCAAACTTAGCTTCCCTCCCGCTCCGCCTTCTCCGCCGCCAGCCTGGCCAGCACCCGTCCCCGGCCCTTGCTGAGCGCCGTGAGCACGCCGCGCAGGGTTCGGGTTTCCTGGGTGGACAGCCGCGCGCGGGCGAAGATGACGCGCAGGTTGCGGACCATCGATGGCTTCTTTTCCGCCGGGAAGAAGAAGCCGGCGTCTTCCAGATCGCGTTCGAGATGTTCGTAGAAGCCGGTGACCTCGGCCAGGGGCGCCGGTTCGTCCTCGCCCTTCATGGTCTCCGGCGCGGCGTCCGCGACCCCCATCCGCCACTCATAGGCGGTGACCGCCACCGCCTGGGCCAGGTTGAGCGAGCGGAATTTCGGATCGATGGGAATGGTGACGATGCCGTGGCAGAGGGCGATGTCGGCGGTCTCCAACCCCGCCCGCTCGCCGCCGTAGAGGTAGCCGATCTTCAACCCGGCCTCTGCGGCGGTCTTGAGCTCGGCGGCGCCTTCCCGGGCGGTGAGGATCGGCAGGCGGGTCTCGCGCGGGCGGGCGGTGGTGGCGAACAAGCGATGCAGGTCGCCGGCGGCCTCTTCCAGGGTGTCGAAAATCTTGGCGTCATCCAGGGGCCAGTTGGCGCCCGAGGCGCTGGGCCAGGCGCGCTCCTGCGGCCAGCCATCGCGCGGACGCACCATGCGCAGATCGGCGAGGCCGAAGTTGGCCATCACCCGCGCCACCGCGCCGATATTCTCGGCCAGCTGGGGCTCGTTCAGGATCACCACGGGCTGCGGAAGGCCATCGGACATCGGGTCCGAATAGCGGGTTTCGCGCAAGGCCGCGAGCGTCTATAGCGTCAGCCAAATCGCGCGCCCGCGTCGCCCCTGTGCGCCGCCGCGGAGACGCGCCCCTTCTCGAAGGCTTAAGCGGGAGTTCCCATGGCCAAGATCCACGTCGCCAATCCGGTAGCCGACCTCGACGGCGATGAAATGACCCGGATCATCTGGCAGATGATCAAGGACAAGCTGATCTTCCCCTTCCTGGATCTGAAGACCGAATATTACGACCTGGGGGTCGAGCACCGCGACGCCACCGACGACAAGGTCACCGTGGACTCGGCCGAGGCGATCAAGCGGCTGGGCGTGGGCATCAAGTGCGCCACCATCACTCCCGACGAAGCGCGGGTGAAGGAATTCAATCTGAAGTCCATGTGGAAGTCGCCCAACGGCACCATCCGCAACATCCTGGGCGGGGTGATCTTCCGCGAGCCCATCATCTGCAAGAACGTGCCGCGGCTGATCCCCGGCTGGACCCAACCGATCATCATCGGCCGCCACGCCTTTGGCGACCAGTATCGCGCCACCGACTTCGTGGTGCCGGGCAAGGGCGTGCTGACCGTCAAGTTCGTCGGCGACGACGGCACGGTGATCGAGCGCGAGGTGTTCAAATTCCCCGGCGGCGGCGTCGCCCTGTCGATGTACAACCTCGACGATTCGATCCGCGACTTCGCCCACGCCAGCTTCACCTATGGCCTGGCGCGCAAGTTCCCGGTCTATCTGTCGACCAAGAACACCATCCTGAAGGCCTATGACGGCCGCTTCAAAGACATCTTCCAGGAAATCTTCGACGCCGAATACGCCGACAAGTTCAAGGCGGAAGGCCTGATCTACGAGCACCGGCTGATCGACGACATGGTCGCCTCGTCGCTGAAATGGTCCGGCAACTTCATCTGGGCCTGCAAGAACTATGACGGCGACGTGCAGTCCGACCAGGTGGCGCAGGGCTATGGCTCCCTGGGCATGATGACCTCGGTGCTGCTCACCCCCGACGGCAAGATCATGGAGGCCGAGGCCGCCCACGGCACCGTCACCCGCCACTATCGCCAGCATCAGCGTGGAGAGAGCACCTCGACCAACTCCGTCGCCTCCATCTTTGCCTGGACCCAAGGGCTGAAGCACCGGGCCAAGCTGGACGGCAACGGCGACCTGGAACACTGGGCCGAGACCCTGGAACAGACCTGCGTGACCACCATCGAGTCCGGCGCCATGACCAAGGACCTGGCGCTGCTGGTGGGCGACCACCAGGGCTGGCTGACCACCGAAGGCTTCATCGACAAGGTGGCGGAGAATTTGACCAAGGCGCTGGCGTAAGAACTGCGACGGCGGCGTTCGCGCGTCGTCCTCTCCTTCGACAAGCTCAGGATGAGGGCGATGGATGGTGGGCGCGGTAGAAATCCTCATGCTGAGCTGGTCGAAGCATCAGAGGATTTCGCACCCGCCCCTCGCGCGGCTGGCTTAGCCGTTTTGTCGCGCGCGGCGTTCATGCTCTGATGCAGTGCGAGGAGCACAGACCATGAAGCGCCCGATATTGACGATATTCGTGATCGGGGTGTTGGCGTTCGGCGCCGTCTTCCTGGCGGCGCCCTGGTTCGCCTTCCGCGCCCTGCGCTCGGCCGCCAAGGCCAACGACATCCAGGCCATGGCCGAGCTGATCGACTTCAACGCCGTGCGCCAGAACCTGAACGGCCAGGTCGACCCCGAGGCAGCCGCCCCGGCGCCGGACCTGTGGCACGACCCCATCGGCGCCATGCGCCACGCGCTGCAGCCCTTGCAGCCGCAGCACGACATGGACAGTTATCTGACGCCGCAGTCGATCTCCGGCCTTGCCGCCGGGGAGACCGGGGCCGATCCGGCCAGCCCGACCTCGCGCCTGTCCGACCTGGTTCCTGGGGCGCAGGGCCGGTCGATCCAGTACTGGGATCCGAACCGGTTCCGGGTGCAGGTGACCAACAATGACGGCGGCCGCACCCTGTTCACCTTTGAACGGCGCGGCCTGCTGGACTGGAAGCTGGTGCAGATCCACCTGCCTGGCCACCCCGCGCCCGCCCCCGGCCAGCCGCAACACCCCTGATCGTTCGAGACGAGCCTTGTCCGCCGCCCTTTCGCAGGTCCTGCCCTTCTTCATCATCGTCGGCGTCGGCTGGCTGGCGGCGCGAACCCGGCTGCTGGACGAGCGGGTGGCGGAGGGACTGGCCTCCTATGTTTTCTGGATCGGCTTTCCCGCCCTGCTGATCAACGCCCTGGCCCAGGGGACGGAGTTCGGCATCGGCCTGCCCAAGGCCCTGGTGGCCTATGGCGTCTGCGCGGCCGCGGTGCTGGGCCTGACCCTGGTGATCGGCCGGATCGCGCGCTGGCCTGAGCGGAGCCGGGCGGCGGCGGGCTTGGCCGCCAGCCTGGGCAACTCCGCCTTCCTGGGGTTGCCGCTGGCGGTGGCCCTGTTCGGCCCCAGCGCCGGCGCCCCGGCCGCCGCCCTGGTGGCGCTTGATTTCATTGTCGTGCTGTCGCTGGGGGTGTTCGCGGTGGCCCGCGCCGGGGGACGATCGGCCTCGCGCGCGGCGCTGGGCGTGGCCCGCAACCCGGTGATCGTCGGCGCCGTGGTGGGGCTGGCGCTGGCCTTGACCCACACCACCCTGCCACCGCTGATCGCCCGGCCGTTGACCGCCCTGGCCGCCACCGGCAGCCCCGTGGCCCTGATCGCCCTGGGCGCTGTGCTGGGCCAGCCTCGGCGCAGCAGCGGCGGCCTGCGCCGCATCGTCGAGCTGCCGGTCTTCCTGGCCGCACTCCTGAAGCTGGTCGTTTTCCCGGCCCTGGTCTATGCCCTGGCCCGCGCCCTGGGCGTGCCGCCGGACATCCGACGGGTCGTCATCCTGCTGGCCGCCTGCCCCACGGCGGTGAACGTCTTCATCCAAGCCAAGGCCTACAACGTCTATGCCGACGGCGCGGCGCGGATCGTGGCGGTGACCACGGGCCTGGCGATCGTGACGCTGACGGCCCTGGCTGTGGCGCTGGTCTGATGCGCGCCGGGGCGAGCCTATCCAATGTGTAACTCGACAATTGTCGCCGACCTGGTTTTGACTGCGAGGCCGCGCCACCGCGCCGTCTTGAGCGAGGATATCTGCCTGTGAGCCTGATCGACCGCCTGCATCCCCGTCATTGGCCGGCCCCCGCGCAGGAGGCGTGGGCGATCGCCAAGACCATGGCGTTCGCGGCGGTGGTGGTGCTGATCCCGCGCATCGTGCTGGCTCAGCCCTTCACCATTCCCTCCGCCTCGATGGAGCCGACGGTGCAGGAGGGCGACTACATCGTGGTGTCCAAGTTCGCCTATGGCTGGAGCAACTATTCGGTCACCGCCGGGACGCTGCCGATCAGCCCGCCGCCGGGGGTTGGCCGCTTCATGGCCCGGCCGCCGCGTCGGGGGGACGTGGTGGTGTTCAGCCTGCCGCGGGACGACCATGAGGTCTATATCAAGCGGCTGATCGGCCTGCCCGGCGACACGGTGCAGGTGCGAGGAGGGGTGCTGTATGTGAACGGCGTGGCCGCGCCGCAGTCCCCCACCAGGGCCGCCCCCACCACCTGCCCCGATGACTATGAGAGCAAGACGGTGACCGCGCGATATGACGAGGTCCTGCCTGGCGGCCGGGTTCACCAGATCGCCGCCTGTGGCGACCGCCGGGACCACGCGAACAATACCGCCGCGTTCCGGGTGCCCGCCAACTGCTATTTCATGATGGGCGACAATCGCGACAACTCCGTCGACAGCCGCTTTGCGCCCTTAGGGGGGCGGCAGACCGCCGCGGCCGAGGCGGCCTGCCCGTTCGACACCAGCCTGTCGCCGGCTCTGGGCGAGGACTGGGACGGGGTCGGCTTCGTGCCGGCCGATCACCTGATCGGCAAGGCGGACGCGATCCTGTTCTCCTGGTCCCACGGGGCGTCGCTGTTCAAGCCCTGGACCTGGGTGATGAATGTGCAGTTGAACCGCTGGATGAAGGCGATCGC
>Ga0302311_10006585_pt1 | contig 11983 bp, 12 predicted proteins | sample III_Palsa_N1_3_FD_200449 | JGI IMG/M metagenome (GOLD analysis project Ga0302311, IMG submission 200449) | Peat permafrost microbial communities from Stordalen Mire near Abisko, Sweden - III_Palsa_N1_3 | ecosystem: Environmental > Terrestrial > Soil > Palsa > Peat permafrost | place: Sweden...
CCCAGCATCGGCGTCGGCTTCGCCCTCGCGGGCAGCCTGTTCATCGGCGATGTCGAAGGTCGAAGGCTCGGACTTCATCCGGTGACAATAGCTCCGATGCGGGTCGTCGACGAACCTAAGTTGCGACCCGAGTGGCTTGTGATAGAACGTATACAAGTTGATCTGGAGGGCGGCATGTCCGACTCGACCGTCCTGTCCATTCGCGTCTCGGCTGAAACCAAGGCCAAGTTGGACGAGCTTGCCAGTTGCACTCGGCGGTCGCGTTCCTTCCTCGCCGCCGAGGCTGTCGAGGCTTATGTCGATCGCCAACTCGACATCGCCCGCAGGGTCCAGGAGGGCTTTGAGGACATGCAGAACGGCGATCTCGTTCCCCATGAGGAGGCGATGGCGCGCCTGCATGCAACGATCGAGCGCGCCGCCGCCAGGAAGAAGGCTTGAGGCGCGTCTTCTGGTCGAGGCGCGCCCTCGACGAGTTCGACGAGGCGATCGGGTATATCGCCCAGGACAGCCGGCGCGCCGCGCTGGATGTCGCCGTCCGATTGAACGACAGCGCGGAGCGGCTTGGCGAATTCGCCACCGGCCGACGCGGAGAACAGGCCGGCGCCTACGAGAAAGTGGTCGCGCGGACGTCCTATGTGCTGGTCTACGCCATCGACGAGAGCAGAAACGCCATCGTCATCCTGCGCGTGATCCACATGGCCCGCGATCGGGCCGAGGAGTGATCAGCTGTCGAACACGATCACGCTGCGGGCCAGTTCGCCGCGGCGGAGCTCGTCGAAGGCCTCGTTGACCTGTTCGAGCTTGATGCGCTGGCCGATCATCTCGTCGAGCTTCAGCTTACCCGACATGTAGAAATCGACGAACCGCGGCATGTCGATCGGGAAGCGGTTGGAGCCCATCAGCGAGCCCTGGATGCGCTTCTCGCCCAGGAAGTCCGCCCCCATCAGCTCGATCGAGACGCCGACCGGGATCATGCCGATGATGTTGGCCGTGCCGCCCCGGCGCAGCATGCGGAAGGCCTGTTCGGCGGTCTGTTTCAGGCCGATGGCTTCGAAGCTGTGGTGCACGCCGCCGCTGGTCAGGTCCATGACCTGCTTCACCGGGTCGCCGTCGGCGGGGTTGATCACATCGGTGGCGCCGAAGGCCTTGGCCAGGTTCAGCTTCGAGCCTTGCATGTCGATGGCGATGATCCGGCCGGCGCCGGCGATGGCCGCGCCGTTCACCGCCGCCAGGCCCACGCCGCCGCAGCCGATCACGGCCACGGTCTCGCCCGGACGGACGTTCGAGGTGTGGATCACCGCGCCGACGCCGGTGGTCACGCTGCAGCCGATCAGGGCGGCGCGGTCCAGCGGCATGTCCTTGCGGATGCGGGTGCAGGCGTGCTCGTGGATCAGCATGTATTCGGCGAAGGACGACAGGTTCAGGAACTGGTTCATGTCGCCTGCATCTTCCTTCAGGCGCGGGGCGTCGCCCTTGCCGCGGCGGGTCTCGGGCGAGACGCACAGGCTCATCCGGCCGCCGAGGCAGAACTCGCAGTGGCCGCAGAAGGCCGACAGGCAGGTGATCACATGGTCGCCCGGCTTCACCGTACGGACTTCCGAGCCGACCTGCTCGACCACGCCGGCGCTCTCGTGGCCCAGCACGGCCGGCAGCGGATAAGGATACGAGCCTTCGACGAAGTGCAGGTCCGAATGGCAGACGCCGGCGGCGGCGGTGCGGATCAGCACCTCGTGCGGGCCGGGCTTGGAGATCTGCACGTCCTCGATCACCAGCGGCGTCTTGGTCTGGCGCAGTACGGCGGCTTTCATCGGGCGCTCCTCGAAGGCTGGGTATGGTGCGACTTTCCCGTTCATCATCACGGTCCGCAGCCGGGCGCAAGGGCTGGTGCGGCGCAACAATTTGGCCGCGCTGCAGCATCGACGGCCGCGCCTACACCCCCAGTCGGGGGGGCGGTGTCGGCGGGCGCTTCCCCGGCGTGCGCGCCCGCGCTACAGGCTCAGCCATGAACCTCGCCCGCTTTCCCCGTCGCCGCTACACGCCGCATCCGACGCCGCTGGAGCCGCTGGTCCACCTGTCGAAACACCTTGGCGGGCCGGAGATCTGGATCAAACGCGACGACCTGACCGGCCTGACCGGCGGCGGCAACAAGACCCGCAAGCTCGAGTTCCTGGTCGCCGACGCCCTGGCCCAGGGCGCCGACACCCTGGTCACGGTCGGCGCGCCCCAGTCCAACCACTGCCGGCTGACCCTGGCCGCCGCGGTCAAGGAAGGCCTGAAGTGCCGGCTGGTGATCGAGGAGCGGGTGGCGGGGACCTACGATCCCAAGGCCTCGGGCAACAACTATCTGTTCGACCTGCTGGGGGTCGAGAGCCTCACCCCGGTGAAGGCCGGGGCCAATCTCGCCCACGAGATGCAACAAGTGGCGGATGACGTCGCCAAGCAGCAGGGCCGCAAGGCCTACATCATCCCCGGCGGCGGCTCGAACCCGCTGGGCGCGCTCGGCTATGTGGCCTGCGCCGAGGAGCTGATGGGCCAGAGCTTCGACCAGGGCGTGGCCTTCGACCATGCGGTGTGCGCCTCGGGCTCGGCCGGCACCCACGCCGGCTTCCTGGTCGGCCTGCTCGGGACCCACGCCCACCTGCCGGTGACCGGCATCAACGTCCGCCGCCCGCGCGCCGAACAGGAGGGCAATGTCCACGGCCTGGCCCAGGCGACGGCCGAACTGCTCGGCCTGCCCGCCGTGCCGCGCGAGAGCGTGGTCGCCCTCGATGAATGGGTCGGCCCGGGCTACTCGATCCCCACCGGTGAAATGGTCGAGGCGGTGCGCATGCTGGCCTCGCTCGAAGGCGTGCTGCTGGATCCGGTCTATACCGGCAAGGCCATGGCCGGCCTGATCGGCCTGGTTCGCCGCGGCCATTTCAGCAAGGGCCAGCGGGTGGTGTTCCTGCACACCGGCGGCTCGCCGGCGCTCTACGCCTATCAAAGCGTGCTGCAGTCATGACCTTGAAGACGGTGGGCGTCCTCGGCGGCATGGGCCCGGCCGCCACCGTCGATTTCATGGACAAGCTGCTGAAGGCGACGCACGCCCCGACCGAGCAGGACAATCTGCGCCTGCTGGTCGACTGCAATCCGCATGTGCCCGACCGCAACCATCTGGCCCCGGACGGGCCGCAGCCGGGACCGGTGCTGGCCGACATGGCGCGCGGGCTCGAGCGCTCGGGCGCCGACTTCGTGGTCATGGCCTGCAATACCGCTCACGCCTACGAGGGCGACATCCGCGCCGCCCTCGGCGTGCCCTTCGTCAGCCTGATCGCCGAGACCGCGGCCACGCTGAAGACGCGCCATCCGGCGGTGAAGCGGGTGGGGCTCCTGGCCGCCTCCGGCTGTCTCGACGCCCGGCTCTACCAGGATGCCTTCGCCAGGAACGGTGTGGAGTCGCTGACCCTCGACGCCGCGGGCCTGCACCGGTTCATGACCGTACTCTACGAGATCAAGCGCGGAAACGTCTCCGACGCGACGCGGGCGGAGATGCGGGCCCTGGCCGACCTCTTGATCGCCGCCGGCGCCGAAGTGGTCATCGCCGCCTGCACCGAAGTCCCCCTGGTGCTGGCCCAGCCCGACATCGCCAAACCCCTGCTCGACACCACCGCGGTGCTGGTGGAGCGGACGCTGGCCTATGCGCGGGATGGAGAGGCGTTGCCGGGGTAGGGGCAGCGCCGCCGGTTAGGCGTTGAACCCCCAGTGCCGCACATCGCCCACATCCACGTGGACGAAGTCGGAGGCGGGGTAGTAGCCGACGCCGCCGCGCTGCAGGCCGAAGGCGGCGTTGCGCAGATGGTCGAGGGCCACGTCGGCGAGGCGGATGTCGATGGCTTCGCCCTGCATGTGCAGGCTGTGCACGGCGACGCCGGAATGCTCGCCCTCTTCGTGCAGCATGGCGTTGGTGGACGGCGAGCGGTAGCCGGAGATCACCTGGAACGATTGGCGCGTGCCGGTGCGGGCGCGCAGGGTGTCCAGCAGGTCGATCAGGCTGGCGTCGATCTCGTGCTGCTCGCCGTTGCGGAAGTCGCGCAGGACCCGCTTCAGGTCGTACATCGCCTCGGGGATATAGCGGCCGTCCTCATAGTAGACGGTCTCGAGCCGTTCCTCGGTGTGCAGGTTGTGCAGGGCGATCTTGCGAACGGGGGCGTTGGGATCGCCGGTGGCGAGATCGCGCGCCAGATAGGGCTTGGCGACGCCGCGGCGGGTGACATGGCTGGCCAGCGTCGTGTGGCGCCCGTGGGCGGCATGGCCGTGCGCCTTGGCCAGGTGCAGCGCGTGTGAACCGTGGCTGTGAACCGAATGGGCGCTCGCGTGTTTGGCTATGGAATGCTTCGCGTGATGCGCGGCTTTCGCCAGAGCCTGCGTCCCTACGGCCGAGCTTACGGCCGTAGCGAGAGAGGCTGTGAAAAGACGCCGACGCGAAAAATCCATGGGCATTTCCGAACCTCGACGCGCCAGGGTGCGCATCAAGAAGTTCCCCGACTGTTACCGACAACCCACACTTTGCAAAAACGGGCGGGCCTGACCACCCCGTGTCCGATCACGAAGTTCGTGAACGGCCAAAACCACGGCGCCGCTTCCATGTGCGGCCAAGCTGCCTGATTTCCTTGCAGATTCAACGAAACTGACGCCGGGAAACTTCGAGGAGGACGCGTCGATCCTTACCGCGATGCGGCGATCAGTCCCAACAGTTGGCTGTCCCAGTCGTAGATGTCGTTGCGGAAGTCCATCCGCCCCTTCACGTCCGGATAGACGGTCCAGTACATCAGGAACACCGGCATGGGCCGCTCCAGCTGGACGCGCTGGGTCTTGCCGTCCTGGACCGCGTCCTGGATGCGATCCGGGGTCCAGGTCTCGTCGCCGGTGAACAGCTTGTCGGCAAGGTCGAACGGCCGTTCCAGCCGCACGCACCCATGACTGACGTCGCGGGCATCCTGGCCGAAGGCCTTATGGGACGGCGTGTCGTGCAGATAGACGGCGAAGGGGTTGGGGAAGTCGAACTTGATCTGGCCGAGGGCCGACTTGGCGCCCGACTTCTGCTGCAGCCGGTGGCCGCCGTCGGGTGTGTCGATGAAGCGGAAGCCGTGCGCGGCCAGATAGCCGGGGTGGGCCGCCTCCTTCGGATAGTATTCCTTCTCGGCGATGGTCGAGGGCACGTTCCACGGCGGGTTCAGCACGATCGAGTCGATCTGAGAGGTCAGAAGCGGGGTCTGGTCGTCGGGGCGGCCCGGCGCGGCGCGCATCTCCAGCGACAGCGCGTTCTCCTCGAACAGGGTCATCTCGGCGGCGGCGATGTTCACCTCGATCCGGCTCGCCGGCCACAGGCGCGGCTCCCAGCGCCAGCGCTCCATGTTGGCGACGATCTGCAGCACCCGGCTCTGGGCGGCGACGTTCAACGACTCCAAAGTCAGGGTGTCGACCTTACCGGTGGTGTCGAACCCGTTGCGGCGCTGGTAGTATTTCACCGCGTCGGTCAGGGTGTCGTCGAACTGGTCCGAGGTGGTGTCGAGGTTCAGCGTCGGCTCCTCGACCATCAGCCGCTGGCGCAGCGCCGCCACGCGCGGGCCGGCCGCGCCGGGCTTCAGCTCCGGTCCGCCGTCGATGGTCGGCCAGCCGCCGGCGGCGACGATCGCCTTGTAGCGGGCCAGGGCCGTGCGCAGCAGCCGATAGCGGTCGAACGGTGGCGGCAGGCTGTCGATCCATTGCGCCACACGGTCCTGCTGGACCGCCAGGTTGAAGTCGTTCTCCGCATCGTAGGGCGCGGGCTTCATGGCCCAGTTCTTCGGCCAGTTGGTGATGCGCAGGCCGTGCTGGGCGCGCGCATAGCGGATGATCATCGTCCGCAGCAGGGCGTCGCCCTGGGCATGGAAGGTCGGATCGGCCGCGTAGACCTCGGCCTCGAGGTTGGCCGGATAGAATTCGCCGGCGCGGAAGCCGTGCGTCTCGGCCTCCTTCAGCGCCGCCAGGACCACCGACACCTGGTCGCGCCGCAGTGGCTGCGACGGAACCGCCTGGGCCTGAGGCGGCGCGGTGTAGGGATAGCCTGGACCGGTGGTGTTCGCCGGGCCAGTGCTGTTCGGCTGACCCGCGGACGTCCCACAGGCGACCGCGGCGAGGGCCGCCGCCGACATCCAGACTGCAATGTTCGAGCGCCGCGTCATCCGCCGTCCCCCACGGGCTCTATCGACCATTCATTTCGCCTGTGCAAAGGGACGGCCGCATTCGCGGACAGTTGTTCGATTTTAGATGCAGGGGCGCCACGCCCGAAGCAAGCGTAGCGGCTGCCTAGATGTGTATCGGATGGCCCAAAGCGCGCAGGGCCGCCTCGTGCACGGTCTCCGACAGGGTCGGGTGCACATGGATCGTGCCGGCCAGGTCCTCCAGCACCGCACCCATCTCTACGCTCATGCAGAACTCGCCGGCCAGTTCCGACACGTGCTGGCCCACCGCCTGCAGGCCGATCACCCGGTGGTCCGACTTGCGCGCCACCACCCGGGTGAAGCCGCCGCCATCGCCCGCCTCCATCGACAGGGCCCGGCCGTTGGCGGCGAACGGGAAGACGGCGCTGATCACTTCGATACCCTGCGCCTCGGCCTCGGCGGGCGACAGGCCGCACGAGACGATCTCCGGCTCGGTGAAGCAGACCGCGGCGATGGCGTTGGGGGCGAAGGTGCGGCTCTGGCCGGCGATGTTCTCCACGGCCACGTGGGCCTGGGCCGCCGCCTTGTGCTCCAGCATCGGTTCGCCGACCAGGTCGCCGATGGCGTAGACGCCGCGCATGGCGGTCTCCATCCGGTCGTTCACCTTCACGAACGCCCCGGCCATGTCGAGGCCCATGGCCTCCAGGCCCCAGCCCTGGGTGCGCGGCCGGCGGCCGACGGTGACCAGCAGCTTGTCGGCGGGCAGCCGCAGGATCTCGCCGCCCTTGTCGACCACCAGTTCGCCGTTCTCAAAGGCCTGGGCCTTGGCCCCGAGGTGCAGGGTCACGCCGGCCTTTTCCAGCCAGCTCTTCACCGGCCGGGTCAGGGCGTCGTCGTAGAGCGGCAGGATGCGGTTCAGCGCCTCCACCACCGTCACCTCGCAGCCGAACTTGCGGAAGGCCGAGCCGAGCTCCAGGCCGATATAGCCGGCCCCGATCACCACCAGCCGCTTCGGCAGCTCCGGCAGGCTCAGCGCCTCGGTGGACGAGATCACGTCGCCGCCGAACGGAATGTGCGGCAGAGCGGCCGGGACCGAGCCGGCGGCCAGCAGCACGGTCTCGGCCTTGATGGTCAGCTCGCCGTCTGCGGTTTCGATCACGCAGGTCTTGGCGTCGGTGAACCGGCCCCAGCCGTTCACCACCCGGACCTTCTGGCGCTTCAACAGGGCCGCGACCCCGCCGTTCAGCTTGTCGACCACCGTCTCCTTCCAGGCGACGGTCCGGGCCATGTCCAGCGTCGGCGCGGCGGACAGGCCGATGCCGTCTTTGGATCCGCCCACCGCGTGCGCCATGCCCTCGAACTTGGAGGCCACATGGATCAGCGCCTTGGACGGGATGCAGCCCCGGATCAGGCAGGTTCCGCCCACCCGGTCGCCCTCGACCAGCACGGTGTCGATGCCCAGCTGGCCGGCGCGGATCCCCGCCACATAGCCGCCGGGGCCGCCGCCGAGGATCAGGAGCTTGGTATTGATGGTGTTCGACATTTCAACCGCGGTTGTGCGAGCTCAATCGATGAACAGGGCGGCCGGGTTCTCCAGCAGCGCCTTGATGCGCTGGATGAATTCGGCGGCGTCGAAGCCGTCCACCACCCGGTGATCGAACGAGGACGACAGGTTCATCATCTTGCGCACTACCACCTGGCCGCCGATCACCACGGGCCGGTCGACGATCTTGTTGGGGCCGATGATGGCGACTTCGGGATGGTTGATCACCGGGGTGGTGGCGATCCCGCCGAGCGGCCCCAGCGAGGTGATGGTGATGGTCGAACCCGAGAGGTCGTCCTTCGATCCCTTGCCCGAGCGGGCGACATCGGCCGCCTTGATCACCGCCGTGGCCGATCCCCACAGGTCCAGCGCCTCGGCATGGCGCACCACCGGCACTATCAGCCCCTGCGGCGTCTGGGTGGCGACGCCGAAATGTACCGGGCGATATCGATGGACGACGCCGGCCTCGTCGTCGAAGCGGGCGTTGATCTGCGGATAGTCGGGCAGCACCTTGACCAGGGCGCGCATGATGAAGGGCAGGACGGTCAGCTTGGGCCGGTCCTTGTGGGTGGCGTTCAGGTGGGCGCGCAGCCGCTCCACCTCGGTCATGTCCACTTCCTCGATATAGGCGAAGTGGGGGATGCGGCGCTTGGCCTCCTGCATCTGCCGGGCGATGGCCCGGCGCATGCCGATCACCTTCACCGAATCCACGCCCTCGCGGACGGCGTAGGCCGAGGACGCGGCCTGCGCCGGGGCAGCCGACGGCCCCGAAGCCAGGAACGCGTCCAGGTCCTCGTGCGTGATCCGCCCGGCCGGGCCCGTGCCGGCCACGTACGACAGCTTCACGCCAAGGTCTTCGGCCCGGCGGCGCACGGCGGGCGAGGCGAGGGGGCGTTCGCCTTCGGCACGCGAAGGAACAGCGGCTTGCTTTTGTCCGCTCATCCCTGTGGAAGCGGGGACCCAGGCCTTGGCGGCGGGCGCGGTGGGTTCTGGTTTCGCAGCGGCTTCTTGAACGGGCGGTGAGGAGGCCCTCCCTGGGTCCCCGCTTCCGCGGGGATGAGCGGAATTTTGGGAGCCGGTGGCGAACTCCACCAGCACACCGCCCACGGCCGCCATCGCGCCCACGTCGCCGTGCAGGGCGACGATGGTTCCCGCCACTGGCGAGGTCATCTCCACCGTCGCCTTGTCGGTCATCACGTCGACCAGCGGCGCATCCTCGGCCACCACATCGCCGACCTTGACGTGCCAGGCGACGATCTCCGCTTCGGCCGTGCCTTCACCCACGTCGGGCAGGCGGAAGGCGAAATCACCACCGGACGTGCGGGCCGGGGTCGCCGCCGGAGCGGATGCGGCCGCCGGCGCGGCGTGCGAAACCTCGTTGGCCCTCGGGTCCGCGGTCTGCCGCGTGGGGGCCAGCGGAGCCTCGGCCTTCGCATTCCCCGCGCCCTCGACCTCGAACACGGCGATCGCGCCGCCGACGGGCGCCATGTCGCCCGGCGCGCCGTGGGTTTCGACCACCTTGCCCGCCACCGGCGAGGTCATCTCCACGGTGGCCTTGTCGGTCATCACGTCGACCAGCGGCGCATCCTCGGCCACCATGTCGCCGACCTTGACGTGCCAGGCGACGATCTCGGCCTCGGCGGTGCCTTCGCCCACGTCCGGCAGTTTGAAGACGAAGCGACCCATTCAGCCCACCATCACCTGCTTCAGCGCCAGCGCTACGCGGGCGGGACCCGGGAAGTATTCCCACTCGAAGGCGTGCGGATAGGGCGTGTCCCAGCCGGTGACCCTCAGGATCGGCGCCTCCAGCGCATAGAAGCAGTGCTCCTGCACCAGGGCCGACAGCTCGGCGCCGAAGCCCGAGGTGCGGGTCGCCTCGTGGACGATGACGCAGCGGCCGGTCTTGCGCACCGAGGCGACAATGCTCTCGAGGTCGACCGGGGCCAGGGTTCTGAGGTCGATCACCTCGGCGTCGACACCGGCCTCGGTCGCCGCGGCCACGGCCACGTGCACCATGGTGCCGTACGCCAGCACCGTCACGTCCTGGCCCTCGCGCACGATCCGCGCCTTGCCGAGCGGCACGGTATAGTGGCCCTCGGGCACGAGGTTGCCCTCGACCTTCTGCCACGGCGTCACAGGCTTGTCGGGATAGCCCTCGAACGGGCCGTTGTAGAGGCGCTTGGGCTCGAAGATCACCACCGGGTCGTTGCTCTCGATGGCGGCGATCAAGAGGCCCTTGGCGTCATAGGGGTTGGACGGGATCACCGTGGTCATGCCGGCCACGTGGGTGAACAGGGCTTCGGGCGACTGGCTGTGGGTCTGGCCGCCGAAGATGCCGCCGCCGTAGGGGGTGCGGATGGTCAGCGGCGCGATGAAGTCGCCGGCCGAGCGGTAGCGCAGGCGCGCGGCTTCGGAGACGATCTGGTCGTAGCCCGGATAGATGTAGTCGGCGAACTGGATCTCCACCACCGGGCGCAGGCCATAGGTGGCCATGCCGATGGCCGCGCCGATGATGCCGCCCTCGGAAATCGGCGTGTCGAAGCAGCGGTTCAGCCCGTACTTCTTCTGCAGCCCCTCGGTGGCGCGGAACACGCCGCCGAAATAGCCGACGTCCTCGCCGAAGGTCAGCACATTGGGGTCGCGCCCCAGCATGACGTCGAGCGCGGAGTTGATCGCCTGGATCATGTTCATCGGCGAAGCGGCGTCGGCGGCTCCGGCTTTTTCAGTCTTCGTCACGGCGTTCATCGGGCCACTCGCATCGACGGGGCTGCGTCCTTCGATACGGGCGGCTGCGCCGCCCTACTCAGGATGACGAAGGGTGGGTGGATCGCACAACGGGTCGTCATGCTGAGTAGGTCCGCAGGACCGTATCGAAGCACGCAGATCATATTCCCAGCTCCTGGCGCTGTTCGACCAGTCGCCAGTCCATCTCCTCGTAGACGTCCTCGAACATGGTCTTGACGCTGGGCCGCCCGCCCGCGTGCAGGGTGCCGTTGGCCTCGGCCTCGCGGGCGGCGGCGCGGACCAGTTCGACCAGCTCCTCGTGCAGGGCCTGTTGCCTGTCGTCGGACCATTCGCCGATGGCGATCAGGTGCTGCTTCAGCCGCTCGATCGGATCGCCCAGCGGCCACAGCTTGCCCTCGTCGGTGGGCCGGTAGCGCGACGGGTCGTCCGAGGTGGAATGCCCTTCGGCGCGGTAGGTGAAGAGTTCGATCACGGTCGCGCCCAGGTTCGAGCGCGCCCGCTCGGCCGCCCATTCGGTGGCGGCGTGGACGGCCAGGAAGTCGTTTCCGTCCACCCGCAGGGCCGGCAAGTTGTAGCCGATCGCCCGGCTGGCGAAGGGCGCATCCTCCCCGCCGGCGATGCCGTGGAAGGACGAGATGGCCCATTGGTTGTTGACGATGTTGAGGATCACCGGCGCCCGGTAGACGCTGGCGAAGATCATCGCCGCGTGGAAATCGCCCTCGGCGGTCGAGCCGTCGCCGATCCAGGTGGCGGCGATCTTGTCGTCACCCTTGTAGGCCGAGGCCATCGCCCAGCCCACCGCCTGTGGCATCTGGGTGCCGAGATTGCCCGAGATCGAGAAGAAGCCATCCTTCTTCGACGAGTACATCACCGGCAGCTGCCGGCCCTTCATCGGATCGTTCACGTTCGAGTAGATCTGGTTCATCATGTCGACCAGAGGGTAGTCGCGGGCGATCAAGAGGCCCTGCTGGCGGTAGGCCGGAAAACACATGTCCTCGCGCGTCAGCACCATGGCGGCGGCGGCGGCGACAGCCTCCTCGCCCGTGCACTTCATGTAGAAGCTGGTCTTGCCCTGCCGCTGCGCCCGGTACATCCGGTCGTCGTAGGCGCGGGTCAGCATCATGGTCTTGAGGCCGCGCTTCAGGGTGGCGGGATCGAGCTTCGGGTTCCACGGCCCCACCGCCTGGCCGTCCTTGCCCAGCACGCGGATCATGCCGTAGGCCAGCTCGCGCATGTCCTTGGGCAAGGTGTCGACCGCCGGACGTGGCGTCTCCCCGGCCTCGGGGATGTGCATGCTGGAGAAGTCGGCCTTTTCGCCGGGGCGGAAGCGGGGCTCTGGAATGCGCAGGCTGAGGGCGCGGCTGTTCTTCAGCCCCTTCGCGGGCGGCGCAGTCCGGGCGGATGCCATGGCGTGGTCCATCGAAAGTCAGCGGGGGCCGACGTGCTATGACCTCGGCGTTCCACCGGGTCAATAGACCTGAAACGCTCGGCAAAGCGGATAGTCCATGCTGCA
>Ga0302311_10006586_pt1 | contig 11980 bp, 10 predicted proteins | sample III_Palsa_N1_3_FD_200449 | JGI IMG/M metagenome (GOLD analysis project Ga0302311, IMG submission 200449) | Peat permafrost microbial communities from Stordalen Mire near Abisko, Sweden - III_Palsa_N1_3 | ecosystem: Environmental > Terrestrial > Soil > Palsa > Peat permafrost | place: Sweden...
CGTGCGCCTTGTTATCGCGCGGTGCAGCGTCGACTACGACGGCAGGCTCACCGCCCACCTCCCGGCCGCCCTCCGGCTGCTCATCGTGAAGGCCGACGGGTCGGTCCTCGTGCATTCCGACGGCGGCTCCTACAAGCCCCTTAACTGGATGTCGCCGCCCTGCCGGCTGACCGAGCAGCCGGACAAGTGGACGGTCGTCAACAAGGCCGGCGAAACGCTCACGATCACGATCACCGAGACCCTGTCCGACACCTCGATCGAGCTGGGCGTCGACCCCGGCCTGGTCAAGGACGGCGTCGAGTCCCACCTGCAGGAGCTGCTGGCCGAGCAGCTGCACCTGCTCGGCGACGGCTACCGGCTGATCCGCCGCGAGTACCCCACCCCGATCGGGCCGGTCGACATCATGTGCCGCGGCGCCGACGGGGAGCACGTGGCGGTCGAGCTCAAGCGGCACGCCGGGATCGACGCCACCGAGCAGCTGACCAGGTACCTGGAGCTGCTGAACCGGGACCCGCTGCTGGCGCCGGTCAAGGGCGTACTCGCCGCCCAGACGATCAAGCTCCAGGCGCGCACGCTGGCCGAGGACCGCGGCATCCGCTGCGTGGTCCTCGACTACGACGCCATGCGCGGCATCGAGCGCGAGGGCACCCTGTTCTAGGAATTCCGGTATTAATCATTTGTCTCGCCTCCCATCCGGCGCGGCCTTTGTCGGCGACCGGTATTTGTTATTCGAGATGCAAGCTGCGAGGATCGGCTGCCGAAATATTCGGCGCATGTGGATGCCGATTGGAGTGCCATGAATTCTCGAATTACGAAATTCTGGGAAAAAACCAGGCCGGCCGGGCTCCGGTCCGTTCTCGCCAGCCTCGCCGCCCTCGCGGTAATCACCGGGATGGCGGCCCCGGCCGGGGCCACTGACGCCTTCCCCACGACCAACGACCAGTCGACCACCATCGCCACGGCGCGGTGGTGGTATTACGGGGAGACCGCGAGCCAGGTCAGCGCGCTGGCCACCCAGCACGACGCGAGGATCACCCAGATCCGGGTCATGGATCCGTCCGTGCCGACGTTCGCGGTGACGATGGTCGCCAACAGCGGCGCCTACGCGAGCGGCTGGTGGTGGTACTACGGGCAGACCGCCAGCCAGGTGAGTACCCTGCTCAGCCACAACCAGGCGCGGCTGATCAGCATCGACCCGTACCAGACGAGCGCAGGCCTGCGGTTCGCGGTGGTCATGGTGCCCAACTCCGGCGCCCAGGACCGGGCCTGGTGGTGGTACTACGGCATCAGCGGCAGCGCGATCGGGCAGCTGCTCAGCCAGCACAACGCGCGCCTGGTCGCCCTGCGGCCGTACATGGATGGCGACCAGCGTGTTTTCGCGGTCATCATGATCTCCAACACCGGCGCCGACTACGCGTCCTCGGAATACTGGTACGGCGTCCCTATCAGCACCATTTCGTCGCATGTGAAAAATGACAATATGCGCGTGATCGCGCTTGCTCCGGACCCGACCGGCGGCTGGGATGCGATTCTCGTCGCGAGCGAGGGCGAAGAGTGGTACTGGTGGTACGGCATCAGTGCGGCGACCGTGGAGAGCAACATCGTCAGCCACGGAACCCGCCTGATTGACCTGTCGCCCTACTACGTGAATGGCGTGCTTAAGTTTGCCACGGTCGAATTCGAGGACAATAACCCGGCCCAGGCCCCCGTCAACGCCGCGAGCCGGCAGATCCAGGCCTACGCCGACGCACACGGCTGGGGCGGCGGGTACCACGGCGCCTACTTCGTCTCCTCGACGCCTGGCGCCGCGCCCGTCATCGCCGCCAACTCGAACTTCCGGTACGAGCCGGCCAGTTCCATCAAGGTGCTCTACCTGCTCTACACCCTGCGGTCCGGCATCTCGATGAACTCGAAGATCACCTACTACTGGCCGAACAGCGGCCCGCCCGACCCCGACGCCTGCCCCGCCAGCGTGCCCCAGACGCCCGCGAACGCGCACACCACGACCATCCTCACGGCGCTCACGGGGATGATCCAGGATTCCAACAACATCTACACCCGGGGCTTCGCCATCAAGTGGGGGCTGGCGAAGGTCCAGGCGCTGGCGGACCAGCTTGGCATGACGAGCACGCACCTCGACCAGCCCTACATTGGCTGCGGGTTCCTCGGCGGCGTCCGCAACGAGCTGACGCTGGCCGACGCCGCCCGGCTGTACGCCTCGGTGAGCAACGGCCGTTCCCTGACCGGCGCCGCGCGGACCCGGTTCTTCAACATCCTGGTGGGCGGTGCGGCGTCAGCGTCGAGTCCGTGGGGCCAGATCGTCACTCAGGAGGCGGCGAGCCTCGGCAAGTCCTCGATCGCCGGCAAGTTCCTCGCGCAGCTGAACGTGCGGTGGAAGGCGGGCTCCTATGAATTCTGCCTGTCCAGCTCCGGCTGCCTGCCCTACAAGCTGGACCTGGCGGACACCGGCTGGATCAGCATCCCGTTCATGAGCAGCGGGAAGGTCGTCGCCCGGACTTACGAGTTCGGGGACTTCGTCAATGACCTGCCGGAGACCTGCACGAGCTGCGCCGCGTCGAATAACGCGTTCAACCTGCTCTCGGAGGTCGGCGCCGACGAGGCGCAGAGCTCCATCAGGCAGGCCCTGACGACCTGGCCGTAAAGCCGGTCAGCGCCGGGCACGGCGGCCGACCGCGGCGGCCGTGCCCGGCCTGCTTCGTTCCCAGCGGAGCTGTCAGCGGGTCCGGTACACGTCAGCACGGTGATCGATGCGCACAACGTGAACGACCCGATCGATCTCGTCAATTCGATAGACCACGCGGTACGCACCACGGCGGGCGGAGTGATAACCGTCCAATTCCCGGGCCAAGGGCTTGCCGACTCGGAACGGGTTGTCGAGCAGCGGACCGGTAAGAAACTCCGTAACCGCCGCCGCGACCGCCAGTGGCAGACCGCGAGGCGGGCCTTCAACCAGCGCGCGACGGGCTGTGGGGGCCAGCGACAGCGTGTACGCCCCGTCGCTCATTCGCCACCGCGCTCAGCTCGCTTCCGCTGCTCCATCAGCCGCCTGAGTTCATCCGCGCCGATTGCCTCGCCGCGTGCGATCTCGGCCTCCGCCGCATTGATCTCGTCCACTGCGCCCGGCGTGGACAGCAGGTCGAGGGTCTCCTCAAGCGATTCCAGATCCGACACGGACATGATCACGGCCTCGGGACGGCCGTTGCGGGTAATCACCACCCTCTCATGCGTGTCCCGCACTCCATCGAGGACGGCGGACAGGCGGGCCTTCGCGTCGGCCAACGGAATCGTCGTCATGACCTGAATTATAGTCACCAAGTGCGCGGCTAACAACACCCATTCATGCGCACGCGAGGACCAGTCCCGAACGCAGCGTCTCGGCCGACCGGCCCCGAGTTGACGCCGTTGAGTATTGCCTGCTCGACCGGGCTGAGCGGGGCGGTCAGCGGGAAATGGGCGTGCAGGGCCACGCCCGGCTGCGCCATCATGCGCGGCAGCCGCCCCTGGTGCGGCCACGAGGCCGCGTGGACCAGGAACGGGTGGCAGAGGAACACGTCGCCGGCCTGGCCGGTCGCCAGGGCCGTCGGCCGGCCCGCGCTCGCTTCCGCCGCCGCTGACGCCGCCTTGGTCCAGGGCAGCCCCTCCTGGCCGGCCGGGGCCAGCACCCGGGCGGCGTCGAGGTGCGACCCGGGACGGATTCGGGTCGGCGCGCTGGCTTCGTCGACGTCGCTGAACAGGTACAGCGCCAGCAGCCCGCGGGCACGGGAGTTGATGTTGACCCGCAGCTGCCCGTCGCGTTCGTAGCTGGCCTCGATGTGCCAGCCCGCGTCGCCGGGATCGGCCAGGCTCGGGAAGCGCACCGGGATCGTGCCGCCGATACCTTCCCGACGCCACCAGCGGCCGACCCCGATCAGCTGGTCGAAGGCCTCCCACAGAGCAGGCCTGGTCCCGGCCTCGGCGAACGGGCCGCCCTCGGGGCAGGCGATCCGCACCACCGGTTCCGTCCAGGTGGCCGGGTCTTCGGTCACCCCGCGCTGGCCGAGATCGGACCAGATCAGCTGCCGGCAGGCCCGCACGACGTCGTCCGGCACCGCGCCCCGGAGGGCGACGTACCCGTCGGCGACGAAGGACTCCACCTCGCTGGCGCTGAGCATGGCGACAGGATCGCATCTCCCCCGGTGACGCCGCCATTCAATAAACGGCGCCACCGCGACGAGGTTACTCCCGGCTCGCCGCGGCCGCGGCCGGCCGGTACTGCGCCGCCAGCGGGAGGAAGAGGTCGTCGACGATCGAGACGATCCGCTCAGGGGGGACCGCAGTCAGCGTCATCAACAGCTCATGGCGCATGAGGTCGAACGGCATGGACAGGACGGCCTCGGGGATGCGGTCGAGGTCGATCTCGCCCCGTTCGCCGGCCCGGCGGTAGATCGCGGAGGACTTGATCGGCGCGTCCTGGATGATCCGGCCGCGCACCTCGGCCGGGGTCATCCCGCTGTCGGCCAGCAGGCCCGCGAAGCTGGCGGTGACGACCGCGCGAAAGCTGGACTGCCCGTCGCTGAAGCTGCCGAGCAGCTCGAGCAGGTCGCCTCGGAGGGTGCCGGTGTCGGGGGTCTCCACCTGGTGCGTCTCCCGGTAGTTGACAATGGCGGCGAGCACCAGCTCGTCCTTGTTCGACCAGCGGCGGTACAGCACCGCGACCCCGGTCTTGGCCCGCGCCGCGACCGACTCCATCGTCAGGCTGGTGAACCCGACCGTCGCCAGCTCCTCCCAGGCGGCGTCGAGCAGCGCGCGCTCGAGCTCCTCGCCCCGGCGGCGGTGTCGGACCTGATCGGACATGACCATGAGCCTACTCACCCCTTTAAGAGAGGCTTGCCTTCCTTATCATCCTAGCGTACGCTCCAGATAAGAAAGGTCAACAACTCTTATTTGGAGATGGTCCCATGGCTGCAACCGCCCCGGCCGACGGCAAGGTCGACCCGAAGGTCATCAAGACCGGCATCATCCTGGTCGTCGGCGTTCTGGCCGTGGTCTTCGACACCACCATCGTCAGCGTCGCCCTGCACACGCTGGTGACCGACCTGCATTCGTCCGTCTCGACGATCCAGTGGGTCAGCACCGGATACCTGCTGGCCCTCGGCATGACGGTGCCGCTTTCCACCTGGGGGTTGCGGCGGTACGGCGGAAAGCGGCTGTGGATGTTCGCGCTGGCCCTCTTCCTCGTCGGCTCCATCGGGGCGAGCCTGGCCTGGAACGCGGACTCCCTGATCGCCTGGCGGGTCGTCCAGGGGGCGGCCGGCGGGCTGCTGCTGTCGGTCCTGACGACGCTCATCATGCAGGCCGCCGGGGGCAAGTCGCTCGGCCGGACGGTCACGCTCATCGCGCTGCCCGCGCTGGTCGGCCCGATCCTCGGACCGCTCGTCGGCGGCGCGATCCTGACCCACCTGAGCTGGCGGTTCATGTTCTGGGTGAACGTGCCGTTCTGCCTGGCGGGTCTGGTTCTGGCCGCGAAGTACCTGCCCAAGGACACCGTGTCGGCAGTCAGGCCCAGGATGGACGTCCTCGGGTTCGCGCTGCTGGCGCCGGGCATCGCGGCGCTCATCCTCGGCCTCTCCAACGCGGGTGCGGCCGCCGGATTCGGCCACGGGGACGTGATCATCCCGCTGGCGATCGGCACCGTCCTCGTGGTCGCCTTCTGCCTGTACGCGGTGCGCAAGAGCGAGCCGATCGTGAACATCCGGCTGTTCGCCCACAGGTCGGTGGGCTCGTCATCGCTGGTGCTGTTCTTCTCCGGGTTCACGCTGTACGGCGCCATGCTCGTGCTGCCGCTCTTCTACCAGGAGGCGCGCGGCGCCACCGCCCTGACCGCGGGCATCATGCTCGTCCCGCAGGGCGTCGGCGCCCTGCTGAGCCGTGGCCTCGCCGGACGGCTGACCGACAAGATCGGAGGGCGCCCGGTCGCCATCGTCGGGTTCGCCATCATCGCCGCTTCCACTATCCCGTTCTGCTACGCCGACCCGAAAACCAGCAGCTGGCTGCTGGCGCTCTGGCTGCTAGCGCGCGGCTTCGGGCTCGGCGCCGTCACTATCTCGGTCATGGCGGTCGCCTACCTCGGACTCGACCGCGCCCAGATCCCCCACGCGAGCGTGCTGACCAGGACCGCTCAGCAGATCGGCGGCTCCTTCGGTGTCGCGGTGCTGGCGGTGATCTTCGAGAGCGCCGTCGCCTCTCAGCACGGCGCCCTCACCGCCGCCTTTCACGTCGCCTTCTGGTGGTCGGTCGGCTTCGCCGCGCTCGCCGCCGTTCTCTCGGTCGGGCTGCCGGGACGGCCGGGCACGGCCGCCAAGGTCGCTCCGGCCGAGCGGCCGGCGACAGGCAGCGCGGCCGTCGGCCCGACCGGACCGGCGCAGGCACAGGCGGTCCGCCAATAGGGCCGATCGCGGGGCGTCGTCCGTCGAATCACGCCCGTTCGGTCCCCGTAGGGATCGGCTCGGTTCAGGTCAATGGCGTAGCCGACAGGATCGCCATCCTGTCGGCTGCGCCACCGACATCGCCTATCGGTGTGGGTGGCGTAGGCGACAGGTCGCGTTCGGTGTCGGTGGCGTAGGCGACAGCTCCGGCTAGGCCGGATCGGGGCGGGTAGGGCGAGTGGGGCGGGTGGCGTGGGGGCGGGTCAGGCTCGGTCGGGGGGGAGGCGGTAGCGGTGGACGGCTACGGTGCCGACCTGGCGGACGGACAGCAGGGTCATCGGGTTGGCGGGGGTCTGCGGGTAGGCGGCGGGCAGGGCGAAGCGGGGGGCGGCCGGGTCGGCCACGAAGAACGGGGCGATCGCCAGCCGGAGCTCGTCGGCCAGGCCGCCTGCCAGGGCGTCGCGCAGGGTCCGGGCGCCGCCTTCGATGAGGACAGTCGCCACGGACCGTTCGAGATAAAGATCTTGGAGCACGGCCGACAGCGAGAGGTCCGCGCCCGCGTCGATGACCACGGCCCGGCGGTTGAATTTCCCGGCGGCCGACGCGGCGGCAGGCGACGCGGCGTAGACCAGCGGCGTGCCCGGGCCGGTGAAGAACCGGGCCGCAGGGTCCAGGTCGCCGGTGGCGGTCATCGTGACCCGGAGCGGGTGCGGAGGCTTCCCGGCCGCCTCGCGGGCGGCTATCCGGGCCGGGTCGCGGACCAGCAGGCGGGGATTGTCGGCCCGGACCGTGGCCGCGCCGACCAGGATCGCGTCGGCCGCCGCGCGCAGCGCGTCGACCTCGTCGAGGTCCTCGGGGCCGGACAGGATCAGCCGGTCGGCGGACGCGTCATCGAGGTAGCCGTCGATCGAGACGGCGCAGCTCAGCAGCGTGTACGGGCGGTCGGGCACGGACCTTACGCTACCGGTCGGGACCGGCCCGCATCGGAGGTGCCCGCGGCCGGGTGGTGATGGTTTACTGTGCTACATGGCAGGACATGCGGTTTCACCCACGGTGTCGGCATGGGGCAGCGTGCGGGACACGTTCGAGTCGGTCAACCCGGCCACCGGCGAGGTGCTCGCCACCTACGGCATCGACGGTGAGCGCGAGGTCGCGGCCGCGGTGCGGCGGGCGCGCGGCGCCGCCGAGTGGTGGGGCGGGCTCTCTTTCGCCGACCGGCGGCTGCGGCTGCTGGCCTGGAAGTCGCACCTCACCCGGTATATGGGGCGGCTCGCGCAGCTGGTGCACGACGAGACGGGAAAGCCGCTCGACGACGCCACGCTGGAAATCGTCAACACGATCCTGCACCTGGACTGGGCGGCCAAGCACGCCGCGTCGGTGCTGCGGCCGCGGCGGGTGGCCGCCGGCATCGCGATGATGAACCAGGCCGCGTCGGTCGAGTACCACCCGCTCGGCGTGGTCGGCGTGATCGGGCCGTGGAACTACCCGGTCTTCACCCCGATGGGGTCGATCGGGTACTCCCTCGCGGCCGGCAACGCGGTCGTGTTCAAGCCGAGCGAGCTGACGACCGGTGTCGGGCAGTGGCTGGTGCAGTCGTTCACCGAGGTGCTGTCGGAGGTGTTCGGCGAGACCGAGCCGGTGGTCCAGCTCGTCACCGGGCTCGGCCCGACCGGGGCCGAGCTGGCCAAGTCCGGGGTGAGCAAGCTCGCGTTCACCGGGTCGGCCGCCACCGCGCGGAAGGTGCTCGCGGCGGCGGCGGAGACGCTGACCCCGGTGCTGGCGGAGTGCGGCGGCAAGGACGCGATGCTGGTCGCGGCCGACGCCGACCTCGACGCGGCGGCCGACGCCGCCACCTGGGGGGCGATGTCCAACGCGGGGCAGACCTGCATCGGCATCGAGCGCGTGTACGTGGTCGACGGCGTCTACCAGTCGTTCCTTGAGAAGCTGAACGAGCGGGTCTCCCGGCTGCGGCCGGGCGACGACGGAACCGCCGAGTACGGGCCGATGACGCTGCCCGGGCAGCTCGACGTGGTGGAACGGCACTTGGCCGACGCGGTCGCGCGGGGCGGCCGGGCGGCCTACGGCGGCCTCGACTCGGTGCGGGCGCCCTACGTCCACCCGGTCGTGCTGGTGGACGTGGCCGAGGAGAGCCCGGCCCAGCGCGAGGAGACGTTCGGCCCGGTCGTGACCGTCACCCCGGTGGCGTCGCTGGCCGACGCGGTCCGGCTCGCCAACGCCTCGCCGTACGCGCTCGGGTCGGCCGTGTTCACTAAGCGCCGGGGGGCGGGGATGCGGGCCGCGCGGGCGCTGCGGGCGGGGATGACCTCGGTCAACTCGGCCCTTGCGTTCGCCGCGGTGCCCGCCCTGCCGTTCGGCGGTTCTGGCGAGTCCGGGTTCGGGCGCATTCACGGGGCGGACGGGCTGCGCGAGTTCTCCCGGGCCAAGTCGATCACCAGGCAGCGCATGAAGCCGCTGGTGCGCACGACGACGTTCAGCCGCGACCAGCGGGACATGGACCGGATCGTCAAGCTCGTGACCCTACTGCACGGCCGCCTGTATCAGCCCAAGCGCCGCAAGCGCTAAGAACGCCGGGAAGGCGGGGACGCCGGGAACGCTAGGGAACGCTAGGGAACCGAGGCGATGACCGCTTCCGGGTCCTGCGGGACGAGGGGCGCGCGCCCGGCGATCAGGTCGGCCGCGCGCTCGGCGATGGCGATCGTGGGCGCGTTGGTGTTGCCGCGCGGCAGCGTCGGCATCACCGAGGCGTCCACCACCCGCAGTCCCGCCACTCCCCTGACCCGGAGCAGCGGGTCCACCACGCTGTCGTAGCCGCTGGCGGAACGGGCCACGTCGCCGCCCATCGCGCAGGTGCCGACCGGGTGGTACGTGCTGGCGATGCCGGCCCGGATGTAGTCGCGCATCTCATGGTCGGTGTGCACCCCGTCGCCCGGCGACAGTTCCCGCCCGCAGATCTTCGACATCGGCGCGGCCGTCCCGTAGTCGCGCGCCATCCGCACCCCGACCGCGAGCGCGGACAGGTCGCGGACATCGGACAGGTAGCCGGGGTCGACCAGCGGACGGTGCCTCGGGTCGCGGGAGGCGAGGCCGAGGCGTCCCCGGCTGGCCACGTCGACCAGCGTGACCAGCACGGTCATCGCGCGGCTGGCCGGGTCGGACAGGCCCTGCTCGCGGAACGCGACCGGCAGCACGTGCCACTGCAGGTCGGGCGCGGAAAGCCTCGGGTCACTGCGGGCGAATCCGCCTGCCTCGGCGATGTTGGAGGTCAGCGGGCCCTTGTGGGTCAGCCGCCAGCGGGCGAAGCCCGCGTTGCCGGATGACTCCCACGGGCCCTTGAGCGACGGGGTGGACCAGATCACCGGGACCGACGGGTGGTCGATGAGGTTCGCGCCGACCGAGGGCAGGTCCGCGATCACGTAGATGCCGTGCTCGCGCAGGTGGTCGGCCGGCCCGATGCCGGACAGCATCAGCAGCTGCGGCGAGCCGATCGCGCCCGCGGCGAGGATCACCTCGGCCTCGGCCCGCGCGGTCTCGTCGAGGCCGTGGCGGCGGTAGGTGACCCCGGCCGCCCGGCCGCCCTCGATCAGCACCCCGGTCACCAGGGCGTCGGTGATGACGGTGAGGTTGCCCGGCCGGGCGGCCAGGTAGCCGTCGGCGGCGCTGCAGCGCCTGCCGTCCCGCTGGGTGACCTGGTAGTAGCCGACCCCGTCCTGCTGGGCGCCGTTGAAGTCGTCGTTGGCGACCGCGCCGCGGCGGACGGCCGACTCGATGAAGTGCCGGGTGTGCTCGGACTTGTGCCGCAGGTCCTGCACCGAGAGCGGCCCGCCGACGCCGTGATAGGCGCTCTCACCGCGGCCGTTGTCCTCGGCCCGGCGGAAGTACGGCAGCAGCTCCCGGTATCCCCAGCCGGCGCAGCCGTAGTCATCGCGCCAGCCGTCGTAGTCGGCCTTGTTGCCGCGGATGTAGATCATCGCGTTCATGGCCGAGGAGCCGCCTAGGACCTTGCCCCGCGGCCAGTAGACCGGGCGGCCGTCGGCGCGCTCCTGCGGGACCGTCACCAGGTTCCAGTCGTACCTGCTGCGGAAGAGCCTGCTGTAGGCCGCGGGCACCTGGATCTCATCGACGGCGGCGCCGTCCGGGCCCGCCTCAAGCAGGAGCACCCTGCTGCCGGGGTCCTCGGCGAGCCTGGCCGCGACCACGCAACCCGCGCTCCCGCCGCCCACGATCACGTAATCGAACACAGGGGTACCTTATTACGTCAAAGGGGACCAGAGAGCGCAAAGCGGGGTCCGGCGGGCCCCCGAGAACCGCCGGACCCCAGAATTTGCGTCTGTGACTACCCTTAGTCACTTTTCTGTGATCCCTGTTGTATGACAACCCTAATACCCCAGGCCAGAGACTTAATCACATTTCCATGATGATTACTTAGAGTGATTACTCTACCGTGTCGGTATGGCCGACGATAGCCGGGACAACCCGGTCGTACTCTCCACGATCTACACTCGCACCGGCGACGAGGGGACCACCGGGCTGTCCGACTTCAGCCGGGTGCCGAAGACCGACAGCCGCCTCGCCGCCTACGCCGACACCGACGAGGCCAACTGCGCCGTCGGCGTCGCCATCACCCTCGGCGGGCTGCCCGAGGACATCGTCGCGCTGCTGCGCCGGGTCCAGAACGAGCTCTTCGACTGCGGCGCCGACCTGGCCACCCCGCTGCCGGTCACGCCGCCTGAGTACCCGCAGCTGCGCATCGACGAGAGCTACGTCAGCGCGCTCGAGACCGCCTGCGACGCCTACAACGCGGGCCTGCCGACGCTGCGCACCTTCATCCTGCCCGGCGGGACCGCGGGGGCCGCCCTGCTGCACACCGCCCGGGCGGTGACGCGCCGGGCCGAGCGGACCGCCTGGGCGGCCGTCGCCGAGCACGGCGACACGATCAGCCGGTGGCCCGCCAAGTACCTGAACCGACTGTCGGACCTGCTGTTCATCCTCTCCCGGGCCGCCAACGCCGGCACCGGGGACGTGCTCTGGCGGCCGGGCGGCGACCGCTAGCGGGTCAGCCGAAGTCGGCCAGGTGCGAGCCCGGCGGGGAGGCCTCGAGCCAGGCCAGGAAGCCGGTCAGGGCCGCATCGGACATGGCCAGCTGCCAGCGGCCGCCGTCCGGCGGGCCGGACGGGTCGGCGGCCGGCTTGGCCGCCACCTCCACCACGATCCGGCCGACGCCGAGCGCCGCCACCTCGGCCTCGTCGGCCGGGCGACGGGAGACCACGGCCAGCGCCCGCCGCTGGAAGACCTGCTCCGGGCGCATCAGCACGCCCAGCGCGCCGTACCAGAACAGCTCGTCACGCTGATAGGAGAGCACGCCAAGACGCCACCCACCGTGCCCGAGGCCGTGCCAGGGCAGCCCGACGTGGTCGGGGGCGCCCTCCACGTTCAGCCGGCGCAGCGCGCACTCGACGGTTCCGCCGCTCCGCTCGAGCAGGAAGCGGCGGCTGGCGAGGACGGCGGCGGCGGCGACCAGGAGCACCAGGAACGCG
>Ga0302311_10006592_pt1 | contig 11975 bp, 10 predicted proteins | sample III_Palsa_N1_3_FD_200449 | JGI IMG/M metagenome (GOLD analysis project Ga0302311, IMG submission 200449) | Peat permafrost microbial communities from Stordalen Mire near Abisko, Sweden - III_Palsa_N1_3 | ecosystem: Environmental > Terrestrial > Soil > Palsa > Peat permafrost | place: Sweden...
CGATCTGCCCGCGGCGTGCGTTTTACACATAGGAAGGTTCATCCGCGAAGCCCCATCATGCGGCGACCTCATGTCGACCGCGAAGACGACCGTGCTCCCGGCAAACGACTGTCCTGACCTACGAAAAGGGCTTGCGGACTACGGCGCGATTAGACGACAGCCTGGACCCGCTGCTGCCGTCCGCTCTCCGGCGGCGGGTCAGCCTGCGGATTGCGAGACCCTGCGCCAATTGACCATCCCGCTCGCCGGACCAGCGCGCAGGAAGATCTCCGCGATGATGAGATTGGGAACCCAGGCCGCGAACGAAATCACCCGGTAGCCATCTTGGAAGCTGAAACCGACCAGAGGCGCGATTGGCAAGTAGAGGCGCAGCATCACCGCCCCGAATGTCAGCGCGTAGCTCCTGATCATCCAGCGTCGGTGTTCGGCGAAGCGGCCGGCAGCTGCGGTCTTCCACCCCAAGGCATTGACCACGAACCAGATCACCGCAAGCGTACCGAAACCGGCCGTCGACACGGGGCCTGTGGTCGCCCCAAACGCCAGGATGAGGCCCGCCGGCGCCGCCAGCAGACAAGCGACGACATAGATCCGACCGGAAGCCTTGTGCCAACCGCGACGTCCCCCCTTAGGCGTGCGCCAGAACTGAAACGGGCCTAGCAGCAGGGCGACCGCCGCCAGGCTCGCGTGAATGGGCAGCCAAGGCTGAGCGAACGCGTTTTGCGCGACCATCGCCGGTGCCGCCGGCCAACCGGGGAGCAGGTAGCGCAGGGAGAACAGCGCCAACGCCACGGCCAAGATCGCGCCGACGGCGCGGGTTAGTTTCGTGACGTGTTGCACAATTCAGCTCTCTTGGATCGACGCCGCCCTAAACGACGCGAGAACCTCTGCAGCGCCTCGGCGCCAAGAAAAGCGGGATTTCGTGAGTGTGCCCGGATCCTTCGCGAACGGAACGCTTTGACTTTGCCGGGCCTGGGCGGAAGGCTTGCCGGAATGAACCCACGGGCGAACTGGCGTCTATGGCGAGTCGGGCGAACCGGTCCGATCGAGTTCTTGGCGCTGGTCGGTCTGGCTATGTTCATGACCAGCGTGGACGCGTTCAACGTCCAGACCGACGATCTGCCGCTCCGGCTCGTCTACTGGCTAACAAACCTCGTCGGCGGCGGAGTGGTCGCAGCCCTGATCGAGCCCACTCTGGAACGCGCACCTCTGCTGGGCGCGCGACCGCGCCTCCGCGCGATCGCCCAGATCATCGTCATGACCTTTCCGATCACGGCGCTGGTGTGGTTCGTCTCCGGAATGATGGCAGTCAGCGGCCTGAACCTGGGGCCGCTGATTGGATATTTCCCGAGCGTGCTGGTCGTCGACATAGGGGTCGTACTGCTGGCGTGGGTTCTACGCCTGGCTACTCGGCCGCCCTTGTTGCTGGTTCAGAGCGGCAACGCCAATCCTCTGGCAGCGCATCTCGAGCCACGACTAGCGCGGGCCGCTCTGATCGCCGTCGAGGCCGAGGACCACTATCTGCGCGTCTACACGGCCGCCGGCCACGCTCTCGTCTACATGCGGTTTTCCGAGGCGCTGCGGACCCTGGACGCAGGCGACGGCCTTCGAACTCATCGGTCTTGGTGGGTCGCTCGGTCGGCCGTCGATGCAGTGCGCTGGCAAAACGGCCGCGCCGAAATAATGCTCAGCAACGGCATTCTTGCGCCCGTCAGCCGAAGTTACGCCAACGATGTCCGAAAGACCTCCTGGACGTAGCGGAACGCACAAGCATGACGCCAGCGGGCGTCGAGATTGCGGACCTGGTGCGGTGGCTGCCAGCGACGAGATCCAATGGTCATGCAGCTCATCTTGCTGGCGGCGGCGCGGACGGGATGCGACGCCCGCGAGCATTTGTCCGACAGCGGTCCGTTGGCGGACACGCGGCGACGCCCGTCGTCGGAGGGGACCCAGGGCGATGATTGACTTTGAGCGGACTCCTGGAAGGTCTGACATCGGCGATCGTTGATCGCCGAGCTGGTTTTCGTGTTCGGGCGAGGCTACGAGAGCGCTGCTCGCGCGCTGGTGATGAACTGAATGAAACGCGAAACGGCGACCATATCCCTTGCAGGATAGCGGATGGTGAAGGCGTCTCGCTGCTCGACGTCCTGCAGGTAGCTCAGCCATTCGGCCGTGAAGCGGGCGCGGAGTTTGACGTCGACTACAACCGGTCCCGTGAGGGTGTAGGGCCGTACCGTCCCGATCAAAGCCAGCGCGTCGCGCACCGCCTCGCGGAGACGGAGGTCGGCGTTGGCCGGTGACGGGTTGATCGCTGACATGAAGCCGTAGCTCGTCTTCAGGCAGGCGCTGGCGATGTCGCCAAGCAGGCGCCGGGTCTCATCGACCGCGACATCGTCGCCGGCGACCATCAGCACCGGCACGCCGAAATGGCCGGCGATGGCCGCGCTGATGCCAGCCTCGGAGACAGCGATGCCGTTCAGCCGTATTTCCTGGAAGAGATCGCCGCTGACCGTGTGCGCCAACGTGCCGCCCAGAGCGGTCGCGCCCGCATGATAGCCGATCAGAAGCGCGCCGTCGTAGTGCCCGAGCTCGATCCCCTGCATCATGCCCAAGGGTCTTGGCCAGGATCGAACTAAACTGACGTGTGGGGGCATGCGCTCGAAGCGGATGTTCTGACCGTTGCCATGCGAGTCGCTGACCACAACCTCGCTGGCGCCCCCTTCCTGCAAGGTCGCGCAGGCGGAGATCACGGCGTCGGTCATCCAGTCGCGGGCCGGCTCGTACTCGAAGCCGCCGGGCGTCAGGTTGGCGCGCGAGACGACCCCGGCCAGGCCCTCGATGTCGGCGGAAATGTAGAAGCGCATGAGGAGCTCCGCGTCGGATGGCGCGAGGGCGCCGGAAAGTCGACGGCGGGGCAAGCGCGCATGCCTAATGGCGCCATTAGCGGCGCCGATCAGCCGATCGGATCGGCGGCCGCCGCGCGGACCAGCGACAGGGTGTGCGCTTGGGTCTCGGCCATCGCCTCGGCGCACCAGCTGGCGAACTGCCGCGCCGGCGAGCGGGCGTCGCCCGGCCGGTGGGTGAGGATGCGGAAGTATTGCCCGAGCGCCGGCGGCGCATCGAGCGCGGCGACCAGATCGCCCTTCGCCAGCAGCCGGTTGACCAGGATCGAGCGCCCGACGGCGACGCCCTGGCCGGTCATGGCGGCGTGGTAGGCCAGGTGCGAAACGTTGAAGTGCCGCGACTTAACGGGGTTGGACGGCCAGTCGAGGCCCGAGGCGGCGCGCCAGCTGTTCCACTCGTCGTCGGGCGGCGCGCCCCACCACGGCGCGTCGTCATGCAGCAGCACCACTGGGGCGTCGCACGCCAGCCGGGTCTCGCGATAGCCGTGCGAGCAGACCGGAAACACGAACTCGCGGAACAGCGCCAGCTGGTGCAGGTCGCTGGCCGGATCGGGTTCATAGTCGATGACAATGTCGATGCCGCTCTCGTCTAGCCGGTCGATCGTGGACGGGGCCATTTCGGCGCGGACGAACACCTCGATGCCCGGGTGCTGCTGGTAGAAGTCCTCCAGATGGCTCACCAGCCATTCAGTCGCCAGCGACGGGATGCAGCTCACCACGATGGCGTTGCGCTGCAGCCGGCTGATGCGGCTGAGGTTGTCGTTCAGCAGCAGGGCCACCTGGGTCATGGTGTCGAGCAGCGACGCGCCGGCCTCGGTCAGCGTCATGCGGCTCTTGGCGCGGACGAATAGCGGCGCCCCCAGCCGCGCTTCCAGTCGCAGCACCCGCTGGCTGACGGCGCCTTGGGTAACGCCGAGCTGCTCGGCCGCGCGGGTCACCGAGCCAAGGCGGGCGGCGGCGCGGAATATCCAGAGGTCGGACAGCAACTGGGCGTCCAGCCGTCGCGCGTCGGGTTCTTCCTCGGGAGCGCGGGTCATCCCTGATTCGTTATCGAAGGCCCGCCCCTGCGTAAACCGTGGCTCAGGCTTGACCGGCGTCGGCTCGCCTGAAGGCGAACCGGATCGGCTGGGCGCCTTCCCACAGGGTGGTGCGGCCTAGCTCTGCCAGGCGCTCGGCGCCTTCGACGATGGTCAGGAAGCGATTGCCGGAGAGCTGGCCGTGGCGGCTGGCGAAGCGGACGTCGCCGTAGGCCAGCAGGATTTCGGTTTCGCTGAGACCGCCGGGATAGAAGAGGCACTGGCCGGGGTGGGGGAGGCTGGTGTGGTTTTCCCAGGACAGGTCGAAGGTCCTGGCGCCCATCGGGATCCAGCAGCCTTCGCCGCTCCAGCGCACGTGGATGAGCCGGTCCTCGTAGGGCAGCATGGCCCGGAATACCGCGCAGGTTTTTGGCGCCAGCGCTTCTTCCAGGCGTCCGACCAAGGCGAACGCGCCCACCGAAATATCGACAAGGGTCATGGAGGTCTCTGGCGCCGCCTCAGTGGCTGACGGGTGTAAAGGCAAGATCCTGGAAGTCGAAGCTGAAGTCGGCCAGCGGCGAGAGCGCCTTCAGGCTGACGCCGGCGACCGCCGCATCCTTGATCGCGAAGCTGACCACGGCGTCCTCGACGCCCGGCTGGAAGTGGGTGCGAAAGGCGTCGGGGCCGAACGGCGTCAGCGCGCTCTTCAGCGCCGGCGTGTGGGTGAAGTCGATGGCGAGGGCGCCGCCGCCAAGCGTCACCAGCATGTCGCCGTACCATGGGTCGCGATAGCGCCCGGCGTAGCGATCCAGCGGCAGGGTGGGACCACCGGGCGGCGCCGCGAAGCCGCCGGCGGACGCCTTGACCGCTTCGGCTTGGCCGTCGGTCACCGCCCTGTGCGCGAAGGCCAGCCAGTCGAACGGCGGCGCGCCCAGCAGCCGGTCGGCCAGCACATAGCGCAGCGCGGAGATCGCCTCTTCTTCCTGGGAGTTGGAATAGATCGCCAGGGCGACACTTTGATCGGGGAAGAGCGCCGTGCGGGTGATCTGTCCGGCCACGCCGCCGCCGTGCGACAGCGCACGGTGGCCGCGATAGTCGGCGACGCCCCAACCCAGCGCATAGGCGGTGATCACCGAGCGCTGCGGCGCGTCCGGCGTCGGGCCGGGGCCGCTGGCGATGATGGTCTGCGGCTTCCACAGCTCGTCCGCCTGCGCCGCGCTCCACAGCCGCCGCCCGTCCGGCAGGGCGCCGCGGCCGAGCTGCACCTGCAGCCAGGGCACGATCCCAGTGACGCTGACGTTGATGCCGCCGGCCGGACCGATCGCCGCCGTCTCGTCCGGCTGCACGACGCGCAGCGGCCCCATGCCGATCACCGGCGGGCCGAGGCGGGCATGGCGGCCGGCGCGGTTGTCGCTCAGCGGCAGGGTAGGGTTGGTGACGGCGTCGACCATGCCGAGCGGCCTGAAGATGCGCTCGGCGACGAAGGCGTCCCAGCTCAGCCCCGAGACCCGCCCGATCAGGAGGCCGGCGACGATGTAAAGGCTGTTGTCGTAGGCGTAGCCGGCACGGAAGCCGCGGGCCTGCTTGAAGTAGGGCAAGGCGCGCAACACGTCCTGGGCCGTGCGGTCGCTGCGCGGAAACTGCAGCAAATCGCCGGCGCCCAGCGGCAGGCCGCTGCGATGCACCAGGAGATCGCGCACCGTCATCATCCGGGTGACGGCTGGGTCGTACATGCGGAACTCCGGCAGGTGCTGCACTACCGGGTCCTCCCAGCCGAGCTTGCTCTCGTCGACCAGCATGGCCAGGGCGGCGGTGGTAAAGGCCTTGCTGTTGGAGGCGATGGCGAATTGGGTGCGCACGTCCACCCGCGCCGGCTGGCCCAGCGCGCGCACGCCGTAGCCGCGCAGGAACACCGCCTGGCCCGGCTGCACGATGGCGACGGCCATCCCGGGGATTCCGAAGTCGCGCATGAAGCGACCGACGAGATCGTCGATGCCGGCGGCGTCGGGCGTCGTGGCCATGCTGTCTGGTTCCGCTCTGGCGTCGGCGGCGGAGAGCGCGGCGGCGCCGGAGAGGGCCGCCAGGGCTTCGCGGCGGCTGGGCGTCGGGGGCTGCGCCATGTGGGGTCGGGCTAGCGCGCCGCGCAGCCGGCGCGCGCGGGTCTCACGGAGCGCATGTAGGGCGCGACGTTCGCCGCCAGCGCGTCCCACTCCGCCGGCGGCAGCGCCAGCGCGGCGCGTTCGTCGGCGAAGTAGTGGGCGAGGTCGAGGCCGGCGGTCCAGTCGGAACCGAGCACGAAGCGCTGGGGGCCGATCCGTTGCACCAGCGCTTCGAGCGCGGCGACGTGCTCCGGTGTCGCGGCGATCCTGGCGGTGTTCGACACCTCGTCCGGGACCATGGCGAGGTCGAAGAAGATGTTCCGCGTGCCGTCAGGATCGCGCTGGAAGGCATCGGCGAAGGTCGCCAGCGCCGCCAGCTCGCCGCTGTCCAGGCCGCCGCCGCCGGCGGCATGCGCAACCTGGATCGGCACGCCGCGGGCGGCCGGCGCCACGTTGCGCAGGAAGATCGCCGCATCTTCCGCGCCATAGTCGGCAGCGCGGGTCTGCAGGTGGATGACGATCGGAAAGCGGGCCCGATCCGCCGCCCGGAACACCGCCGCCATCCGCTTCACCTGCTCCGGCGCGCGCAGGTCGACGCCGGAGTTGCCGAGGTGCAGCTTCAGCCCGGTCGCGCCGCCGGCGTGCGCCCAGTAGCCGATCTCGTCGATGGCGTTCGGCGCCAGCGGATTGACGCTGATGAAGGCGGCCAGCCGGCCGCACGACGCCCGCGCCTGCTCGACGATGAAGCGGTTCTCGGCCCGCGTCTCCTTGGCGAGGTCGAGGTGCAGGTCGGCGACGTCGGGCGAGGCGTAGAAGTAGGCGGTGGAGAGCAGCACGCCTTGCCGGATGCCCGCTGCGTCCAGCGAACGCAGCACGTCGGCGCCCGTGGACGGCGCCTTCGAGATCTCCGGCGGGCACTTCGCCGGGCCGACCCTGGCGCAGATGATGGTCAGGACGCGCGAGGCTTCCGGCGAGAAGATGTGCATGTGATGGTCGACCGACGGCGCGGCCGCTGGATCGGCCAGGGCGGACGCGGCTCCCAGCAGGACGGCCAGGCTCGCCGCGCAGGCCGCCTCTCGTCGCCATTGACCCATGCTCATCGCGCCCTCCGTCGCCGTCCCGCGCCTATCCGAACCACCTCCCGCGGGGCGTCGCAACCCCGGCTCAGAAGCTCGCGCTGATCGAGGCGCCGACCGTGCGCGGCTGGATCACCGACGCGGTGAACGGGTCCTGGTAACCGCTCAGGGCCAGCGAGGTGAGGTTGTTCAGGCCTCGCTCGTCGCCGAGGTTCTTGACGTAAACCTCGAAGATCACGCGCTGGTAGGTGGCGCCGGCTCGCAGGTCGACGGTGGTGTAGGCCGGCAGGGTGGGCCGGATGTAGCTGGCGGGCGAGCCGGTGACGAAGCCCGACGCGCGATCGCCGAGATAGCGCACGCTGCCGCCGACGAAGCCGCCGAAGGGACCGGTCAGAGGGAAGTCGTAGTCGGCGTTCAGCCCGGCCGCCCACTTGGGGACGTTCGGCAGGGCGTCGCCGTTCTTCCCGTTCACCCCGGGCGCGTTCTCGGTGAGCTCAGCGTCGGTGTAGGCCAGGTTGGCGGTCAGGGTGAGGCCGTGCAGCGGTGTCAGCACCGCGCTGCCCTCGAAGCCGTCGCTGCGCGCCGACCCGCCGTTGCCGTTGCTGGTGATGCCGTTGAAGTCGGTCTCGATCTGGATGTTCTGCCAGTCGATGTAGAAGGCCGACAGGTCCAGCGTCAGCTGGTGCTCCAGCAGCGAGGCTTTGTAGCCGAGCTCGTAGTTGGTCAGGGTGTCGGGCTTGTAGGCGAGCGGCACGCCGGCGGCGATGTCCGACGGCGTCGGCGCGTTCGGACCGCCGGGCCGATAGCCCGAGGCGATGCGGGCGTAGACCATGTTGTCATCGTCGAAGCGGTAGCGCGGGGTCACCAGGTAGGTGAGGCTGTCGTCCGCCGACGTGCCAGCCTGATAGCTAGGGCCGCCGACGAAGATACCGGTCTCGTAGAGCGAGAAGTACTGGTTGTTGCGGCTGTAGCGCAGGCCGGCCTGCACATCGAACTGCGGCGTAAAGTGGTAGGTCGCGTCGCCGTAGACGGCGTACTCGGTGTAGCGCGAGATCAGGGTGGCGAAGAACAGGGCGTTGTCTGGCAGCGGCGGGATGCCGGTGGTGGTGTCGAAGTTGAAGGTCGGCTCGTCGCGGTCGCTGGTCTCGTGAGTGAAGAAGAAGCCGCCCTGCCATTCCAGCCGCTGGCTGGGGGCCGACACCAGCCGCACCTCCTCGGTGATCTTGTTTTGGCTCAGCACCGAGCCGGTGCTGGTGCCGAAATCCGGAATGCCGGTGATCTGGGTCACGATCGGCCCGAAGGTCTGCGTTTCGTCGACGATCGCGGTCTCGTGGGTGGTGCTGTAGCTGGTGATTGAAGTCAGCGTCGCCCAGCCGAAGTCGTCGGACGCCGCGCCGCTGTAGAGCCGATAGGCGATGTCGAGCGGCTCGCCCGTGTAGCGAATCTGCTCCAGGATGCCGGCGGCCGGCGTGACGATGGAGCCGCTCACATTGACGTCCTCGTCTGACGTGCCGTCGCCCTTGAGATTCTGGATCACCGCGGAGAGCCGCACGCTCACCGTCGGGCTCGGCGTCCACATCAGCGCCGCGTGACCGCCGTCGAGGTGGGCCGCGTTGATGTTGCTGCGGCCCAGCTGCGGGTCGTCGATAAAGCCGGGGTCGTCCCGGTCGTAGGCGCTCACCCGCAGGCCCAGGGTGTCGGTGACGATGGGGACGTTGAGCATGCCCCGCACGCCCCAGCCGTCGCCGCCGTGGTCGACGGTGCTGCCATCGAGTTCGATCCGGCCGGCGTAATCGGTGAGGTTCGGCGCGGTGGTGACATATTTCACCAGGCCGCCGAGCGCGCTGGCGCCGTAGAGGGTGCCCTGCGGGCCGCGCAGCACCTCGACGCGCTGCAGGTCGCTCGGGTCGAGGTCGGGCGTCAGCCAGCCGCCAAGGGCGGCGGAGGTCGACGAGCCGTAAGGCGCGTCGTCGACGTAGGTGGCGACGGTGGAGCTGACCGGCGAGCCGGTGGTGATGCCGCGCAGCACGATCTGGGTCTCGCCCTCCCGATCGGAGATCAGGCTGAGGCCCGGCACCTTGAAAGCGTAGTCCTCCAGCTTGACCGCCTCGTCGCGCGCCAGATCGCCGGCGCTGAGGGCGGTGACCGGCGCGGCGACGCTGAGCAGTCGCTCGGAGCGCTTCTGCGCGGTGACCACGACCTCGCCGAGTTGCTGGGCGCTCGGGTTCGCCCCGCTGTCGGGCGAGGCGGCCGCTTGCGGCACCGCTGAGCGGGCCTGGCAGGCCGCGCCGATCAGGGCGACCGCGGCGACGCCGCAGAAGAGGCCGCTCGCCGCCTTCCCGCGCCGGCCGTGACGTTGGCGCGAAGCCGGTTCGCACATCTCGATCTCGTGCATCCTTTAGCCCCCTCGATGGCCGCGCCGGTCTGATGGCGGGCATCGGATGCGAAGGGTGCGGACCAAATCTCGGATGACAAATTCGCAAAGCTAATGCGGCCATTAGCTGGCGCGACCTGCGCCTCCGCGCCGCCGCGTCGCCGCCGGCTTCAATTCCGGCTGCCGGAAATCAGGGCAGGCGCCGCACGCCGGAGGGCGCCAGCGAACCGGTCTCCGCGCCGGCGCTAATGTCGGCATTAGGAATCGAGATTTGTGCGCGCCGCGGCTCGCTGGCTCTTGAGGGCCGCGCTGGCGTGGAGTCCGAATGATCCAGAAGCCTTATCTCGTCTTTCTCGGCGATGTCGCCAACGAGCCGCTGGCGAAGACGGCGTTCGGCGTGCGCGACTGGCTGCCGGGCGAGGTCATCGGCCAGCTGCGGCTGGCCGGCTGCGGCGTCGATCTCGGCGTGCCGGACCTGGCGCCGGAAGCGGCGTTTGGCCGGGGCGCGCGATCGCTGCTGATCGGCGTCGCCTCGATCGGCGGCGGCATTCCGCCGTCCTGGACGCCCAGCCTGCTGGCGGCGCTGGAGGCCGGTCTCGATATCGTCAGCGGCATGCACACCCGGCTGACCAGCATCGAGCCGCTGCGCGCGGCGGCCGAGCGGCTCGGGCGCAGCCTCCACGATGTGCGCCAGAGCGATCGCTTGTTTCCGATCGCCAGCGGGTGCAAGCGCGGCGGCCGCCGGCTGCTCACCGTCGGCACCGACTGCGCCCTCGGCAAGAAATACGCGGCGCTCGCCATCGCCCGCGCCCTGGCGGCCTGCGGCGTCGACGCCACCTTCCGCGCCACCGGCCAGACCGGCATCATGATCGCCGGCGAGGGTGTGGCGATCGATGCGGTGGTCGCCGACTTCGTCTCCGGCGCCGCCGAGACCCTGTCGCCGGACGCCGACGCCGACCACTGGGATGTGATCGAGGGGCAGGGCTCGCTCTTTCACCCCGCCTACGCCGGCGTGGCGCTGGGCCTGATCCACGGCTCGCAACCCGACGCGCTGGTGGTCTGCCACGATCCGCTGCGCCGCACCCTGCATTCCCATCCGGACTTCCCGATCGTCAATCTGCCGACAGCCTTCGCCCGCAACCTCGAGGCTGCCCGGCTGACCAACCCGGCCGTTCAGGTGGTCGGCGTGAGCCTCAACACCTCGCAGATGGACGCGGCGGCGGCGCAGGCGTTGATGGACGAGCTGGCCAGCGCGCACGGCGTCCCGTGTTTCGACCCGCTCCGCTCGGACCTCGGCCCGCTGATCGACAGGATGCTTTCGCTTTGACCTTGTCCTTCACGCTCTCCGTCGAAACCCGGCGGTGGCCGCTTCGCGAGCCCTTCACCATCTCCCGCTCGACCACGAGCGAGGCCGAGGGGTTGGTCGTGATCCTACAGGATGCCTTCGGCTATCGCGGTCGGGGCGAGGGCTATGGCGTCAACTACGCTGGCGAGACGCTGGCGTCGATGCGGAATCAAGTCGAGGCGGCGCGCTCGATAGTTGAGGCCGGGATCACGCGCGAAGCCCTGCTCTCAGTGCTGCCCCCTGGTGGGGCGCGATGCGCGATCGACACGGCGCTCTGGGACCTTGAGGCCAAGCGCTCGGGCCGATCGGCGTTCGAGCTTGCCGGGATCGGCTCGCCGGCGCCGGTGGAGACGGCTTACACCATTGGCATCCGCTCGGTGGGCGCTTATGAGGCCGCTGCGCGGAAGCGGGGCGGATTCAAGTGCCTGAAAGTCAAGGTCGACAACCGCAATCCGATTGACGCGATCGTGGCCGTCCGGCGCGGAGCGCCTAGCGCCGCCCTGATCGTCGACCCCAACCAAGCGTGGACTGTCGACACGCTCAAGTCTGTAGCGCCGCATCTGGTCGGCCTCGGTGTCGTGCTGCTGGAACAACCGATTGAGGTCGGCGACGAGCCAGGCCTCGATGGCTACCGCTGCCCCGTTCGGCTGTGTGCGGACGAGCTGATCCAGGATGCCGCCGATCTGTTCCGGGCCAGGGGCCGGTTCGACGTGATCAACATCAAGCTCGACAAGACCGGCGGCCTGACGGAGGCGCTGCGCCTCGCCGAAGCCGCCCGCGCGTCGGGATTTGGTCTGATGGTCGGCTGCATGGGCGGCTCGTCGCTATCGATGGCGCCGGCGCTGGTGCTCGCTCAGCAGTGTGAGTTCGTTGACCTAGATGGCCCGTTGCTTCAGGCCGAGGACTGGGACCACGGGCTGAGCTATCGCGACGGATTGATCGATCTGCCGGATCGAACGCTCTGGGGATGAGCGGCGCAACCCGGGCGAGGGGCATGTCCGGTGTTCGGCGCGAACCCAAAAGCTGCTCTTGGGCAGGTATGTCGCCGAGGCTCTTGTCAGGAAAGCGATCGCGCTGCGATCTGGCTGCAACCGCGCCTCGTCCAAGAACCGTCCTTTGATGGACACGCCGCGACGTCCGCTGTCGGAGGGGGCTCAAGGGCAAT
>Ga0302311_10006593_pt1 | contig 11974 bp, 7 predicted proteins | sample III_Palsa_N1_3_FD_200449 | JGI IMG/M metagenome (GOLD analysis project Ga0302311, IMG submission 200449) | Peat permafrost microbial communities from Stordalen Mire near Abisko, Sweden - III_Palsa_N1_3 | ecosystem: Environmental > Terrestrial > Soil > Palsa > Peat permafrost | place: Sweden...
GCGCGTGATGTCGCAGGTGACGATCTACTTCGGCGTCGCGCCCGCGGTCGCGCCCATCGTCGGCGGGTTGCTGCTGGTGCACTTCGGCTGGCACTCGGTGTTCGTGTTCCTCACCGGCGTCGGCGTCGTCATGTGGATGCTCAGCTGGCGCATGCTGCCCGAGACGCTGCACCACACGCAGGTGCAGCCGTTCCATCCGGCGCACCTGCTCAAGGGCTACTGGGAGATGTTCTCGAGCCCGCGCTTCCTCGCGCTGGCGCTGGCGTCGGGCGTGCCGTTCAACGGGATGTTCCTGTACATCCTGTCGGCGCCGGTGTTCCTGGGCGACCTGCTGCACCTCGACCCCACGCACTTCTTCTTCCTGTTCCTGTTCACGATCGGCGGGATCATGGGCGGCGCCTTCCTGTCGGGAAAGCTGGCCGGCCGGATGAAGCCGGCGCGCCAGATCCGCATCGGCTTCACGATCATGTTCACGATCGCGACGATCAACCTCGTCGCCAACGCGCTGTTCCCGGCGCAGGCCTGGTGGGCCATTCCGCCGATCGGCGTGTTCTCGTTCGGCTGGGCGCTGATGGTGCCCGTCGTGACGCTGCTGGTGCTGGACCAGGCGCCGCTGCGGCGCGGCATGGCGTCGTCGCTGCAGGCCTGCATCGGCAGCGTGGCCAACGCGTTCGTGGCCGGCGTGATCTCGCCGCTCGTGATGCATTCCACGGTGCACCTGGCGCTGGCGTCGCTGCTGATGTCGTGCATCGGCATCGTGGCGTGGTTTTGCGTGCGCAAGAGCGTGCTGGGCGCCGAGTAGCCTCGGAATCGGTTGGCTACGCCAACGTTGCCGAGTGAATCGGCAAGCTTTCACTCAACTTCCAGCCGTTCCGGCCGATCTCAGGGGGGCACACCGTCCGTGCGGAGCCCCCATGTCGTCTCGATTCCTGCATTCCCTCGTTGCCGCAGCCGGCCTGCAGGCCGCCTGCGCCGGCGGCGTGCTGGCGGCCGAACCGGTCTCCGGGCTGGTCGTCGCCCAGCTCGGCCCGACCTCGCCCGGCTTCAAGATGGCGGTCAACCGCAGCGACACGGGCGCCCCCGAGGCGACGGCGATCGGCGCCATGCCCATCGAGAAGAAGCCCGGCGCGGCCCAGGGTGCCGAGTGGCGCGGCAAGTCGTCGCATCCGTCGGCCGAGAAAGAGGAAGAAGACAAGGCGAAGGGCAAGAAGTCCGGCGACAAGAAGGCCGCGGACGAGGCCGTCGGCGAGGCCAGGCCCGGCAAGGCCGAGGCCGCCAAGGGCGGCGCGTCCGCCTCCGGCGCCAGCGCGATGGACATCCTGCGCGAGAAGCTCGCGGCCAAGCTGGGCGCCAAGCCGTCGGCCGACGGCAAGTACGCGATGCAGGTGTCCAACCGCGGCGAGAGCGGCGAGAACGTCATCACCTCGGTGCGACCGAGCGCGGCCGCGGTCGCCGCCGCGCGCCGGCCCAAGCGCGCGGCCTCCGCCGTCGCCAGCGACGCCAATCTCGACATCGCCGCCAACGCCGGCCAGTCGCTGCTGCCCGCGCACTGGGACTACGAAGGCACCGCCGGCCCCGACGCCTGGGGCAGGATGCGCCCCGAGTTCAGCAAGTGCGCGACCGGCCAGCGCCAGAGCCCGATCGACATCCGCGGCGGCATCGCCGTCGACCTCGAGCCGATCAAGTTCGACTACCGCCCGAGCGCGTTCTCGGTGATCGACAACGGCCACACGGTGCAGGTCAACGTGGAGCCGGGCAACTCGATCACGATCACCGGCAGGCGCTACGAACTGGTGCAGTTCCACTTCCACCGGCCGTCGGAGGAACGCGTCAACGGCCGCCAGTACGACATGGTGGCGCACCTGGTGCACAAGGACGTCGACGGCCACATCGCGGTCGTCGCGGTGCTGCTCGATCGCGGCAGTGCGCAGTCCATCGTGCAGGCCGTGTGGAACAACCTGCCGCTCGAGAAGGGCGACGAGGTGCGCGCCGGTTCGCGCATCGACCTCGCGCAGCTGCTGCCCGACGACAGGCGCTACTACACCTACATGGGCTCGCTCACCACGCCGCCGTGCAGCGAAGGCGTGCTGTGGATGGTGTTGAAGCAGCCGGTGCCGATCTCGCTGGACCAGGTCGCGATCTTCTCGCGCCTCTACCCGATGAACGCGCGGCCCATCCAGCAGGCCGACGGGCGGTTGATCAAGGAATCGAATTAGGGCCTGTTCGCACTGATAGCGCGGGCACGTTATCAGTGCGAACAGGTCCCCAGCGGCCATACTCGCGCGGAACACCCGCGCGCGAAGGACGACTCCCGGCCCGCGACGCGGCCCGGAGCGCCTTCATGAAACCGATCCGCCTGTTGATCGTCGCCGGCAGCGAACGCGCCGGCTCGTACAACCGCCGTCTCGCGCGCGTGGCCGCGGCCGCCGCGCGGCGCGACGGCTGCACCGTGACCGAGTTCGACCTGCGCGCGCTGGCGCTGCCGATCTACGACGGCGACATCGAGCACGACCACGGCGTGCCGCCCGCGGCGCTGCAGCTGCGCGACGGCGTGCTCGCGCATGACGCGCTGCTGCTCGTCACGCCCGAATACAACGCGTTCCCGACGCCGCTGGTGCTCAACGCGTTCGACTGGATGTCGCGCATTCCGGCGAGCGCGCCCGGCGGTGGCGGCAGGGAGGCCACCGCGAACAAGCCGGCGGCGCTGTTGTCGGCGTCGCCCGGGCCGCTGGGCGGGCTGCGTTCGATGAACCTGCTGCGCCAGTATCTGCAAGGCGCGTTCGCGATGATCGTCGTGCCGCAGCAGTTCGCGCTGGGACGCGCCGGCGAGGCGTTCGACGAGGCCGGCGCGCTGAAGGACGCCAAGGCGCAGCAGGGCGTCGAGGGCGTGCTGGCGGCGGTCGGCGATCTCGCCACGGCGCTGAAGCCGCGCTGAGGAAGCGTCCCGGCGCGTGCGGCCACAATGCGGGCTGCGCGCCTCTTCGGGCGCGGTGCACCGAGTCCCCGCTTCCATGGCCAAGAAACCCGCCCCGCCGTCGCCCACCCTCCCGCGTCCGCCCGCGTTCGGCGCGGTGCCCACGCTGGACAACCTGATGGCGCAGGCGCAGGCGCTGCATCGCAGCGGCCGGATCGCGCAGGCCGAGCCGATCTACCGCGAGGTGCTGCGCCGCTCGCCGCGCCACGTCGACGCGTTGCACGGCCTGGGCATGCTGGCGTTCCAGGCCGGCCATCCGCAGGCCGCCGCCGACCTGATCGCGCAGGCGCTGGCCGTCGATCCGCAGGACGCCAGCGCGCACGGCAACCTCGGCTATGCGCTGCACGTGCTGGGCCGCCACGCCGAGGCCTTGCAAAGCCTCGATCGGGCGCTGGCGATCGATCCCGGCATGCTCGAGGCGCTCAACAACCGCGGCAACACGCTCAGCGCGCTGGGCCGCCACGACGAATCGATCGCGTCGTTCGATCGCGCGATCGCCGCGAGGCCCGGCTATGTCGAGGCGTCCTACAACCGGGGCAACGCGTTGCACGCGGCCGGGCGCCTGGACGAGGCGCTGGCGTCGTACGACGCGGTGATCGCCGTGCGGCCCGACATCGCGCAGGCCCACAACAACCGCGCCCGCGTGCTGCAGGATCTCGGCCGCCAGGAGGACGCGCTCGCCGGCTACGACCGCGCCGTCGTGCTGGTGCCCAAGTACCTGCAGGCGATCGTCGGCCGCGGCACCGCGCGCCTCGCGCTGAAGCAGCCTGCGGCGGCGCTGGCCGACTTCGATGCCGCGCTGCGCATCGACCCGCAACACGCCGCCGCGCACGAAGGCCGCGGCAGCGCGCTGTTCGCGCTGCGTCGCGCCGAGGACGCGGTGCTCGCCTTCACGCGCTGCCTCGACATCGACGGCACGCGCCTCGACGCACGCATCCAGCGCGGCAACGCGTCCTACGAACTGCGCCGCTACGAGCACACGATCGAGGATCTCGATGCCGTGCTGGCGGTCACGCCGGATGTCGCGGGCGTCGTCTGCAACCGCGGCAACGCGCTGCTGGAGTTGAAGCGCTACGACGAGGCCGCGGCCGCGTTCGAACGCGCGCAGGCACTGGATGCCGCCTATCCGTACGTCGCCGGCAAGCGCGTGTATGCGCAGACGATGGCCTGCGACTGGCGCGATTTCGACGTGCTCGTGGCCGAGGTCGAACGCGGCCTGGCCGAGGGCCGCGCCGTGATCGAACCGTTCGCGTACGAGGCGATCGGCACCGATCCGATGATGCTGCGCCGCTGCGCCGAGCTGTTCGCGGCGGATCAGTTCCCCGAGCAGCCGGCGCTGGTCGAACCGGGGCGGCGCCTGGGCAACGACAGGATCCGCATCGGCTATCTCGGCGGCGAGTTCCGCAACCAGGCCACGTCCATCCTGGCGGCGGAGCTGTTCGAGCTGCACGACAAGCGCCGCTTCGAGATCGTCGCGTTCGACAACGGCTGGGACGACGGCAGCATGCTGCGCCGGCGCATGAACGCCGCGTTCGACGAGGTGGTGACGATCGCCGCGCTGCCCGACGACGCGGCCGCGCACGCGATCGCCGAGCGCCGCATCGACATCCTCGTCAACCTCAACGGCTGGTTCGGCCTCGGCCGCACCGGCGTATTCGCTCGCCGGCCTGCGCCGGTGCAGGTCAACTACCTCGGCTTCCCGGGCACGCTGGGCGCGCCCTACCTCGACGTGATCGTGGCCGACGCGCAGACCATCCCGCCGGGCGACGAGCGCGCCTACGCCGAGCGCGTGGTGCGGCTGCCGCACAGCTACCAGCCCAACGACCGCCAGCGCGCGATCGGCGCGCCGACCACGCGCGCCGCGCAAGGCCTGCCGGAAGAGGCCGTCGTCTTCGCGTGCTTCAACAACACCTACAAGATCACGCCGGCGACGTTCGCGTCGTGGATGCGCATCCTCGGCGCGGTCGACGGCAGCGTGCTGTGGCTGCTGCAGGACAACGACGCCGCCACGCGCAACCTGCGCGCTGCTGCGACGGCTCACGGCATCGATGCGAGCCGCCTGCGCTTCGCGCCGCGCACCCGCCTCGACGACCATCTCGCGCGCCACGCCTGCGCCGACCTGTTCCTCGACACGCTGCCCTACAACGCGCATACCACCGCCAGCGATTCGCTGTGGGCCGGGCTGCCGGTGCTGTCGTGCCGCGGCTCGACGTTCCCGGGCCGCGTCGGCGCCAGCCTGCTGAATGCGCTGGATCTCGCCGACGACCTGCTGGTGGACGACGTCGCGGCCTTCGAGTCGCGCGCCATCGAACTCGCGCGCGACCGGGCGCGTCTCGCGCGCCTGCGCGAGCGCCTGGCCCGGGCGCGCCGCACGGCGCCGCTGTTCGACACGCCGGCGTATTGCCGCGACCTCGAGGCGGCCTACGAGGCGATGCTCGGCGCCTGACGCTCAGGCGCGTTCCTTGCGCAACTGCATCACCTGCGTCGTCACCATGTGCGACATCACGGTGGCGACCTCCACGGCGTCCAGCGTCGCGTCGTCGACCAGCAGTTCCTGCGCCGAGTACATCACCTCGATCGCCAGGCGCGAGACGAGGCGCACGCGCGCCTGCGGCACCAGCGGATAGGCGATCGCGAACGTGGCCACCAGCAGGCCGGTGACGTGCTCGTGCGACTCGATGCGCACCGGCGCGAGCGACGGCACCGCGCGCAGCGCGCGCGTGATCCACTCGCCGGCGGTCGCCTTGCGCGTGATCTCCAGCGTGTCGAGGAACAGCCGGCGGATGCGCGCCTCGAACTTCGCGGCCGGCAGCCGCAGCGTGGCCGGCGTTGCCCACTGCTCCAGCAGGTCGTTCTGGCTCATCATCAGCCGCACGCCAAGCTCGGCCAAAACCGCGTACTTGTTCGGGTAGTAGCGATAGAGCGCCGGCGGCGACAGGCCCGCGCGCTCGCAGATCAGGTTGGTCGACAGCCGCTCGATGCCGACCTCGCCCAGCAGGTTGGCCGCGGCGTCGAGGATGCGCTCGCAGGTCTCCAGCGCGCGCGTCTGCGTCGGCGCCCGCTTTCGATCGAGCTCCACGCCCGTGGTGGCGGCGGGCGTCGCGTCGGCGGAGGCGGTGGATTTTCGCGGCATGGCGTCGATGGGGTGGGTCGGGGGGGAGTGTATCCACGGTGTAGTCAAGACTGCTTGCGAACAATACAGTAGCTATGACTATGGTGTTCCAGATTTCAGATTGTTCAATTCAGGGAAAGCACCAACGCGCTTGATGATAGTCGTTGCTATCTTTTGAGCTGTCGCTCCCGCAGTCCGCGGCGGCGTCGTCAGCGAGGTTTCCATGCAATCGTTCCGCCCATTCCACACGACAGTCGGCCCGATCCTCGCCGCCGCGGCCCTCGCGGCGCTAGGAGCGCTGGGCGGCTGCGGCAAGTCGGCCTCCGATTCGAACGTGCGTGTCGGCGACCTGCCGGTGGACACCGACTTCGCCAAGAAGCTGCAGGGCGAACTGCTCGACGCCAAGCCGGGCTCGGTCATCGAGATCCCCACCGGCCGCTACCACCTCGATCGCGGGCTGTCGCTGCGCGTCAACGGCGTCACGATCCGCGGCGCGGGCATGGCGCAGACGATCCTGTCGTTCCGCAACCAGACCTCCGGCCCCGAAGGCCTGCTGGCGCAGGCGAGCGACTTCAGGATCGAAGGCCTGACGATCGAGGACACCAAGGGCGACGCGCTCAAGATCAACAGCGGCGAGAACATCACGATCCGCGACGTGCGCGTGCGCTGGACGGACGGCCCCAAGACCACCAACGGCGCCTACGGGCTGTACCCGGTCAAAACGAAGAACGTGCTGATCGAGAACTCGCAGTCGTTCGGCGCCGCCGACGCGGGCATCTACGTCGGCCAGTCGCGCAACGTCGTCGTGCGCGGCTGCCGTGCCGAGCAGAACGTGGCCGGCATCGAGATCGAGAACACGATAGACGCCGACGTGCACGACAACGTGGCCACCGGCAACACCGGCGGCATCCTCGTGTTCAACATGCCCAACCTGTCGCAGCCGGGGCACAGCACGCGCGTGTTCCACAACAAGGTCGACGCCAACAACCTCGGCAACTTCGGCGCCAAGGGCACCGCGGTGGCGAGCGTGCCCGCCGGCTCGGGCGTGGTGGTCAACTCGAACTCGCTGGTGGAGATCTTCGACAACGACGTCACCGACAACGTGACGGCCAACGTCATCGTCTCCAGCTACTTCTCGACCGGCTACTTCAACACCAAGGGCGTGCAGCCGAACTACGACCCGTACCCGCGCGGCATCTACGTGCACGACAACCGCTTCGCGGGCGGCGGCGATTCGCCGGACGGCATGGACCTGAAGGTGCTCAAGACCGCGATGTTCGGCATCAACGGCCGCTTCCCCGACGTGCTGTGGGACGGCTACTCCGACGCCGCGCGCGCCAACGTGACCGAGGAGCGCATCTGCGTCGACGCCACCGCCTCGGGCGTGCTCGACGCCGACGGCCCGCACAAGTACAAGAGCCCGCACCTGGTCACCGACGCCGTGCGCTGCAAGCTGGCGCCGCTGTCGGCCGTCACGCTGGCGCCGCCGGTCGCCGGCCCCGCGACTTCCGCCGCGGCGTCGGCCTCGTCCGTCTGATCGTCCATGCGCCTGCGCCTGCTTCTTGCGCCCGTCGTCTGCGTGCTCGCCGCGCTGGCGAGCTGCGCGCGCGCGCCGGCCCCGGTCGCCTTCATCGCCGACGGCAAGCCGGAGCACCTGTCCGACTGGCACCTGCTCGACGTGTCCGGCGGCCGACTGGTGCCCAACGCCGGCGTGCTGCCCTACGACCTCGTGACGCCGCTGTTCAGCGACTACGCGCACAAGCTGCGCACGGTGTGGATGCCCGCCGGGCAGTCGGCCAAGTACAGCGCCGACAAGGCGTTCGAGTTTCCGGTCGGCACGATCCTGTCCAAGACGTTCTACTATCCGCGTGCCGCTTCCGGAGGTTCCGATGCCGTGCTCAAGACCTACGACGCCGAACCCGGCTCGCCCGCCGCGGGGATCGATCTTGCGCGCGTGCGGCTGGTCGAGACTCGCCTGCTCGTGCGACGCGCCGACGGCTGGACGGTTCTGCCTTACGTGTGGAACGCCGACCAGAGCGAGGCCGAGCTGGAGCGCACTGGCGACGAGAAGGCCCTCGATCTGGTCGACGCGCAAGGCCACGGACAGAAGTTCACTTACGTCGTTCCCAACGAGAACCAGTGCGCCTCGTGCCACGTCACCAACCTGAAGAGCGGCGAGTTCACGCCGCTGGGTCCGAAGGCGCGCAACCTCAACCGCCCGCTGGCCTACGTGGACGGCACCGAGAACCAGATCGCGCGCTGGATGCGCGCCGGCTTCCTCACCGGCGTGCCCGCGGGCGAGCTGCCGCGCGCGGCCGACTGGCGCGACGCCCAGACGCCGATCGCCGAACGCGCGCGCACCTACCTCGACGTCAACTGCGCGCACTGCCACCAGACCGGCGGCACCGCCGGCAACACGTCGCTGCGCCTCGACGCGCTGGGTCCGGCCGACTGGTCGCTGGGCCTGTGCAAGCCGTCGGTGGCCGCGGGCAAGGGTACGGGTGACCGTATCCAGGATATCGTTCCCGGCAAGCCGGACGAGTCCATCCTGCCGTTCCGGCTCGCGAGCACGGAAGGCGGCGTGATGATGCCCGAGCTGGGCCGCAGCACCGTGCACCAGCAAGGCGTGCAGCTGATCCGCGACTGGATCGCCGCCATGCCGGGACATTGCCAGACCGGGAGCCTGTAGATGAGCCCGTCACGCCCGCTCGTCTCGCCAAAGCGCGCCCGGCCTGCGTTGCAAATGCTCGTCGGGGAAACCACCCCGACTGTTCTTTGCGTCTTGATCGGACACGCTTTGACGACCCGCTCGGCCGCGCCGGACTCACCCACAGGCTCTGCTCCACAGAAGGACTGACATGCAACGACTTCCCGCCCGCCACCCGACCGCCGTCGCACTCGCCGTCGCCACCCTCGCGGGCCTGCTCGCGAGCGGGGGCGCGCACGCCCAGGCGGCCGCGCCCGCGCCCGCGTCTGCTGCTTCGGCCGCGGCGCCCGCCGACGACGTGCAGGCGGTCACGGTCACCGCGCAGGGCCGCAAGCAGGAAGTCCAGAAGGTGCCGATCGCGATCCAGCTGATCGGGCCGGAGCAGATCGAGAAGAGCGGCGCGGTCAACCTGGCGCAGGTCGCCGACTTCGTGCCGGGCCTGACGATCGACGCCAGCCAGCCCACGCAGCCCAGCTACTCGCTGCGCGGCCTGGGCAACGGCGACTTCGGCATCGGCACCGACGCGCCGGTGGGCATCTACGTCAACGGCATCTACACCGGCAAGACCGGCGGCGCGCTGCTGAACTTCAACGACGTCAAGCGCGTCGAAGTGCTCAAGGGCCCGCAGGGCACGCTGTTCGGCCGCAACAGCGCCGGCGGCGCGATCTCCATCGTCACCAACGACCCGGACGGCCAGAACATGGCGACCGGTCTCGTGCGCGTCGGCAACTACGGCACGCTGCACACCGAGGGTGTCGTCAACCGGGCGTTGAGCGAGGACTTCGACCTGCGCATCTCTGCGGTCTCCGAGAAGAGCGACGGCTGGGCCACCAACGTCGACGACGGCAAGAAGAACCCGCAGGCGCACACCTGGGGCACGCGCGTGGGCGTGCGCTGGTCGCCGGCCGAGGACACCAGCGTCGTGCTCACGTGGGAGCACGAGGACCTGGACGAGCGCCCGCGCCCGGTGTGGGCCGTGGGCACCTACGACGCGGACGGCAACGTCGTCTTCACCGATCCGCGCCACGAGCAGCTGCGCAACGACGTGATCGGCGGCGTCGAGTCGCGCCTGTTCAACGGCGCGAACTTGCGCATCGAGCGCGACGTCACCGACAAGATCCTGTTCACGTCGACCACCGGCTGGCGCCACTTCAACTCGGTCAACGTCGAGGACAACGACGGCACCGACAACCCGGCCACCTACCTGGCGACGGGCAACTTCGAGAAGAGCTCGACGTTCGAGCAGGAATTCCGCTTGAACGGCAAGAGCAGGACAGCCGACTGGCTGATCGGCGCGAGCTTCTCCGCCGAACATTCCGCTCAGATGAGCCAGGTCGACACCAACACGACCACGCTCGACCCGGTGCTGTTCCAGGAACTCAACGCCGAGGGCCTGGGCCTGCCGGCGCCGCCGTTCACGCTGCTGACCGGCATCGGCCAGGAGGCCGGCATCCCCGGCTTCAACCTGCTGGGCCAGAGCTGGCAGGAAGGCATCCAGAACACGCTCGCCGCGCATTCCGAGGCGCTGATGGCCGACGTGATCTGGCACGTCGGCGACAAGACCAACGTCACCACCGGCGTGCGCTTCACGCAGGACACCAAGAAGTTCAGCTGGTACAACCCGCTGCGCTCGGCGCCCGGCCTCGACAGCCAGCTGGCTGTGCTGTCGCCGGCGTTCTTCCAGCAACTGGTCGACGCGGGCGCGCTGGATCCGACCACGGCCGCCCAGCTGGGCGGCCTGGTGCAGGGCCTGCAGTCCACCAACATCGAGTTCACCAATCCCGACTGGGCGGCCGCGCCGGTCTACACCAGCAAGACCTGGCACAACACCAGCCCGCGCCTGGTGATCGACCACCAGTTGACGCCCGACACGATGCTCTACGGCTCGGTTACCCGCGGCTACCAGGCCGGCGGCTTCAACTCGGTGAGCACGGCGGCCAACGGCGGCCGCTTCGACCCCGAGACCATCACCAGCTACGAACTCGGCGCCAAGGGCCGCCTCCCCGAGGCGGGCATCTCGTACAGCGCGTCGCTGTTCCACTACCTGTTCAAGAACCTGCAGTCGATCACGCTCGACCAGAGCCAGACGATTCCCGTCTACGTGATCACGGTCAGCGACGTGAAGGCCACCGGCCTCGACGCCGAGCTGAACTGGCAGGTCGCCGCGCCGGTGCGCTTCTACGCGAACGGCGAGTGGATCGACCAGAAGTACCAGGGCCAGCACAACCTCGCCCCGGGCGCCAACGACCTCACCGGCCAGCCCTACGGCACGCCGAGCCTGTCGCTGGCCGGCGGCGTCGACTTCGCTCTGGCGCTGGCCGGCGGCAAGGCCGAATGGTCGCTGCAGGACAGCCACATCGGCGCGACGCGCTGCAACGCCGACTCGGCCTCGCAGGGCAGCTGCCTGACGACGCCGACGTTCAAGGTGGGCGAGGCGCACGACCGCGTCGACACGCGCCTGGGTTGGGCCGCACCGTCGGACAAGTGGGGCGTGGCGCTGATCGTCAACAACCTGCTCGACAAGCGCTACGTGACGGGGCTGAGCAACCTGTCGGCGGCAGTCGGCGTGCCGTACACGGCATCGGTCAGCGACCCGCGCAAGATCCAGTTCGAATTCAGCGCCAAGCTCTAGACGCTTGCCTTTCTCGTTGCGCCTGCCTGCCGGCGCCGCTGCGAGATTGTCCTTGGGGGGCGGTGGGAGCCGCCCCCGTTTCTTTTCTTGGGAACTTCGGCGCCATGGCGGCGGCGTCGCGCCGCGGTGGGGGCTGCGCCTGGCGGTGTGTCTGCCTGCGGCTCCCGGCCAGTTGCAAACATGCCGGACCTGACCCTTCAGGTCCGGGGCGGCGGGGCCCCGCGCAGTCGTGGCCCTCAGCGAAGCGACGCCCCTGGCGCCGCAGGCCGACCCGGCCGAACGCAAGACGGCCGGCTCATCCCATGAGCCTCCAGCCAGCCAAGATCCGGGCGCAGGAGCGTTGCCCCACACCACTCGACCGCACCGTCTTCCTGCCGAATTTTGCTCGGCTGTGGCGCCAATGCGGGAAATCCCCCACGAACAAGGCACCCCGAAGTCAGCTAACACTTCACTTTCATAGCCGCGCGCAAGTCCTTCATTTAGAACGACATTCGCTTGCAGAACGTGATCTAAGTGCTTGATTTGATTGATTTTTTCGGCGCGTGACGC
>Ga0302311_10006599_pt1 | contig 11966 bp, 11 predicted proteins | sample III_Palsa_N1_3_FD_200449 | JGI IMG/M metagenome (GOLD analysis project Ga0302311, IMG submission 200449) | Peat permafrost microbial communities from Stordalen Mire near Abisko, Sweden - III_Palsa_N1_3 | ecosystem: Environmental > Terrestrial > Soil > Palsa > Peat permafrost | place: Sweden...
CATTGTGGTTGGGCACGGAATAGAAGAAGTCCGCGCCGTTCACGGTGAAGGCATCCAGCGCACCCTTCTTGTCGACCGAGGGCGACATGAAGTCCGGGATTCCCCAGCGCTGGGTCGGCCACGCCGAGACCACGTCATGGTTCAACGCGATCAATTTGCCGTCGGCATCGACGCCCGCCTTGACCTTCTGCAAGGTCAGCGGCCGCGAGAAGTCCATGGTCATGTCGTTTTCGCGGCTGTAGATGACCTTGACCGGTTTGCCGACGGCCTTGGCCGCCTGCACCGCCGGGACCATCATGTCCGCGTCCAGCCGCCGGCCGAAGCCGCCGCCCAGCCACATCTGATGCATCACGACGAATTTGGGATCGACGCCGGCCGCACCCGCCGCGATCGCGCCGGAGCGTGTCGCGAACTGATTGCCGGAATAGAGATGCCAGATATCGCCCTGCAATTGCGCCGTGGCGTTCATCGGTTCCATCGGCGCATGGATGTTGATGCTGGTGGTGTATTCCGCCTCAATCACCTTCGCCGCCGTGCCGAATGCCGCGGCCGTGTCGCCCTCCTTGACGAAGAACTGCCCGGAATCGTCGAGCGCCTGGAGCCGTTTGGCTTCCGCAAACAGCGACTCGCTCGACCGCTTGGCGTTTGGACCGCCGTCATAGTCGATCTTCAACGCATCCGCCGCCCGGCGGGCATTGGCGTAGGTGTCGGCAACCGCCACCACCCATCCGGTCGTCGTGGCCGTCTTGTCATCGAGCACGACGGCCTTGATGAAGCCCGGCACTTTCTTGGCCGCGCTGTCATCGACCGACTTCACCGTCGCGCCGTAACGCACCGGCGGTGTCACGATCTTGCCGTACACCATGCCCGGCAGCATCACGTCGATGCCGTATTTGGCAGTGCCGTTGGTCTTGGAGGGGATATCGATCTGCGGAACCGAAACCCCGATCATGGTGTACTGGTCGGGCGTCTTGAGCTTGATGGCCTTGAGTTCGTCCGGCGTGAAGGTCTTGGTCGCCTTTCCGCTCTTGACGATGTCGGCATAGCTCATCGATTTCTTCGACTTCGGATGCGAGATCGTGGAATCGTGCACCACCAATTCGCCTGATGGCACGCCCATCGAGGCGGCGGCGGCTTCGGTCAACGCCATCCGTCCGGCGGCGCCGGCGCGGCTCATCGCGTCGTAGTTCATCATCGTCGACCAGCTACCGCCGGTGATTTGTGCGCCGAGCACGGGATCGTTGAACTTCGGATCGTTGGACGCGAGTTGGACCCGCATGTCCTTCCAGTTGGCGCCGAGTTCCTCGCAGATGATCTGCGCCATGGTGGATGCAATGTGCTGGCCCATGTCGGCCTTGCCGCAGGTGACCGTGACGATCCCGTCGGGGGCGATCGAATACCAGACGCTGGGATCGAAATTGCCGGTCGCAGCGTACGCCGCATCGGCGCCGAGCAGACCGGGTACGCCGGAATAGCCGAGCGCGAGACCGGCTGTGGCACTGCCGACGAGAAACGAGCGGCGGCTCAGATCGGCAGCCGTGCCGGTGGCGATATCCTTGTCGATTTTGACGTGCGTATTCATGTTGCTCTCCGATCGGTGGCCGTGGATGCCGTGCGCATTTCGGAGGCCGCGCGCATGATTGCCTTCTGAATTCGCGAATAGGTCATGCAGCGGCAGAGATTGCCGTCCATGTGCTCGACCACCTGTTCCTTGGTCGGATCGGAGTTCTTGGCGAGCAGCGAGGCCGCCTGCATGATCTGGCCGGACTGGCAATATCCGCATTGCGGAACCTGCTCGGCGATCCATGCCTTTTGCAGCGGGTGGTCGCCCTTGGCGCTGAGTCCTTCGATGGTGGTGATTTTCTTGCCGACGGCATCGCTGAGCGAGGTCTGGCAGGATCGTACGGCTTCACCGTTGATGTGAACCGTGCAGGCGCCGCACAGGCCGGCGCCGCAGCCGAATTTGGTGCCGGTCATCTGCAATTGTTCGCGGATGACCCAGAGCAGCGGCGTATCGTTCGCCGCCTCGACGGACATACTCCGTCCGTTGATAGTCAGGTTAGGCATTTCCTCTTTCCCCTGCCGGTGTAGGAAGCCGCTTACGGCGGCAACTCACTGTTGGGTAATGGCTGGCGCCCACCGGGTAAGCGCCAGTTGCATGCAGGATGATACCGTTCGCATCGCGAGGCAATGCAAATTAGAATCGGTCGAAGAGAATAATTTCTCGGGGTTTCTGTTGTGCACTGCGGCGAACGGCTGCCGCGTGGTCCATCGAAAGGTCAAATCAACTCGCCGATCAACTTTGCATCGGCGCCGCGCGCCCCTGACGTTTCCGCATTTCACAACAGCGAACGGATCGCGCTAGGATGGCGACGCACACCGTTTGATCCGGCAGGCCGCCAGGAAATCCCAAGATGCCAACGATCGATCGCGACGGGACCAAGATCCATTACGAGGTCCATGGCAGCGGCCCGCCGCTGATCCTGACCCACGGCTATTCATCGACATCGGCGATGTGGCAGGGCCAGATCGAGGCGCTGGCGAAACGCCACCGGCTGATTGTGTGGGACATGCGCGGCCACGGCCAGTCCGATTACCCCGACGATCCCTCAGCCTATAGCGAGGCGCTGACGGTCGGCGACATCGCGGCCCTGCTCGACGAGGTCGGAGCCGCCAAGGCCATCGTCGGCGGGCTGTCGCTCGGCGGTTACATGTCGCTGGCATTTTACCGGGCGCATCCCGAACGGGTCAGCGCATTGCTCATCATCGATACCGGACCAGGCTTCAAGAAGGACGACGCCCGCGAGGCCTGGAACAAGCGCGCGCATGACACCGCCGACCGTTTCGAGCATCACGGCCTCGATGTCCTGAAATCCGCCAGCCGCGAGCGCTCGAGCGTGAGCCATCGCGACGCCTCGGGCCTCGCCCGTGCCGCGCGCGGCATGCTGACCCAGCGCGATGCCCGGGTGATCGAGCTATTGCCCGAGATCAAGGTGCCGTCGCTCGTGGTGGTCGGCGCCGACGATACGCCGTTCCTCGCGGCCTCCGACTATATGGCGGCGAAGATTCCCGGCGCGAAGAAGGCGGTGATCCCCGCCGCCGGCCACGCCGTCAACATCGACCAGCCGCAGGCGTTCATCGATGCGGTGGTGCCGTTTCTCGAAGCGCTGCCGCGCGGCGCCGAACAGGTGGCTTCATGACCGATAGTCGGCCGTATCGCACCATGCTTGTGGCGCTGATGTCCGTTGCATCTGCCGCCTTGGGATCTTTTGGCCCAGCCGCGGCGCAATCCGCCGCGCCGGGCAATGGCACGCATTCCCCACCCTTCACCACGACGCTGTCGAACATCACGCCGCTGGTGGTCGGGATGAATATCGACGACGCCACCCAGGCGCTGCGGACGCAACTGAGTTACGTCAGTGGCCGTCCGGGCGATGAAGTCTTTCTCGCCCACCGCAATGTCGGCGGCAGCGGGTTGTTCGATCATAACGACCGGCTCTATCTGCAATTCCGCCAGGGCAGGCTGGCCGCCTGGAAGGGCGATTGGGGCCATAACTGGATGTGGCAATAGCCCCGTTTTCCACGCGTCCTTGCGGACCGACGACGCGGCTTGCGACGATCACCTCTCGAACGACGACGACCTATAGACGCAACCCCAAACCAATGGATCAATCGTGGGACAAGATATCAAGCTGACGGCTTCGGACGGTTTTCAATCGGGCGGCTACCGGGCCGAGCCCGCAGGCGCGCCCAAGGGCGCCATCGTGGTGATCCAGGAGATCTTTGGCGTCAATCACCACATCCGCTCGGTCTGCGACCGCCTCGCCGGCGCCGGCTATGTCGCGATCGCGCCGTCGATCTTCGACCGCATCGAGCCCCATTTCCAATCCGGCTACTCGGCCGACGAGGTCGCGGTGGCGCGCAAATTCGTCGCCAATCCGGACTGGGCGGCCATGCTGCTGGATACCCAGGCCGCGATCGATGCGGTGAAGAATGTCGGACCGGTCGGGATCATCGGTTTTTGCCTCGGCGGCAGCATCGCCTATGCGGCGGCGACCAAGCTTAAGGGATTGTCGGCGGCGATCGGCTATTACGGCGGCGCCGTCGTTCGTTTCGCCGACGACAAGCCCAAGGTGCCGACGCAACTGCATTTCGGCGAACAGGACCATGGCATTCCCCTCACCGACGTCGACACCATCAAGGCCAAGCGGGCCGAGGTCGAGGTCTATGTCTATCCGGGCGCGCAGCACGGCTTTCATTGCGACGAGCGCGCAAGCTATGACAAGGCCAGCGCCGATATCGCCTGGCCGCGCAGCCTCGAGTTCTTTGCCAAGCATTTGAAGTGACGTGTAACGGTTGAGGGCCGTCATTGTGAGCGCTAGCGAAGCAATCCAGGGGCCGCATGGAGGAGCTGGATTGCTTCGTCGCAAGCGCTCCTCGCAATGACGTTGATGACGCCGCTCCACCCACCGCCGTCATACCCGCGAAGGCGGGTATCCAGTACGCCGCGAGTTTCAGTTCTATCACGAGCGCCTCGGAATACTGGATGCCCGCCTGCGCGGGCATGACGGGTGGATATACCTCCGCATTCTCGCGACAGCCTTCGCCCGAGTTTTGCAAATTCATTTCGCCCTCAAAAAAGAGGGCGCAGGGAAGACCGGGTGCGCGCCTTCGCGATCAAGCGCGACCGCTGCGACACTGGCACGACGGGCAAATCAAAAAATGCTGTCAAGATTTATTTGACCGCTCGACGCAAGCCGACAACGATCGCGGATCAAACTTTGTTCAGAACCAGCGCTCGCCGACCAGCACGGTATCGCCGGGGCCGAGCGGCGTGCCGAGCGGCACCACGGCGCGCATCGAGCCTGATGCGTCGGTATGGGTCAGCGTGACTGAGTCGCGCCGTGCCCGTGGCGAGAAGCCGCCGGCAATCGCCACCGCGCTTTCGACGCTCATATTGGGCACGTAGGGATATTGGCCGGGAGCGGCGACCTCGCCCAGGATAAAGAACGGCCGATAGGATTCGATTTCGACCGCGACCGACGGATCGCGGATGTAACCGTTGCGCAGTTTGGCGGTGATCTCGGAAGCCAACCCCGCAGGCGTGCGTCCGCGCGCCGGCACCGCGCCGATCAGCGGCATCGTGATCGAGCCACCGGCATCGATCGCATAGGTGTTGGTGAGACCGTCCTGGCCAAACACCACGACCCGCAACTTGTCGCCAGCGTCGAGCCGATAGGCGGAATCATAGGCCGCGGGCTGAGGCGCGGCGGCGTAGCCGACCGGCACCGCGACCGGGCCAGTCGCATAATAGGCTGGGCGCTGCGAGGCAAAACTGTTGCGGAGCGCGCTGATGGCGCCGCCGCCATCGTTCGACGGCGCCGCGACCACGACGCGCGGCGATGCCGCATAGGGCTGGCCATAGGCCATCGTGTCGAGATCGCCTTGCGGCTGCACGGTCGCGACCGGCCCGGATGCATGCATGCAGCCCGACAGGCTGAGCGCCGTCATGGCGGCCATCATCGGTAGTCGAAACGCGCGCACAACCCGCACCGGAGCCATCCCTCATAGCGAGACAGCTCAAGTCTTGCACCCTTTATGGTTAACAAATGGTATTTGCCGGCCAACATGACGGCCGGCGCCGCAGCTCCAGCGTCGGCGCGGCGCCGACGCCGCGTCAGCTCCTGGAATAGCCGATCAACGGCTTGCGTGGCCGGAACAGCAACATCAGCAAAATACCGGCGATCCCCATCACCGCGAAGACCGGCTGATCCAGCACAATTTGGATAACCTTATTCCAGAGCCAGGGCGCGTGGCTCTCGACCCAGGCGTGAAAGGCCTGCTGGCTGGACTGGTGGATATCGTTCCAGAAGTCGCCGAACCGGGTGAAACGCAAGGTCTGGTCGGCCACCCAGCGCGCGCCGTCATAGACCATGAAGATGAATCCGCCGGCCAGCAGCAACAGCCCCAATAGTCGGAAAAAACCGCGGATCATCCGTCATCCTCTCGCTGCCACGCCCGAAAGCGGTGCCAGCATTCGAGCCCGATGACGTTTTCCCGAAACGTCATTCCGCTCTATCCCGTTATTAAAGCATGATCTTTTCGGGAAACCGGCACCCAACTTCCCGGATCATGCTCTAGCGGGACGGCACAAGAAATTCAACCTCATCAGCAGCTTATCGGCCTTCCCAGGCCCGGTCGGCAGGTTCCGGAGCGGCTGGAAGGCGTTGACGCTGGCAAGCTCGCCCTCTATAAGACCGGCAATGGCGGCGGGCGCAATCCTGCCGCCGCTATTCTTTGAACGGCGCCGCGATGTGAGCCTTTTCGCTCCAGCAATGGCATCCCTCGAGAATACCCGGAAATACACCAGCGTCGATCAATTGGTTGAACGGCCGGCGCGTTCAAGTCCGACCAACCACGACCGGTCCACGCCCAAGGAATTTGAGAACATGGCCAATACCACTTCCGCCAAGAAGGCGACCCGCAAGATTGCCCGCCGCACCATCGTCAACAAGTCGCGTCGCACCCAGATGCGCGGCGCGGTTCGCACCGTCGAAGAAGCGATCAAGAGCGGCGACCGCGATGCGGCACTGAAGGCTTTTGCCAGCGCCGAACCCGAACTGATGCAGGCAGCGCAGCGCAACATCATTCACAAGAACAATGCGAGCCGAAAGGTCTCGCGGCTCGCCCATCAGATCGCCAAGCTCGCCAAGTAACTCGCGAAGTAAGCTGATCGAGCGACCTGATCGAGACAATCCGATTGGGGCAACCGATTGGACTGTTTCGATGGAACGAGACGATCGGAAACTGAACTGATCGAAACAAACATTCGTCAAAGCCCGGCTCTGCCGGGCTTTTTGTTTTTCGGTCGTACGCTCATGACCGCACCGCGAGCCGCGTGTCATATTTCTATCCGTAGTTTTACGCGGTGCCGTTTTGATGCACCGGAAACTTTGATGGCTCGGAAACATTGCGCATTGCGGCGGTCAACTGGCGCTCGATGCGATCCGGAAGAGATCGCTCGTGATTTTCGATCGGAAAAATGCCGCGCGGGAGTTACCCTCAAAAACAATCGCGAAAAGCTTCGCATCGCTAGTCACTTATCCACATAGCGAGGCCGAGCGGTTTGAAAAACGCGCTTCTTGCGATCAAACGTAAATATTTTGTGAAAAAATTTCGCGATTGTGGCGAGATTTGTGACAGTGCCCGGCGCGCGCGATTCTATGCGCTGATTCAAAAACTTGCTTTCCAACTTCGCGCTTGCAGCGCCGCAACACCGGCGAAGACTCTGCCGCAGCCGGTGAAACAACGGATTGTCAGAAGTTGTGCATAGTGTATTTCTTTAATCGTTCGCGGCGCCCACGGCTCTCCAGATCAGCGCGATTAGAGAACCAGGGGCGAACGTGCAAATCGGCGGCGGTGTGCGCGTAAGCGGCGTTTCCAAGCGATGATCGGGTTGTAACTCATAGCAATATGAGGACGGTGGTTCTGTGTCGAAATTTCTCAAGCGAGGCTTCGGTCTCGTTCGCGTAAAAATGAGAGATAGGCATCGGCCGGCGAACCCCTCAGCGCGGACGCGAAGCAAGTGAACGAAGACGGCGGGCTGAGGTGTCCGGCTAGCGACTGAACGATTTTAAACTTCAGACGTTGCCGACCGAATTTGAAATATGTGCGGACTGACAACTTGCCGTGGGCAACCGCGGTGGGACGGGGAGGTTGTATGCTTTACGGTATCATCGCGACGGTCGATCAGATTTCATTTTCAAACGACAGCGTATTGAATGCCCCCTCGAGGGCGGCCGGCATACGGCCACCCGCGCGCGCTCCGGACAGTCCGTCGAGTACGCGCTGACCTCGCGGAGACCCCTCTCTTCCAGCCCATGACTTGCCACGCGGCGTTTCGCCGGACGGCTGGTCTATGGCTGAAGACGAAGCCCCCGCTTGAGGTCACGCCGCGCGAAAGCTCCGCACGGCGGTTTTCACCCATCCAAGAATTACTCCTTTCAGAGAAGTCATCGGGAAATGTCGAACATGGAACAGGATCGCTGGTCACGCGTGAAGGGCCGTCTGCGGACGAGCGTCGGAGAAGACGTCTACACCAGCTGGTTTGCGCGGATGGATCTGGAAAGCGTGCAGCCGGAGAGCGTCCATCTGTCGGTTCCGACACGGTTTCTCAAGAGCTGGATCCAGGCGCATTACGCCGAGCGCGTGTTGTCGTGCTGGCAGGCCGAGATGCCGGAAGTGCACCGCATCGACCTCACCGTACGTACCGCGATGCGATGCGCGGCGCCCGCCAAGGACGCCCCCGCGCCGGTCGATGCGCGCCGCTCCGAGCGAACCGACAACCGTCCCGCGCCCGAATTGCGCGCCACCGCGATCGCGCCGGTTTCCGCCAGCCACGACGCGCTCGGCGGCTCGCCGCTCGATCCGCGCCTGACCTTCGGCAGTTTTGTCATTGGCCGTTCGAATACGCTGGCGCATGCCGCGGCCCGCCAGGTCGCGGAAGGACGGCGTGGCGACAGCGTGATGTTCAATCCGCTCTACATCCATGCCGGCGTCGGCCTCGGCAAAACCCATCTGCTGCAAGCGGTAACCTGGGCCGGCAATTCCGGCAGCGAGCGCAAGGTGCTGTATCTCACCGCCGAAAAATTCATGTACGGCTTTGTCGCCGCGCTGAAGACGCAGACCGCGCTTGCCTTCAAGGAAGCGCTGCGCGGCATCGACGTGCTGGTGATCGACGATCTGCAATTCCTGCAGGGCAAATCGACCCAGGCGGAGTTCTGTCACACCCTCAATGCGCTGATCGACGCCGGACGTCAGGTGGTGATCGCGGCCGACCGCCCGCCGTCCGATCTCGAGAGCCTCGACGATCGCGTGCGCTCGCGGCTGGCCGGTGGTCTCGTGGTCGAGATGGGTTCGCTGGGCGAGGAATTGCGGCTCGGAATCCTGAAGTCTCGCGTCGCCGCCGCCCGCGCCCATCACGCGAGCTTCGATGTGCCGGAACCGGTGCTGGATTATCTGGCGCGGACCATCACCCATAATGGCCGCGATCTCGAAGGCGCCATCAACCGCCTGCTGGCCCACTCCAAGCTCAACGCCCAGCCAGTCACCCTGGAGATGGCCGAGCGTGAGGTGCGCGACCTGATCCGTCCGCAGGAGCCCAAGCGGATCAAGATCGAGGACATTCAACGTGTGGTAGCCCGGCAGTACAATGTCAGCCGCTCCGATCTGTTGTCGTCGCGCCGGACCGCCAATGTGGTGCGGCCGCGCCAGGTGGCGATGTATCTGGCCAAGACGCTGACCTTGCGCTCGCTGCCCGAGATCGGCCGCAGGTTCGGCGGACGCGACCACACCACGGTACTGCACGCCGTGCGCAAGATCGAAGCGCTGGTGTCCAAGGACGTGGCGCTTTCCGAAGAGGTCGAATCGCTCAAGCGCCAATTGCAGGAATAGAGACCCGCGGCGGCCGAGCCGCACCGGCCCGGCAATACCGCTCATTGGACCGTTCCGGCGCATGCCGGAGCGGTTCCGCAAATGGGTCGCCGCCACGGCAAAACGTGGGGAACGGGGCCACGCGTCTCTTGCGCTTGCGCGCCATCCGCGCCACCTTGGGCTCCCCCACGGGCCCGATCAAAAATCCAGCTTTGATTGGGCCCTCCGGGTCTCAAACGCCCGGCGCGCCCCTTGGGCCGCCCGGCTTTTCCATCTTCGGATCGGGCGGGTATTGCTATGAAGGTTACCGTCGAACGCGCGCAACTCCTGAAATCGCTGGGACACGTCCATCGTGTGGTCGAGCGGCGCAACACCATCCCGATCCTCGGCAACGTGCTGCTGCGCGCCGAGAGCGCCCGGCTGTCGCTGAAAGCCACCGACCTCGACCTCGAGGTGACGGAAACGCTGCCGGCGGAATCCGGAACCACCGGGTCGACCACCGTGCCGGCGCATATGTTCTACGACATCGTGCGCAAATTGCCCGACGGCGCCCAGATCGTGCTGGAAGGCGACGGCGATCGCTCGGTGCTGGCGATCCGCGCCGGCCGGTCGCGCTTTACCCTGCAAACGCTGCCGGAAAACGATTTCCCGGATCTCGCCGCCGGCGACATGACGCATTCGTTCACGCTGGCCGCCTCCGACGTCAAGCGGCTGATCGACCGCACGCAATTTGCGATCTCGACCGAGGAAACCCGTTATTATCTCAACGGCATCTATCTGCACGCGGCCGGCAGCGCCAAGGCCGCGACCCTGCGCGCGGTCGCCACCGACGGGCATCGCCTCGCCCAGATCGACCTGCCGCTGCCGAAGGGCGCCGAAGGGATGCCGGGCGTGATCGTGCCGCGCAAGACCGTCGGCGAAGTGCAGCGCCTGATCGAGGACAGCGAGGCCGAAGTCCTGATCGAATTGTCGCAAGGCAAGATCCGCTTCACCATCGGCAATGTGGTGCTGACCTCGAAACTGATCGACGGCACATTCCCGGATTACGGCCGCGTGATCCCGCAAAACAACGACAAGGAACTGATCGTCGACAAGAAGGATTTCGAGGCCGCGGTGGATCGCGTCTCGACGATCTCCAGCGAACGCGGCCGCGCGGTGAAACTGGCGCTGTCGGCGGGCAAGCTGGTGCTGTCGGTGACCAACCCGGATTCCGGCAGCGCCACCGAGGAGTTGGAAGTCGAATACGCCTCCGACGCGCTCGATATCGGGTTCAATTCGCGTTATCTGCTGGATATCGCCGCCCAGATCGAGGGCGAAGTCGCGGTGCTGCGATTGGCCGATCCCGGCTCGCCGACGCTGGTGCAGGACAAGGACTCCAAGGGCGCGCTCTACGTGCTGATGCCGATGCGGGTGTAATCGTCTGGAGCGGCGCGCGAACTTCCCTCTCCCCTTGTGGGAGAGGGTGGCGCCTCACGAAGTGAGGCGACGGGTGAGGGATACGTGCCGCAGCCGCCACGCCATCGTCCGACCGCACGGCGCATCCGCAACTTCGCGAAGAAGATGCGGCATGAACCAACCGATGCTGAAGCCGCGATGTGGCGATTGCTGCGCGATCGAAGGCTGGAGCGTTTCAAGTTTCGCCGACAGGTGCCGTTTCAAAGTTATATTCTCGATTTCGTTTGCTTCGAAAAGCGCTTCATCATCGAGATCGATGGTAGTCAGCACGCATCGTCGGAACGAGATCGAACACGCGAAGCCGCCCTGATCGCCGAAGGCTTTCAGATCACGCGTTACTGGAACAATGATGTCTTGCAACAGCCGATAAACGTGTTGGAGGACATTTTTGCAAAGCTCGTTGAACCGTAAGGTACCCCTCACCCGTCGCCGAACTCCGTTCGGCGCCACCCTCTCCCACAAGGGGAGAGGGAAAAAAGAACGCTTCCGCTCTCCAACATGACCCCCTCCCGCATTCATCGCCTCAGCCTGACGCATTTCCGCAATTATCGGGCGGCGAGCCTGCAGACGCGGGGGGATGTGGTGGTGCTGGTCGGGCCCAACGGGGCCGGCAAGACCAATTGCATCGAGGCGATCTCGTTTCTGTCGCCGGGGCGGGGTCTGCGCCGCGCGACGCTCGACGATGTCGCCGACATCGAGGGCGACGGCTCGTGGGCGGTGTCGGCCGAGGTCGAGGGCGCGCTGGGGCTCGCCACGCTCGGCACCGGCATCGACGCGCCGGGCAGCGAGGCCGCCGCCAGCGGCCGGCGCTGCCGGATCGACCGCGAGGCGGTGAGTTCGGCGACCGCCTTCGGCGATCATTTGCGCATGGTCTGGCTGACGCCGTCGATGGACGGACTGTTCACGGGAGCCGCCTCCGAACGGCGGCGGTTCTTCGACCGGCTGGTGCTGGCGATCGACAGCGAGCATTCGGCGCGGGTCTCCGCACTCGACCGCTCGCTGCGGTCGCGCAACCGGCTGCTCGAGGTGCGCAATTTCGACGATCACTGGTGCGACGCGATCGAGCGGGAAACCGCCGA
>Ga0302311_10006604_pt1 | contig 11957 bp, 14 predicted proteins | sample III_Palsa_N1_3_FD_200449 | JGI IMG/M metagenome (GOLD analysis project Ga0302311, IMG submission 200449) | Peat permafrost microbial communities from Stordalen Mire near Abisko, Sweden - III_Palsa_N1_3 | ecosystem: Environmental > Terrestrial > Soil > Palsa > Peat permafrost | place: Sweden...
CGTCGCCGCCCCAGGCGGCCAGACCGTCCTCGATCAGTCGGGCGGCGGCGGCGTCGAGGTCGCGGCGAGCCTGGCCCAGCTCTGCGGTCACCTCGGCCTTGGCTTCGGACAAGGTCCGGCCGCGCAGGCGGGCGTTGAGGAAGTTGGAGGCCTCCAGCAGGGCCGACGGGGTGAGGCCCAGCGCGTGGCGCATCAGGCGGTTTTCCACCTGGCCGTCCTCGAACACCATCACCGCCAGGGCCTGATCGGGCGCCAGAGCGACGAACTCGACGTGCTTGACGCCCGCCTCCCGCACCGGCGTCACAACCAGGCCCGCGCCGCCGGCTAACCCTGAGAGGATGGCGCTGGCTTCGTCGAGCAGTTCCTCGAACGAGCGGCCGCGCGCCGAAAGACGCGCTTCGATGTCGCGCCGGTCCGTCTCGCCGACGTCGCCCACCTCAAGCAGGCCGTCGACGAAGAGCCGCAGGCCGATGTGGGTGGGCTGGCGCCCCGCGCTGGCGTGGGCGGCGCCCAGGAGTCCGAGATCGGTGAGGTCCTGCATGGTATTGCGGATCGAGGCCGGCGACAGCCCCATGCCGCCGCGGGCGATGGTGCGCGAGCCCACCGCCTCGCCGGTCTCGAGATAGGACTCGACGATGCGCCGGAACACCTCGCGGGCGCGGGCGTCGAGCTCGGTGAGGCTCGGCCCACGGGAGGCCAGCGGATCGACGAAGGCGTTGGTCATGTCCGTGAGATTAGGATAAGCGCCGGCCCCTGTCGTGCAAGCGGCGCTCCATGGAGACGACATGAGACATTCCGGCCGGGTGGAAGGCGCCCTGCGTCCCGTCACGCTTGAGACCAAGGTCAACCGCTACGCCGAGGGCTCGTGCCTGGTCGCCTTCGGCCACACCCGGGTCTTGGTGACGGCCAGTCTCGAAGAAGGCGTGCCGCCGTTCCTGCGCGGTCGGGGGCGCGGATGGGTCACGGCCGAATACGGCATGCTGCCGCGCGCCACCCATACCCGCGGTCGGCGCGAGGCGGCCCAGGGCAAGCAGTCCGGCCGCACCCAGGAAATCCAGCGCCTCATCGGCCGCTCGATGCGCGCGGTGGTCGATCTCGCGGCGCTCGGCGAGCGGCAGATCACCCTCGACTGCGACGTCATCCAGGCGGACGGCGGTACGCGCACCGCCTCGATCACCGGCGGCTGGGTGGCCCTGCGCCTAGCGACCCAGACGATGCTGGAGAAGGGCGTTCTGACTCGCGATCCCATCCTCGACCACGTCGCCGCGGTCTCCTGCGGCTTGGTCGATGGAACACCGGTACTCGACCTGGACTACGAGGAGGACAGCAACGCCGAGGCCGACGCCAACTTCGTCCTCACCGGCGCGCGGCAGATCGTCGAGGCCCAGGCGACCGGCGAGAAGCGCGGCTTCTCGCGGGCCGAATTCGACGCCCTGCTCGACCTCGCCGAGGGTGGAATCGCCGAGCTGGTGGCGCTGCAGACGGCGGCGATCGGCGGCTAAGCCCCCCCGAGCTCGTCGTCCTCGATCTCGTCGGCGGGGCCTGGCTCGTAGAGCAGCAGGTCGCCGGGCTGGCAGTCGAGTTCGCGGCATAAGGCCGCGAGGGTCGAGAAGCGCATGGCCCGCGCCTTGCCGGTCTTGAGGATGGAGAGGTTGGCGATGGTCACGCCGACCCGGTCCGCCAGCTCGGTCAGGGACATGCGCCGCTCCAGGAGCAGCCGGTCGAGGCGGACGCGGACGGGCATCAGATGGTCAGCTCGGCTTCGCCGCGAAGGCGCGCGCCTTCGCGGAACACTTCAGCCAGAACGAAGATCACCAGCACCGCGAACCAGGTCGTCAGGCTGATGCCGCCGCCGATGTGCAGGGCGCCGTGGAAGAACAGGCGGGTGACGGCCGCGACCATGTAGCGGCCGAGCTCGAGGATCGCCAGCGTGGCGCCGATGGAACGCAGGCGGCCGGCGTTGTCGGGATGGAACGGATCGCCGGCGATCAGGGTCTTGAAGACGGCTCTCAGGCGCGTGACCACGATGATGCCGCCGGCCATGTAGAGATCCCCGATCAGGCAGAAGGCGGCGGCGGCCGGCCCGAGCCAGGCGCCCCGGACGTTGATGTTGTCGATGTCGATATGGCTGGCGATGATGTCCGGTCGGAAGCTGAGCAGCAGCGCGATGACCGCGCCGACGGTGGCGAGGCCGACCCCGACCCACAGGACGACATGGAAGACGTCCAGGATCACCTTCAGGAAACTGGAAACCGAACCCCGACCCAGAGCGCGCATCGCACCCTCCCCAACGCAAGCCGCCGCGCGAGATAACTCACGCGGCGGGTGGCGGAACCTGGACCGGCGACCTCGTCGTGCGCAAGCGGTTAGCGAACGAAGAGGCCGAGAGCGACGACCGGCAGGCCGACGAAGACGATCGCGTTCATGACCGTGAGGGCCATGCGGTCAACGATGTTGAGCACTTGAGCGGTATGCATTTGGAAGTCCCCTTCTTGGATGGCGGCCTTGGAGGGCCTTTGGATTTCGTCCGAGGGCGTGATTGCCTTCGTTCTGTGTTTATCGATATGTCCGTATTGTTTTTCAATCAAATTAAATATCGTTTATCGATATTACAGCTGCGTAATGTCACGCTCGCCGCCCGCCCGGGGTTGGGCTAAACAGGAGACATGAGCCTCGCCCTCGTTCCAGGAAGCCGGCTGGTCGCCGCCACCCACAATCCCGGCAAAGCCGTCGAGCTGGCGGCTCTGCTGGAGGATCGCTTCCAGATCGTCACCGCCGGCGAGCTGGGCCTCGCCGAGCCCGAGGAGCCTGAGACGACGTTCTCCGGCAACGCGCTTCTCAAAGCGAGGGCGGCGGCCGACGCCAGCGGACTCGTCGCCATCGCCGATGATTCCGGCCTGTGCGTCGAGGCGCTGGAAGGCGCGCCGGGCGTCCACTCGGCGCGCTGGGCGGGCCCGGAGCGAAACTTCGCTCGCGCCATCGACCTGGTCGAGCGACGCCTGGACGAACGGGGCCTGGACGATCGAACCGCCTGGTTCGTCTGCGCCCTGGCCGTGGCCTGGCCGAACGGCCCGGTGGTGGTCGTGGAAGGCCGCGTCGACGGCGCTCTGGTGTTTCCGGCCCGGGGCGACAAGGGCTTCGGCTACGACCCGATCTTCATGCCCGTGGGCGGCGCGGAGACCTTCGGCGAGATGGACCCGGCGGCGAAGCACCGCATCAGCCACCGGGCGCGGGCCTTCGCCGCCTTGAAGGCGGCGGTGTTTTGACGGCTCCGCCGATCGGCCTCTACGTCCACTGGCCTTACTGCGCGCGGATCTGTCCCTACTGCGACTTCAACGTGGTGCGGGCCCGCGGTCGCGAAGCGGAGGCCGAGGCGTTGGGCGAGGCGATCCTCGCCGACCTGGAGGCCCAAGCCGGGCGCCTGCCGCCGCGACGGCTGGTGTCGGTCTTCTTCGGCGGCGGCACGCCCTCGCTGATGCCCCCGGCGCTGGCCGCCGGTGTCGTCGCGGCGGCCCGCCGATTGTGGCCGAGCCCGGACGAACCGGAGGTGACGCTCGAAGCCAACCCGACGGATGCGGAGCGGTTCGAGGGCTTTGCCGACGCCGGGGTGAATCGACTATCGCTCGGCGTGCAATCCCTGGACGATGGCGAGCTGGCCTTTCTCGGCCGCAACCACGACAGCGCGAGCGCGCGCGCCGCGATCGCGGCGGCGACGACGCACTTTCCGCGCGTCTCGGTCGACCTGATCTACGCCCTGCCCGGGCAGGCGCCGGCGGCGTGGGCCACGGCCCTCGCCGAGGTGACGGCGATGGGCGTCGAACACCTCTCGCCCTATCAGCTGACCATCGAGCCGGGCACGGCCTTTCATCGCGCCGTGCGCAGACAGTTGTTCGCGCCGCCTCCGGACGATCTGGCGGCGACGCTCTTCGAGACGACTCAGGCGGTGTTGGCGGACCTCGGCTTCGAGGCTTACGAGGTATCCAATCACGCCCGCGGCCCCGCTGCGCGCTCGCGACACAATCTCATCTATTGGCGCGGCGAAGACTACGCGGGGGTGGGGCCCGGCGCCCATGGTCGCTGGACTCTGCCGGACGGCCGGCACGCCGCCGAAACGCCCCGCGGTGCCCAGGACTACATCGCGCGCGTGGGGAACGAAGGGCTGGCGGCTTCGCTGGAGTGGCTGTCGGCGCGCGAAGCAGCCGTCGAGCGCCTGCTGATGGGCCTGCGCACCGACGAGGGCGTCGCCGCCGCCGACCTTGCCCCGCTGGCCATTCCGCCGGCCCGCTTCGCCGAGCTGGAAGGCCTCGTACGCCTGGCAAATGGTCGCCTGACGGCGACGGCGCGCGGCCGGCCGGTGCTTGATCGGGTCATCGCCGAGCTGGCCGATGCCGCCTGACGCCAAGCCCCTGGCGCCGGGGCTCTATCTGGTGGCGACGCCGATCGGCAACCTGCGCGACATCACCCTGCGCGCGCTCGACGTGCTGGGAGGCGCCGACCTCGTGCTCGCCGAAGACACGCGGGTGAGCGGCAAGCTGCTGGCCGCCCACGCGATCTCCGCCAAGCTCCAGCGCTATGACGAGCATGCCGCGGCCCAGGCGAGGCCGAAGGTGCTGGCGGCGCTGGCTGGCGGCGCCCGCGTGGCCCTGATCTCCGACGCCGGCACGCCGCTGGTGAGCGACCCCGGCTACCGGCTGGTCGTCGAGGCCGTGGCTCAGGGCGCGGCCGTGTTTCCGATCCCCGGCCCGTCAGCCGTTATGGCTGCGCTCACGGTCGCCGGCCTGCCCACCGATCGCTTCCTGTTCGCCGGTTTTCCGCCGCCAAAGAGCGCGGCGCGCCGCAAACTGTTCGAGGATCTGGCGAGCGTCCGGGCGACCCTGGTGTTCTTCGAGGGCGGTTCGCGCCTGGCCGAGAGCCTGGCGGATATGGCTAAGGTGTTCGGCCCCCGTCCAGCCGCCGTGGCGCGTGAGCTGACAAAGCTTTACGAGACGGTGGTTCGCGCGCCGTTGCCCGAACTGGCGGCCGATCCCCGGTTCGCCGCGCCCAAGGGCGAGATCGTGGTCCTGGTCGGGCCGGGCGAAGAGGCGCCGGCCAGCGAGGCGGAGGCCGACCGGGCCCTCGCCGAGGCGCTGGAGCGCATGGGCCCGGGCGAGGCCGCCGCCGAGGTGGCGAAAGCGCTAGGCCTGCCACGGCGTGCGCTCTATGCGCGGGCGCTGACCCTCAAGGGCCGATGACGGCGGTGCGGGCTCGACGCGGGAGCCTGGCGCGCCGCGAGGGTCGCCGCAGCGAGTATGTCTGTGCGCTGTGGCTGATGCTGAAGGGTTACCGGATCCTGGGCTTTCGGCTGAAGACGGCGCAGGCGGAGATCGATCTTCTTGCCCTCCGCGGCGACATCGTCGCTGTGGTCGAGGTCAAGCGACGGCGGACCTTGGAAGAGGCGCTCGATGCGGTGACGCCTCGCCAGCGCGAGCGGCTGCTGGCCGCCGCGCGTCAGGTGGCGGCGCGCCGGCCGGACCTTGCCCACGCCGGCGTGCGACTCGACCTCATGGCCCTCGCGCCCGGCCGCTGGCCGCGCCATATTCGCGATGCTTGGCGCGAGTTCTGAGACGCCGACCTGCTTCAGGAGCGCCAATGCCGTTGACCGTCGCCGTGCAGATGGACCCCGTCGAGCGGATCAACATCGAGACCGACACGACGTTTCTGCTGATGCTGGAGGCCCAGACGCGCGGCCATGGCCTGTGGGTGTATCAGCCGGAGCGCCTGCAGCTGGCCGAAGGGCGGGTGCTGGCCCGCGGCAAGGCTTTGAACCTTCGGGCCGTCAAGGGCGACCACGCCAGCCTGGGCGCCCCAGAAGAGCGGGACCTTTCAGAGTTCGACGTGGTGCTGATGCGGCAGGACCCGCCGTTCGACATGGCCTACATCACCGGCACCTATTTTCTCGAGCGGATCCATCCGACGACGCTGGTGATCAACGACCCGGCCGAGGTGCGCAGCGCGCCGGAAAAGCTCCTGGTGACCGAGTTTCCGGCCTTCCATCCGCCGACTCTGATCACCAGCGACGCCGAGGCGCTGCACGACTTCCATGTCCGACATGGCGACATCGTGCTGAAGCCGCTTTACGGGGGGGCGGGGTCGGGGGTGGTGAAGCTCAAGGCCGGCGACCCCAACCTCGACGCCCTGCTCGAACTGCACGCCATGATCGGCCGCGAGGCGGTGATCGCCCAGAAATTCCTGCCGGCGGTGTCGGCCGGCGACAAACGCGTGCTGCTGGTGGACGGAGAGCCCGTCGGCGCGATCAATCGCGTCCCGGGGGCCGGGCAGGTGCGCTCGAACCTCGCCCGCGGCGGCCGCGCTGAAGCCGTGGAGCTCACCGCCCGCGATCTGGCGATCTGCGCCGCCATCGGCCCGGTGCTGAAGGCGCGCGGACTGATCTTCGTCGGCATCGACGTGATCGGTGACTATCTTACTGAGATCAACGTCACCTCACCCACCGGCGCGCAGCAGCTGAAGCGCTTCGGCGGCGGCGACGCCGCGGCGGCGCTGTGGGACTGCATCGAGGCGAAACGGCGGGGATAGTTCCTCATTTGTTCTTGCCGCGACGCCGAGATTGTGGCCAAGTCACCAGCGTCTGAACGGAGAGGGGCATGGCCGCGCGGATCGCATCCGTGGCGTTCGAGGGGGTCGAGGCGCGGCGGGTGGACGTGGAGGTCCAGGCCGTCGGCGGCCCGTCGGCGTTCGTGGTCGTCGGCCTGGCCGACAAGGCGGTCGGCGAGGCGCGTGAGCGGGTGCGCGCGGCCTTCTCGGGCCTCGGCCTAGCCCTGCCGCCCAGGCGCCTGGTGGCCAATCTCGCTCCGGCCGATCTGCCCAAGGAGGGCAATCATTTCGACCTGCCCATCGCCCTGGCGCTCATGGCGGCCATGGGCATCGTCCCGCAGGACGCGCTCGACGGCTGGGCGGCGATCGGCGAGCTGAACCTCAACGGCGAGATCGCGCCGGTGGCCGGGGCCCTACCGGCGGCTGTGGCCGCCAACGCCATGGGCCTGGGCTTGATCTGTCCGCAAGCCTGCGGTCCCGAGGCGGCCTGGGCCGGCGACATGGCCCTGCTGGCGCCCAGATCCCTGATCGCCCTCGTCAATCATTTTCGCGGCGTCCAGCTGCTTTCGCCGCCTAAGCCGGGCCCTCTCGTCGAGGCCGGGCCGAGGCCGGATCTGAAGGACGTCAAGGGTCAGGAGAGCGCCAAGCGGGCCCTGGAGATCGCGGCGGCCGGCGGCCACAACCTGCTCTACGTCGGACCGCCCGGCTCGGGGAAATCGATGCTGGCTCAGCGGCTGCCAGGGCTGCTGCCGCCGCTGACGCCGGCTGAGCTGCTCGAGACTTCGATGGTCCACTCCGTGGCTGGCCTCATCGCCAAAGGGGCGCTGAAGCGCGAGCGGCCGTTCCGCGCCCCGCATCACTCGGCCAGCATGGCGGCGCTCACCGGCGGCGGACTGCGCGTGAAACCCGGCGAAGTCTCCCTGGCGCACAACGGAGTCCTGTTTCTCGACGAATTGCCGGAATTTGGCGGCATTATGTATCAAATGGGACCACGAATATCGCTGAATCCGGGGCGCGTGTCACTACATTTCGCAGATGAGCACGCCGCTTCCCGAACGCCCGAACACGGTTTCCGGCCTCAACGCCAAGCGGGAGGAGCTGCTGCGCTACCGCAAGCAGCTCCACGCCGAAATCCGCAAGGTGACGTGCGACATCGACCACCTGGAAGCCGCCGCGCGCCTGTTCACCGATGGCGCGTCCTTCACCGGCTTCAAGCCCTACGTGGTCCACCACAGGGCCAGGAAGGGCACGGTAAAGCGGTTCATCCTCGGGATGCTCCGCGAGGCTCAGGGACCGCTTACGTCCGCCGAGATCACCGAAGCTTGGCTCGATAAGCGCGGCTTCAGTCCCAATGACGAAACGCGCGTGGTGATGCGCAAGCGCGTGGGCGCCGCGCTCATCTCCCTGCGTAATCAGGGCGTGGCGCGGAACGAGGGCGTTAGGGACGGGCTGAAGGGGTGGGTGCGGGTCTAGCGTTCGCAGACGTGCCAACAGACAACGTGGGGATCATCTATTTCGTAAAGCACGCGAAGGCTGGCGGCCAGGAATTGCTCCCCGTTCGACACCCGGCGACGATCTTCCCGCCAGCCCATTTCGGCCGCGTAAGCCGCGAGGTATGGCCCCGCGATGTGGTGGTGAATGCCGATTTCGGCGCGGCGGATGCGGGAGAAGAACGACTCCGCCTGATTGGTGTTCGCCTCGGCCGTCGAATAGGCCACGCCGTGGTTGATGCGCTTCGTCAGGAAGCGGGCTTCCAGGCGGTTCCAGTGGTCGGCCTCATCGGCGTAGATCGTTGACCCCTGCGCCACGGTGGCGGCCACGCGGTCAACGCCAGCGGCTTCAGTGGGCGCCACGAAGGGAAGCGTGCGGCCGTCCCGTTCGCGCATGACCACGACAACCTCACGCTTGCCGGTCTGGTAGATCCGGCGGCGACGGTCCTTGCGATCCTCGCGGCGGTTCGCCGGCTTGATGTAGCCGCCGAAGTAAGCCCCATCGACTTCCACCGAACCGGCAACCTCACCGATGGCGGTCTGCTCGGCGGCCAAGGCCTCGCGCATCTTGTGCGTCAGGACGAAGGCCGTCTTGTATTGGCAATCAAGGTCACGACTGAGCTGCAGGGCGCTATGGCCCTTTGCGCCGTTCACGAAGATGGCGATGGCCGCGAGAATGTCGCGGATGGCCATCTTGCGGCTGGCGAAGATCGTCCCCGACGTGACGGAGAACTTGTGCGAGCAGCCGGCGCACTTGAAGCGGCGGTTGTCGCTCAGGCTGTAGATCGTCAGGCAACCGCAACGCGGGCAGACCGGATCACCGGAGGTGGACGCCCAGCGGATCGCCCTGAAGGTCTCCCACGCTTCCTCGTCAGACAGGCGCATCACCTTCGCCAGCGAAAGCGTGCGGGCTTTCGCTGAGAGGAGGAAGTGCTGGCCTGATTGCCGGTGGGTCATTTGTAACCATAAACGATGCGTGTGCATCTGTTATGGCTACATGCCGCATCATTGTCAACGGCAATCGCATCGAATATGATGCGTTCATGTCGATTTTAGAGGCAAGCATGGAAGATCGTTGGAACAAGGAAGCCAAGGGCATCCTGAAGGCGGAACTGGCTAGGCGCCATCTCACCTATCGAGACCTGGTGGAGAAGCTGGCGGCCGTGGACGTGTCGGAGTCGGAGGCGAACCTGCGCAATAAGATCAGCCGGGGCGGATTCTCGGCGGGGTTCTTCGTGTCATGCCTGACGGCGATAGGGGCGCACTCAGTGCGGCTTCATGAGGCGGATTGACTATTTGTGAATCCAGCTCCGATTATACTTTCCACACTTCTCAACCGCCTCATGAGGTGCGGTTGATGCGCAATATTCATTTATCCAATATTGACCTTGTGGCAATATTTGGTCTTTGTAAGTTTGGATAACCATTAATGTAATGCGATTGCCATCCTTATTATACGTAGCCCACTCGTCGTCACTGAGCATTCTATCCATTGTGAAAAAATATCTATCGTTTCCCTCTACTTTGGTTCTGTTCGGATCGTTGACCGGCGAATGAGCCAAAGCCATTTTCATCAATTGATCGTGATGTTCTTTCAAAGAAATATCACTCATATTCCCGGTCCCGACGCCCAAATATTCCGCTCTATACGGAGAGTCGATCTCACGATCGCTTAGATTTTCCATAAATACATCGACTATATATCCATGCGGTCTTGCCTCGTCCCGGCCCATCTCGATTTTGTCCACCCGCAGCGGAGGGGTGGGCTCTGGCGGATTGGGCACAGGCAAAGGAGAGGGCGTCGCCACCGTTGAGCGGGGCATTTCGTTGACTACTTCCCTAGCGATTTCCTTTTCTGACAGGGGCCTTTCGGCGCGCGGGGCCTTCGATAGTTCCCAAGCGCCAACGAGACCAAGAAGGATTGCGATGACGAGCGCCACGATGACTGTTATCCACGGGCGTATCTGAGGGGGCAGGTTTTGCCGAACCTCGGCCGTGTGGACGCCATAAACGCCGATAGCCCACGCAACCGCTAGAAGAACCCACGAAGCCGTCATGTTGACGATCCCCGACGTCGTGAGGGTCGCCAGCAGGATCGCGCCAATGAGCGCAACGATTGGGTGCGAGATGAATGCTCGGAGTCCCCGCATATAACGATCCTGCCCGGAGTGCGGATTGGCGCCAAGCTTGAGGTTGATGCGCCCTCAACCCGGACGTGGCACAGTTCGCCGGCATTATGGCCCAAACGCCACAACGGGGAGGGAACCCGATGGACAGTCAGACAGTCATAAGCGTTTGCACCATAGCCGCGTTGGTCGCCGGTCCGGTTGCGGCGGTTATCATCACGCTTTGGGCTCAAGATCGGGCGGCGAAACGGAGCACCAAAGAGCGCCTGTTCGTGACCCTTATGGCCCATAGAAAATCCTATCCACCCACCGTTGAGTGGGTGAGCGCGATAAATACAATTGTTGTGGTGTATGCAAATAATCCCAAAATTCTAAGTCATTGGGATACGTGTTATCGTCGCCTATCAGCGAAGCCATGGGATACGGAAGCGTGGAATCGTGACTTGCTGGATTTACTTTCGGCGATTGCTGAAGACCTTGGATACAAACACATCCGCCAGACGCAGATAGACAAGTTCTACGTTCCGGATGCACACAACAAAATCTTTGGGGAGCAAGATGAGTTGAGGAATAACCTTCTTCGAGTCTTGAAGGCGACAAAAACCGTCGACTCAATCGTTGAGCCGTCGCGGAAGTCAGCCGCGCCAGACCCCCTTGAAGCCAAAGACCTATAGCGGCCAACGCCGCCGGAACTCCTCCCCCCATCGGGGGCCTCCTTTCGGAGGCATTGGAGCGAACAAGCTACGCCGTAAAGGCGCGGTCCCGTTTGCTACCTAATGCCGGAATTTGGCGCCCAGGCGCTGGATTCCCTGCGTCAACCGCTGGAGACGGGCGAGGTGGTCGTGGCCCGCGCCAACGCCCATGTCCGCTATCCGGCCCGCGTGCAGCTTGTGGCGGCGATGAACCCGTGCCGCTGCGGCGTCGGCGGTCTCGGGCGCGGCGCCTGCGGCAAGGCCCCGCGCTGCCTGCAGGCCTATCAGGGGCGCATCTCCGGCCCGTTGCTGGACCGCATTGACCTGTCGATCGAGGTTCCGCCGGTGACGGCCGCCGACCTAGCCCTGCCGCCACCGGCCGAAGGCACGGCCGAGGTCGCCGCGCGGGTGATGACCGCGAGGGGGCTGGCCGCCGAGCGCGCGGTTAGGGCAGGGCAAGGGGCCGCAGCGCTCAACGCCCTGGCCGAAGGCGAGTGGCTGGAGACAATCTCGGCGCTCGATGCGCCGGCCCGGGCGCTGCTCACCAAGGCGGCGGAGTTCGGCGCCCTTTCGGCCCGCGGCTGGACGCGGACCTTGCGGGTGGCGCGCACGATCGCCGATCTCGCGGGCTCCGACGCCGTGCGCCGCATCCACGTGGCCGAGGCCCTGGTCTACCGGCGGCCGACGGCGCTCGGGGAGGTCGCCGAGCCGGCCAATAGGGCGTGGGCCTGAGCGCTATTTGGCCAGCTCGAAGACGCCGCTGACACTGACGCGAACACCCAGTTCTCCCGCCTCCACGGGCGTCGGCGCCGCAGCCTTGGCGGCCATCATCATCATCGGCCTGGGCGATGGCTGCGTCTCGCCACTGTCTTCGGTCAGGGTGACCAGCCGCACGATGTGATAGCCGGCGGCGTTCGCCAGCAGCGCGGCCTTGTCCTGCAGCGCCTTCACCGCGGCGAGCCGGGCGGCGTTCTCGGCCTCGATCGGATGGGCGAGGCCAAAGCCGATCTGACTGATATTTGTCGCGCCGGCGGTGACGACCGCGTCGGCCAGCCGCC
>Ga0302311_10006612_pt1 | contig 11949 bp, 8 predicted proteins | sample III_Palsa_N1_3_FD_200449 | JGI IMG/M metagenome (GOLD analysis project Ga0302311, IMG submission 200449) | Peat permafrost microbial communities from Stordalen Mire near Abisko, Sweden - III_Palsa_N1_3 | ecosystem: Environmental > Terrestrial > Soil > Palsa > Peat permafrost | place: Sweden...
CCTGCACCCGTGAGAGGAACCCAGCCAGTTGAGTCTGATCCGTGATACCTACCTCCGATTTCAGATGCTGGCCCGCGAGATCGGCAAGTTCGCGATCGTGGGCATCGTGGGCGCGATCGTCCAGTTCGGGTTGCAGAACGCGCTGTACGGACGCACCGGGCTGACGGCCTCGGTCGTCATCGCCACCTGTATCGCGACGTCCGTCACCTTCCTCGGGAACCGCTACTGGGCTTTTGGGCACCGCAAGACCGCGAACGTGGGGCGCGAGACGGTGCTGTTCTTCTTCTTCAACCTGGCCGGCATGCTGGTCCAGACCGCTTTCGTCGATGCGGACCATTACTGGCTGCACGGCACCGACCGGCTCTCCTACAACCTCGCCACCGTCATCGGCGTCGTCTTCGCGACCCTGTTCCGGCTGTTCTGCTACCGCAGGTTCGTCTTCAACCTGGCGCCCCCGGCCCCGGTCGAGGAGATGGCCGAACTGGCGACAGTGCTCTAGGAGATGAGTTCTAGCAGGCAGGGCTCTGTGGTTCCGCGAGAGCCGGGGCAGCGCGGTAGCGAGCGGGCCGGATCCAGAAGGCAGTGGTCACTGCCGCGACCGCGAACCGCCGATATGCACCGCATCCGGTGCATGACAGAGCCGCCTGAAGTCCGCGCAGAGCCGGCCGATCTGTGCACGCGAACAGTGGACTACGAACGCCCGCTCATGCCGATGTGCGGGTGGTGCCTCACACGACCTGGGTGACCTTGTAGGCGATCCCGCCGTCGATCAGGTACCCAGATCCCACGGAGACAATGTCGTTCAGCCATGCGTACTGCTGCGCCCCGGTCTCGAAGAGAGGGTTGGTCCGGAAGTAGTAGCGGGCCGGGTCGATGTGATGCCTCTTGGCGGGGTCGGCCAGGTCGGCCCGCAGGTCGGGCGGGAAGACCCAGCGGCCGCTGTAGGTCATGTGCACCAGGGCGTCGTCGTGGGTGCGCAGGGTCAGCCGGACGTCCAGTGCCATCGCGCCGTCGGGGCGGAACAGCGCCCAGTCGCCACCGCCCGGCAGCACCTCGCCGTGTAGCCGCGGCCCGTTGAAGGTGCCGCCGGCGGAGCCGAACAGGGTCCGCCGGCCGAGCGGGCCGGCGCCGATCTCCAGTGGGGGGTTGAGGTCGACGACCATGTCGAACAGGTGCCGGGTGGTGATCTCGCCGATGTCCTTGACGCGGGGGTCGGGGGTCATGAGCCGGCTCCGAACAGCTTCTGCCGGACCGCGTCGGTCGAGATGCCCGATTGCGCGCACAGCTGCGACAGGTCGAAGAAGAACCGCTCGCTGGCGATCAGGTCGTCCCTGAACGTGAACTGGATGAACACCGGCAGTTCGGCGCGCCTGCCGTTGGGCACCGCGCCGAGCCGGTCGCCGGTCATCGTCATCCGGGCCGTGCCCCAGCAGACCAGGGTGCCGTCGTTGCCGGCGTGCCCGTGCAGGGCGATGTCGTAGTCGGGGAAGGTCGCGAAGAACCGGGTCAGCGCCCGCTCGTTCTCGGCGTGGCCGCACGCCCTCGTCCCGAAGGCGGGCGACTCCAGCAGCATTTCGGGGTGCAGCAGCCGCAGGGCCGCGGGCACGTCCTGGCGGCTCTTCGCGACCGCCAGGTCATGCGCCAGCTCGAACATCCGATGGCCATTCATAAACTAAACATACGGTCGACCGTATTTATTTGGCAAGGGCATGTGGCAGGATGGTGCCGATGAGCCAGGTTGAGCATGACGGGCGGCTGCTGCGCGGCGCGCAGTCCCGGCGGGCGATCGCCCGTCACGCCGTCGATGTGGCGTCACTGGACGGGCTCGACGGACTCAGCTTCGGCCGGCTCGCCGCCGACCTCGGGGTGAGCAAGGGGGGCATCCAGACTCTGTTCGGCACGAAGGAGAACCTGCAGGTCGCAGTGGCCGAGGCCGCGTGCGAGGCGTTCGAGGAGGCCGTGACCCGCCCCGCGCGGGCGCAACCGCCAGGTGCCGCGCGGCTGCGCGTCCTGGCCGACCGGTGGATCGCCTATGCGGGGGAACCGCTATTTCCCGGCGGCTGCTTCTGGGCAGCGAACCTGCCCGTCTTCGACAGCCAGCCGGGCCCGGTGCGCGATACGCTGGCCCGCCAGCAGCGGGCCTGGCGGGCCCTGCTCGCCGCCGAGCTGCGCCACGCGGCCGGCACGGGGGAGATCGCCGCTTCCGACGCCGACCTCGCGGCTTTCCAGATCGACGCTGTCCTCACCGCCACGAACACCGCGCTCCGGCTCGGCGACGACAGCGCCGTGGACACGGCCCGTCGCATCATCAACGGATTCCTCGCACCACCAGGCTGACCCGGCCTCCCCAGGAAGGACGGTAGTCGTACTGCCGGCCCGCCACCCGCCAGGGACACAGCTTGGCGATGCGCCTCATGCCACGATGAGGGTTGTCCAGTCCGGCGATTCGACGCGCTCATAAACGCACAATCGGTACGCAGATACGCGCACTGCCGACACAGTTGCGATGCCGCTCGTATTCGGCGTGTCAACGAGCGCGGCGATCGGCGTCCGGTTACCTTCGGTGAGAGTTGGCGCTGCGGCCTGACCACTGCTGGCGAGTTAGGCGCGGCCGGGGCCTCAGCGGGATCGACATCCAACCTCTGTGGCGCTTAGGCCCGCATCCCTCTTCGGACCTACCGCTTCCCGGGCGGCTGTGTCCCCACAGAAATCCCACAAGTCCGGGTCCGGGCAATGCTCCCCCACAAAAACCCCACGGACGGCACGGCACTTCTGCCGGGGGCACTCAGCACAGGAGGAGCCCACCCCAGCCAGATGGCCCCGCCGGGTTCCTGTACGGTTTCTGGGCCGAGTTTTTGAGGTCCGGCACTGGCAACAAGGCGAGTTCACAACGAGGACGAGGAGGCAGGGACTGATGCCCTTCCTGAACGACCGGGTGGTGCTCCTGACAGGCGGGGCGACAGGTATCGGACGGGCCATCGCCCTCGACATGGCAGCCGCGGGCGCGACCGTCGCCATCGGTGACACGAACGTCGATGGCGGGCAGCGAACTGTCGAGGAGATCCTGAGCGCAGGCGGCAGGGCGTCCTTCAGGTCATGCGACGTGGCCGATGCCGAACAGGTCGCCGCCCTGGTCGGCGGCGCCGTCGCGGACTTCGGGCAACTCGACGTGCTGGTCAACGACGCCGGCATCTCCGGCGGGTCGCATCGCCTCCATGAGCTCGACATCGACGCCTGGGACCGGACGATCGCCGTCAACCTGCGAGGTACGTTCCTGTCTGCCAGGGCGGCGATCCCGCACCTCGTGCGGCGCCCGCGGAGCTCCATGATCAACATCGCTTCCACGTACGGCATCATCGGCGCGCCGCTGGCACCGTCGTACTGTGCCTCCAAGGGCGGCATCGTCAACCTCACCCGGCAACTGGCCGTCGACTACAGCCCCGACGGTCTTCGCGTCAACGCCATCTGCCCTGGGTACATCGACACGGACATGGGCGGACGCCGGGGATCCCTTCCGCCGACCGAGCGTGCCGCCGCCGAGGCGCGGCGGGAAGCGAACGCCGCCTTGCAGCCCATCGGCCGCCAGGCGCAGGCGCAGGAAGTGGCCCGCGTTGCGACGTTCCTTGCATCTGACGAGGCGTCATTCATGACCGGTTCAATCGTGACCGTCGACGGCGGATGTACGGCAACCTTCCGCTACGGATCCTGACGGTGCCCCGCGAACTGCAAGATCAGGCGCCGTGACGGTCTCACTGGGTGTAACCGTCTGCCGCATAATTCCAGCGCGAGATCCGCCTGAGCGCCTTGAGTGGAAGGCGGGGCCAATCCCGAGACCGTCTATAACTGGGTAATCTGTCGCGAGCGAGCCGAGGTCTGTAAGTGGCGACCCCTGTGTAGACAGGCCGCCCGCGGAACGAGGATAAGCCGTCAAAACCTAGGTCACCTAGGCCTGGATGACCGGAGAGGTCGGCAGTGCCCTTGTCATAATCGCGGTGTTCCTGAAAGCCTTTAGTCGGTGTTTCTCCGTATAACTGTCCTTGCCTCTTCAGCTCGGCTATATATAGAGTCATAAGATGCTCACGGTGAGTAAAAGCGACCTGTTTCGGCTGGCTGGCTTGGGGGGATTGTGGCGGACCGGCTGCTGGTGGACCTGCGCGGCGACGGCCAGGCCAGGATCATGTGGGCGGCCGACGGCGGGCAGGAGAAGCAGGTGTCCCGGTCTGCGCTGGCCTGGCCGCTGGACGACGGGGCGCTAGAGGATCTGCGCTGGTATCTAGAGGATTACCTGGTAGCGCCGTTCGGGGTCTGGGAAGAGCGGGGCCCGCTGGTGGCGGGGCAGCTCGGGGACTGGGGAGAGCTGGTCTTCGCGTCGGTGTTCGGCGCTGGCCCGGCCCGGGACGCCTGCCAGCAGGCGCGGGACCAGGGCTCGGAGCTGGTGTTCCGGTCGGCGGACCCCGGGCTGCTGGCCCTCCCGTGGGAACTGATGCGGGACGGGCACGGGGCGGTGGCGCTGGAGGCAGGCGGGATCTCCCGCAGCCTGTCGGCCGCGGACGCCGCGGGCACGCTGGCCGTGCCAGGCGGCAAGCTGCGGGTGCTGATGGTGATCTCCCGTCCAGGGGGCACCGGTGACGTGCGGTACCAGATGGTGGCGCGGCCCCTCCTCGAGCGGTTGGCCGCGGTCCGCGGTGACGTAGAACTGACCGTGCTGCGTCCGGCGACGTTCAAGGCGCTGCGTGAGACGGTGACGCAGGCCGCCGCCGCGGGCGCGCCGTTTCACATGGTGCACTTCGACGGGCACGGGGTAATGCCGGACCGGTCGGTCGGACGCGCGGCGGGCGGCGGGGCACCGAGCGGGAGCCCGCGTGAGGGGATGCTGGCGTTCGAGTTGCCGGGCGGTGGCGCCGCTCCGGTGGCGGCTTCGCGGATCGCGGCGGTCCTGGCCGCGGGCAAGGTGCCGGTAGCAGTGCTGAACGCGTGCCAGTCCGGGGCGATGGGCAAGGAACTGGAGGCGACGGTAGCGGCCGCGCTGCTGCGGGCCGGGTGCGCGTCGGTGGTGGCGATGGCCTACAGCGTGTACGCGGTCGCGGCGGCCGAATTCATGGCCGCCTTCTACGAGTCGCTGTTCGCCGGGTTCAGCGTGGGGCAAGCGGTGACCGCCGGGCGCAAGCGGCTGTTCGAGCACGCCGACAGGCCGAGTCCCATGGGCGAGCTGCCGCTGGCCGACTGGATGGTTCCCGTCCACTACCTGCGGGCGGAGGTCCGGTTCCCGGGCACCCGCACCGTCCGTCGGGCGGGGGCGCCGTTGCTGGATGAGGCGCTGGACCAGATCCGCGCCGCGCCACCGCGAACCGCCGGCCAGGGTCCGCTGGCGGCCGTCGACGGGGTATTCGTGGGCCGTGACGACCTGTTCTACGAGCTGGAGGCCGCCACCCAGACGCAGCGAGTCGTGGTCCTGGCCGGTCCCGGCGGGACGGGGAAGACCGAGCTGGCTAAGGGGTTTGCCCGGTGGTGGATGGACACCGGCGGGGTCGACGACCCGAGGCTGGTGCACTGGCACTCGTTCGAGCCCGGCGTAGCCACCTTCGGCCTGAGCGGGGTGATTACCGGGATCGGCCTGGCGGTGTTCGGCACTGACTTCGCCCGCCACGCCCCGGCCGAGCAGCTGGCGCTGATCAAGCGTCTGCTCGCGCAGTCCCGGGCGCTGCTGGTATGGGACAACTTCGAGTCGGTGGCGGAGATGTCCGACCCTTCGGGAGGCACCCCGCCGCTTGACGAAGCGGGGCGCGGGCAGCTTCGGGAATTTCTGGACTGGGTCCGTGACCACTCGGCCAGCACGGTGATCATCACCAGCCGAACGAGGGAGGGCTGGTTGGGTCAGGTCCGCCGGATCGCCGTGGGCGGGCTCAGCCAAGCCGAGGCCTCTGAGTACGCCGGGCTGCTGCTTGCCTCGTTTCCCGCCGCGCAGCGGCGACGGCAGCAGAAGGCGTCCGGGGAACTGCTGGCCTGGCTGGACGGCCACCCGCTGTCGATGCGGCTGATCCTGCCCGGGCTCCAGGACACTGAGCCGGCCGAATTGCTGGCCGCCCTGCGGGGCACCGCGCCGCTGCCCGCGGCCGGAGAGGAAGGTCAAGACAGGCTGGCGTCGCTTGGGGTGTGCATTTCCTACTCCCTGACGCACCTGAGCGAGCAGACCAGGCGGCTGCTCCTCGCGCTCAGCCTGTTTCATGGCACTGCCGACGAGAACGTCCTGGTGCTGTTTTCCGCCCGGCCGGGAGTGCCTGACCGGTTCACCGGGGTCAGCGGGCCCAATTGGGCTGCTGTCAAGCAGGAGTGGGCCGCGGTACTGCGGGACTCGACCCGGGTCGGGCTACTATCCGAGGCGGGCGCGGGCGCGTACCGGATCCACCCGGCCTTGCCCGGCTACCTCGCCGCGGCCTGGCACGCGGAAGCCCCCGGCCGCTACGCAGACGAAAGCCAGGCGGCGGAGCAGGCGCTGCGCGCCGCATGCGCCGTATACGGCCAGTGGCTGGTCAAGCAGATCGACACGGCCAACTCCCCCTGGGCGCATGTTGTCATTGGACTGCTCAGGCGGACCTTCGGCGCGATGCTCGGCCACGCCCTCGACCACCAGGCCTGGGGTGAAGCCGAGGATATCGTCCGGGCACTGGAGAATTACTGGAGTACCCGGGGACTTACCGAGGAAGCCTCCGCCTGGGCCGACCGTATCGTGCGGGCGACCGTCGGCCCGGACCAGCTGCCGACCGCGTCGACCAGATCGCTGTGGGCATACATCGTGGGCAAGCAGGCCAGGCGGGACCGGGAAGCCGGGCAACTGGACCGCGCCGCCCAGGCTTACCGGGAGCTCCTCGCCTGGCTGCACGACCAGCCCCAAGTCGAGTGGATCAGAGGCTGCATCGCCGTCAACCAAACGCAGCTTGGCATAACGTTGCGGATGCAAGGGCGGTTCGACGAGGCCGACGACTGTTTCCGTAAGTCCATCGCCATCGACGAGGACGGCGGCGACCGGGTTGGCCTGGCGATCACCTACGGCCAGCTTGGCGTGGCCGCCCAGGAGCGCGGGCGGCTCGGCGAGGCCGACGAGTGGTACGGGAAGGCCCTCCAGATCGATGAGGAACTCGGGCTGCCCTACCGGCTGGCCGAGGACTATCACCAGCTCGGCAACACCGCCTTGCTTCGTGGCCAGGCGGACAAGGCCGAGGAACGGTACCTCCGGTCTCTCGCCATCAGCCGGGCGACCGGCGACCGCCTTGCCATGTCGACCACCTACCACCAGCTCGGTAACACCGACCAGGAACGCGGCCGGCTGGACGAGGCCGACGAGTGGTACCGGCAGTCCCTCCAGATCCGCCAGGAGCTCGGGTTGCATTCCCTGATGGCGTCGGATTACGGCCAGCTTGGCACTGGCGCCTACCTTCGCGGCCGCCTGGACGAGGCCGAGGACTGGTACCGGCAGTCCCTCGCCTCCAGCGCGAGCCACGGCGACCGCCACGGCACGGCGGCCGCGTCCCATCAGCTCGCCCTGGTCTTGCTCGACCGCGCGCAGCTCGACCAGGCTGAGGACTGGAACCGCCGGTCCCTCGCCACCAGGCAGGAGACGGGCGACCGCGCTGGGATAGCGCTCAGCTATCACCAGCTCGGCCGGTGCGCCCAGGCCCGGAAACGGTTTGCCGAGGCTGAAGACTGGTATCGCCGGTCCCTCGCCGTCAGCGAGGAAATCGGCAACCAGATATCGTTCGCGGGCACCTGCGCGCAGCTCGGCCTGCTCGCCGAAGCCAGGGCCCAGCCCGAGCAGGCGCTGGAGTGGAACATCCGGTGCGTGACCCGGTTCGAGGACTTCCCCAGCCCGCTGGCCCGCATCGGCCCGGCCAACCTCGCCCGGCTCACCCGCCAGCTCGGCCTGCCGACCACGGAACGCATCTGGCGGCAGGCCACCGGCAAGCCCCTGCCCCCGACAGCGCGCGACTGGATCACCCGACAAAACCCCTGACGCCAGCTTTGGAGGACCCATGACCGACGACCCGGCCGCCGACTCAGCCCGTGCCGCCGCTGTTATCCTCGCCCCCAGCCACGGTGCCGCCCTGCCTACCCAGGTCGAAGCGGTCCTCGCCGCCCGCCATAGCGTCCAGCGACCTGGCTCCTTCTTGGATCCGGTCTCACTTGCCAGCCTCATCGTCGCCATCGCGGCCCTCGCGTGGACTGTATACAACGACCAGCGCAGCCACACTACGGCCCCGCCGCCGGAGACCATCGCCCGTCAGGTTCGCATTACCCTCCGCGAACAAGAAGCCACGCTACCCCCTGATGTTGAACAGATCACTGAGATCATCGCCACCGAGATCATCCGCCATGCCAACCCGCCCGCTAAGTTAGCTGGGATCGTGGCTTACGGCGCGGCGCGCCGGAGACGCGCGTTGTCAAGCCAGTCAAGTGATCGCTGGCATAGACATCAGATTCAATACTCCTGCAATTACCGCCTATATAGGTAGTCCGCACGAGTGCCGGACGCACGATCTTCGGGTCGTCGAACCTGTGGTTGGCGGCACTGTAATGATTGATCTGTGCGTCAAGAGAATTATCCGCAGCACAGTACTTGGCACGCGCAAAATCGGCAGGGAGGATGCAAGTAGTGGTTCGGTCCTGCTTCCGGGGTTTTGTCCGGTTCCGGGCGTAGCGTCGGACCTGGGACCCGGCCTGACCTTCGAATCGGCCGACGCCCGCCTCAGGTTGTCCTGCTAACGATCTGTCGGCCGGGTCCCAGTCCGGCACCCACCGGCGCAGCCGGTGCGATCTGCCCGGCCTGGGCAAGAGGCCGGGGTTCACGGGTCCGACGGCCAGCGGGTGCGTGCCATCCCTCACTGAGAAAGGGACGGCAATGACCATCGTAGAAGACAGGCGCGCCATCACCGGCGGGGTGGGCACCCACGCCGACACCCACGTCGCCGCCGCGCTCGACCCGATCGGCGGCCTGCTCGGGGTGCGCGAGTTCCCGGCGACGGCGCTGGGCTACGCCGGCCTGCTGGGCTGGCTGGGCGAGTTCGGGCCGGTCGCCCTGGTCGGCGTGGAGGGCACGGGCAGCTACGGAGCCGGGCTGGCCCGGCACCTGGCCGGCGCCGGCGTCCGGGTCGTGGAGGCGGGCCGCGCCGACCGGCAGGACCGCCGCCGCCAGGGCAAGTCCGATCCGCTGGACGCGGTCAGCGCCGCGCGGGCCGCGCAGTCCGGGCGGGCGAGCGGGGCTCCGAAGGGCCGCGACGGCGCCGTCGAGGCGATCCGCGCGCTGATGGCCGACGGGCGCAGCGCCCGCAATGAGCGGACCCAGGCCATCAACCAGGCCCGGGCGCTGGTGCTGACCGGCCCCGATGACCTGCGGGCACGGTTCGCCAGGCACGCCGCGGCTGCGCTGGCGGACGCGATCGCGGGGCTGCGGCCCCGGCCCGGCGACGTGCCCGGCTACGCCACCCGCGTCGCGCTGCGCGAGCTGGGCCGGCGGGCCCGGTTCCTCGACGCCCAGCTCGGCCGGCTGGACGAGCTCATCGTCCCGCTGGTGGCCGGCCGCGCCCCGGGCCTGCCGGCCCTGCACGGCGTCGGCCCGGACACCGCCGCGATGCTGCTGATCGCCGCCGGGGACCACCCCGAGCGGCTGCGGTCGGAAGCCGCCTGGGCGCACATGTGCGCGGTCGCCCCGATCCCCGCGTCATCGGGGAAGGTCAGCCGGCACCGGCTCAACCCCGGCGGCAACCGCGAGGCCAACCACGCCCTGTGGCGGATCGTCATCACCCGGATGAGCAACCACCCCGCCACCCGCGCCTACGTCACCAGGCGCACCGCCGAGGGCCTGTCCAAGAAAGAGATCATCCGCTGCCTGAAGCGCTACGTCGCCCGCGAGGTCTACCACTACTTGCGCCCCGGCAGCTGACCCCCAAGCCCCCGGGGCGGCCTGGCCCGCAAATCGGCTGCCGCACCTAGTGCTGGCCTTCGAACGATCCGCCGGCCGCCCCGGGACCCTCTCCAGCCCGCTGAACTCGTGACCTGATAAGAGCTTGCCCTCCAACCGCGAGCCGCCCTTCCCTGTCTTGTCCGTCCCTCAGCAAACCCGGATCCGCCGAATCCCCCAAACGAAAAGAAGGCCTTGACAAACATAGGAGCATCGATCTGTCGCCCGGAGGGAATGCTGCCACTACCTTCCGTGGCTCGTACTGTCGTATTCGGGAGTGGTTCTGTTATCCGCAGAGTTGATGTGCGCCTCAGGTGGAGGCCAGGTCAGCCGGAACATGGTGTGCAAGCGCCTCGACCAGGGGCGACCTGTGGTAGCTATCGCTGATAGATTCCGCTGCGGCGAGGACCACGCTGAGGACATCGAAAGATAGGCGGGGTATCAGCGCGTGCAGCGTCTCCACTCGTAGTGCCTCGTCCTGCAGTGCGATGCTGATGCTGGCGGCCTCGGGCGCGAGCGAGCCGGACAGGTAATTGATCAGCCAGGCCAGGATGTCGGCCTTCCCGTTCTCTGGTCCGATCTCAGCCGTGGCGGCTAGGGCTTCAGCCGCGAGCTGGCCGGGACGAGGTCCTGGCAGTTCCGCCAGGACCGCTTTACAAGCCAGTGCGTGCTCGTCGGCCTCGTCGGCCGCGGCGCCGCGCCCCCTCGCCGGCGGGCGGATCTCCGAGCCCTGATAGCATCGGCCACGATCTGACCACGGGATACGAGGGATCGCGGTGAGCGACGCGGAAGCGTGGAAGCCGGGGCAAGACACGCAGGCGGTCGCTACGGCGCGGCTCCTGGGACAGGACCCGGACAAGATCCACTGCCCTGCCTGGGGAGTTATCGGTAACCTCGGCGACAGTATCTGCTACGCCGGCGTCCCCGCGAAGGTCGAGGCGATCCAGGCTGAGCTGCGCCGGCGCGTCGTCGGCGCTGATCTCCCGGTGCGGGTAATCGCGCCCGGCTTCGCCGGCGGGATCTCCGACGGGCAGCGCAACGGCACGCCGGAGATGCGGTACTCGCTGATCGGCCGCGAGACCACCAACGACGGTGTCTGCCTCCACCTCGAAGGGAGCGACCTGCGCGGCGTGATCGCCGTGGTCGCCTGTGACAAGCCCCCGGTCGGGACCCTCGCCGCGATCCTCGAGCGCAACGTCCCCGCGGTGATCATGTCCGACGGCTCGATCCGCCCCGGCATCGACTCCCGGACCGGCGAGCCGATCGACATCATCTCCTGCTTTCAGGCGGCGGCGGAGCCACCGGAGGAGCGGCGGCGGGTCGCGCTTGAGGCCTCGCCCGGCCATGGCAGCTGCGGCGGCATGTTCACCTACAACACCATGCAGTCGTTCATCGCGACCTGCGGCATGGAGCCGCTGCACATGGTGGGCCCGGCGTCGGAGGACCGCCGCCGGATCGAGGAGTTCCCCGCCCAGCTGCTCGGCGCGCTGCAGGTGCTCGCCGGGCGCGACATCCGGCCACGGGACATCGTCACCCCGGCGTCGCTGCGCAACGCCACCCTGGTGGCCATCGCGATGGGCGGCTCCACGAACGTCGTGCTCCACGCGCCCGAGCTGGCACGCGCCGCGGGCATCGACTACTGGCGCGAGGTGATCACGCAGGATGAGTTCAATCGCGTGTCGCGCACGCTGCCCGTGCTGGTGAACGCGCGGCCCTTCGGCCGGTACTCCATGGTCGACATCGACGCGAAGGGCGGCCTGCCCGTGATCGTGCGCGAGCTGCTGGACGCGGGCCTTCTCGACGGCAGCTGCGTGACCTGCACCGGTGAGACGCTCGCGGGCCAGGTCGCACGGCTCCGCCCGCCCGCCCCTGACGGCGACGTCATCTATTCGCTGTCGGCGCCGTTCAAGCCGACGGGCGGCCTGCGGTTGCTCCGCGGCAACCTCGCGCCCGGCGGCGCCGCGGTGATCAAGCTGGCCGGGGTCGAGGGCGGCATG
>Ga0302311_10006620_pt1 | contig 11942 bp, 6 predicted proteins | sample III_Palsa_N1_3_FD_200449 | JGI IMG/M metagenome (GOLD analysis project Ga0302311, IMG submission 200449) | Peat permafrost microbial communities from Stordalen Mire near Abisko, Sweden - III_Palsa_N1_3 | ecosystem: Environmental > Terrestrial > Soil > Palsa > Peat permafrost | place: Sweden...
CCTCCAGCAGCAGTCCCAGCCCGAAGCCGTCGATGCCCATATTGTTCGAGATCGTATGCAGCCCGCGCTTATTCAGCCGCGCCAGCGCCGCAATCGAGTTCTCCGGAATTCCGCACAGCCCAAACCCACCCAGCAGGACCGTGGCGCCATCGGGCATGTCTCGCAGCGCTGAATCCGCAGTTGGATAGACCTTATTCATCTCGACGCGAGCTTACTCATGCGCACAGCGAAAATCAAGCGCAATTGATTGCGCCTACTATTATTTGCAGGTAGTGTCCAGATTTGACCGGATCGGGTTCCGCGATTCTGCGAACATGCATCTGATACAAACTCTGGGACTTCTTGGCAGGAGCAGAGGTTCAGATGATCTTTGGCGCTCACGTCATTCTCTACAGCACAAATGCCGAGGCAGACCGCGCCTTCTTTCGCGATGTTCTCGGCTTCAAATCGGTCGACGCTGGTCGCGGCTGGCTCATCTTCGCGCTCCCACCGGCGGAGGCCGCCATCCATCCCGGCCCCACGGATAACGTCCACGAGCTCTATTTGATGTGCGACGATCTGCCGCACGAAATTGCATCACTCCAGGCCCGGGGCGTCTCATGCTCCGATATCCACGAGCAGCGCTGGGGCTCCATCACCACCATCCAGATCCCTGGCGGAGGCCGCGTCGGCCTCTATCAGCCCAAACATCCCACCGCGCTGGCTCTCTAGCGCGCCAGACCAGTATGCCTCCGGAGATCGACATGATCGATAGGAACGTCCTCGCCTCGCTGCCTCGCATCACCTCCCGCAGAAGCCTTCTCAAGACCGTCGCCGGCACGCTTGCTGCCACCACGCCCCTGCTTGCCTCGGCCCAGGCCATGCACGAGGTCCCGCCCAACGCTGCCCACGCCAAGCTCACCGCGCTGCACCTCGAACAAGACGTTCCCGCCAGCCCCGCCCACATCTATGCTGCTCTGCTGGATTCCAGGCAGTTTGCCGCCTTCTCCGGTCTGCCCGCGGACATCGATCCCAAAGCCGGCGGCGCATTCTCCATGTTTGGCGGCATGATCGTTGGCCGCAACGTCGAGCTTCTCCCCAGCCAGCGCATCGTGCAGGCCTGGCGTCCCACCCACTGGGACCCCGGTATCTTCTCCATCGTCAAGTTCGATCTCAAAGCCGTCGGTTCGGGAACCACCATCGTCCTCGACCACACCGGCTTTCCCGAGGGCGAGTTTGACTCCCTTTCATCGGGCTGGCACAGCCACTACCTCGATAACCTCAAAAAACTCACCTAACCTCTGGCTTTCATCGGCCTGCCAAGCCAAATTTACCGACTTGTTCAAAGACTACAAAGGCAAATAGCCCGCTGCCGGCACCCGAACTGCCGCAAAAGTGGCAAACCGTGGTCGCGTCCGGCGCGCTATGCTATCCCCCAGCGCCCCCACGAAAGTCACCCGCTATTAACTAGTCTGGTGCTACCTTAATCGTCAACACTGCAAAAGTCGTGGGGCTTGCAGGCGCCTTTCCAGCGCATCATGCAGTAGTCGCAGTTCAAAAATGGCTGGTGTTTAGGCGTCTATTTGCAGGCAACGGGGCCCCGTGGAGTCTCCGCCGGTGATCTCGGTCACGGTGCAACAGGCAACAGCGCCGGCAATGCGTGGAGACTGGAGGGGGGTGATGATTTGTCGGTAACAGAATCGATGACCGGGTGGCTCAGTGGCGCTGTGCGCCGCTATGGCTGCTCTCTGGCGGTTCGCTCCGGCATCGTCCTGCTTGCGCTGCTCGCCGGGAACTCCCTCACCGCCCAGTCCCTACAGCCCGGCGGCCCGGTAGACTTCGGCTCCATTGCCGTCGGTTCCAGTTCCGTCAATCTCACGCTCACCTTCTCGGCCAACGTAACCACCACGATCACCGCCGTCAACGTCACCACCGACGGCGTCACCGGCAAAGACTTCGTCCTCGTCGCCCAGACCTGCACCGGCACACTCTTCACCAACCAGAGCTGCAATGTCACTGTCGCCTTCGCTCCGCTCCAGGCCGGCCTGCGCAAGGGTGCTCTCTCTATCGTCGATAGCACCGGAACGGCCGTCAACCGGCTCTTCCTGCACGGCATCGGCCTCGGCCCGCAGCTCGTCTCCGCCCCCGTAACGGGCGCCGCGCTCTCCACCCTCGGCACGCTCTCGCCCTCAACCTTCCAAACCTCCGCCTCGGTCTTCGATGGCGCCGGCAATCTCTACTTCAACGACTACCTCAACGGCCGCATCCTTGAGGAAACCCCCTCCGGCGCCGTCTCGCTCGTCACCTCGCTAACCGGGACCACTCACTCCTCCATGGCCCTCGATGGTGCCGGGAACCTCTACGTCTCCTCGCCCTCGCAGGGTAAGGTCCAGGCCATCATTCCAGGCGTCTCCTCCGCGCCGGTCTCCACGGGCAGCGTTCCGCTCGTCTCCCCCGCGGGCGTCGCCGTTGACGCCATCGGTAATCTCTACATCGCCGACTCCCAGGCCAACCACATCGTCATGGTCCCGTCCAGCGGCGCCGCCCCCACGATCCTGCCGCTCTCCGGCCTCGGCACGCCGCTCTCCAGCCCCTACGGCCTCGCCACCGACAACACCTTCCTCTATATCGCCGACTCCGGCAACGGCCGCATCGTCGAGGTCAACATCGCCAGCGGCGCAGCCACGGCGCTCACTGTCGGCAACGCCCTCTCCAGCCCTTACGGCCTCGCCGTCGACGCCGCCGGAAACCTCATCGTCGCCAACGCCGGCACAGGCGCCCTCGTCCAGGTCACCTCCACTGGCACCGTCTTCAATCTTTCTCCCGACGCCAACCAGGCCATCGCCTCCTCGCCGCTCGGCATCACTCTCAAATCCTCCACCGCGGACCTCGTCGCCTCCGACGCCACCCTCGGCCTCGTCGCCATCACCCGCTCCACCGGCTCGCTCACCTTCCCCACACCCACCAAGGTCGGCTTTCCCGACACCGCCGACAACCCCGAGACCCTCACGGTTCAGAACTCCGGCAACCAGGCCATTCAGTTCGCAGCCTCCGACCCCGCCATCAGCGCAACTCCCTTTATCGGCGGCGCCACCAACACCTGCCCCGTTCTGACTGCCACCGCCGCCCCGCTGGCCATCGGCGCTACCTGCACCTACAGCTTCGGCTTCACGCCCTCGGTCGTCGGTGCTAACACCGCCACGGTCACGCTGAAGGGCACAGCCACCGGCACCGGCGCCGCGATCACCGGCACCGCCAACCTCGCCGGCGCCGGACTCACTCCGGTTGACACCCTGAAGGTCACCGCGACCCCCAACTTCACCACGCCCGGAGTCCCTGTCAGCTTCACCGTCACCGCGCTTGAAGGCGCCACCGTAGTCACCGCCTTTACCGGCACGGTCACCTTCACCATGACCGACGCCACCGGCGCCTTCCTCAGCGGCGCCAGCTACACCTTCACCCCGGCAGACGCAGGCGTCCACACCTTCGCTGCCCCCGCCGGCGCGCAGTTCAACACCGCCGGCACCTTCACCATCAGCGCGCACCTCGGGACCGTCACCGGCGCCAGCAATACCGTGCTCGTGCAGTTCGCCTCCATTGCCACCCTCACCAGCTCCATCAATCCGGTCTTCATCAACGTCAACACCACGCTCACCGCGACCATCAGTGCCACCGGCGCCACCGTCCCAGCCACTGGCTCCATCACCTTCTACGATGGCGCCGCCACCCTCGGCGCCTGCACCCTGGCCGCCGGCAAGTGCAGCCTGCCCATCAGCTTCGCGGTCGCCGGAACTCACTCCCTCACGTTCTACTATCCGGGCGACACCAACTACGGCTTCGTCACCTCTGCCGCCTATAGCCAGGTCGTCACCGACTTCGTCGCCCTGGTCGGAATCGCCAGCTCCATCAATCCCTCCTTCGTCAACCAGCAGACCACCTTCACCGCCACCGTCACCGCCGCCGCCGGACAAACCGGCGCAGGCACGCCCACCGGTACCGTCACCTTCTCGGAAGGCGTCACGGTCATCGGCACGGTCACGCTGGTCAATGGCTTCGCCAGTATCCCCGACACCTTCACCACCACCGGCAATCACCTCATCACGGTGGCCTACTCCGGCGACCTCTTCTTTGGCCCCGTCACACCGCCGCCTTATACCCAGACCGTCACCGACTACACCACACAGGCCGTCCTCACCAGCTCCATCAACCCCTCCATCGTCAATCAATCGACGACCCTGACAGCGACGATTGTTCCCACGGCAGGCCAGACCGGCGCTCCCACCCCCACCGGCACGGTCGTCTTCAAGAACGGCACGGCGACCCTTGGCACGGTGACCTTAGTCGCCGGCGTCGCCACGCTGCCGGCCAGCTTCGCCATCGCCGGAAGCTATCCTCTCACTGCGGTCTACTCCGGCGACGCCAACTACGGCGCCCTGACCTCGACCGTCCTCACCCAGGTGGTCAACCCGAACGGCTTCACCTCGCAGGTCTCCACCCTCACCAGCTCAGTGAATCCCTCCCTGGTCTACCAGCAGACGACCCTTACCGCCACGGTCATCGCGACCCCGGGGCAGATCGGGCCCCCTGCTCCCACCGGAACCATCACCTTCAAAGACGGTGTCGCCACCATAGGCACCGCACCGCTGACCGCCGGCGTAGCCACGCTGCCCATCACCTTCGCCACCATCGGGAGCCACCCCCTCACCGCGGTCTACGGCGGCGACACCAACTTCGCCGGCTCCACCTCCAGCGTCCTCACCCAGGTGGTAAACGGCTTCGCCACCGTGGTCACGGAGACCAGCACCGTCAACCCCTCCTTCGTCAATCAGCAGACGACCCTCACCGCCCTCCTGACCGTAGTCCCTGGCCAGGGCGCCATAATCGCGCCCACAGGAACCATCACCTTCAAGGACGGCGCCACCACCCTGGGCACCGCGCCGGTGAACGCTGGCGGAGCCACCCTCAGCGCAAGCTTCGCGACCGCCGGCAATCATCTCCTCACCGTCGTCTACAGCGGTGACATCAACTTCGCCACCGAGACCTCAGCCAATTACACGCAGGTCGTCAACAACTACACCGCGCAGGCTGCGCTGACCAGCTCCATCAACCCCTCCTTCGTCGACCAGCAGGTCACCCTCACGGCCACGGTATCGGCCACCCCCGGCCAAACCGGCTCCGTCACGCCCACCGGGACCGTCACCTTCAAGAGCGGCACAGCGACGATCGGCACTGGCACCCTGGTCAATGGCGTCGCCACGCTGCTGGAGACCTTCCTCACCACCGGCAGCTTCTCCCTCACCGTGGTCTACGGCGGAGACTCCAACTTCAGCGGCTCAACCTCACCCGTCATCACGCAGGTCGTCAACGATTACACCTCGCAGGTTGCGCTCACCAGCTCCATCAACCCTTCAGGAGTCAATCAGTCCACCACGCTCACCGCTACCGTATCGGCCACGGCGGGCCAAACCGGCTCCGGCACGCCCACTGGCACAGTCACCTTCAAGAACGGCGCCACGACCCTTGGCACTGCGACCCTGGTCAACGGCGTTGCCACGCTACCCACCAGCTTCGCGGTTGTCGGTAGCTACCCGCTCACGGTGATCTATGGCGGCGACGCTAACTTCACCGGCTCAACCTCGGCCGTGCTCACTCAGGTGGTCGCGAACACCACCTTCACCTCGCAGGTCGCGCTCACCAGTTCGGTCAACCCCTCTCTCATCAGCCAGAACACAACGCTCACCGCCACCGTCAGCGCGCTAACCGGCACCGGCCCACCCACCGGCACAGTCACCTTCAAGAATGGCGTCACTGTCATCGGCACAGGTACCCTGGCAGCCGGCGTAGCCACGCTCATCACAGACTTTACCGTCGCCGGCAGCTATCCCATCACCGCGGTCTACGGCGGCGACACCAACTTCTCCGGCTCAACCTCCTCCGTACTCACCCAGGTCGTCGCCGACTATACAGCCACGGCCACGCTCACCAGCTCCGTCAACCCCTCCCTGATCAATCAGCAAACCACGCTGACCGCCACCATCAAGCCCTCCGCCGGGCTGGTCAACGCCCCCACGCCGACCGGCACTGTCACCTTCAAGAACGGTACGGCAACGCTTGGCACGGCGACCTTGGTCAACGGCGTCGCCACCATGCCCACCAGCTTTGCCACTGCCGGCAGCTACCCTCTCACAGTTGTCTATAGTGGCGACGCCAACTACGTCACCGCCACCTCAGCCGCGCTGACGCAGCAAGTCGCCAACTTCACCGTACAGGTCTCGCTGGCCAGCTCCATCAACCCCTCCTTCATCAATCAGCAGACCACGCTCACTGCCACCGTCGCCGCCACGCCGGGTCAGACTGCCCCCCCCACTCCCACCGGAACGGTCATCTTCAAGGACGGCACCACCACCCTCGGCACCGGGACACTATCCGGCGGTGTCGCCACCCTGCTTGAAAGCTTTACCGCCGCCGGAAACCACCAACTCACCGTGGTCTACTCCGGTGACAGCAACTACCCCTCCGGCACCTCCGCCATCCTTACCCAGGTGGTCACCGACTTCTCCACCCAAGTCGCGATGACCAGCTCCATCAACCCCTCCTTCGTCAATCAGCTAACCAACCTGACCGCGACCGTACAGGCCGTCGCCGGCCAGCCCGGCTCAAGTACACCCAACGGCGGAACGGTGATCTTCTATAACGGCACAACCGTCCTCGGTTCCGCTCCCAACGTCAATGGCACGGCCACGCTCCCCATCAGCTTCCCCACGGTGGGAAGCTATACCCTGACCTGCCTCTACGGCGGCGTCTCCAACTACCTCACCTCCACCTGTGCCGCGATCACGCAGGTCGTCAAGGCCTACGCCTCGCAGTCCTCCCTCACCAGCTCCATCAACCCCGCCTTCGTCAACCAGCAGACGACCCTGACCGCCACGGTTCAGCCCGTCCCCGGCCAGACCGGCGCTCCAGCGCCCACCGGCACGGTCAGCTTCTATGACGGCACTACCCTCCTCGGCAATGCAGCCGTGACGAACGTCGGCGGCGTCACCACTGCCTCCTTTGTCTTTAGCTACGCCACGGCAAGCAGCCAATCCATCACCTGCACCTACTCCGGCGATACCAACTACATCGGCTCCACCTGCGGCGCGCTCACCCAGGTCATCAACGACTACGCCTCACAGATCTCGCTCACCAGCTCCATCAACCCCTCCTTCGTCAACCAGCAGACCACCCTCACCGCCACCGTCTCCGCCGTCGCCGGTCAAACGGGCTCCATAACTCCCACCGGTACGGTCACCTTCAAGAACGGCACTGCCACCCTCGGCGCCGTCACCCTGGTCAATGGTGTTGCAACTTATCCCGCCAGCTTCGCCCTGGCCGGAAGCTACCCCCTCACCGCTATCTACTCCGGCTCGACCACCTACATCGGCGTCACCTCCTCCGTGCTCCCCCAAGTGGTGAATCTCTACACCGACCAGGTCATGCTCACCAGCTCCAACAATCCCGCTTACATCAACGCCCAGACGACCCTCACCGCCACCGTCGTCCCCACCGCCAGCCAGGCGTCGCCGTTCAACCCCACCGGCTCCATCACCTTCCTCAATGGAACCGCGCCGCTCGGCACGGTCGCCCTCACCAACGGCCTTACCGCGACGCTCTCCATAAGCTTTCCTATCGTCGGTAGCTATCCCATCACCGCTGTCTACTCCGGGGACGCCAACTTCGCCACTGCGACCTCGCCCTCCCTCAGCCAGATCGTCTCAGACTTCACCTTCGCCGTCGCCACCGGAACCAGCAGTACGGCCACCGTGCTCGGCGGCTACACCACCGGCTACACCTTCACCCTCACGCCGGTCGTTCCTGCTGGAACTACATCCGCCTTCGCCGGTCCCATCGTCTTCAGCCTCAGCGGATTCCCCCCGGGAACCACCGCCAGCTTCTCACCGTCAACCGTCGCCGCGGGACAAACCACCGCCACCATCACTCTCACCGTCAAACCGCCGCCCATAGTCCAGGCCCATCTCGATCCTGCAAACAACCCAAAGACCAAACCCAGAGCGACACATCTTGCGCCCGTGGTCCTTGCGCTCCTGGTTCTGCCCTTTGCGCTCACCCGCCGCCGCCGTGCTTCTTCACTCTTTCTCTGGCTGCTGCTCTGTGTCTCGGCCATCGGTCTCACCGGTTGCGTCACAGACGCCTCCAGCGGCTACTACGGCGCCAACGCCCAAACCTCCACCCTTACCGTGACCGCCTACTCCGGCACGCTCCAGCGCTCCACCACCGTAACCCTCATCGTTCAGTAGCCCGCTAAGCAGCACAGGAGATCGACCGAAGATGCACCCGATTCGCGACCCCCGGCTTCCCCTTCGACCGCACCGCCGTCACCCTCGGCTGCTGGCGGTCGCGGCGGCCGTCCTGGTCGCGGTGGTCCTGCCTGCACCGCAAGCCCGTGCCCAGGCAACCGGCCGCCCCGGAGACTTCGGCATGATCTACACCCAGGAGCGCGTCAAGTTTGTCGGTTCGGCTCCCACCGACTTCTTCTACCTCCGCGGCGCCACTCTCGACCTTTCTTACAGTCTCTGGAAGGGCATCGGCGTCTCCGGCACCGGCACCGGACTGGCCGCCACCAACGTCCGCGGCGACATTGATTTCCAGCACATCCAGTTCCTCGTCGGCCCCCGCTATACCTTCAACCTCGGCCGCATCACCGAGACCACTTGGGCCCGCCGCGGCGGCATCTTCGCAGAGGGCAAGGTCGGCTACACCATCGCCCCGGCAGGCTATTACCCTTCCAATGGCGTCCTCCAAACCCACGCCTCCTCGCTTACGTACTACGGCGGAGGCGGAATCAATATCACCATCTACCACCGCTTCGACCTGCGCATCATCGACGCCGGTATCGTCCGCACCATGCTGCCCAACGGCAGTACGAACATCCAGAACACCCTCCGCCTCGCCTCCGGCGTCAACTTCCACCTCGGGCCCTGAAGTACAGCAAAATTGCGGTGGTATGCTCTGGAATACGGAGCCAGAACAGCTTGCCTGCTACCCCCCACCGGCCTGTACGAGCCAAGTCCAAGCGCATTGTCAGCATCCAGGTTTGCCGTGGTGTCGCTGCCATAGCGGTCGTTCTTGCCCACCTTCGCAATGTTGAGGTCAAGTACTTCAAGACCGCCTTCATGAGCCTCTTTCAGTTTGGCGTTATGGGCGTCGACCTCTTCTTCATCATCAGCGGCGTTGTGATCGCGGTTGTTACCACAGGCAAGTTTGGCAATCTTCGCAGCGCGGGCACCTTTCTGTATCATCGGCTCGCCCGCATCTATCCCATTTATTGGTGCTACGCCGCGATCGTTCTCGCCGCCTTCCTCTACAACCCGGCATGGATCAATGCCGGCAGCGGCCACCAGGCCAACATCCTGCGCTCGTTTCTTCTCCTCCCCACAACTCAGCCGCTGATCATGCAGAGTTGGACGTTGTCCTTCGAACTCTACTTTTATATTGGCGCCTTTCTTCTCCTCGCCGTTCTTCCCAATCGCTTTGCCGTGGCTGGGTTTGTTCTCTGGGCCGGCATTGCTGTGACCTGTGGGGTCTTTTCCCATCCCGCTCAACAGATATTGCAGGTCGTCTTCAGCACGTCTGTCCTTGAGTTCCTGGCAGGCTATCTTCTCTACCGGGTCTACCTGCGCACCAGGCTCCATCCCTCCGCCGGCCTGGCCATGCTCGCAGCTTCGGCCTTGTGGCTCGCGACCGCTATCGTCTGGTCTGTCGCCCACTATCCAGATCAGCTTTGGATTGAAACCTCCATTTGGTTGCGCCCTGCCATCTATGGCATCTCCGCCTTCCTCTTTCTCTATGGCCTGCTTGAACTCGAACGCAGCGCCCAGCTTCGCTTCGGCCGCTTCCTTGAAGGGGTCGGTGATTGGTCCTACTCCGTCTACCTCTCGCACATCATCGTCATCGAGTTCTTCGGCCGCACCGCGGCGCGCTTCTTCGCACATCGGCGCTTCGCAATCCTGCTCGTGGACCTCTTCAGCATCCCCGCCGTCCTCCTCGTCGGCTATCTCAGTTTCACCTTTGTAGAGAGGCCTATCACCGCCTTCTTTTACAGGCCTACACTCAAGCCGGCAACCAGTTCCTGACCAAGCTCTCCGGCGCAACCCATCTCGGGTCATCCTTGCAACACCGTGCTCCACAGCCTACCCTTGCACGCATGAAGTTTTTCTTCCCGCTAATGGACCGCCGCCGCTTCCTCCTCACCGCCGCCGCCACTGCCGCCGCCCTCAAGTCCTCTCTTGCACAGGAAGTCCATCACGATCGCGATTTAGTGCCGAACGACCAATGGCCAACGCCAGGTCCCGCGACGCTGACCCTCCATCCCGACAAGCCCGGCCCCACCATCCCGCACAACTTCGTCGGGCTCTCCTACGAGACGCAACAACTTAGCAATCCCAACTACTACTTCTCCAGCATGAACACTGGCCTGGTTGCTCAGTTCAAAGCCCTCACGCCGCACGGCGTTCTCCGCCTCGGAGGCAACACCTCGGACGTAGGCTGGTGGAAGCCCACAGCCGAAAGCCCACAGCCGCCACTGCCTGAAAAAGTCGTCATCATTCCCCTCCGACCCGAAGAGCGGCCTTTCCAGGAGCTGGCCTTTTCCGTCACCCCAGGCGCCGTGACAAGCCTCAGAACCTTTCTCGACGCCACCGGCTGGACCTGCCTCTACGGCATCAACCTTGGCACCAGCACTCCCGAGCGCGCTGCAGAAGAAGCCAGCTTTGTCGCGAAAACCCTCGGCGATAAACTGGAATACTTCCAGATCGGCAACGAGCCCGACGACTTCACCAAACGCTTCCGCGACAAAGCCAAATGGTCCGCTGACGCTTACCTCGACGAGTGGCTCGCCTCTGCCAAAGCCATCGTCGCCGTCGTCCCCGGCGCAAAGTTCGGCCTGCCCGACACCTCTGGCAGCCCGCAATGGTCCGCCACCATCGCCGACCGCCTTGCCAACGATCCCTTCCGCTCTCACATCGCGGCCATCTCCCACCACCACTACTTCGGTGGCCCTCCTTCAAACCCAGCGGTCAACATCGACAAACTCCTGCACCCGCAAGCCAACGTACTCGAAGTCGCCGAGACCACCCGCGCCGCAGCCGCCAAGCTCCACACGCTCTACCGCATGACCGAAGGCAACACCTGCTACCGCGGCGGCAAACCCGGCGTCTCCGACGTCTTCGCCGCCGCTCTCTGGGCCGCCGACTACCTCCTCACCCTGGCCTCGCTCGGCTACGCCGGCGCAAACCTCCACGGCGGCTCCGGCAAAGCCGTAGCCGACTCCCTCGGCGGCACCCTCCCCGGCGAACTCCTCATGCCCGACCCCAAAGCCCCCCACCCCCGCCCCTTCTACACCCCCATCGCCGAAATCGACGGCCAGTACGTGGCCGAACCCATCTACTACGGCATGAAGTTCGTCACCGCCTTCCAGGGCGCCCAACTCATCAAGCTCAGCTTCAACCCCGGCGACATCAACGCCACCGCCTTCGCCGCCAAACTCCCTGACGGCCAAACCCTCGTCGCCCTCATCAACAAAGACAGCAAAAGACCCCTCATCGCCAAGCTGCTGGGCTACCAGTCGGCGACCCTTCAGAATCTCTCCGCACTGGATCTCTCCTCCCGCGAAGTCCATCTCGACGGCTTCAATTCGAAAGTGACGCGTAAAGTCGATACCGTCAAAGGCCCACTCTCGCTCCAGCTAACCATTCCCTCAGCCACGGCCACTCTCATCACCGTCAGCTAACCCACCGCAAATCTCCACACCTGCGACTCCAGCCCTCTACTCTCTACTCTCTATCCTCTACACTCTTCTTTATGTGTGGAATCGTCGGTTACATCGGCCCCAAGCCCTGCGTCCCCGTCATCATGGAGGGCCTCGCCCGCCTCGAATACCGCGGCTACGACTCCGCCGGCATCGC
>Ga0302311_10006621_pt1 | contig 11939 bp, 11 predicted proteins | sample III_Palsa_N1_3_FD_200449 | JGI IMG/M metagenome (GOLD analysis project Ga0302311, IMG submission 200449) | Peat permafrost microbial communities from Stordalen Mire near Abisko, Sweden - III_Palsa_N1_3 | ecosystem: Environmental > Terrestrial > Soil > Palsa > Peat permafrost | place: Sweden...
ACGCGGTACGGCTGGTCCGCGACGGCGGTGTGGACCTGATCCGGCTGCACACCTCGGCGATCGGCGGACTCACGCCGACCCGGAAGGTCACCGCCCTGTGCGAACTGCTGGGAGTGCGCACCGCGTTCCACTCGCCCGGTGACATCTCGCCGGTGGGCGTGGCCGCCAACCTGGCCGTGGACATCAGCACCCCCGCCTTCGGCTACCAGGAGTCGCACGAGTACAACGACGCCACCCATGAGGTCTTCCCGGGAACCCCGGACACCCGCGACGGCTACCTGTACCCGTCCGAGGAGCCCGGCTGGGGCGTCGACCTGGACGAGAAGGCGGCGCTGCGGTTCCCGCCGGTCAAGTTCCTGCACGAGAGTTGGGCGGCGGGTGTCCGTCGCCCGGACGGCGGCCTCGAAGCCCCCTGATCGAACCGCTGACCGAACCGCTGGTCGCAGTCGCAGTCGCAGTCGCAGCCGCAGCCGCAGCCGCACGGCCGCTGCCGCGACCAGCCCGAGCAGCCCCGGCCCGTGCCCGCGGTCACCCGATCGGCCCAGCGCCGTCCCGGGCTGACCTGGCATTCCGCCCTGGGCCGGGGCAGAATGCTACGGAACGGGACAGAGCGGATCATACCGACGGATCAATCCGCCGGTCTGCCGGGTCCGGGCTGCCCGGTGACACGGTGAAGGGACATCCGGTGATCGAAGCAGCGGACCTCCGCGAGTGGCGTACCCATGATGTGGTTGACGCGGACGGGCACAGGATCGGCACTCTGGAGTCGGTCTATGTGAACACCAGCAGCGACGAACCGGCGATGGTCACCGTCCAGGTCGGTCTGCCGACCCGGCACCGCCTGGTCTTCGTTCCGCTGGACGGCGTGGTGGTCGGCCCCGGCTACGTCAAGGTCAACTACGACAAGTCGCTGGTCAAGGGCTGCCCGTCGATCGGTACCGACGACGTGCTGGCGGCCACCGAGGAGGAGGCGGTCTTCCAGCACTACGGCCTGACCTACCAGCCCGGCGCGGACGGCGAACGCCAACTCGCCCGCCGCTGACCGCCTGGGCTATCGCCAGCCGGTTCTGATCTTCAGCCAGGCAAGCGCGGTCCGGCCTTGGGCGGCTTGGAACTCGCGCAGCGTCGGCAGCCCCGGGGGAGCGGGCTGGCGGGACTGCCGCACGAAGTAGCCGGTCAACGCGGCGAGTACGGCGGTGACCGCCTCGGGGTCCGCGTTCCTGGCCACCGGGTGGTCGTTGAAGATCGTCTCGGGTGGTGGGCCGCCCTGCATGCGGACGCTCGGCAGCATCAGGAGCAGGTCGAACCACGGCGCCGCCAGACAGGTCCACGACCAGTCGACGACCATCACCCGGTCCTCGGTCAGCAACAGGTTGTCCGCCCGGAGGTCGGCGTGGGCCAGCGTGACGCCCTCGGCGGCGGCGCTCCAGCCGGCCTCCAGCGCGGCCAGATCCGTCAGGTGCAACTGTGCCCAGCGGTCGAGCCAGGCCAGGTCGTCCTCGCCCTGGGCCCGCAGCAGGTGGCGCCAGCCCTGGAACTGGTCCGCGCAGGCTTCGGCGACGGTGGGCGCCTCGATCGGCGTCGGAGTCAGGGCCGTCGCCAGCTCGCTCAGGGTGTCCAGGACGCGGGCCAGCTCGGCCGCTGCCCAGGGCTGGACGGGCATGCTGCCGTCGATGTCCTCAAACACCAGGACGACCCAGCCGTCCTCTTCGAAGCACCCGAGCAACCTCGGCGCGGGCACGCTCGCCGGCAGTGCGGCGGCGACTCGCGCTTCGGAGCGATGAATGTTCGGCGAATCGGCATTGGGCTCCGGCCCGACCGCCTTGACGAAGACCCGCCGCCCGGTGGTCGACCTGACGCGCGCGGCCACGCCCGGGGAGAACCCGCCACGCTGGGTGACGGCCTCCACCACCGGGCCGCCGAGTAGCAGCTCGACCGCATGGCGCAGCCGCACGGGCACCGAGGACCACTCCAGCCGCACTCCGGTGGCTGGCGGCGGGGTCACATCGGGCTCGTCCTGGACGGCCGCGCTGTTGCTCGCTGCACTCATTCGATCATGATTCCCAGCCGCTGTCCGCGTGGCAAACGAGTTACCGGCACCGGGGGCGGCGGCTGGGCGCGCTCAGGCGGTCAGGGCGGGGCTGTCGTCGTAGGCCGCGTCCTCGGCGCAGGCGGCAGCGAGGACGTCCAGCGACAGGTTCAGCGCATGGGCCAGGGCTGACACGGTGAAGAAGGAGGGGGTCGGGGCCCGGCCGGTCTCGATCTTGCGGAGCGTCTCGGCGGACACCCCGGCGGCTGCCGCCACCTCCACCATGCTGCGGTCGCCACGGGCTTGGCGGATCAGCGCGCCGAACCGCTCGCCGCGTCGCCGCTCTTCGGGGGTCAAGGGATTTCGTACCATGGCTGTGATACTAATACCGGTATAAGTATTGGACAACGTTGCGTCGCAACGTCGCCTCGCAGGGAGTGTGGCAGGCATGGTGGAGATCAAGACCGATACAGCGCTGGAGTCGATGCGGGAGGCCGGACGGGTGGTGGCGCAGGCGCTCGCGGCGGTGCGGGAGGCGGCGGCCGTGGGCGTCTCGCTGCGCCAGCTCGACGAGGCCGCCCGGGCCGTCCTGACCAGGGCCGGAGCCAGCTCTCCGTTCCTGGGCTACCAGCCGGGCTTCGCGCCCACCCCTTTCCCCGCTGTGATCTGCACCTCGGTCAACGACGCGATCGTGCACGGCATCCCCGACGACTACCGGCTGCGTGACGGGGACCTGGTCAGTATCGACTGCGGAGCCGAGCTCGACGGCTGGACCGGCGACGCCGCCATCAGCTTCACCGTGGGCACCCCCCGCCCTGCCGACCTGGAGCTCATCGCCGCCACCCAGCGGGCCCTGGACGCCGGGATCGCCGCGGCCACCGTCGGCAACCGCATCGGAGACATCTCGCACGCTGTCCGCACGGTCGCCCAGGGAAACGGCTCGGGCATGCCGACCGACTTCGGCGGTCACGGCATCGGCCGCCGGATGCACGAGGACCCGCACGTCCCCAACCAGGGACGGCCCGGCCGGGGTTTCCCGCTGCGCCACGGCCTGGCCCTCGCCATCGAGCCCATGCTCATGGCGGGGGGACGCGACCACTACCGCACCGACCCCGACGGATGGACCCTGCGCACCATCGACGGCAGCCGGGCCGCCCACATCGAGCACACCATCGCCGTGACCGAGGACGGCCCGCGCATCCTCACCCTGCCCTGAGCCGAATGCCCGAAGCCCTACTGGCGTAGTACCAGCCACTCCTGAAGCTCGATCAGGTTCCCCTCCGGGTCCGCCAGATAGGCGACTCGCATCCGATCGCCCATCGGCGCAGGCTGCTTGGCGAACTCCGCTCCCCGCGCCGTGAGTTCGGCATGAGCGGCGTCCAGGTCGTCCACGCGCAGCACCAGCAGCCCTCGGATCCCGTCCGGCTGCGCCCCCAACTGCCCCAGTACGTCCGCCATCTGCGCTCGGTCCTGGAGCGCGATCGCGGCGTTGCCGGTGTCCGGGCTGAGCTTGGCGTACGGGCCGTTCTCGGCCTCGAACTGCGGCTTGAACCCGAGCACATCCCGGTAGAACCGGTAGACCGCGGGAAAGTCGGAGACCAGCAGGCGTAGTTGAGTGAGTTCCATGCCACCTTTCTAGCCCAGTTCCGGCCCCGGTTCCGAGGTAATTACTGGGGCAGGGCTACTGGAGCAGGTTGTCCAGGAAGTCGCTGCTGAACACCCGGGCCGGGTCGAGGGTGTTCAGGGTGGCCACGGCGGTGTCCCAGGTGTCGCCCGCGGCCTGGCCGTTGCGGTAGGAGTCGGGGATGTCGGTGCTCATCACGGCGGTGTCGGTCCAGGCCCCGGCCGGGGTGTTCGCCCACTCCTTGGACCACTCGGCGTGCACCGCGCCGTAGGAGCCGGTGAAGGTACTGCGGATCCACTGCTCCATCTCGGCGGCGAAGGCGTGGTCGCCGGGGGTGATCGGGATGGTGGTCATGTCGAACCAGACGGCGGTGTCCCACTCCGGGTGGTCCGGCCGGGTGCGCAGCGGCGAGAGCTGCGCGCCCAGCGCGCCGGGGACCTGGCAGTCGGCGGCCTGGTCCAGGCCGGTGACCCGGATCTCCAGCGGGCCGTTCATCGGGTACTGGCCCTGGGCCTGGTACGCGGCGAGCCGCGCGGTGTAGGCGGCGAAGAAGGAGCTGACCACGCTCTGCACGTTGGCCCGGCTGGTGATCACGTTCCAGCAGGTGGAGGTGATCCGGAGGGTGGTCGGCCGGACGTACGCCAGCATGTCGCTGGACCAGCCCCACAGGTCCCAGCTGTCGGTGGCGATCAGCCCGGCGCTGATCGCGTCCATCTGGGCGGCGGTGAAGTCGGGCGTCGCCCCGGCGTCGCCCGCGATGATCTGCGAGAGCAGGTCGGAGACGGACTGCGGGACGATGTCGTTGAAGGGGTAGTTGTAGGGGCTGTTGACCTCCCGGCTGGTCCACGGCTGGGAGGGGGTCGGCGTGAGCACCCGCAGCCAGGGCGAGGTGGTGAACGGGAACCAGATGCAGACCACCCGGCCGGAGCTCTTCACATAGCTGGCCAGCGACTGCGACCCGGCTGTGGCCGGCGGGGCGTAGATGGTGCTGGCGGGGATGTCGAACCAGCTCTGGCAGCGCAGCCGCTGGTCCGCGCCGACCCGCAGGGTCACCTCGGTGACGAAGGCCCGTCCGATGTTGGTGATCAGGGCCTGGATCCGGGGATCAGTGCGCTGGAAGGTCTGCAGGGTGTAGGCCGAGGTGGCGGCGTCCCAGGCGACCGCGGTCAGGCTGGTGACCAGGTTGCCGACCGAGCCGTAGGTGTGGCCGGGCACGGGGGTCTCGCCCACGGCCGGGACGCCGGTGCCGCGACCGCCGGTGGCCAGCACGCCACCGAGCGTGGCGTAGCCCATCACCGGGACGGCGGTGAGCCCGTAGCCGGAGCTCTTCAGGGCGGCCAGCAGGTTGTCCATGGTGACGCCGGGCTGCGCGGTGACCGAGGCGGGTGAGCCGGGGTTCACGGTGACCGCGGTCAGGTGCTGGCCGGTGTCGACCAGCACCACGTTGGCGGGCGTGGACTCGTCGATCACCACCGGTGACCAGCTGTACCCGCCGCCGAGCGGCCGTAGTCGCCAGCCCTGGGCGTGCGCCCAGTTGGCGAGGGTCACCACGTCGTCGGGGCCGGCCGGGGCGCAGGTCCACAGTCCTTCGACGGTGACCTCCTCGGACCAGTTCTGGAAGGTCTGCTGGTACAGCGTGAGGCCGGCCGGGAAGGCGGGCGGCTCGGGGATGGTGGCGGCGCCGGCGGCCGGGATCCGGCCGAGCGGAGTCCACGGGAGGGCGCTCAGCGCGAGCGCGCCCGCCGCGCCGCCGAGCAGCGCCCGCCGGGTGATGAGGGGGCTGGGGCCGCCGTCGGACCCCGGTTCGTGACTGGTCTGTGCCATCGGTCGCAGCCTTCCGGACGTCATTTCTGGTGACGCATATCTGACGATGCGTCAGACGAGACGCTGGAACCTCGTCCCGGAGAAGTCAAGGGGCAGGGGGCCGACTGCTCGGATCGACCCGCCGGGCGGGGGTACCCGTGATGGGATACCTCTGAGTAACATCCGGGGATGGCACTGAGTACCAAGATCGAGGGTTCGGCCAAGGCCGCACTCGCACTGCTGGCGTTCGCCGCCCTGGCGACCACGCTGGACCAGGCGGTCCGCACCGGAGAGGGTGTGGCCAACTGGCTGTCCTACTTCACCAACATCTCCAACCTGCTGGGAGCGGTGGTCTTCCTGGTCGGCGGGGTGGCCCTGCTACGCGGCGGCAGGCCGGTCCCGGACCGGCTGCGCGGTGCGGCCACGCTCTACCTGGTGATCACCGGGGCGGTGTACTGGACGCTGCTGTCCAACACCATCGACGCGCAGACCATCGTCTGGGCCAACGACATCGTGCACGGAGTGATGCCGGTCGCGGTGCTCGCGGACTGGCTGCTGCGGCCGCCCGCGCGGCCGATCCGCTGGCGACAGGGCCTGCCCTGGCTGGTGTTCCCGCTGGTCTACCTGGCGTACTCGCTGGTCCGCGGCCCGTACGCGCACTGGTACCCGTACGACTTCCTCGACCCCCGGCTGCCCGGCGGCTACCAGCATGTGGCGGTCTGGTCCGTGATCATCACGGTGGCGTTCACCGCCGTCATGTCGCTGCTGATCCTGCTCGGCGGCCTGCGGGGCCGCCGGCGGCAGCCCGCCTAGCCACCCGCGCCGCCGCGCACCCGACAGGAGTGGCGGCGGACGTCAGTCGCTCTCGCCGAGCCGGGCCGAGATCCGGGCCAGCGCGTCCAGCCGCTGCTCCAGCGTCGGGTGGGTGGCGAAGAGGTTGGACAGGCTGCGCTCGCGGCCCAGGGTCGGGGCGAAGAAGAAGGCGTTGAAGTTCTGTGCGGTACGCAGGTCCTTGACCGGGATCCGGGCGATCTCCCCGCTGACCTTGACCAGTGCCGAGGCCAGCGCCGACGGGTGGCCGGTGAGCTGCGCGGCGGCGCGGTCGGCGGCCAGCTCGCGGTACCGGGACAGGGTGCGGATCAGCAGGAAGCTGACCGCGTACACGGTGACCGAGGCCCCCATCACCCCCGCGAAGACCAACGCGAGCTGCGGGCTGCCGCGCCGCCCGCGCAGCAGCCCCGAGTACAGCGCGAAGCGGGCGAGGAGCCCGGCCAGCACGCCAATGAACGAGGCGATGGTGATCACCGCGACATCGCGGTGCGCCACGTGCGACAGTTCGTGCGCCAGGACGCCGTCCAGTTCCTCCGGCTCCAGCCGCCGGAGCAGCCCGGTGGTGACGCACAGCACCGCGTGGTCGGGGTTGCGGCCGGTGGCGAAGGCGTTCGGCAGGTCGGTCCGGGCCACGGCGACCCGAGGCTTGGGCATGTCCGCCACCGCGCACAGCCGGTCCAGGGCTCCGTGCAGGTGCGGCTGCTCCTCGGGGGTGACCTCGGTGGCGCGCATGGCGAACAGCGCGATCTTGTCCGAGTACCAGAACTGGGCCACCAGCAGCGCGCCGATGATCACCACCACCAGTACGGCCGACTTCAGCAGCACGATCAGCGCGGCCACGAAGGCCACATACAGCAGGCCCAGCAGGAAGACGACACCGACCATCCGCACGGTCAGCTGCCGGTCGGGAGCAAAACGGGAACGCATGGCAGCCACCTTCTCGCCGGGGCCGTCTCCGTCCCCGGGAACAGCGCCGGATGCGGCCACAAGGGTCCTACCCGTCCAGCATCGCTCTACGCCGCCGCTACGGGAAGGGCCCGACCGGCCCTGCCGTGCGGGAGCAGCGGGGCCGAGGGCGCACACTGGGGGCATGACCCTGCCCAGTACACACCAGTGCCACCAGTGCTCACCGGACAACGCGGTGGGAATGACCGTGCACGAGGACCTGGTCACCGGCGCGCCGCTGTCGATGGAAGACCTGGACGACGCGCAGCGACTGGCCCGGTTCAGCGGCAAGTACGCCCACGACGGCTGCGAGGTGGTCGAGGTGCGGCGGGTCGCCCATGACGGCCCCGGCGGCTACGCCTGGGCGGTGCGGTTCCTGGAGGGCGAACGCGTCCAGTAGCAGGGCTTGTAGCAGGGCTCCGGCCGTCATCGAACCCGGTCGGACGGCCTGGCGACCTCCAGCGCGGCGAGTAGGCGTTCGGCGTCGGGGGCTGCGGCGGAGCCGATCCGGCGGTAGATCGCCACGGCTTGGCGCATGGCGGTCAGTGCGGTGTCGTGGTCGGTCGCGCACTGGGCGGTGCCCTGGAGGGCGTGGGCCTCCTCCAGTGGGCTGTGGATCTCGCGGGCCAGGGACAGCGCCTGCCGGTGCAGGTCGAGGGCGGCGATGGGGTCGCCGGTCCGGGTGGCCAGGGTGCCGCTGCTGTTCAGCGTTTGGGTCTCGCCCTGGGTGTCGCCGAGCTGCCGGAAGATCTCCAGGGCCTGCCGGTAGAGGTCGGCTGCCGCGTCGGTGTCGCCCAGGGCCTGCCGGACCTGGCCGAGGGTGTGCAGGCCGTTGGCCTCGCCCTGGCGTACGCCGAAGTGGCGGAAGCTGGCAATCGCCTGTTGGTGCAGGTCAGCGGCGGAGGCAGGATCTCCGGTGGCCTGTCGGATCCGCCCCAGGTCCCACTGGGCGTAGGCCGCGTTCGTGCCGTGGCCCAGATTCTGATAGTCAGTCAGGTTCTGCCGCTGCAACTCCTCCGCGGTCGCGTAGTCGCCGGTGAGGTAGGCCAGTCGGGCCAACTCCACCCGGGCGTTGGCCTGCCCGAGGCGGCTGTCCGTCGCCTGGGTCAGCCGCAGGGCTCGCTCCAGGACATCGGCCGAGCGCGGGTAGTCCCCGGTTCTGGCGTACATCCAGCCCAGCGTCCACAGGGCGTTGGCCTGGCCCTGGGGGTGGGCGAGGGCGTCGTAGAGCTCAAGGGCGCGTTCCATCATCTCGGCGGTGGCCAGGACGTCGCCGGTCATCATCCGGGTGCGGCCCAGATCGTGCAGGGCATTGGCCTCGCCCAAATGGTCGCCCAACTCCCGGTAGAGGAGCAGGGTTCGGTCGTGCAGTCCGGTGGCAGCGGTGAAGTCGCCGGTCATGTGCCGGACCCGGGCCAGGTCGTGCAGGGTGTTGGCCTCCCCGAGGCGGTTGCCCAACTCCCGGTAGAGCTCCAGGGCCTCATTGAGGTGCTCCGCGGCACTTTTCTGACTGCCCGTCATACTGCGCCCCCGGCCGAGGTCGTGGAGAGCATTGGCTTCGGCCAGGCGGTCGCCGCTCTTCCGGGCGGTGGCGATCGCGGTACGGTGCAACGAGGTGCCCAGCGTCCAGGGACCGTCCTGCCGCAGGTACGCGTCGAGGGCGCCGGTCAGGGTGATGACCCGGTTCTGCTCGGTGCTGTCGGTCCCGCCGCTCGCGGCGGTGGCGTCGGCGACGGCGGCGATCAGGTTGTCGCGTTCGCTGCGCATCCAGGCCAGGGCGGTGAGGTAGTCGGGCAGTTGGGGCAGCACCGGGCTGGAGGGGGGCCCGGCGGACGGGGTGCCGGGCCGGTGGTAGCGGGTGATGTGCCGGTCGGCGGCCTGGGCGGCGTGCTGGTAGTAGTCCAGGAGCCGGGTGCGCGCGGCCTGGCGGTCGGGGGTGCGGGTGCCGAGGTCGCGGGCGTAGAGGCGGAGCAGGTCGTGCAGCCGGTAGCGGCCGGGGGTGTGCATGGTCAGCAGGTTGTGGTCGAGCAGGGATTCGAGGCGGCGTTCGGCTTCGCGGTGTCCGCTGTCGGTCAGGGCGGCGGCGGCGTAGGCGTCGAGGTCGGGGCCGGGGATGAGCCCGAGCAGGCGGAAGAGGCGCTGTTCGGCGGCCGGCAGAGCGGTGTAGGAGGATTCGAAGATCGCGGTGAGGTTGCGGTCCTCGTCCTCCAGGTAGGCCAGCCGGGCGTGTTCGTCGCGCAGCCGCTCGACTGCGTCGTCCAGGGTCAGGGCGCGGTGGTGGCGCAGCCGGGCGGCGGTGATCCGGATCGCCAGGGGCATGTGGCCACACAGTTCGATCAAGGTGTCGATGGCGGGGTGGGCTGCCGGGATGCGGTCGGGTCCGGCCACCGCGTGCAGGAGCTCGACCGCGTCCGGGTGGGGCAGGACGTCCAGGGCGAGGTTGTGGGCGTCGTCCAGGCCGGTCAGGCGGCGGCGGCTGGTGACCAGGACCAGGCAGCCGGGGGCGGCCGGGAGCAGCGGGCGGACCTGGGCGGTGCTGGAGGCGTTGTCGAGCACGATGAGCGTGCGGGTGTCGGCCAGCCGGTCCCGGTACAGCGCGGCGCGCTCGTCCCCGTCGTCGGGGATCAGCGTCGGCGGAGTGCCCAGGGAGCGCAGCAGCCAGTCCAGCGCGTCGGCTGCGGTGAGCGGGTCAATGCCGGGGGTGTGGCTGTGCAGGTCGATGAACAGCTGTCCGTCCGGGAACTCGGCCCGGAGCCGGTGAGCGGCGTGGACGGCCAGCGCGGACTTGCCGATGCCGCCCATCCCGTCGATCGCGCACACCTCCAACGCCCCGCCGCCCTGCCCGCCAGCGACCCGGCGCGCCAGAGCCAACAGGTCCTCAAGCTCGCGCTCGCGTCCCGTGAACGAGCGCGTGTCGGAGGGTAGTTGTGAGGTCACGCCGGTCCCGCTGGCCGGTTTGCGGTCCGCGGACGGAGTGAGGCTGGGGTCGGCGGTCAGGATCCGCTGGTGCAACTCGCGTACCTCGGCGGAGGGTTCCAGCCCCAGCTCCTCCACCAGGGTGCGGCGCAGCGCCTGGAAGGCGTCCAGGGCCTCGGCCTGGCGTCCGGAGCGGTACAGCGCCAGCATCAACTGCCCGTGCACCGACTCCCGCAGCGGATGCGCCCCCGCCAACGATTGCAGCTCGGCGACCAGTTCGCCGTGTCGCCCCAGTAGCAGGTCCGCCTCGGTGCGCCCCTCCAAGGCCAACAGCCGTACCTCGTGCAACCGTTGTACCTGCGCCTCGGCGTCCGCGTCCCAGGACAGACCGGGCAGCGGCTCGCCACGCCACAACTCCATTGCGTTGCTCAGCAGTCGCGAGGCCTCGGCCGCGTCCCCTGCCTGCAACGCCAGTCGACCGCGTCGACAGCCCTCCTCGAAGGCCACCGCGTCCAGTTCCCCGGTGCCCACCTCCACCAGGTAGCCCCCGGCGGCTGTCCGCACCCGTGCGCCCGCCACCGGGCCCAACTGCCGCCGCAGTCTCAGCACATGGTTCCGCAGCCCCGCGGCCACCTACGCCGGGGCGTCGCCGCCCCAGACCGCCTGTGCCAGCCGTTCCCGGGACACCACCCGGTTCGGCTCCAGTAGCAGCACCGACAGCACGGTCCCGGGGATCCCGCTCGGCATCACCACCCCACCGCCGCAGTCGTCGCGCACCGACACCGGACCGAGTATCCCGAACCACATCACAACCCCCGCATTGTTGCCTTCCCCTACCGCCGCAGGACACTTCGCATCCAGATCCTACGGCCGCCGAGGTGGCTCGCAAGCGCGGCGGGGGAGACACCGGTGGTGCGGCTGGGGCTACTGGGACGGCCCCGGTGGCTGCCGATCCAGCCGGGACAGGACATCGCCGGCGGGTCTCGACGGCTTGGTCGGCCGCGTCCCGGCAACCGACCGTCCGGACAAGGTTACAGAGTGTTGTGGAGCCACTGGGTGATGCTGGAGATGTGGATGGTGGCCCAGGCGTGGGCGGTGGCGGTGTCGTGCAGGGTGAGCGCGTCGAGGATGTTGTGGTGTTCGGTGAGGGTCCGGGCGACGGCCTGGTCCTGGGTGATGCCGCGCCAGACGCGGGCGCGGACGGTGGGGGCGGTGATGGTGTCGAGGAGCGAGCACAGCAACGGGATGCCGGAGGCGGCGGCGATACGGCGGTGGAACTCCAGGTCGTTGGAGACCAGTTCCTCGACCGTTGGGGTCGGCCCGAGGGCCTCCAAGAGGCCGCGCAGGTCCGCTAGTTGATCCTCGGAAATGTGCTGGGCGGCCAACTGGGTGGCGGCGGGTTCGAGGATCGCACGGACCTGGAAGGCCTGCATGACGGTGTCGTCCTGGTGGAAGTCCAGGATGAAGCTGACGGCCTCCAGCAGCAGCACCGGGTTCAGGCTGGACACGTAGGTTCCGTCGCCCTGGCGTACGTGCAGCACGTTCAGCAGCGACAGTGCGCGGACCGCCTCGCGCAGAGAACTGCGGGACAGGCCGAGCTGGTTGGCGAGGTCGGCCTCCTTGGGGAGCCGGTCGCCGGGGCGCAGCACTCCGGAGACGATCATCTCCTTGATCTTCCCGATTGCCTCGTCGGTGACAGCCACGCCCAGCCCTCCGTTGATTGCGTCCGCTGATTGTGCCGCAGGGCCTCGGCCGGTGGGGTGGTCGGGGCCCTGCGGGGTGGGGTGGGGG
>Ga0302311_10006622_pt1 | contig 11935 bp, 14 predicted proteins | sample III_Palsa_N1_3_FD_200449 | JGI IMG/M metagenome (GOLD analysis project Ga0302311, IMG submission 200449) | Peat permafrost microbial communities from Stordalen Mire near Abisko, Sweden - III_Palsa_N1_3 | ecosystem: Environmental > Terrestrial > Soil > Palsa > Peat permafrost | place: Sweden...
TCGCGGACTACGAAAAATTCGCCCGCGACCTGATCGCGGTCATTCCCGACCTGCCGATCTCCTTCGAGGTCTTCTCTGACGATTTCGACGAGATGCGGCGCCAGGCGCTGAAGATCGCCGGCTGGGGCCCCAACGTCTACGTCAAGGTCCCGATCACCAACACGCGGCGCGTCAGCAGCCTGCCGCTGGTCGCCGACCTGTCGCGCCAGGGCGTGAAGCTGAACGTCACCGCGATCCTGACGCTCGAGCAGGTTGCGGGAACCGTCCACGCTCTCGACAAGGACGCGCCCGCAATTGTCTCGGTTTTCGCCGGCCGCATCGCCGACACTGGCGTCGATCCGATGCCGATCATGCGCGCGGCCGTGGCCATCGCGGCGCGAAAGCCGCTGGCCGAGGTGCTTTGGGCCAGCCCCCGCGAGGTGCTGAATATCCACCAGGCGCGAGACTGCGGCTGCCACATCATCACCGCCACGGCGGATATCCTGAACAAGCTCGACATGTCCGGCAAGGACCTGGGGGACCTGTCGCAGGAAACCGTCGCCATGTTCCACCGCGACGCCGTCGCGGCCGGCTTCCAGCTCTAAGCGCGCCGGGCGGGACGATGGACAAGGCGCTTGTTCTGGCGGCCGGTCTTGGCAGCCGCATCCGTTCGGTGGCCGGCGACCTGCCCAAGCCGCTGATGCCCTTCGCCGGCGCGCCCGTGCTGGCGCACAATCTGCGCTGGCTGGCTCAAGTCGGCGTGCGCGAGGTCTGGATCAACCTGCACTATGGCGCGGACCAGATCCGCGCCGCCGTTGGCGACGGCGAAAGCTTCGGCCTTTCAATCCATTACGTCTACGAGCCGGAGCTGCTCGGCACCGCCGGCGCCCTGGCAAACATCGCCGACGCGATCACCGGTCCAATGCTGGTGGTCTATGGCGACAGCCTGGTCCGCTGTGATCTCGACGCGCTCTCGGCGGCGCATCGCTTGTCCCACGCCGAGGCCACCGTCGCCCTCTACGACCGCGACCGCCATCCGCACACCGGCATCGCCGGCGGCCGGGTGCGGATCGACGACGCCGGCTGGATCACCGCCTTTGTGGAAGGCGTGGGCTGCTCCTCCGGCCTGGTCAACGCCGGCGTCTACGCCGTCGAGCCGTCAATCCTGAACCTGATCCCGCATGGCCAATTCGTGGATTTCGGCCGCGACGTCTTTCCCGCCATGCTCGGCCGCCGCCACGCCCTGCGCGGCTGGGTGATGGAGAATGAAGGCTACTGCCTCGGGTTCGACACCCCGGAAAGCCACGCCGCAGGCCTGCGGCTGCTTGAAACCGGTCAGGTGCGGCCATGAGCCGTGCTGTGTTCCTCGATCGCGACGGCGTGCTCAACCGGATCGTCTGGCGCGACGGCAAGGCCGCCTCGCCTCGCACCATCGATGAACTGCTCATCGAGCCCGAGGCGCCCGCCGCCCTCGCTGCCCTGAAGGCCGCCGGCTTCAAGCTGTTCGTGGTCACCAACCAGCCGGACGTGCGCCGGGGCCTGATGGCCAAATCCGCGCTGGACGCCATCCACAGCGCCCTGCGCGACGCCCTGCAGGTCGACGAGGTCGCCGTTTGCGAGCACGACAATGCCGACGACTGCGCCTGCCGCAAACCGCGCCCGGGCATGTTGCTCGACCTCGCCCGCCGCCACGACCTGGACCTGTCCGCTTCTATCATGGTGGGCGACCAGGACCGCGACATCGCCTGCGGTCACGCGGCCGGCTGCGCCACCGTGCTGCTGGCCCGCCCCTACAACTCCGGCGCGGGCGCCGATCATGTGGTCGAGAGCCTGTCCCAGGCGCTGAGCGTCATCATGAACGCCGCGCCCACTCCAACGCCCGCGCGCCTCTGAAAGCCCCTGCCATGTTCTCCGATCACTTCTTCGACGCCACGACCAGAGCCCTCGCCGCCATCGACCGCGACGCGGTGGAAGCCATGGCGGTCAAGCTGGCCGAAGTGCGCGAGCGCGGCGGCCGGTTGTTCCTGATCGGCGTCGGCGGCAGCGCCGGCCACGCCAGTCACGCCACCAACGACTTTCGCAAGATCTGCGGCTTCGAGGCCTACTGCCCCACCGACAACGTTTCCGAGCTCACCGCCCGGATCAATGACGAGGGTTGGGAAGGCACGTTTTCCACCTGGCTGCAGTCCAGCCGGCTGAGGGCCGACGACGGCCTGCTGGTGTTCTCGGTGGGGGGCGGCAGCGTCGACCCGCCGGTCAGCGCCAACATCGTCCGCGCTTTGGAACTGGCCAAGGCCCGGGGCGCGGCGATCACCGGCATCGTCGGCCGAAATGGCGGCTTCACCGCCCAGGTCGCCGACGCCTGCGTGGTCGTCCCCACCGTCGACGCCGAGCTGATCACCCCCATTGTCGAGGGCCTGGCCGCCGTGGTCTGGCACCTGCTGGTCTCCCATCCGGCCTTGGCCATGAACAAGGGCCACTGGGAGCAGATCACCCGGGAAGCGGCGGAATAGGCCATGATCTCCACCCGCGCACCGTTGCGCGTCACCCTGGGCGGCGGCGGTACGGACCTGCAGAGCTACTACAGCGAACACGGCGGCTTCATCTTCGCCATGGCGCTGGACAAGTACATCCACGTCACCGCCCACCGCCCGGCGTTCCAGACCTCGGTCGTGCTGCACGGCCCCGAGCATGAGATCGCCGACACGGCCTGCGGGGTCCGCCACGAGTTGGTTCGCGCCGCACTGCTGAACCACGGCCTGGCCGACCGGTTCGAGGCCGCCTCCATCGGCGACATCGCTGGCGGCACCGGGCTGGGCTCGTCCAGCTGCTTTCTTGTGACGTTTCTCGCCGCCCTGCACGCCCTGAACGGCGCCAGCCCAGATCGCCAAGCCTTGGCGGAAGAGGCCTGCAAGCTGGAAATCGAGGTGCTGGCCAAGGGCATCGGCAAGCAGGACCAGTACATGGCGGCGTTCGGCGGCCTTACCACCCTGGACATTGCGCCCGACGGCCGTGTCAGCGTCGGCCAGGTGTTGCTGCCCGCCGAGTTGGAGCGCGCCTTCATCGAGCAGACCCACATCTACTACACCGGCCTGCGCCGCGACGCCTCGGTGATCCTGACCGAGCAGAACAACGCGATGCTGGGCGACGACGCGGCGCGCCACGACCGGGTCGCCGAGAGCCTCGGCGCGATCAAGGACCTGGGCTACCGCATTCGCGACGCCTGGGTGGCCGGCGATCTGGACGGCTGGGGCCGCATGCTGCACGAGCACTGGCTGAACAAGAAGCGCCTGTCCGCCAAGATCAGCTGGCCGGCCATCGACGAACTCTACGACCACGTCCGCGCTGAACACGGCGTGCTGGGAGGCAAGGTGATCGGCGCCGGCGGCGGCGGGTTTCTGATGCTGTTCAAGCCCGGCGACGGCGCCGAGCTGGAGGCCTTCATGGCCGCGCATCACATGCCGCGCCTGCGCTATGGCGTCGACCGGTCCGGCGTGCAGGTTCTGTTGCGCAGAGCGGCCTGATGGGGCTTGAGGAGCACCTCAGCGACTTCGGCAACGCCGTGGTGGCGTTGGCGGCGGCGCTGGTCATTCTGGCCTGGCTGTGGGGCCGGCTCGGCTGGGTCCCGGGCCTGGCTTTCCTGATCTGTTTTCTCGGCGTGATCGGCAGCGTTGTCGGGCTGAAACTCATCGCCTATGACCTGCGCCCGCCGGTGAACGAGACGTCCATGTTCAGCCTGTCCCAGGGGGCGCCGAGCGGACACACCGCGCTGGCCGTCATGGTCTATGGCGGGCTCGCGACGATCCTGGCGGTGGTCGACCGCAGGCCGCGAGCCTGGGCCGCGGCCGTTCTCTGCGCGGCGGTGATCGCGGCGGTCGCGATCACCCGCGTGACGCTTGATCGCCATACCGTCGGCGACGTGATCGCCGGCCTGATCGTCGCCGGCATCGGCGTCGGCGTGTTCGCCCGCGCCCTGGCCGTTCTGACCCGGGACAGGTCGGTGGCCGCGATGGCGCTGTTCACCGCCGTGGCCGGCGTGACGGTGGTCTTGCTTGTGTCTGGTCTCCGCTTCAACACCCTGGGCCTGCTGTGAGACTCCCGCGCGCTGACATCGCCGCCACCCTCGACGTGCGCGCCAGGGCTCCGCTGCGGCTGGGCCTGGCCGGCGGCGGCACCGACCTGTCGCCCTATTGCGACCAGTTTGGCGGCGCGGTGCTCAACGCCACCATCGACCGCTTCGCCTTCGCCCACATCGCCCCCGGCGAGCCTGGCCAGGTTTCCTTTCGCGCCCGCGACATGGGTGTGGAGGAGCATCACGCGATCAAATCGCCGCCGCCGCTCGACGCCGGCCTGGTGCTGCACAAGGCGGTCTACCAGCACATGGTCGAGACCTACCTGGACGGACGGCCGCCGGCGATCATTGTCTCAACCACCATCGATGCGCCGCCGGGTTCGGGGCTGGGCTCGTCATCCGCCCTGGTGGTCGCCCTGGTGGAAGCCTTCCGAGTCGCCCTGGACCTGCCGCTAGGCCCCTACGACGTCGCCCGACTGGCCTTCGACATCGAGCGGGTCAAACTCGGTCTCGCCGGCGGACGCCAGGACCATTATGCGGCGGCCTTCGGTGGGGTGAACTATATCGAGTTCCTCGCAGGCGAACGGGCGCTGGTCAGCCCCCTGCGCGTGCCGCGCGCCTATCTGAATGAGCTGGAGGCCTCCCTGCTGGTCTGTTTCACCGGCCAGTCGCGAAGGTCCGGGGACATCATCCGCGAGCAGATCGACGGCCTTCAGGGCATGGACGAGCAGACCCTCGCCGCCATGCACCAGCTGAAGGAGGACGCCGGCCTGATGAAACAGGCGATGTTGCGCGGAGATATCCGCGGTGTCGCCAAGGTGCTGACGCGGTCCTGGGACGCCAAGAAGCGGACGGCAAAGGGCGTCGCCACCGAGGCGGTCGACCGACTGTTCGACATCGGCATGGCCGAGGGCGCCTGGGGCGGCAAGGTGTCCGGCGCCGGCGGCGGCGGTTTCCTGATGTTCTGCACCGATCCGGAGAACCGCTATCAGCTGATCTCGGCGTTGAACGCGGCCGGCGGCCAGGCCAGCTCGATCAAGTTCACCTTCGACGGCGCCGAAGCCTGGAGCGTGCCGCGATGACGGACCCCGTCCGGCAGGCGGTGTTTCTGGTCGGCGGCCTGGGAACGCGCCTGGGCGAGTTGACCAAGGTCGTACCCAAGCCCCTGCTGCCCGTCGCGGGACGCCCGCTGCTCGATCACCTGCTGGAGAAGGCGGCGAAGGCGGGCCTGACCGACGTCGTCCTCCTGGCCGGTCACGCCAGCGACGCCCTGGACGCCTATCTGAAGGCGCAGGCGCCCGCCGAACGTTTCGGGCTGACCATCGCCATGTCGACAGAACGGGAACCGCTCGGCACCGCCGGCGCGGTGATCAACGCCTTGCCTCTGCTGGCCGAGAGCTTCCTGCTGATCAACGGCGATACCTGGTTCGATTTCGACTGGCGCGCCCTGGCCGATCACGAAGCCTTTCCGGCGGTTGTCGCATTGAAGGCTATCGATGAAGCCGACCGCTATGAAACCGTCGCCCTGGACGGCGAGCGGATTACCGGATTCCATGCCCGGAATACGGCGAGCGGCGGCGGTCTGATCAACGGCGGACTCTATCGCCTGCAGAAGAGCCTCATCGCCGAAGCGGCAAGCCAACCCATGCCGCTCTCCCTGGAGACGCAGCTCGCGCCGGCGCTCTGTGGGCGCGGCCTGCTTGGCGGCTGCGTGTTCGACGGCGACTTCATCGATATCGGCGTGCCGGAGAGCTACGCCGCCGCCCAGCGCCTGCTGGCCTAAGGCCGGCCGATCAGGTCGACCAGTTCCGCCATCGCCAACGCCCGGCTTTCGGCGCGCGCCAGGCCGTGGTCCAGGCCCCGCGCCACCACCGTCGACATGCCGGGCAGCCGGTTTATCGCCGCGCCCTTGGGTCCGAAATGGGTCTCGACTTCGTCCAACGATGCATCGTCGACCCCGACCAGGATCTTGATCTCGACGCCCCGCGCGGACGCTGCGGCGATCTGGTCACCGAAAACCTTGGCTGTGTCGTCGCGGCGCGACGCCAGCCGTCCGATCACACGACCGATCAAGGTCTTGGCGACCGACATGACGTGGATGTCGCCCGTGACCAGCCGCTTCCAGGTCGCCGGGCTGGCCAGGCCATTCACATAAAAGGCCGTCGCTCGTCCCTGGTCGCGTTTGGCCACGGCCAGAGAATCCCCTGGCCGCCAAACCAGTTTCACCGGGCTGATCGCCAGCACCTTGCGAACACCGATGTCGGCGATCGCCGCCTGGATGGCGTGATAACCCCCGGCGCAAACGCCCGAGAGCGTCAGGTCCGTGAAGCCCGCCGCCGTCATCAACGCCATAGCCGCCTGGATGTCGGCCTTGCGGTCGACCTCATAGACGTGCCGGCGCCCATCGGCCGGGTCGGCGCTGTCGCCGACGCCGGGAAAATCGAGCCGTAGCGAGGCCACGCCTTGCGCCGCGAGCGCCCTCGCGCCGAGAACGGCGAACCGCCCGATGCCGGCGCGCGGGTCGCCGCCGGTGTTCAGGAAGATGACTGCGCTGCCGGTTTCGTTGGGCGCCGCCGGTCGGATGATGACGCCCCGCAGGCCGCGACCGAACTCGACGGGCGTTTCTACTCCGCCAGCCAGCGCAAGCCTACAGGCCGGCGGACGCGGACAGTCGCCGCCCACGTTGTCCCGATCAATCGGCGAGACAGTCCGGATCCATTGCATCGCCTGAGCAAAGACCTCCTCCGGCGCCTGATTGCTGTGCGCGTCCTCGAACAGAGGATCATAGCCGGCGAAGGCATGGTCGATGACCGCCGCGCCCTGCTCGCGCAAGTGCGCGCCCAGGGCGGCGATGCTCTGGTTCTGCGAGACCAGCAGCACCCGACCAGCGGGCTGGCCGATCATCGTCAAGTCCAGCAATGTCAGCGCCGCGACTGTGGCCGGCGAGAGGGTAAGTCCGTCCGCGTCCAGGCCGCCGGCCTGGTTCGCCACCGCCGAGGTCGTGCCGCTCATGGCTCCAGCGAGTCGGAGCTCCCTCAACCAGGCCTTGCCTGACACCAACGGCGCCAGCAGCATCAGCCCATCGAGGCCTTCGACCTGGGACGCCGCCAGCGCGGCAAGGCTTGCGCCGAAACGAACGCCGCCAAGGACAATATGCCTGACCCCGGTGGCGTCCTTAAGGAACTGGGCCGCCGCCCGCACACCGCCAACCCATTCGGGCAAGGCGTCGCCATCGTCGGGCAGGTCCAGCGAGTCGCCGTGGCCCAGATGGTCGAACCGGAGCGTAGGATAGCCGGCGCGGGCCAGCCGATCGGCCAACAGCCGCATGGGCCGGTGGACGCATCGCGCGTCCCTGCCTAGCGGCGAGACCAGAACCACCCCGGCCGCGCCGTCGAATACTGTGGTCGGTTGATGAAGCCAGCCAAGACGGCCCCCGAACGCAATCGGGGCCATGACTGAGCCGCTAGCCCAGGCGAGGTCGTGATCCGCAACGTGCGGCGCAACAATACGGGAAAGCGGTGCGGACATAAGCTGGTTTACAAACCTGGCTCTAAGGTGGCCCCTCACCCTCTGTCACGCAAGGCCTATGGGCGCCAGAGAACACCCCGCACAGGCGTGGGCCATGTTGCTGGATCGAGCCCGTGGCGACGCAGGAGGGCCAATGTCAGGCGCTCAAGCCCAAAAGCTACGCAGCCGCTATGCGCGACCGCGCCGTCCGGGGTGGCGACGCCCCACAGAGCGCCGAAGTGATTCTGATGATCGTTGAAGCTCAGGCAGGCGGTGGGTTCGGCGCCGTCGTTGACCGGAACCAGCAGTTCGAACTTCAGCTGCTGACTGCGCTGGATGTCCGCCTGCAGCTTGCCGGGGCGGCCGAAGAAGGGGTCGTTGGCGACCTCGATCGTGTGCGGCAGACCCAGGCTCTCGATCAAGGCGACGGCGCGCTGCATCCAGTCCATGCGGAAAGCTTCGACCTGGGCGGGCGTGCCCACCCGCACATATTCCCGCATGCGGAAGAGTTGCATCCGCGTGGGTTCGGTGGACGGCTCGTGTCGAAAACACCAGGACATTACATCCACCAGCGCGCCCGCCTCCGGCAGACCGCCCCGCGCCGCCAGCATCGGATAGACCTCGTAGCAGGCCGCCGGGGTCAGCACGACGTCACTGGCCGCCTGGCCTGTCGTCCAGTCCTCGCCAGCCTCCATGCAGCGCAGCAGCGCCCGGTGCGCCCGCTCGTCGCCACAGAAGCAGTGGATCGTCCCTGCGAGCTGCGGGAAGCCCTTCATATAGCCGCTGTGCTCGAAGTGGCGGCGGACCATTACCGGCGGAAATCGGACCCGCTCGGCGCCGTCCCCCGCGCCCGCGCGGGTCGCCAGCGCATCCAGGCCCTCGAGAATGTGCTCGAACACCGCCCCGCGACCATAGACGCCGTCGGCGCCCATCGGGATCAGGACGCCGGCCTTAAGCAGCCGGTCGAGGAACGCGGTGGACGCATCCGCGGCCGATCCTGCGCCGACATCGCTCACGCCGACGCTCCGGCGCTCGCGATGATTTGGGCGATGGAGCCGATGGTGGTGAAGGTCTCTCGAGTCAGCCGGTCCTCCGGAAACTCAAAATCGAACCGCTCTTCGATCGCCAGCATGACATTGACCACAGCCTGACTATCGAGGCCGACGGCGAACAGATCCGCGTCGGACTTCACCTCGGCGGCCGGGCGGTTGAGCCGGCCGTGGGTCGCCAGGATCTCGCGGATCGCGCCCTCGGTCGCCTGTTGGCCCATTGCCGTCGTCCCCAAGATTGAGGGTCAGACCCTAGCTTGACCGGCTTCCAATTCACTTAACGCACGCCTGCGCGCGGCGCCCCGACGCTTGACCGCGGGCGGTTCCGGCGGCACTGACGCTGATCCATTCAGCACGGGCCTCGACCATGAAACGCGCCGCGATCGTCTCCCCCATCCGCACCGGCGTTGGCAAGTTCCAGGGCGGCCTGGCCAGCCTGCCCGCCGGCGAATTGGGCGCGGTGGTGATCAAGGCGCTGGTGGAGCGCACCAAGATCGACCCCGAGCGGATCGACGACGTGATCTTCGCTCAGGGCTATGGCTCAGGCGAAGCGCCCTGCATCGCCCGCTGGTCGGCGCTGGCGGCGGACCTGCCGATCTCCATTCCCGGCTACCAGCTCGACCGCCGCTGCGGCTCGGGCCTGCAGGCGGTGATCGACGCGGCGATGATGGTGCAGACCGGCGCGGCGGATGTGGTTATCGCGGGCGGCGTCGAGAGCATGAGCAATGTCGAGTATTATTCCAACGACATGCGCAACGGCGCCCGCGCAGGCTCGGTGACCATGCACGACCGGCTGGCGCGCGGACGGGTAATGTCGCAGCCCGTCTCCCGCTTCGGCGTGATCTCCGGCATGATCGAGACCGCCGACAACCTGGCGCGCGACTACCAGATCTCCAGAGAGGCCTGCGACGAATACGCCGCCGAGAGCCATAAGCGCGCCGCCGCGGCCTGGGCCGCCGGCAAGTTCGACGACGAAGTCGTGCCGGTGTCTGTGCCGCAACGGCGTGGCGACCCGGTCGTTTTCGCCACGGACGAGGGCGTTCGGCCGGACGCCACTGCCGAGAGCCTGGGCGCCCTGAAAGCCATCGAAAAGGGCGGCGTGGTCACGGCCGGCAACGCCAGCCAGCAGAACGATGCGGCCGCCGCCTGCCTGGTCGTATCCGAAGACAAGCTGGCAGAGCTGGGTCTGGAGCCCATGGGCTGGTTTGTCGGCTGGGCGGCGGCGGGCTGCGAGCCTTCACGGATGGGCATCGGCCCGGTGCCAGCGGTGGCGCGGCTGTTCTCGCGCCTGAACCTGTCCTGGGACGACATCGATCTGGTGGAGCTCAACGAGGCCTTCGCGCCGCAGGTGCTGGCGGTGCTGAAGGGCTGGGGCTGGGATGAGCGGGACCGGCTGAACGTCAATGGCTCCGGCATCTCCCTCGGCCATCCCATCGGAGCCACCGGCGGGCGGATCCTGGCCAATCTGCTGCGCGAACTGAAGCGGCGCGACGGCAAGTACGGCCTGGAAACCATGTGCATCGGCGGCGGTCAGGGCATCGCCGCGGTGTTCGAGTCGGCCTGAGCCAACCGCCATGGCCATCCGCGGCATCGATCACGTCAACATCGGCACCCACAGGCTGGAGGAAACCCGGGCCTTCTTCCGCGACGTGCTGGGCCTGACCGAGGGCTGGCGGCCAAACTTCCCGTTCGGCGGCGCCTGGCTCTACGCCGGCGACGGGGCGGTGGTGCATCTGGTGGAGCTGGCCGAGCCGAAGAAGCCGTCCATCGAAGCGGCGCTGGATCATTTCGCCTTCGCCATCGACGACTACGATGGCGTCGTGGCGCGGCTTAAGGCGGCGGAGGTAGACTACCGATCCGTCGACATTCCGGGCACGCCGATCCGGCAGATCTTCATCCGCGACCTGAACGGGGTGAACATCGAATTGAACTATCGCGGCCCACCCGCCTGAGCGGCGCGCTAGGGGAAGTTCGCGTCGGCCTTTTTGGCCCAGAAGGTCAGTTCGGCGTCTAGGCCGGTCTGGGCGATGACGTTCGGCGCCAGGCTGAGCCCCTGGTCCTCGTCCTCATCCAGCGAGCGGATCAGCTTCAGGGCGTTGTCTGTGAAGTAGATGTGCGAGGCGCCGCCCTCATCCCGGATACTGATCAGAAAACCGCGCTCGTCCTGCAGCTTGGCGAAGGCGTGGCTCTGCCTGCCCTCGTCGTAGCGGATCAAGACGCAGGTCAGGGGCTCGTCCTCGGGACCCGCTCCCAGGGCGGCGGTGATCTGCGCGCCGAGTTGCCGCACCGCGCCGGCGCTCGCCAGCAGGTCGAGAATCTTCTTGAATTCGACGTCGGTCAGCGGCCTGCCCGAAGGCGCGGGTTGCGCCATGGCTGGCCAGGCTGCCAGCGCCAGTATCAACCCGCCAACAAAGCTACGCCTCGCCGATCGCATGGCCCCGCCCGTACCGTTGCGCGACCCGTCATAGCAGACGCTCGCTCGGGGAGGCAGTGGTGTCTATTGCTGCGGCACCGTCACCGTATAGGTGCGTTTGCGGACACGGTCATAGGCCGGCAGGCAGACGGCGCGGACGTGTGCGAAGTCCGCCGAGGTCGGCGAGACGAAGTCGCTGCGCTTGATCAGCGGGCTGTCCTTGGTAACCCCGCCGCTCAGGCCATTGCCGAGGTAGCGCGTCAGATAGATGTGATATTCCTGCTGCTTCTCGCAATCGAACTGGGTCACCTGATAGGACGAGCGCGAGGTCTGGTCGGCGTCGGAGATATTCTCCGCCTCGATGGTCGCCGTGATCAGCATGCTGTTCTTGGAATCGACGTCCTCGTGCTCGATCCAGAACGCCTCGCCACCGTTGATATAGACCTGCCGGCCGCGCGAGGCTGGCAGATTCTGCGCCAGCCAGGCGGCGATGGCTTCGCGCGGGGCGTCCGGCGCCAGCAAAGCCGGCGGCGCCACGGGCGTTGACGGAGGTGGAGCCTGTGCGGCGGCCGACCCCGCGCAGAGAATGGCCGCGAACGACGCGGCGAGCTTAAGCGCCTTCATTGGTCCAGTCTCATCAGGACGTTCCCCAACTTCGCCAGGATGGATCCCCGCGACTCGCCTGTGCGGATGATGGGAAAGGTTCCACGGAGCGTCAATGACGCCCGCCGACGCGGGGCCGGCCGGTTCAGAACGGCTGCAGGACGTAGATCTGCTGGCTCTCCAGGCGGAAGCGGACCTTTTCGCCGACAGCCACCCCCTTGAGCAGCGCCGACTTGGCGACCACGAATGGCATGGTCCCGGCCGGCCAGTTCAGCGCCTCGACCGGCTGATAGGTGATGGTGATCCGATCCG
>Ga0302311_10006623_pt1 | contig 11935 bp, 10 predicted proteins | sample III_Palsa_N1_3_FD_200449 | JGI IMG/M metagenome (GOLD analysis project Ga0302311, IMG submission 200449) | Peat permafrost microbial communities from Stordalen Mire near Abisko, Sweden - III_Palsa_N1_3 | ecosystem: Environmental > Terrestrial > Soil > Palsa > Peat permafrost | place: Sweden...
TGTCCCCACTTGCCGTGCCACACGTGCGCGCTCTGCAGCAGCACGTCGCGCCGGATGCAGTACGAGTTGGTGTCGATCAGGTGCGATTTCGTGAACGCCGGCCACTTGCCCAGGCTCTCGCAGTCGTCGCGGCAGACGAACTCGCCCTCGGGCGTGCAGATGTTGCGCAGGCTGTAGCACCACTGCAGGCGGCGCGCGGCGATCAGGTCGACGCACTGCGCGACGTGGTCGGACGCGAGGAAGTTGTCCTGGTCGAGGAACAGCACATGATCCTCGTCGACCAGGTGCGCGAACGCGGCGTACACGCGGTGGCCGTAGAAGCCGTCGGCGCCGACGTTGCGCGGCAGCACGCACAGCGGCACGTCCAGGCCCTGCAGAGCCGCTTCGGTCTGCGCGCGGAACTGCGGGCCGTCGCAGACGACGTAGCAGGCGGTGGGCGCGGTCTGCGCGAGCACGCTCTCGACCGCGCGGCGCAGCTGCGGCGCGCCCGTGGTCGCGATGAGGACGACCGCAGTCATGGGGCGACTCCGCGCCTGGCGGCTGCGATGCGAGCGCCCGCTGGCGGCCAGGCGCCGCTCATCCCGCCAACCTCTCGTCGACCAGCTCGATCCAGTGCCGCACCGGCGTCGGCGTGCCGGACTGCAGGTGCGAGATGCAGCCGATGTTGGCCGAGACGATCGCCCGCGGCTCGGGCTGCGCCGCGGCGAGCGCGGCCAGCTTGCGATCGCGCAGCTGGGTGGCGATGGCCGGCTGCAGCACCGAGTACGTGCCGGCCGAGCCGCAGCACAGGTGGCTCTCGGACGCGGCGAGGCGGACGTCGAAGTCCAGCGCCGTCAGCATCCGCTCGACGCCGCCGCGCAGCTGCTGCCCGTGCTGCAGCGTGCACGGCGGATGGAACACCAGCGGCACGCCCGGCGCGTGCTCGAGCGCGGTCGCGCCGCGGCGTTCGCGCACGCCTTTCCAGTGCGACAGCAGCGCCGGCATCAGGCCGTCGAGCAGCTCGCTCAAGTCGCGCGTCAACGCGCTCACGCGCGCGGCCTTCTCGGCGTACTCGGGATCGTGCGCCAGCGCATGGCCGTAGTCCTTGACGGTGACGCCGCAACCCGACGCGTTCATCACGATCGCCTCGACCGCGCCGGCGTCGGTCAGCCCCGCGACCCACGGCCACCAGGCGTCGATGTTGCGGCGCATGTCGGCGAGGCCGCCCGCGTGGTCGCCGCCGTGGCTGCGCACCGCGCCGCAGCAGCCGGCGGCGTCGGGCGCGATGGCCTGCACGCCGGCGAGGTCGAGCACGCGGGCGGTGGCGGCGTTGATGTTGGGCTTCATCGCGGGCTGCACGCAGCCCATCAGCATCAGCACCTTGCGCGCATGCGTGCGCTGCGGCCACAGACTCGCGCGCGCCGCCGCCTCGGCCGGCGCCCGGGGTTCGACCTTGGCCTTGAGCGACTTCGGCAGCAGCGGGCGCAACGCCTGGCCCATGTTCAGCGCCGGCGCGAACAGCGGCGAGGTGAGGCCTTCGCGCAGCAGCCAGCGCTGCACGCGCTCGCCGACGGGACGCTCGACCTTGGCGTCGACGATGCGGCGGCCGATGTCGACGAGGTTGCCGTACTCGACGCCCGACGGGCACGTCGACTCGCAGTTGCGGCAGGTGAGGCAGCGGTCGAGGTGCAGCTGCGTCGCGCGCGTCGGGGTCTCGCCTTCGAGCACCTGCTTCATCAGGTAGATGCGGCCGCGCGGGCCGTCGAGCTCGTCGCCCAGCAGCTGGTAGGTCGGGCAGGTGGCCGTGCAGAAGCCGCAGTGCACGCACTTGCGCAGGATGGCCTCGGCCTCGATGCCCTCGGGCGTGCCGGCGAATTCGGGAGAGAGATTGGTCTGCATCCGTCAGGAATGTTGGAAGCGCATCGGACGGCCAGGCACGAAGACGCCGTGCGGGTCGAAGGATTCTCTCAGCCGCCTGTGGATGCCCAGCAACGCGGGCGCCAGCGGCGTCGCGTAGCCCGCGCCGTCGCCCACGCCGCCGCTGACGCGGAACGCGCTGCCGCCGGCGCGCTCGGCGCGATGCAGCACCAGCGTGTCCTCGGCGCCGGCGACGATCCAGCGCTGCGCGCCGCCCCACTCGATCAGCGTGTCGAGGAACGACGGCAGCACAGGCGTGGTGGGCGGCAGCGACAGCCGCCACAGCGCGCTGTTCTCGCGCTCGGCCGCCGCGCGGGCCTCGATGAAGAACTCGTCGCGCTGGTCGCGCAGGCCTTCCCAGAACGCGTTGCCGAGGTCGTCGGGGATCACCTCGCCGCCCATCTTCTGGATCGCCGTCGCGACCGCCGCGTTGGCGCCGCGCAGCCGCACGGCCAGCGTGTCGCGCCACCAGACGCTCGCGTTGAGCGGCAGCGGCTGGCCGGCCCACGTGTGCAGGCGGTCGAGCGCCTCGCCCTGGCGCAGGTCGAAGCGCAGCGTGGTCGTGGCGACCGGCATCGGCAGCACCTTCAGCGACACCTCGCAGATCGCGCCGAGCGCGCCCCACGAACCGGCCAGCAGGCGCGACACGTCGTAGCCGGCCACGTTCTTCATCACCTGGCCGCCGAAGTGCATCAGGTCGCCGCGGCCGTTGAGCAGCAGCACGCCCAGCACGTAGTCGCGCACGCCGCCGACGGCCGCGCGCCCGGGCCCGGCAAGGCCCGCGGCCACCATGCCGCCGACGGTGCCGGCGAGCACGCCGTCGGCGTCGGCGAAGCGCGGCGGGTCGAACGGCAGGCACTGGCCGCGCTCGGCCAGCACCTTCTCGATCTCGACCAGCGGGGTGCCGGCGCGCGCCGTGATGACGAGCTCGCTGGGCGCGTAGTCGACGATGCCGGCGTAGGCGCGCATGTCCAGCGTCGCGGCGTCGGAGATGACGCCCGCCATGAAGGACTTGGTGTTGCCGCCGCGGATGCGCAATATCGCCTTGGCGGCGGCTGCCTGGCGGACGCGTTCGGCCAGGCCGATCAGGGTGTCGTTCATCGGCAGGTCAGAATCTTTCGAGTTCCGGGAAGGCGAGCACGCCGCGCTTGACGTGCATGCGGCCGTACTCGGCGCAGCGGTGCAGCGTGGGAATCACCTTGCCCGGATTCAGCAGGCCCTGCGGGTCGAACGCGGCCTTCAATGCGAACATCTGCGCGCGCTCGGCCTCGGAGAACTGCACGCACATCGAATTGAGCTTCTCCGCGCCCACGCCGTGCTCGCCGCTGATCGTGCCGCCCATCGCGACGCTCAGCTCGAGGATCTCCGCGCCGAAGGCCTCGGCGCGGCGCAGCTGGTCGGGGTCGTTGGCGTCGAACAGGATCAGCGGGTGCAGGTTGCCGTCGCCGGCATGGAAGACGTTGCAGCAGCGCAGGTCGAAGGTCTTCTCCATCCCGGCGATGGCCAGCAGCATGTCGGCCAGGCGCGCGCGCGGGATCGTCGAGTCCATGCACATGTAGTCGGGACTCAGCCGCCCCGACGCCGGGAACGCGTTCTTGCGGCCGCTCCAGAACTTCAGGCGCTGCGCCTCGTCCGCGCTGATCTCCAGCCGCGTGGCGCCGGCCTCGACCAGCACGGCCTCCATGCGCAGGATCTCTTCCTGCACCTCTTCGGGCGTGCCGTCGCTCTCGCACAGCAGGATGGCCGCGGCGTCGAGGTCGTAGCCGGCGTGCACGAAGGCCTCGACGGCGGCGGTCATCGGCTTGTCCATCATCTCGAGGCCGGCCGGGATCAGGCCGTTGGCGATGATGGCCGCGACCGCGTCGCCGGCATGGCGCACGTCGGAGAAGCTGGCCATGATGCAGCGCGCGACCTGCGGCTTGGGCGTGAGCTTGACGACGACCTCGGTGACGACCGCCAGCATGCCCTCGCTGCCGACCACCACCGACAGCAGGTCCAGCCCCGGCGCGTCGAGCGCCATCGAGCCGAACGTGGCCGGGCTGCCGTCGGCGAGGAAGCCGCGCACCTGCAGCACGTTGTGCAGCGTCAGGCCGTACTTCAGGCAGTGCACGCCACCCGAGTTCTCGGCGATGTTGCCGCCGATGGTGCAGGCGATCTGGCTGGACGGGTCGGGCGCGTAGTAGAAGCCGTGCGGCGCCACGGCCTCGCTGATCGCCAGGTTGCGCACGCCGGACTGCACCGTCGCGGTACGGGCCCGGGCATCGATCTTGACGACCTTGTTGAACTTGGCCAGCGACAGCGTCAGCCCGTTGGCATGCGGCATCGCGCCGCCCGACAGCCCGGTGCCCGCGCCGCGCGCGACCACGGGCACGCCCAGCCTGTGGCACGCCGCGAGGATCGCCGACACCTGCTCCTCGGTCTCCGGCAGCGCGACCGCCAGCGGGCGCTCGCGGTAGGCGGTGAGGCCGTCGCACTCGTAGGGCGTCGTGTCCTCGTTGCGCCACAGCAGCGCGTGCGGCGGCAGCAGCGATTTCAGCGTCTCGACCAGCGTCGATTGGCCGACCGCGGCGCGGGCGGGCGCGGCGGCGGACGCGTCGGGCGCACGCGGCGGCTCGTCCAGGCGCGACGGCGCGATCGCGCTCTCGCCGTCGAAGCCCGGCGGCACCGTGTTCGCCCAGCCCGGATCGGCCAGCGTGGACGGCGTCCCGTCGTCGCCGAAGACCGGATCAACTCGCACGGGACTTCGCGGCACGGCCGGCGGTCTTTCGAGGCGGCGTCTTGCGCGCCGGCGCCTTCTTGGCGGGCGCGGCCTGCGCGGACTTCTTCGCCGCGGCCTTGGCGCCGGACGCACTCGCGGCCTGGGTCGCGGCCGACATCGCCTTGGCCGCCACCCCGGCGGGCACCGCGACGGCCTTCTTGATCGTCTCGCCGGCGGCGTCCATGCCTTGCTTCATCATCGCGCCGGCCAGGTTCTTCGCGGCGTCGGTGGCGCTGTCCTTCATCGCGGTGGCGGCCAGCTGCGTGAACTGCTTGGTGAGCGCGCCCCACCATTGCATCGGATCGACGACGCCCGAGGCCGCGACCGCGGGCGCGTCGGCCGCCTTCGCGGACTCCGCCTTTGGCGTCGCCTTCGGCGCAGGCGCGTGCGCCGGTTCGGGCGCCGGCGGCGGCTCCGCTGCCGGCTTGGGCATGCCGGGGATGTTGCCCATCGCATTTCTTGCCGCCTGCATCAGCGCGTCGGCACCGAAGCTGTTGGCCACCGAGCCCGCCGCGGCGCCGGCCGACGCCACCGGCGCCACCTTCATCGCGTCGCGCAGGTCGGTCATCTGCACGTTCATCGTCTTCAGCGTCGACAGGGTCATCCGCTGAACCTCGAGCGCCTGGATCGTCGTGCCGAGCATCTTCGCGTTCTGCTCGAGCCAGAACTGCACCGTCTTCAGCTCGTCGATGCGCTTCTGGAGCTCCTCGGGATTGAGGGTCGGCGCCACCCACTGGCCCATGCTGGGCAGGGCCGAGCCGGCGTTCTTCACCAGGCCTTGCAGGAAGTCGAATCCGGGCACGAGCTTGGCGAAATTCGGGATGTCGGACATTGCGATCCTCGTGGGTGGCGTCAGGTCGATGATCCTACGCCTTGGCAGGCGCGTCTGAGGGAGTGTCCTCCAGGCTAAGGCATGCGGGGGAAGGCGACGCGCTCGACCTGGAAGCCGCGCGCCTTCAGCAGCTCCGGCAGGCCGACGCGGCCGGTCATGTGCAGCGAGCCGACGGCGACGAACAGCGACTTGCCCTCGGCGTGCCATCTGACGATCTTGTCGGCCATCAGCGGGTTGCGGTCGTCGACCAGCTTGACGAAGTCGGCGCGCTGCTGCGGCGTCTCCAGGCATTCGCACCACGTCTGGTAGGCCTCCAAGTCGGCCAGGTCGCCGCGCTGCCAGTCGCCGGCCAGGCGCTGCAGCATCTGCGGGCTCTTGCCGCCCTCGAGGTCGTCCAGCACGTCGCCCACCGTGCGCGCGGTCTCGGCGGGATCGTCGCTCACCAGCAGGGCCGCCTGCGACTCGGGCGTCTCGAGCGAGCGGATCGGCTTCCTGAGCGTGCTGGCGATGCCCGCGATCACCATGTCGATGCCGTAGTCCGAGTAGAGGCCGAACTGCCGGCCCGTCATCATGTCGACGGTGACGGCCTGCAGCTCCGGACGCATCCCGGCCAATCGATCCGGCGCGATGCAGTTGGCGGCCATCTGCGCCGCGAGGCGGCGCTGCAGCGCCTCGGGCAGCGGCGGCGCGTCGGGCCGGCGTTCGATGGCCTTGCGCAGGCGATCGAGCACGCCCGGATCGGTCATGTCAAGCTCCAGCGCGACCACGTCGCTGGACTTCACCGCCTGCAGCACCTCGCGGCCCGGAAACGCCCAGCCCAGCTTGGCGACGTGGATCGTGCCGTACAGCCAGACGACGCGGCCGTCCTTCGTCGCCTTCCACAACAGGCCGCTGTCGACGGCGTCGCGCATGCCCGCGGCGGCCTGCTCCGGCGTCGGCGCCGCCGCGTCGGGCGGGCAGCGCACGTCGGCGGCGATGGCGGGCGGCACGGCGTCGCCGGGTTCCGACACCGCGGCTCCGCGCGCGCCGGCGACGAGCCATAGCGACGCCACGACGGCCAGCACGCCGCGCACGTTCATTCGCATTCCAGCACCTGCTGCTCGATCGCGCCGAACACCGAGTGGTTGTCGCGCTTCATCTCGATGCGGATCACGTCGCCGTACTGCATGAAGCCGGTCCTGGGCTCGCCGTGCTCGATGGTCTCGATCGCGCGCTGCTCGGCGATGCAGCTCCAGCCCCTGCTCCAGTCCTTGTTGCTGACGGTGCCGCTGCCGACGATGGAGCCGGCGCGCACGTTGCGCGTCTTGGCGAGGTGCGCGATCAGCTGGCCGAAGTGGAAGGTCATCTCGGGGCCGGCGTCGCAGGCGCCGACCTGGCGGCCGTTCCACGTGCATTGCAGCGGCAGGTGCACGCGGCCGCCCTGCCACGTGTCGCCGAGTTCGTCGGGCGTCACCGCCACCGGGCTGAACGCGGTGGCCGGCTTGCTTTGCAGGAAGCCGAAGCCCTTGCCGAGCTCGGCCGGGATCAGGTTGCGCAGGCTCCAGTCGTTGGCCAGCATCACGAGACGCACGCCTTCGAGCGCCTGCTCGGGGCTCGCGCCCATCGCGACGTCGCCGGTGACGACCGCGACCTCGCCCTCGAAATCGATGCCCCAGTCGGTGCTGGCGAACGTGGCCGGGTCGCACGGGCCGAGGAAGTCGTCGCTGCCGCCCTGGTACATCAGCGGGTCGCCGAAGAAGCTTTCGGGCATTTCCGCCCCACGCGCCCTGCGCACGAGTTCGACATGGTTGAGGTACGCGGAGCCGTCGGCCCACTGGAACGCGCGCGGCAGCGGCGCCATGCATTGCTCGGGCACGAACGGGAACGCGTGCCGCGTCTTGCCGTGGTTCAGCGCCACGGACAGGTCCTGCAGCAGCGGTGCGATGAAGTTCCAGTCGTCGAGCGCCTGCTGCAGGCGCGTGGCGATGCCGGTCGCGAAGTGCGCCGTCGCGAGGTCGCGCGAGACGACGACCAGCTGGCCGTCGCGCGATCCGTCCTTGTAGGTGGCAAGTTTCATGGAAATGCCCGGTTCCGCGCCGGGGTGTTCTGAAGGGGCGATGGCAGTATTGTCCGATGCGAACGCGACGTCTCTGCGGATTGACTCTGTTGGTGCTGGCGGCCCATGCCATCGGCTGGCAGATCGCCCGCGCCGGCCTGCCGCCGTTGGCGCCCGCGCGGGCCGGCGCGCGGCGGGTCGCGTGGGTCAGTGTGCCGCAGCGCGCACAAGTTCCCGCGCGGGCGCCGGACGGCGACATCGCTCCGCCGCCGGCGAGCGCGGATCCCGCGCCGGCGCGCCCCGACGCGCGCGTGACGCCCGCGCTGCGCGCACCGGCGGGCGACGGCGGAGCGTCGCGCCGCAGATCGCCCGCCGCGGTGACGTGGCCCGTCTATCCGACGCGGCCGCCGCCGTCGGCCACGCTGCGCTATGCACTCGTCCAGCGCGGCGAGGCGGCGTCGGCCGTCGGCAGCGCCGAACTCGAATGGCGCCGCGACGCCACCGCGTTCTCGCTGCGCCTGGCCACCGCCGTCGGCGACCGACCGCCGCGCGAATGGCAAAGCACCGGCGCGTTCGATGCCGCCGGGGTGGCGCCGCTGCGGCTCGTCGAGCGCGAGAAGGGACGCGACAGGCGCAGCGTCAGCTTCGATCGCGGCCGCGGCGTCGTGCGCTTTTCCGGTGCATCGGGTGCGCCGGCGGCCGCGCGCGGGGTGCAGGATCGCTGGAGCTGGATCGCCCAGCTCGCGGCGATCGCCGAGGCCGACGCGCGCGACGGACAACGCGCCGGGCACTGGGACCTGCAGGTCGCCGGGCTGCGCGGCGAGCTCGAGCGCTGGACGTTCCGCGTGCTGCCACCCGGCGACCCGCCGCCCGAGCTGCGGCCGCAAGGTAACGAACTGTCAGCATCCGGCGATCGGGCCCCGGCCTTGCTTCATGTCTTGCGTGCCACCGAACGACCCTATGACTTGCGCATCGAGGCCTGGTTGTCGCCCTCGCTGCATCACCTGCCCGCCGGACTGCGCATGAGCACGCCGCCGAGCAGCTGGTCGCTGTCGCTCTGGCAGCGCGCGTCTTGATATTTCCCGGCCCGCCATCAACTTCGAGTCAATTCAGAAGGATGCCGTCATGACAACCATGGTCTACAACTCCGACAACTTCGTGGTGGTCGAACTCGACGTGCCGGTCGCCCCCGTCGCGGGCGACACGCTGGAAGCCAGCGACACCCCGCTCTCGCGCGGCGGCTACGAGATCGTCGACAAGTTCGCGCGCAAGGAGATCTACATCGAAGGCGCGCTGGCGCAGCAGTTCCGCGAAGGCGTGGAGGAACTGGCGCGCAACGAGCCGACGCAGGACCAGGTCGAGGAATTCATCGGCCGCTACACGGGGCTCGCGCAGCAGCCACTGATCCTGCACTGACGCTCATTCACGCCGCAATGCGGCGCGCGACGAAGCGCGCCACCGCCGGCCCGCAGAACATTCGCCCGACGGGCCCGACACGGTCATCGACATCCTGCAATAATTTGCGGATGTCCAAGCCTTCCCTCGCTTACACCCGCGGCGCGCGCCTGCCCGAGCTGCTCAAGCAGCGCATCGTCATCATCGACGGCGCGATGGGCACGATGATCCAGCGCTACAAGCTGAACGAGGCCGACTACCGCGGCGACCGCTTCCAGAATCATCCGAAGGACATCAAGGGCAACAACGAGATGCTGCAGCTCGTCAAGCCCGAGGTGCTGCGCGAGATCCACTCGCAGTACCTGGCCGCCGGCGCCGACATCATCGAGACCAACACCTTCGGCGCCACCTCGGTTGCGCAGGACGACTACGGCCTCGGCCACCTGGCGCGCGAGATGAACGTCGCCGCCGCGCGCCTGGCCCGCGAATGCGCCGACCAGTACGACACGCCCGACAAGCCGCGCTTCGTCGCCGGCGCGCTGGGCCCGACGCCGCGCACCGCGAGCATCAGCCCGGACGTCAACGACCCCGGCGCGCGTAACACGAACTTCGACGAGCTGAAGGCCGCGTACCGCGAACAAGCCGAGGGACTGATCGAAGGCGGCGCCGACCTGTTCCTGGTCGAGACGATCTTCGACACGCTCAATGCCAAGGCCGCGATCTTCGCGCTGGACGAGCTGATGGACGAGACCGGCGTCCGGCTGCCGGTGATCATCTCCGGCACCGTCACCGACGCGTCGGGCCGCATCCTGTCGGGCCAGACCGTCACCGCGTTCTGGCACTCGGTGCGCCACGCGCGCCCGGTGGCCATCGGCCTGAACTGCGCGCTCGGCGCGGCGTTGATGCGGCCGTACATCGAGGAGCTGGCCAAGGTCGCGAGCGACACCTACGTCAGCTGCTACCCGAACGCCGGCCTGCCCAACCCGATGAGCGACACGGGCTTCGACGAGACGCCCGAGGTCACCGGCGCGCTGATCGAGGAATTCGCCAAGGCCGGCTTCCTCAACATCGCCGGCGGCTGCTGCGGCACGACGCCCGACCACATCGCCGCCATCGCGCGCCGCGTGGGCGCGTACCGGCCGCGTGGCGTGCGCGATCCGCTTTTTTCGCCGCTGCTGGCGGCCTGAACCAGCGCCGTGCCGACGGCGCCCGCGATCGACGCGGGCCGGCGCCGGCGGGCGGCGACGTCTTTCCGGGACAGGACACCAGCGGCCTGACCTCAGGCCATCTTCTCGAGCGCGTCCAGGTTGGGCCGCACCTTCACCTGCGCCGGCGGCACTGCGCCGGTGACGGCGAAATCGGGCAGCTTGGTGTTGCGCAGCGCAGGCACCGCCAGCGGCATGCCGGAGCGGCTCACCAGGCTGGCGACGATGGGCGACTTCGCGATCGGCGTGCGGCGCAGCACCATCGCGATCTCGCCGCAGTGCAGTTGCACCCACACGCCCGGCGGGTACAGGCCCAGCGTGCGGATCAGCGCCTGGCCGGCCTCGTCGGTGTGGCCGCCTTCGTCCAGCAGGGCGACCTGCGCGGCCGCGGTGGCCGACGACGCCGGCCGGCTCTTGCGCGGGCTCAGGCGCGCGGCGTAGCGGTCGGCGCGGCGGATCAGGCGGGCGATCGTTTCCTCGGCCGTCCGGCCGGCCATCGGGCCCGAGGGCGCCGTGTGGTGGTGAAGCACCGCGTGCAGCCACATCGGATCGTCCACGCCGATCTCGACCAGACGGTCGACGGCGCGTTGCGGGTGCTCGCGCAGCGTGCCCTTCTGCATCTCGCTCAAGGGCCCGGACTGGCGCGCCAGGTCGTCCTGCGCCTGCGTGAAGGTGAGGTTCATCGTGAGCGCCGCCAGCGTCAGCGAGTCGTCCCATTCGGCCTGCCAGCCGGCCAGCTGCGCGCAGGCCATGGAGGTGAGCACGCAGACGAACAGGCTGTGGTTGGCGCTGTAGTCCTGGAACTCGTTGCTGGCGTCGTACATCAGGCGCATCAGGGCGCGGTCGGGGCTGCGCTCGACGAGTGCCAGGACGTCGTCGCGCAGCATCCGCAGGCGCGCCACCCAGTCGGCGCCGCCGGCATTGACGAGCAGCATGCGCAGGCGCATCTGCAGGTTGGGCCAGTCGAGCGGGCGCTCGGCGGCCTTGGCGGGGACGGGCGCGGTCAGGCTGTCGTAGTCCGGCCGGGCGCTGGCGATGCGGCCCAGCGCGACGTCCTGCCGGAACATCTGGTCGAGCTGCCCGGCATAGGCGCGCTGCACTGACTCGGATTCGGCCACATCGATGAAGATCGGACGCGATTGCAGCAGTTGCAGCTGCTTTTCCGTCTGGATCATGGCGCCCCGGGCGAGCAGCACTCCGCCCGTCCGATCCCGTACCGAGAACGGCAGTGGGCGGCCAATGCGCAGACCTTCGGCGGACAGGGGGACGACCTTCATGGGAACGGATGCATGCCTGAGAGTGTGTCAGAACCGGAATATCGGCCATACGAAGGCTCGCCTTGAGTGCGGGCCCCTACAATTTGGCACATGCCCCCTGCTGAAAACGCCCCGGTCGATGCCGGCGTCAAGAATCCCCCTCCCATGAAGCTGTCCGGGCTGGAGCCCGTGACGCTCGACGCCGGACACCTGTTCGTCAACATCGGCGAACGCACCAACGTCACCGGCTCGAAGGCGTTCGCCCGCATGATCCTGGCCGGCGAGTTCGAGAAGGCGCTGGCCGTCGCCCGCCAGCAGGTCGAGAACGGCGCGCAGGTGATCGACGTCAACATGGACGAGGCCATGCTCGACAGCCAGGCGGCGATGGTGCGCTTCCTCAACCTGGTCGCGAGCGAGCCCGAGATCGCCCGCGTGCCGGTGATGGTCGATTCCTCGAAGTGGAGCGTGATCGAGGCCGGCCTGAAGTGCCTGCAGGGCAAGGGCATCGTCAACTCGATCTCGATGAAGGAAGGCGAGGACGAGTTCCGCCGCCAGGCG
>Ga0302311_10006624_pt1 | contig 11935 bp, 13 predicted proteins | sample III_Palsa_N1_3_FD_200449 | JGI IMG/M metagenome (GOLD analysis project Ga0302311, IMG submission 200449) | Peat permafrost microbial communities from Stordalen Mire near Abisko, Sweden - III_Palsa_N1_3 | ecosystem: Environmental > Terrestrial > Soil > Palsa > Peat permafrost | place: Sweden...
CCCCCCGTCGAGCGGAGTTGCGGGGTGTTCCACGTGAAACAGTCAGTCTTACTGGGTCTGTCCACAGTCGCTCCCCAGCAACTTTCAGTGTTTCACGTGAAACAACCTACTTGCCGATGCAGAACCTGGCGAACACCCGATCCAGCACATCCTCGGCGCCGATCCTCCCGCTGATCCTCGCCAAGCTCCGCGCCGCCAGTCGCACATCCTCCGCCGCGAGCTCCACCTCAACTGGCCCGGCGAGCGCCCGAAACGCCCGGCCGAGATGAACATGGGCCTCCGACAAATCACGCCGATGCCGCTCCTGCGTCGCCGCCGGGAACTCCGCGCCGGAAAGCGCCTTGACCGCCGCCTTTGACAGCGCCTGCCACACCGCGTCCAATCCCCGCGGCGGGTTGAGCGAAAGGCTCAACGCCGGAAGGCCGCTACGCCCAGCCCACGCTTCGGCATCGGCTGCAGCCGTTCCACGTGGAACATCGGCCTTGTTCAGCAGGCAGATGTCCCCAGGCCGCATCAACCCCGCCACCTCCCGCCAGGCAGCTTCGTCCGAACCGCCGTCGACAACCAGCAGCCGCAACTCCGCCGCCTCGGCCCAGGCCCTCGCTCGCCGGACCCCCTCAGCCTCGATCGGGTCCCGTGCGGCGCGAACTCCCGCCGTGTCCGCCAATACCACCCGGTAGCCCGCCACGGTCAACGGAACCTCGATGATGTCCCGCGTGGTCCCCGGTGTCGCGGTGACAATCGCCGCCTCGCGTCCGACCAGCGCGTTGAGCAGGCTGGACTTACCCGCGTTTGGGGCGCCGACGAGGGCTACTCGATAGCCGTCCCGAACCCGCTCCCCCCGCGCCCCGTCCGCCAGCGCCGTCTCCAGCTCGGCCACAATCCTCGCGATGGTCGGCAAGGCTTCGTCCGCCACGGACTCAGGCAAATCCTCATCGGGGAAATCGACGGCGGCTTCCAGGACCGCAAGCGCCTCGACCAGTCCGTCACGCCACGTGGCGTGCCGTCTTGCCAGGGCGCCGTCCAGCTGACCCAAGGCTTGCCGCCGCTGGCTTTCGGTTTCCGCGTCAACCAGATCGGCCACGGCTTCCGCCTGACTCAGGTCGAGCTTGCCGTTTTCGAACGCCCGCCGCGTGAACTCGCCGGGCTCCGCCAGCCGAACACCCAGTTGGAGAAGCGCCTCGGTCACCCCGTCGACGACCGCCCGCCCGCCATGCAGATGCAGTTCCCCGCAATCTTCGCCAGTCACACTCGCCGGCCCCTGAAACCAAAGCACCAGGGCCTGGTCCAAGACGGCGCCATCGATCCCACGCAACGTTCTGAGCGCAGCCAGGCGGGGGCTAATGCGCTCCCCCGCCAAGGCCTGAAGCGCCGGACGCGCGCCCGGGCCCGACAGTCGAATGATGGCTATGGCCGCGCGGCCCGGCGCCGTCGCCAGGGCAAATATGGTGTCGCGCGCGCCGGGCCGGGCCGGGCCGGACGAAACCGATCCGGTCACCTTACGGAGTGTTCCCCGTGGCGGCCGCGGTCATCAATTTGCGAAAATGCTCCGTCGCCTGCCCGCCAAACGCCATCCAGCTCTTCATCAGCTCTTCCGGCTGTAGCGCGGCCATATTGGTCTTCATCCGAGACTGCATCTCTTCGATCATCGCCTCGTTCAGGGCGGACACGTCCGGCAGCCCCAGGAACGCTCGCGCCTCCTGCGGCGTGCAATCGACATTGAGGGTGATCTTCATTGCCGGTCTCCATCCCCACAACTTTGTTATGGGCCTTATCGATCCCCGCAGGCTAGTAGCAATCTGTCGGGGGTTTGCCATCCCAGGGAGACTGTATGAGCACCGAGACCGTCACCATTTCCACCGCCGACGGCGACTTCACCGCCTATCTGGCCCACCCCGCCAGCGAGCCGACCGCGGCGATTGTGGTCATCCAGGAAATCTTCGGCGTCAACGCCTTCGTCCGGGAGGTGTGCGAACGCCTCGCCGCCCAGGGCTATCTGGCGATTGCGCCGGACCTGTTCTGGCGGATCGAACCCGGCATCGACCTGACCGACCACACGGACGCAGACTGGAAACGGGCGTTCGAGCTCTACAACGCCTTCGACGTCGACGCCGGTGTCCGGGATATCGGCGCGACCATCGCTTGGGTTCGTCCGAAGTCGAGCGGCAAGGCCAATTTAAAGGTGGGCGCCATCGGCTTCTGCCTCGGCGGCCTGCTCGCCTATCTGACCGCGACCCGGTCCGACGCGGATGCCAGCGTCGCCTATTACGGCGTCGGCATCGACAAATTCACGGCCGAGGCCGACAAGCTGGCCAATCCCCTGTTGTTGCATATCGCCGAGGAAGACCAGTTTGTGCCTAAAGAGGCTCAGGCCCAGATCCTCACCGCCCTGAAAAACCACGCCCACGTGGAAATCCATACCTATCCCGGCCGTGACCACGCCTTCTCCCGCACCGGCGGCGACCACTACAACGCCGAGGACGCCGCCACCGCTGCGGAACGGACCTTCGCCTTCTTCAAGACGGCCCTGGCCTAGACATGCTCGCGATCCAGATCAGCCGCACCGGCGGCCCCGATGTTCTCGAAGCTGTTGACCTACCGATCCCAGCGCCGGAGCCCGGCCAGGTGCGCCTGCGCCACGAGGCCATCGGCATCAACTTCATCGACACCTACCACCGCACGGGGCTCTATCCGCTCAGGCTGCCTGTGACCCTCGGCCAGGAAGCCGCCGGGGTTGTCGACGCGGTTGGCGAGGGCGTCACCACCTTCAAGCCCGGGGATCGCGCCGCCTACACCGGCCAATTCGGCGGCTATGCCGAGTACAACGTCATCCCGTCCGCGCGTCTGCTCCACCTGCCGGATGGGGTTCCGACCGAAGCCGCCGCCGGCTCCCTCCTCAAGGGCATGACGGCGGAGTTCCTCCTGCGCCGCTGCCGGCCGGTCAAGGCCGGTGAAACCATCCTGGTCCACGCGGCGGCCGGCGGCGTTGGCGCTATCCTCTGCCAATGGGCCAAGTCCCTCGGCGTCCACGTCATCGGCGCTGTCGGGTCGGCGGACAAGGCCGAGCTGGCCAGTGGACATGGGTGCGACCACGTCATCCTCTATCGCGACGAGGACGTGGCAGCGCGGGTCAAGGAGATCACCGGCGGCGTGGGCGTGCCGGTGGTCTATGACGGCGTCGGGGCGGCCACTTTCGAGGCCAGCCTTTCCAGCCTGTCGCGGCGGGGCATGCTGGTCAGCTTCGGCAACGCGTCAGGACCGGCGCCCACCATCGAGCCGGGACGGCTATCGCGGATGGGCTCGCTGTTCCTCACCCGGCCGACCCTGTTTGACTATATCGCCAAGCCGGAAGAGCTCGCCGAAAGCTCCGCGGCGTTGTTCCACGTGATTGAAACGGGGGCGGTTAAGATCGAGATCGGCCAGCGGTTCGCCCTCGCCGACGCCCGCAAGGCCCATGAGGCACTGGAATCCCGCGACACCGTCGGCTCCAGCATCCTGGTTCCCTAGATCGTCTTGGCCCTCTGATAGGCCGGCCGATCCTGCAGCCGGCGCCAATAGTCCGTCACGGACGGATCGTAGCCGCCCGCCAGTCGCAGGCCCTCGCCGAATCCGAGGGCGTAGCCCACGGAAATGTCCGCGGCCGTGAAACGGTCCGCGGCCATGAAGGCGTGCGTCTTGAGTTGGTCGGCCACCAGCCGCACGCGGTCTACAAATACTGCCTTGCTGCTCTCGACGGTCCAGTTGGCCTTCTGATCTTCTGGCGCGGTGAACCGCGTCCGCACCACCGAAGTCAGCGGGGTGGCCAGGGTCGCTTCTCCGACTTCCAGGAACTGCAGGTAGTCGGCGAACCCCGTCTCGTCCGGCCTCACGGCCAGATCGGTCGGCCCATGACGGGCCGCCAGATACTGCAGGATGGCGATGGACTCGGTCAGACGCACCTCGCCGTCCAGGAACAGCGGCAGGGTTGCGGTGGGGTTGACGGCCAGGAACTCGGGATCTGTCGGTGGGAAGCCAGGCTTCACCACCTCATAGTCCAGGCCCATTTCCTCAAGCATCCACAGAACCCGGACGGACCGGGTTCTGGCTGCGTGAAAAATCTTCATCCGGCCCCCACCCAGCAACGGCCGCTTAGGTATTCATCGACTGATAGAAGTCGCCATTGTTTTTGCTCTGACGCAGCTTGTCCATCAGGAATTCGATAGCATCCTGAGGACCCATCGGATTGAGGATACGACGCAGGATATAGGTCTTCTGCAGTATATCCTTCGGCGTGATCAATTCTTCCTTACGCGTACCGGACTTCAGGATGTCGATGGCCGGGAAGATACGCTTGTCGGCGACCTTGCGGTCGAGAATGATTTCGGAGTTGCCGGTGCCCTTGAACTCTTCGAAGATGACTTCGTCCATCCGGCTGCCGGTGTCGATCAAGGCCGTGGCGATGATTGTCAGCGATCCGCCCTCTTCCACATTCCGCGCCGCGCCGAAGAAGCGCTTCGGCCGTTGCAGGGCGTTGGCGTCGACACCGCCGGTCAGCACCTTGCCCGATGACGGCACCACAGTGTTGTAGGCGCGGCCAAGGCGGGTGACGGAGTCCAGCAGGATGACGACGTCGCGCTTGTGCTCGACCAGGCGCTTGGCCTTTTCGATCACCATCTCGGCCACCGCGACGTGGCGGGTGGCCGGTTCGTCGAAGGTGGAGGAGATCACCTCGCCGCGCACCGTGCGCTGCATGTCGGTGACTTCTTCCGGGCGCTCGTCGATCAGCAGCACGATCAGGTAGCATTCAGGGTGGTTGGCGGCGATCGACTTGGCAATGTTCTGCAGCATCACCGTCTTACCCACCCGGGGCGGGGCGACGATCAGGCAGCGCTGGCCTTTGCCGAGCGGGGCGACAATGTCGATGATCCGGCCGGAGCGATCCTTCAATGTCGGATCCTCGATCTCCATGGTCAGCCGCTCTTCGGGATAAAGCGGGGTCAGATTGTCGAAGGCCACCTTGTGTCGGACGTTGTCGGGGCTCTCGAAATTGACCTGATCGACCTTAACCAGGGCGAAGTAGCGCTCGCCCTCGCGGGGGGAGCGGACGCCACCGTCGACGCTGTCGCCGGTGCGCAGGCCGAATTTGCGGATCTGTGAGGGCGACACATAGATGTCGTCTGGGCCGGACAGGTAATTGGCTTCCGGACTGCGCAGGAAGCCGAAGCCGTCCTGCAGCACTTCCAGGGTGCCCGAGCCGGAGATTTCCACGCCTTCCTCGGCTACGGCCTTGAGGATGGCGAACATCATGTCCTGCTTGAGCATCGAGTTGGCGTTCTCGATCTCGAGCGCCTCGGCGAACGCCACCAGGTCGGCGGCGGGACGCTCCTTCAGCTCCTGAAGGGACATCTTGGTCAGGCCCATGGCGGCGATCGCCTGGGCGGCGGCGGACGGCCCCTCGTCGCCGTTGTCGCCCTGCTCGGGCGCCTGGTCGGCGGCTTCGGTGTCCATCATCGAGTCTTCGACGGATTCGTCGGTCATACAGCTTTACTCTTCGTTCAAAGATCCGGCCGAACAGGGCGGACGGATGGCCCGATACGGGGCCTTCGGTTGGTTTGGATGGCGCCGGAGATCCCGGACGGGCGGCGCTTTGAGGTGGTTGGCCGGACATCGGCGCCGCGAGGCCGCGGCGATCCAGCGAAAGGACGAGAGCACGGCGCTTACGCCACACTTCGATGCACAGCGGAACCACAGTCGCCCGCCAAGGTCAAGCGTGACGCTTCGCCCCGCCGGCGAGCCGCCCGTCAGACCGGTGGATCAGGCCCCGTATTTGGTGGTCGCCGACAGCACGATGACGATGGCGACGATGAAGGGCAGTTCGTTGCTAATCCGCCAGAACCGCTCCGTCCGCGTGTTCCGATTCTCGGCGAAGGCCCGGCGGCTGGCGGCGAGAAAACCGTGCCAGCCGAACAGGGCGAGCACCCCGGCGATCTTCACGATGAACCACGGCTTATCCCAGAATGTGGGACCCAGCCGCTGGATATCAACCCCGATCAGAGCGCCGCCGAACAACACCACCGCGAAGCTCGCCGGGTTGATGATCATCCGCAGCAGCTTGGCCTCCATCACCTTGAAGGTCTCATCCATCTCCGAGCCGGCGGTGGCGCGGGTGTGATAGACGTAGAGCCGGGGCAGATAGAGCATGCCCGCCATCCAGGCGATCACCGCCACGATATGCAGGCCGCGCAACAGATTGTAATAGTGGATCATTGCCCCAATCCCTCCCGCGCCCGGTCTACCGGACAGCCGCTCCACCGTCCGGGACAGACATAGGCCGACCCCGGCTGTGGCGCGATCTTGCTGTTTAGCGCCGCTATCGCCACGTCCGCCAGACCCTCCATGAAATCCTGCTGCACGCCCAGGGCCGGCACGCGGATGTAGTGGTCGATGTTTACGCTCTCGGCGACCTTGGCGTAGTCGTGGTCCAGCTCGACCAGGGTTTCCACATGTTCGGAAACGAAGGCGATCGGGGTGATGATCACCCCCAAACCCTCCGCGGCCGCCTCCGCAATACAGTCCGGCGTCGTCGGGCCAAGCCATTTCAGCGGGCCGACCCGGCTTTGGTAGCAGACCTTCCAGTCCCAACGTTCGCCCAGCCGCGCCGCCACCGCTTCCGCCAGCACCTCCACCTGGGCTTGGTAGGGATCGCCCCCTTCGACCACCTGCTCCGGCAAGCCGTGCGCCGAGAACAGCAGACGCACCCCGCTGGGCTTTCCCGCCCTTTCCCAGGCGCCTTCGATCGCCGTGGCGTGCGCTTCCACCAGGCCAGCTTCCAGAGGGTAGCAACAGACGGAGCGGATCCGGCCAGGCCCGCGATAGGCCTTGGCCCAGGCCTTGACCGAGGACGCTGTCGTCGTCGTCGAGAACTGCGGATAGAGCGGCAGCAGCACGACCTCGTCCGGCACGAACGCCGCCACCGCCAGCGCGGTCTCCTCGCTGGTCGGCCGCCAGTAGCGCATGGCGACGAAAACCTTCACCTCGTCGGTCATCCGGTCCGACAGGATCGCCTGCAGCACCTCGGCCTGGGCGTTCGTTCCCGGACCGAGCGGGGAGGCCCCGCCCATCCTCGCGTAGTTGGCGCGGGCCATCTTCCCCCGGGTCACCGCGATCAGGGCCGCCAGTGGATACCGGATCGGCGCCGGCGCGGAGATGATCGCCGGATCAGCGAACAAGTTGAAGAGAAAGGGCCGAACCGCCTTCAAACTATCCGGGCCGCCCAGGTTCAACAGGACTACGGCGATCCGGCGGCCCGCCTTGGTTGGCTCCGCGGCCATCAGCTCCGCCGCCAGGACGTGACCTGTTCGACCACCTGCTCGACGTGCGGGATCGGCGTCTCCTTGATGATGCCGTGGCCCAGGTTGAAGATATAGGGCCCGTCACCCCACTGCTGGAGCAACTGATCGACGCGCCGGGTCAGGGGATCGCCACCGACCAGCAGCAGCAGCGGGTCCAGCGAGCCCTGGATCGTCGTGGTTTTCTGTAGCCTTTGGCCCAGCTTGGCCGAGGCCTGCACATCCAACGCCACGGCGTTCACGCTCGTTCCGGCAACATACTCCTCCGCCAGGCCGCTCGCCCCGCGGGGAAGGCCGATCACTGGCACAGTTATGCCCTCGGCGCGGAGCCGATCGATGATCTTGCGATGAGGCCGGGTCACTACGCGCTCGAACACGTCTTCCGGCAGGTTCTCCGACCAGGATTCAAACAGCTTCAACACCTGGGCGCCGGCCTTGACCTGCATGATCAGATAGCGGGCTGTGGCTTCCGCCAGAACGTCGAGCAGCTTGTCCAGTTCGTCAGCCTGGGCGAAGGCGAAGGTGCGGGCGCCGGTCCGGTCGCCGCCCCGGCCTTCGATCATATAGGTGGCCACCGTCCACGGCCCGCCCGCAAAGCCGATCAGCGCCTTTTCCGGATCCAGTTTGGCGCGCACCAGGCGGAGTGTTTCGCCAATCGACGAGAGACGCTCGGTCGAAGCATCAAGCTCCCCCCGCAAAGCCTCAATCGATGGCAAGGGTCCAAGCCTTGGCCCCTCGCCAGCTTCGAACCAGACCTTCTGGCCGAGAGCGCCGGGGATCAGCAGGATGTCCGCAAAAACGATGGCCGCGTCATAAGCGAACCGCCGCATCGGCTGGAGTGTCACTTCCGCCGCCATCTGCGGATCGAAGCACATCGTCAGGAAGTCACCCGCCTGTGCCCGTAGCTCCCGGTACTCCGGCAGATACCGTCCTGCCTGGCGCATGAACCATATCGGAGGCCGGCTGAGGGTCTCCCCGCTCAAGGCGCGGAGAAGGAGGGGCTGGGTGACCTGAGTGGGCGCGTTCATGACCGTCTTAAATCCCGTCCGGACGTGACGCTCAAGCCCGAAGGCCCAATCCCTTTCTTAAGGAAAGGTTAAAGAATTTTTGGTGGAGGTAGAAGGAGGGGGGCGCCTAGTGGAAAACCCCTGGCGGCGACCAGCCGCCAGCCTCAATAGGCTTTTCATCCTCAAGACCAATCTGGTGGCCCATCGCCTGTGGATTGTGGGGACAAGGGTCAAGCTGCTGGTTTCCATCACGAACCAACCCCGCCTGATGCTGACAAACGGGGGAAACATTGGGTTGCCAACAGCTGTGTGGTACAGGCCGGCAGCTATCCACCTTGGCCGCCAGGGTCGAACTGAATGCGGACGGATTGGTGGTTTTCCCGACGTCGGCCTTGGCAAAGGCCTTCGAAGCCGCTTTTCTCCCGCTCCATCCCCTGAGCCGCGCCAGACTCGTTAACGTTTTGTTAACGGCTGGATCGCCTCCGGGGCCGAAAGGATCCTCGAAAGAAGGCGATGAGCAGCGGCCGGTTCGCGACCTACTTCCATCTCCATCTCGTTTCGGATTCCACCGGCGAGACGTTGAACGCCATGGCCCGCGCGGTCTGCGCGCGGTTCGACGACGTCCTGCCGATTGAACATATCTACGCCCTGGTTCGTTCCCCCCGGCAGCTCGAACGGGTCCTGCATGAGGTGGAGGGCTCCCCCGGCGTGGTGCTGCACACCATCGTCGACTCTGAACTGCGGGCCGGACTTGAGCAGGGCTGCCGCGATCTGGAAATGCCCTGTATCGCCGCCCTCGATCCCCTGGTCGCGGCCCTGGCCCGATACCTGGGCGCGTCGCTGTCGACCCGGGTGGGCGCGCAGCACACCCTGGACAACGACTATTTCAACCGCATGGACGCGCTCAACTATGCGATCGGCCACGACGATGGCCAGAGCACCCAGAACCTGGAACAGGCCGATGTGGTGCTGGTGGGGGTCAGCCGCACGTCCAAGACGCCGACCTCCATCTATCTGGCGCACCGGGGCATTCGCGCCGCCAATGTCCCCCTGGTGCCGGGCGCCGAACCGCCGGCGGCCCTGTTCCAGCTCAAACGCGCTGTGGTGGTCGGGCTCACCATTTCGCCGGACCGGCTGATCGAAATCCGCCGCAACCGACTGCTGAACCTGCGGGAAGACCGTGAGAGCAGCTATATCGAGACCGAGGCGGTGCGGGCGGAGATCGTCCGGGCCAGGCGGCTCTATGAAAAATACGGCTGGCCGGTGATCGACGTCACCCGCCGCTCGGTAGAAGAGACGGCGGCGGCGGTGATCAATGTGATGAATGCCGGCCGAGGCCAGGTTGAGGTCGGCCCGTGAGACTGGTGCTGGCGTCGAAAAGCGCGGCGCGCGCCCAGATTCTGCGGAGCGCCGGCGTCGAGGTCGAGATCCGATCTGCCGGTGTCGATGAGGCGCCGATCAAGGCTGACGCCTTGGCCAGGGGCGAAGCCCCGTGCCGGATCGCCGAAATTCTTGCCGAATCAAAGGCTGTCGCGGCGTCCGAGGGTTCGACGGACCTGACGATCGGCGCCGACCAGACCCTCGAATTCGAAGGAAGGTTGTTCGACAAGGCCGAAAGCCTGGACCAGGCCCGCGAGGACCTGCGCCGCCTGCGCGGCAAGAGCCACCACCTCCACTCCGCCATCGCCCTGGCGCGTGCCGGGCGCCTGGTCTGGAAAAATCTCGAAACAGTGACCCTCACCATGCGACCGTTCAGCGACGGCTTCCTGGAGACCTATCTTTCTCGCAACGCCGAGGCGGCGCTGAGCTGTGTCGGCGGCTATGCCCTCGAGGGCGAAGGCGTCCAGCTATTCTCGGGCGTTGAAGGCGACTATTTCGCCGTGCTCGGCCTGCAGATCCTGCCCCTGCTCGCCGAACTGCGCCGCCTTGAGGCGATCGCGGGATGACGATTTCCGGCGCGACCATCGTCGCCGGCGTGGTCGGCGCGCCGGTGCGGCACTCCTTGAGTCCGCTGATCCACAACGCCTGGCTTGAGGCAGCTGGCCTCGACGGGGTCTACGTCGCCCTGTCCCCGGCGCCGGACCGGTTCCCGACCCTGTTGGACGGACTGCGCGGCGGCGCCCTGCGCGGCCTGAACATTACCTTACCCTTCAAAGAGATGGCTCTCGCCGCGGCGGATCAGGCCAGTGAGCGGGCGCGGCGCGCGGGCGCCGCCAACCTGTTGCTGTTTGACCCCGATGGAAGCATTCGCGCCGACAATACCGACGGGGAAGGCCTGCTCGCCGGCCTCGTCGATCAGGCGCCGGGCCTAAACATCGCCGCCCGGCCGGTGGTTGTGCTCGGCGCCGGCGGCGCGGCGCGGGGGGCGGTTGCGGCGCTGCTGGACGCTGGCGCGCCGGAGGTCAGGATCGTCAACCGCACCCTGGGCCGGGCCCAGGCGATCGCCGAAGCCTTGGGCGGCCGCGTGACCATTCACGAATGGGGAGGCTTGCGCGAAGCCTTGACGACGGCGGCCTTGGTCATCAACGCAACCTCGCTCGGCCTTGCCGGAAAGCAACCCCTCGCTGTGTCCTTCGACGGATTGCAGGCCGGCGCCGTGGTGATGGACATGGTCTACCGCCCGCTCAACACCGCCTTTCTGGCCAGGGCGAAGGCGGAAGGTTTCACCACCGTCGATGGCCTCGCCATGTTGATTGGCCAAGCCGCGCCGTCCTTCGAAGCCTTCTTCGGCCAGGCACCGCCAAAAGGGGTGGATGTTCGCGTCCTGGCGCTTGAGGTTCTTGAGGAGACGGCATGATCACCATCGGCCTGACCGGCTCCATCGGCATGGGCAAGTCGACCACCGCGGCCATGTTCGCGGCCGAGGGCGCGCCGGTCTATGACGCCGACGCCGAGGTGCACAAGCTCCAGGGCCCCGGCGGCGCGGCGGTGGCGGCGATCGCGGCGGCCTTCCCGGGCTCGGTGGTGGACGGCGCCGTGGATCGGCAGGTCCTGGGCGCCCAGGTGTTCGGCCACCCGGAAAAACTGCAGCAGCTGAACGGCCTCATCTATCCGCTACTGGCTGAAGGCCGCGCCAAATTCTTCGCCGACGCGGAGGCCGCCGGCGTCGGCCTGGTCGTGCTCGACATCCCCATGCTGTTCGAAACCGGCGGGGAGGCGCGGATGGATGCGGTGGTGGTCGTTACCGCGCCGGAAAATGTCCAGCGCGAGCGGGTGCTGGCCCGGCCCGGCTATGGCGCCGAGCGGCTGGACGCCATCCTCGCCCGCCAGATGAACGACGCCGAAAAGCGCGCCCGCGCCCATTTCGTCGTCGACACCGGCGAGGGCCTGGAGTCGGCGCGCCGGCAGGTGCGCGAAATCATCGCGGTCCTGAAAGCCCCCGGCGGCCTTGCGGCGCATAAGGCCGCGCTTGAAGCCCGCCGCGAACGGCCCCAAGACTAGGCCATGGCGCGCGAGATCGTTCTGGACACCGAAACCACCGGCCTGGATCCCAAAACGGGTCACCGGCTGATCGAAATCGCCTGCGTCGAGCTGGAAGACTACCTGCCCACGGGCCGCAGTTTTCAGCGCTATTGCCACCCCGACCGCGCCATCGACCCA
>Ga0302311_10006631_pt1 | contig 11930 bp, 12 predicted proteins | sample III_Palsa_N1_3_FD_200449 | JGI IMG/M metagenome (GOLD analysis project Ga0302311, IMG submission 200449) | Peat permafrost microbial communities from Stordalen Mire near Abisko, Sweden - III_Palsa_N1_3 | ecosystem: Environmental > Terrestrial > Soil > Palsa > Peat permafrost | place: Sweden...
GCGCGAGATCGCTTCGTAGCCGATCAGCAGGGCGATCATCGCCAGAATGATGGCGCTCGAGAAGCCGGCGAGATCGCCCAGCTTGCCGGTGCCGAAGGCGAAGGCGGGGTCGTCCGCGTGCCGGCGCGCATAGGTATAGGCGATGGCTGCGATCAACAGGGCAGCTGCATGGGTCGACATATGCAGACCGTCGGCGACGAGCGCCAGCGAACCGAACAGGCTGCCGCCACCGATCTCCAGCACCATCATCGCGCCGCAGAGCGCAATGACGGCCCAGGTCTTGCGCTCGTTCTTATCGTGTCCGGCGCCGAGGAAGACGTGGCTGTGCGGGCTGGTCGGCGGTGCGGTCTGGTCTGCCATCGTCTGGCGCCCCTTACTTGAAATAGCTGTGGACGACCTCGATCAACTGATCGACGGCATCCTCCTTGAGCGCGCCCGGGTCCTTTTCGCGATCGACCAGATGTGTTCGCACGTGGTCTTCGACCACTTCGGCCAGGAGGCCGTTCATGGCGCCGCGGCATCCGGCGATCAGATGCATGATCTTTTCGCACTCGGCTTCGTCGCTCAGGGCACGCTCGATCGCTTCGACCTGCCCGCGGATCCGGCGGACCCGGTTCAGAAGCTTCTGTTTTTCTCGGACCGTATGGCTCATGGCATGACTCATCTAGGATAGGGGGGTATCCTATTTGAGGCGGATCGAGTCAAGCAATCCGTGGATGCTGGCCGTGGAGCCTGTGTTTGCCGGGATGTCGCATGAGCCACGAGCATGGGTGCCTCATGCTTCTGCAACACCAAAGCGGCGGAATCAGCGTATTATCCAATAGAATCAGATAGATAAACTAAACATACTATAATACCGCACTCTATATCCCTCATTCATCAGCGCTTTTTCGCGTTGACTCGGCGGCCGCACGCCCTTAGACAACGGCCTCCGCCCGGAATGTGCCTGTCGCACGTGCCGCGTGGCCCTTTTTCGAGTCGAGATCGATGAAGACCTATTCCGCCAAGCCGTCCGAGCTGGACAAGCGCTGGACGTTGATCGATGCCGACGGGCTTGTGCTCGGCCGGCTTGCTTCGATCATCGCCAATCATCTGCGCGGCAAGCATAAGCCGACCTACACCCCGCATATGGATTGCGGCGATCATATCGTCGTCATCAATGCCGAGAAGGTGCATCTGACCGGCAACAAGCGCCAGGACGATATCTTCTACTGGCACACCGGTTTCCCGGGCGGCATCAAGGGCCGTTCCAAGGGCCAGATCCTGGATGGCAAGCATCCGGAGCGCGTTGTCGAGAAGGCCGTGGAGCGTATGGTTCCGCGTGGCCCCCTCGGCCGCCAGATCATGAGCAACCTGCGTGTCTACGCCGGCCCCGCTCATCCGCACGAGGCGCAGCAGCCGGTTCTGCTCGACGTCGCCGCGATGAACCCGAAGAACAAGCGAGTCCTCTAATATGTCGGATCTCACCCAGCTCTCGCAGCTGAAGGCTGCTCTGACGGGCGCCCAGACCGGTTCGCAGCCGGTCGATGACGATGTCGAAGCCGGCTCCCACGGCAGTGTGACCGCCGAGCCGAAGATCGACAAGCTCGGTCGCTCGTACGCCACCGGCAAGCGCAAGGACGCGGTCGCCCGCGTCTGGATCAAGCGCGGCACCGGCAAGTTCCTGATCAACGGCCGTGAGGCGCCGGTTTATTTCGCGCGCCCCGTGCTGCGGATGCTGCTGGCTCAGCCGTTCGGCGTGACCGATCGGGTCAATCAGTTCGACGTCTGGTGCACGGTCGCCGGCGGCGGTCTGTCGGGCCAGGCCGGTGCCGTTCGTCACGGCATCTCCAAGGCGCTGACCTACTTCGAGCCGGGCCTGCGCCCGCTCCTGAAGGCTCAGGGCTTCCTGACCCGCGACAGCCGCGTCGTCGAGCGTAAGAAGTACGGTAAGGCCAAGGCCCGCCGCAGCTTCCAGTTCTCGAAGCGCTAAGTTTCGACCCCAACAGGTCGAACCTGAAAACCGCCGGATCCTTTCCAAGGGGTCCGGCGGTTTTTGTTTTTGGGGCTGCCGTCACAATTAATGCGATGGTCGCGACGACGCTTCCACACCAAAAGGTCGCATCGCATTTTATTTAATAAATCCCGCCAGCCGCGCCGTTTTCCTTTTGATTTCAGATTCTGTTAACTCGGAAAACGCTAGGGTTTCTGAGTAAACGGCATCGCACGCGGTACATTGATACTTAATCTTTTTTAAGCGACGACTCTGTCGTTGCTTGAGGCGAGCTTAAGAACATTGCGCCGCTGCAGCCAGGTTTTCCTAAAATAGGCTGGTGGCGGCAATGGTTTGGACTCATCGCGTCAAGGCGGGCACGCTCATTCTCTCCCTGGGACTCATCGGCGCGATGGGTTCACCTCCACCGGCCGCCGCCCAAGGCGTGCTCTGGGGCGGTTTCGTCGGCAGCTATCAATCGGGCGTCAATGGCGTCACCGCCGCGACCTTCCAGCGGCGCGACGCCCGCATCGACTTCACCTGGACCGGCATCGGGCCCGGCGGTTCGAGCTCGCCGGAGTTCGCGACGGCCGGCTGGCAGAATTTCTCGGCGAGCTGGACCGGTACGGTCATCCCGACCACCAGCGAGACCTATACGTTCCGCATCCAGACCAACGATTCGGTGTCGTTCTATATCCGGCCGACCGGCACCACCGCCTGGACGACGCTCGTCACCGATTGGGCGACGGCATCCAAGGTCGATGCGCCGACCTATACGATGGTCGCCGGCAAGTCCTACGACATCGAGCTGAATTATTGGCAGCACAGCCGCAGCGGCGTGGTTCAGCTCGGCTGGTCTACCCCCACGCTGCCGTTCCAGGTGATCGAGCCGGCGACGCCGATCGGCATCAACAGCTCGGCCGTGCTGCCGGGCGAGCCCGGCAACATCTTCGCCGACGTGGTGAAGCAAGCGAACCCGTTCAGCGCCTATTCGAACACGGCCGCCGCCGTTGCCGTCGATGCCAACCACTGGCCGCTCGCCGACGCCAGCATCTCGCTCTGGACCAGCGGGCGCGAGATGAACGGCACGTATCAGCTGAGCTTCACCGGTCAGGCAAAGGTTTATGACTGGACGGGGCTCGGCAGCTTCAAGGTCGGCACCGTCTCCTACGGCACGACCCTGCCGCTCGGCACCGGCTACAACGCCGCCACCAATACGACGACGGCCGAATGGATCGTGACCAATCCGGCGGCCGCCGCCGCCACCATCGGCTTTTCCCAGACCAAGCGGACGGCGACCTCGGCGACCGGCTCGGGCATCACCAACCTGCATATCATGCGGCCGCTAGCGCCGGGCTCTGCCACGCCCCATGCGGCGGGCGAGCTGTTCAGCGCCGAATATAAGTCGTTCCTGTCTTACTTCACCGGCATCCGCTTCATGGATTACCTGGCGACGAACGGCAATCACGACATCAATTGGACCGACCGGGTGAAGCCGACCGACGCCACCCAGTATCAGCCGATGGGGGGCTGGGGCTGGCAGGGCAAGGGCGGCTCGTTCGAATATCTGGTGGCGCTCGCCAACGAGACCGGCAAGGACGTCTGGATCAATATCCCGGTCTCGGCCACCGACGATTTCGTCACCAAGCTCGCGCAATTGCTGGAGTACGGCAGCGACGGTACCAACCCCTACACCAGCCCGCAGGCCAATCCCGTCTACGCGCCGATCAACCCCAACCTCAAGGTCTATCTGGAATATTCCAACGAGACCTGGAACTCGGCCTTTCCGCAATACAACACCAACATCGCGCTGTCCGAGGCCGAGGCCGCGGTCGCCAATTCCTCGCTCGACTATGACAAGTCCGGCCGCTGGTTCGTGTGGGAGCGCCGGCACGTCGCCGAACGTATCGCCCAGATCAGCGCGCTGTTCCGCGGCGTCTGGGGCGACGCCAACATGATGACGAAGATCCGCCCCGTGTTCGAATGGCAGTACGGCAACATGAACGAGACCGCCGCAGTCGGGCTCGATTTCCTCGACAGCTATTACAACAACGCCGACGGCGTGGCGCATGTCACAGCCCCGCATCCGGTCAACTACTACCTCTATGGCGGCGGCGGCGGCTGGTACGTCAATCCGAACCATGAAGGCCTCGGCACCGATGCCGCGATCTTCGCGTCCGGCACCAACACGCCGGCGACCGGCAGCGACGCGCTGTGGGCGACCGCGTTCGGGCTGAAGACCATGGGCTATGAGGGCGGGTTCGAGGTCGGCGGCGACACCGGCACCGCGGCCGCCGTTGCAGCCAATCTCGATCCGGGGGCGGAGCCGCTCGCGGTCAAGGCGCTCGACCAGTTCTTCCAGCTGGGCGGCACCATGCCCTACGTCTTCAACGCCGCCGGTGCCACCGCCTATGGCGTGGCCGATCCGACCATCAACGAGCAGAATACGCCGAAGATGCAGGCGATCCTGGCGCTCGACGATGCGGCGGTGCCGGCCGAGACCATCGCCGGCCATGTGCCGGGCAGTTTCTCGGTGCTGGGCGTCAATGGCGTCACCACGTCGGGCTATACCACCGGCACGTTGGTGAGCGTCGGCGACTATGTCGGCTTCAGCGTCACGGTCTCGACGCCGGGCAAGTACACGGTCACCACGGACTCGCCGAAACCGACCTCGATCCGGATCATGCTCGACAATGTCGTCGTCGGCACCGGCAGCTGGACCGGTACCCTGCCGGCGGGGCTGCACGGCATCCGGATCCAGAATCTGGTCGCCGGCGGCTCGACCCTCACCAAGCTGGTGGTGACTGCAGCAAAGTAGGGCAATCGGGGGCGCGCCGTGTTTTCGAGCTTGCGCTCGGGCGCGCCCCGTTCCATCGAAGAGGGGACCAACTCACTCCCGAGGATGTTCCCATGCCCGGTCTGCTGCTGCCCTTCCAGGGCGTTCGCCCGACCATCGCGCCCGATGCCTTCGTAGCACCCAATGCCACCATCATCGGCAACAGCACGATCGGCGCCGGCAGCTCGATCTGGTTCGGCTGCATCCTGCGCGGCGACGTGCACGAGATTAAGGTGGGCGCGCGGGTCAATATCCAGGATGGCACCGTCGTCCATGTCTCCCGCGCCAAGACCGGCACCTATATCGGCGACGATGTCTCGATCGGCCATATGGCGCTGATCCATGGCTGCGTGCTGGAGGACCAGGCCTTCGTCGGCATGCATGCGACCGTGATGGACGAATGCGTGGTCGAAAGCCTGGGCTTCGTCGCCGCCGGCGCGCTGGTAACGCCCGGCAAGCGGGTGAAACGCGGCGAACTCTGGGGCGGCCGCCCGGCCAAGATGATCCGCGAGCTGACCGAAGACGATTTCAGGATGATGGCCGGGACGGCGAGCAGCTACGCAGCACTGGCCCAGCAGTACCGGAGTGAGATCGGCTAGGCGCTCGCCAGTCGCAGGACATGGCTGCGGAGATCTGCCGGCCACGTTTCCGTCTGCTGTTCGAGCCGGTCCTGATCGCCGGCGAACAATGCCCGCGCCGCCTCCTCGAAACCGGGAAGATCGCCCGCCATCGCCGACATGAAGCGATAGGCGGCATCTCGCGCGGCGCGGATCTGGGTTTGTCCCCCGTCGGCGCGCCGGGCCTCGTCGATCAGGCGCCGCAAGGTGACCGAAGCGCCGCCGGGTTGGCCGGCCAGCCACTCCCAATGGCGCGGCAGCAACGTCACCTCGCGCGCCGTCACACCCAGTTTCGGGCGGCCGCGGCCGCGTGGCGCCTCGAGGCGCGCCGTAATCTCCGCCGCCGAGCCCCTGAGGTCGAAATCGACGACGTTGCCAGTGGCGTCGTCGAAGGTCAGGACCGGTCCGGCGGCACCGCCGTCGATGGCGGCCTTCACCGCGAGGGCGACCTCGGCCAGCGATCCGGCGGCAATCTGAAGGGGACCATCGAAGGCGGTACAGGACATCGGACGGCACTCCTTGGAATGGAGTGAAGTTTATACCCGGATAAAATTCTTGTCGTCAATTTTACCTGGGTATAATTAATGTCCAAAATCCGGAGACCATCGATGCAGAGCACGGACAGGAAGGCGGCCGTCGAGGCCTATAAGGAGCGCAAGACCGTTGCCGGCATCTATGTCGTGCGCTGCGCCGCCAGCGGTGAGCAATGGGTCGGGCAGGCGCCCGACGTCGAGACCATCCGCAACCGGCTCTGGTTCACGCTGAAGCTGGGCAGCAATCCGAGCCGCAGTCTGCAGGCCGCCTGGACGGCTCATGGCGCCGAGAGCTTGTCCTTCACGATACTGGAGCGGCTGGTCGACGAGGAACTGTCCTATGTCCGCGCGACGAACCTGAAGGGGCGGCTCGCCCATTGGCAGGCGCAACTGGGCGCGGCCGTGATCTGACTAGGCTGCCGTCGCTTCCGCGACGGCGCGCAGGGCCAGCAGATAGCCTTGGGGGCCGAGGCCGCAGATCACGCCGGTCGCGGCCAGCGAGACGAGCGAGTGGCGATAGGGGTCGTCCCGCTTGTGGATGTTGGTGATATGGACCTCGACCACCGGGCCTTCGATCAATTTGACCGCGTCCAGGATCGGCACCGATTTGAAGGAAAAGCCGGCGGGGTTGATGACCACGGCGGCCTTTTTCTCGAAAGCCTCCTGCAGCCAATCGACCATGACGCCTTCATGGTTGGTCTGGCGGAAGTCGCAGTCGAGCCCAAGCTCGGCCGAGAGCGTCCGGCACCGTTGCTCGATCTCGGCGAGCGTCGTGGTGCCGTAGAGATGGGGCTCGCGCTTACCCAGCATGTTCAGGTTCGAGCCGTTGAGCACAAACACGGTTCTGGTCATGGATTGCCTCAAGGAAAAGGAGTGCCGCCGGTCTCAATCGAGCGTCGCTGTAGACCGGACATCTGCGGCCCCGTCGGTGGCGGCAATGTTCCGAAGGTCGTCGGTGCGGTTCATGTCGATGCCGCGGGTTTCGGGCGCGGTCAGGATCATCACCAGCGACAAGATATTGAGCGCTACGCAGGCCGCGACGACGCCCCAAGGCGAGCCGTTGCCCAGGCTGACCAGCCACACCGCCACGACCGGCATCGGGCCGCCGGCGACGAGATTGGCGCCGGTATAGGCAAGCGCCGATCCCGAGTAGCGGACGTTGGTCGGAAAGGCCTCGGCGAATGCGACCGGCTGAATGCCGCTCTGAAACTGGGTGAAGCCCAGGAACAGTCCCATGATGATCAGCATGGGAAAGAAGCTCTTCGTCTCCAGGATCGGAAAGTAGATGAAGAGGATGACGAGCGTGGCGCAGGAACCGAGGGCGAGCGCGCGGCGGCGGCCGATCCGGTCGCTCAGCAACCCACCGGCCAGCGCGCCGACGATGGCGCACATGTTGGCGCCCATCAGCAGCGAGAAGCCGGTTTGCTTCGACACGCCCAGCTGATTGGTGAGGTAGCTCAGCGAGAAGACGACAATCAGATAGAACAGTGCTGCCGGTCCGCAGAAGAAAAACATCCAGCGCAGGATGACCTTGTAGTGCAGCCGGAACACGTCCTTCATCGGGCTGCTCGCCTGGACCAGCTTGGTCCGTTCCAGCGCCACGAAGGCGGGGGTCTCGCTGACCCGCAGGCGGATATAGACGCCGACGATCACCAGGATGAAGCTGAGGACGAACGGGATGCGCCAGCCGTAGGTCTCGAACGCTGCCGGCGTCAGCGCGGACGACAGCAGGAACAGCGCTGCGTTCGCCAGGATCTGGCTTAAGGGCGAACAGACGCCCAGCAGTCCGGAATATTTGCCGCGACGATCGGGCTGTGCATGCTCCAACGCCATCAACTGGGCGCCGGTCGATTCGCCACCCAGCGCGAAGCCCTGGATGATGCGCAGCGCCACCAGCAGATACTGCGCCGTCACGCCGATCTCCGCGTAGGTCGGCAACAGGCCGATGAAGACCGAGGCCAGTCCCATGATCGTCACGGTCGCCAGCATCAGATTGCGCCGGCCGAGCTTGTCGCCCAGATAGCCGCAGATGACGGCACCCAATGGCCGGGCCGCCAGGCCGACGCCGAAGGTCAAGAGCGATGCCAGCAGTGCCGCGGTTGCATCCATGGTCGGAAAGAACAGCTTCGGCAACACTGTCGCGGAGACCGCGCCGTAGAGGGCGAAGTCGAACCATTCCAGCGCCGTGCCGACGGTCGCGGCGGTCACCGCCCGGGTGGCCATGGCATCGCGGGCCTGGGCTGTCATCGTTGTCATCCGGTGCTTCCCCCTGCAGGTCGGCGCGTTCGGTGTGCGGCCGATTCTTGATCTGGATCGGCTATAGCATGAATGGAAAGATTTTCCATAATAGAAATACATTCTGAATATGAAGAGATTGACTTCGCCCGCCCGCGGGCTTGTATGCTGCGCCATCAACGATGGGTCTTGAGCAAATGAGCGGCGCACTCGCACGAAGCCTGACGGTATTGGAGTTGTTGGCCCAGCATCCGGAAGGATGCAGCCTGTCTTTTCTGGCGACCCAGGCGAACATGCCGGTCAGTGCGGCGCACCGGCTGCTGGTCGAGCTGTCACAGCATGGCTATGTCCGCCAGAACCGGGGCCATGGTGACTATGCGCTGACCATCAAGCTGGTCTCGCTCGGCCTGAGCTTTCTCAGCCGCTCGGGCATCGTCGATGTCGCCCAGCCGCTGCTTGACCGGCTGGCCGCGGACTCGGGCGAACTGGTGCGCCTCGCCGTGGTCGATGGCGACGATTTGACCTTCGTCGCCAAGGCGCAGGGGGCCGCGCGCGGCGGCCTGCGCTATGATCCTGACATGGGCCTCTCGGTGACATTGTCCTGCAGTGCCGCCGGGCATGCCTGGCTGTCGACCATGACCGAGAACGCGGCGCTCGAGCTGGTCGCGAAACAGGGCTTCGGCAGGCCGGCCGACTTCGGACCGAATGCACCGACCAGCATCAAGGCCCTGCTGCCCTATTTGCGCGCCGCGCGCAAGCAGGGCTTCAGCACCATCATCGAGGTGTTCGCCCCGGGGATGACGGCGATGGCGGCACCGGTCCGCGGTGCCGGCGGCCAGATCGTGGGCGTCGTGACCATTGCCGGCCCGCTCGTGCGCCTGACGGCGGAGCGCATGGCGGCGCTTGGGCCCAGGCTGATCGCAACGGCGGACGAGGTCGGCGAAATCAGCAGCGTTTCGCCGCTGTTCAAGAACAAGGCCGCCTGACGGCCTACAGCATCCGATACATCACCAGCGCATCGACCAGCCCGCGGCTCGGATGCTGGAACGCCTGCGGCAACCGGCCGACGATGTCGAAGCCCAGACGCTGCCACAGCTTGACCGCGCGGTCGTTGGTGCTGACGACGAAATTGAACTGCATGGCGCGGAAGCCCCGGGCGCGGGCGTGCTCCAGCGAATGGGCGCACATGGCGGCGGCGATGCCGCGGCCGGCGGATTCTGCCGCAGTAACATAGCCGCAATTGGCGACATGGGCGCCGCCGCCCTTCTGGTTCGCTTGCAGGAAATAGGTCCCGAACACGGCATCGCCCTCGGCCGCCACGAACACGTCGTGGCCCTCGGCCAGCCAGTAATCCAGCGCCGCCTCGCGGCTCATGTCGCGGGGCAGCGTATAGGTCTCGCCGGCCCGGATCATCGGTTCCAGGATGCGCCAGATCGCCGCCGCGTCCTCGGGCGCGGCGGGACGGATCTGCATCGCGTCAGCCGACATGCACCTTCACATAGGAGCCGGGGGCGTCCTCGATCGGCTTCAGCTTGCCGTCGCCGGGTTGGCGTGGTGCCACGGTGCCGCCCGAGAATTTCTCGGCCCACTTGTCCCATTCGGTCCACCAGGAACCGGGATATTGCGTCGCACCCTGAAGCCAGGCGTCGGGCTGCTTCGGCAGCTTGGTGCTGGTCCAATAATGGTATTTCTGCGCCTCGGGCGGATTGACCACGCCCGCGACGTGTCCGGAGCCCGCCAGGCAGAATTTCACCGGCCCGCGATAGAGCTGGGTCGCGGAATAGGAGGATTTCCACGGCGCGATATGGTCCTCCTTGGTCGCCAGGATGAAAATCGGCGTCTGGATCTGGGTGAGGTCGATCGGCTCGCCATGGATGCTGATGCCGCCCGGACGGACCAGCCGGTTCTCTTGATACATGTTCCTCAGATAGAAGCTGTGCATGGCATAGGGCATGCGCGTCGCGTCCGAATTCCAGAACAGGAGGTCGAACGGGAACGGCTCCTTGCCCAGGAGATAGTTGTTGACCACGAACGACCAGATCAGGTCGTTGGCGCGCAGCATGTTGAAGGTGCCGGCCATGTTGCCGCCTTCGAGATAGCCCTTCTCGCGCATGCGCTCTTCCAGCGACTGGATCTGCTCCTCGTCGATGAAGACGCTCAATTCGCCGGCCTCGGCGAAATCGACCATGGTGGTGAAGAAGGTGGCGCTGACGAAGCGGCGGTCGCCCTTCTTGGCCATATAGGCGAGCATGGTCGCGAGCAGCGTGCCGCCGATGCAATAGCCGATGACGTTGACCTGCTCCTCGCCGGTCGCGGCCTTGATCGCGTCCAAGGCCGCAAACGGCCCTTCGTCCATGTAGTTCTCGAACGTCTTCTCGGCGAGCTTGCCGCCGGGATTGACCCAGGAGACGACGAACACGGTATGGCCTTGGGCCACGGCCCAGCGGATGAACGAGTTCTTCGGCTTCAGGTCCAGGATATAGAACTTGTTGATCCAGGGCGGAATGATCAGCAGCGGCCGCTTCCTGACCTTGTCGGTCGTGGGCGCGTACTGGATCAACTGCATCAGGTCGTTCTGGTAGACGACCTTGCCCGGCGTGGTCGCGATGTTTTCGCCGAGCTTGAACGAATCCGTGTCCGTCATCTTGATCGCGAGCTGGCCCTTGCCGCGCTCCAGGTCGTCGAGCATATGCTCGAGCCCCTTGACCAGATTCTCGCCGCCGCTATCGACCGTGGCGCGCAGCACCTCGGGATTGGTCAGCACGAAGTTGGACGGCGCCATCGCGTCGACGAACTGGCGCGTATAGAAATCGACCTTCTTGGCGGTCTTGTCGTCCAGCCCCTCGACGTCGCGCACGGTGTTCTGCATGAAGCGCGCGGACAAGAGATAGGACTGCTTGATGAAATCGAACACGGCATGGTCCTGCCAGGCCGGGTCCTTGAAGCGCTTGTCGTTCTTGGCGGTCTCGATCACCGGATCGGACGGCACGTCCGTACCCTTGGTGGCGCCCAGAAAGCGCTCGGTCGTGCGCTGCCAGAGCTGCATATAGTCGCTCCACAGCGTCACCTGGGCCTGCATCATCCGGGTCGGATCGACCATCAGCTTGGCCGTCATCTCGAAGAAGGCGCCGGCGATGTTGAGCGGATCGCCCATGCCGGTCTGGGGCGGCTCGCTCGATTGCTTGGCCAGAAATTCTTTGACCAGGCGCTGGCTGCGCTCGGCGATGCCGGCGACTGCGCGTGACAGCTCGACCGGATCCGGCAGCTTGCTTTCGGCATTGGGCGCGTCGTTCATGAAAGCTCCCTCGCGGATCCGTTAAACCTTGGGCCCGCTCATTCTTCGTTCGACTTTTTCGGCGGCGCTGGAGTGGTGTCGCCCTTCTCGCGTCTGATACGCCAAACAAGCTTACTATGCCATAACAGATGGCCCTTATGTGCTTCGCACGGTAGGGGTACGCGCCCGGCAATGCTCGGGCCGCTTGATCGCGGGGCGGGCTGCCTCTAAGACGAGGGGCCGCGGCTTCGTGGCGGCACTCTGCAGGCGGGTCGACGCTGGATCAAACCACCGATCCCGCCTTGCGACATGACAGGCTCGAAGGGGCGAAGATGGGGAACGGCAAGGTGCGGGCTGGCGGGTTGAACTTGAAGTCTTGGCGATCCGCCGCGGCGACGGTCGCTCTGTTGGCGCTCGGTGGCTGCAGCACGTTGGATGCGGTCAATCCGATCAACTGGTTCCG
>Ga0302311_10006639_pt1 | contig 11924 bp, 11 predicted proteins | sample III_Palsa_N1_3_FD_200449 | JGI IMG/M metagenome (GOLD analysis project Ga0302311, IMG submission 200449) | Peat permafrost microbial communities from Stordalen Mire near Abisko, Sweden - III_Palsa_N1_3 | ecosystem: Environmental > Terrestrial > Soil > Palsa > Peat permafrost | place: Sweden...
TTCGGCAGACCGCCGGCCATGTCGAGCAGCGCCGGGCGACGCAAGCCTGCCAGCCCGCTGCCGCCCCAGGCGGCGCGGAACAGCGCCAGCCGCTGGCGCAGCACCAGCGCCGCGTCCTGCGCCAATGGCAGCGCCGAGGGGTCGTCGCCCACCTCACCCAATGCTGCACCAAGGCCGCCGAGCGGGCTGCTCAGGTCGTGGCAGAGGCGCGACGCGAGCAGGGTCGCGAGACGCAGGGCCGCCGCACCGTCGATCGAAGTGACGCCACCGGCCACGGCCAACCCCCCCGCCATTCGGTGTGCACATTTCGCAGGGTGGCATTACGATAGTGCAGCCCGCAGAGTCGAGATGACAGTGCGGCTACTGTGTCGATTCCGGAACACAATTGCGCGGAGAAATACCATGACGCCCGCCGGACACGGGGCATTGCTGGAGCCGGGCCAGTTCGTGCGCCATCCGGGCCAGCCCGACTGGGGCGAGGGGCAGGTACAATCGGTTGTCGGCGAGCGCGTGACGGTGAACTTCGAACACGCCGGCAAAGTGCTGATCAACGCCGCCGTCATCACGCTTGAAGTCATCGAGAGCTAACCGCCGCCCGGCAGGCTCGGCCTCCTGGCCCAGCCGGGCAGCTATCGCCATGTTGGCTATTGCAGGCCGCGCCGGAAGCGCGACATTGCAAGCCGACGACAGACTGCCCTCCTGGGAGCGATGCCGCCCATGATCGACCCGTTCGGCCGATCCATCACCTACTTGCGGGTCTCCGTGACGGACCGCTGCGACCTGCGCTGTGCCTATTGCATGGCCGAGGACATGACGTTCCTGCCGAAGGCGGAGATCCTGTCGCTGGAGGAGCTGGACCGGCTGTCCGCCGCGTTCATCCGCCTCGGCACCACGAAAATCCGCATCACCGGCGGCGAGCCGCTGGTGCGCCGCGACGTGATGACGCTGTTCCGCGCGCTGGGTGCCCGCCTGGGCAACGGGCTCGGTGAACTCACGCTGACCACCAACGGCACCCAGCTTTCCCGCTACGCCACGGATCTGGCGGCGGCCGGCGTGCGCCGGGTCAATGTCAGCCTGGATACGCTGTCTGCCGAAAAATTCGCCGGCATCACGCGCTGGGGCAAGATCGAGAAGACGCTGGACGGCATTTTTGCCGCCCGCGCCGCCGGCCTCGCCATCAAGATCAACGCCGTCGCCATGAAGGGCGTCAACGAGGACGAGTTCGACGCCCTGCTGGCCTGGTGCGGCGAACACGGGTTCGATCTGTGCCTGATCGAGACGATGCCGATGGGCGAGATCGACGGCGACCGCACCGACCAGTACCTGCCGCTGTCGCTGGTCCGCGCGCGCCTGCGCAAGCGGTGGACGCTGCAGGACACGGACTACAAAACCGGCGGCCCGGCCCGCTACTACACGGTCGCCGAGACCGGCCGGCGGATCGGTTTCATCACGCCGATGACGCATAATTTCTGCGAAAGCTGCAACCGCGTCCGGCTGACCTGCACCGGCACCCTGTACATGTGCCTCGGCCAGGACGATTCCGCCGATTTTCGCCGGATGCTGCGCGCCGGCACCAGCGACGCCGAGTTGGACGCCGCCATCGTCGCGGCGATTGCGCGCAAGCCGAAGGGCCACGATTTCATCATCGACCGCCGCCACGACAAGCCCGCCGTCGCCCGGCACATGAGCGTGACCGGCGGCTGAGCCGCGCGACCCGGGGGCGTTGCGCACCACCCCCGGACCTTTTGCGGCTCACGCCGTCGGCAGCAGGTCGAAGAACCCAGTCACCGCCGCCATGCGCGCGTCGGCCGCGAGCACGGCGAAGTCGGTGCCCTTCACCAGCACCTCGCCGCCGGCCGGCGCGAGATCCCAGGAAAACCGCAGATGGTCGTGGTGCGTGTCCACCTTGCCACTGCGGCTGAAGCGATGGCCGGGGAAGCGCGCCTGCACGCCGGCGATCATCTCGTCGATGCCGGCATGCCCGTCGCCCTGCATCACCGGGTCGAGGTAGGTGGCGTCAGCGGCAAAGGTCGCGGCCACCAGCGCCTTGCGGCGGGCGGCGTCGGTCTCGTTCCAGGCGGCGATGTAGCGGTCGATCAGGTCGCTGTGGTCGGTCATGTCGCTCTCCTGTTGCGTCGGCACCGCTGCGGTGCGCGGCGTCAGGATTGCCGCGGTGGCGCCGCCGGTCGATGACGTGGCAGGTAATGGCGGCGCCACGCACAGGCGCTAAACTCGCGGCATGTTCGACACAGCACGCCCCGTCGGTGAACTTTTGCGCGAATGGCGGCAGCGCCGCCGCCTCAGCCAGCTCGACCTCGCGCTGGACGCGGAAATCTCCACCCGGCACCTGAGTTTTCTGGAAACCGGCCGCTCCTCGCCCAGCCGCGACATGCTGCTGCGGCTCGCGGAACAACTGGAGGTGCCGCTGCGCGAGCGCAACGCGCTGCTGGTCGCCGCCGGCTTCGCGCCGGTGTTTCCGGAACGCCGCATCGACGACCCGGCCCTCGGCGCGGCGCGGCGGGCGATGGACCTCGTGCTGACCGGGCACGAGCCGTATCCGGCGCTGGCCGTCGACCGGCACTGGACGATGGTGGCGGCCAACCGCGCGGTTGCACCTTTGCTGGCCGGGGTTGCACCCGCGCTGCTGCAACCGCCGGTCAACGTGCTGCGCGTCGGGTTGCACCCCGAGGGGCTCGCGCCGCGCACCGTGAACCTGTGGGAATGGCGCGGCCACCTGCTCGCCCGGCTGCGCCGGCAGGTGGACTTGTCGGCCGACCCGGTCCTCGCCGACCTTCTGCGGGAGCTGTCCGAGTACAAGGTGGCGCCGCCGCGCCGCCCGACCCGCCCGGTGGAGGAAGCGGCCATCGTGATACCGTTGCAACTGGCGACCGAATGGGGCGTGCTGTCGCTGATCAGCACGACGACCGTGTTCGGCACGCCGGTCGACCTGACGGTCGCGGAACTGGCGCTGGAGACGTTCTTTCCGGCCGACGCGGCGACGGCCGACGTGCTGCGCCGGATCGCCGCTCAGCCGGCCGACGCGCCCAGCATGCGCAACGCGGCACAAGCGGCGCCATAGCCGTTGTCGATGTTGACAGTGACAACACCGGGGGCACAACTCGCCAGTGCCGCGTGCAGCGCCACCGTCCCGCCGGCGGCGACGCCGTAGCCGACCGAGGTCGGCAGCGCGATCACCGCGCCGGGCACCAGCCCGCCCAGCACGCTCGGCAGCGCCGCATCCATGCCGGCGGCGACGATCAGCACCTTGTAAGTCCGCAACTCCTCGACGCGCGCCAGGACCCGCCACAATCCGGCCACGCCGACATCGGCGACGCGAAGTGCTTCCTGGCCATGGAAGCGCAGCGTCCGCACCGCCTCCATCGCCGCCGGCAGGTCGGACGTGCCGGCGGTGACCACCGCGACGCGGGCCGGACCGGCGGCATGCCCCATGCTGCCCAGGATCGCGGTGCGCGAGGTCTCGTCATAGTCCAGTTTGGCGCGCGTACCCGCGGGCAGGGCGGCCATGTTGACAGTGTCAAGACGGGTCAGCAGCAGCCGCTCGCCCTGGGCGTCCGCCGCCGCGATGATGGCCTCGATCTGCGCCACGCTCTTGCCGGGGCAGAACACCGCTTCCGGCAGGCCGATACGCGCGGCGCGGCGCAGGTCGAGCAGGAATTCGGCGTCGCCGGTCATGCCCCCGCCCGCAGGAAGGCGCTGCCGGTGCGATAGGGGGCAAAACTCACCGGCTGGCCCGCGAGTGTGGCCAGTTCCGCCGCCAGGCTCGCCGGCACTCGCGCCAGCGCCTCGGCATCCAACTCCACCACCACGCCTGCCGCCCGCACCCGGCAGCGCACGGTGCGCGGCGCCAGGGCCTGGGTCACGAGGGTCTCCGCCCGGTGCACCAGCGAAAGAAGCTCCGGCTCGACGCGGATGCCGGTCTCGATGCGGCTGGACAGGCACGGCGAGGCCGGCAGCTCGGCCACCTCGCCGAGCCCGAGCCTTGCCGCGAGGCGGCGGACGGTGGCCTTGTCGATGCCGGCTTCGACGAATGGATGGCGGACCCGGTGCTGCTCGGCGGCACGCAGGCCGGGGCGCCAGTCGGCGAGGTCGTCGGTGTTGGTGCCCGACAGGATCGTCCCGGCGACGCGGGCGGCCAGCGCGCCGTACAGGTTGGTCTTGCAGAAGAAACAGCGGTCGGAAGGGTTTTCCCGGTACCGCGGGTCGGCGAATTCTCCGGCATCGAACAGCGTCAGGAGCCAGCCGCGCGCGGCCGCGAGCGTTTTGGTACGCTCGGTCGCCTCGGGCGGCACGGCGGGGGAGACGGCGTGGTGCATGTGCACGCCGTCGCCGAGTACGGCGTGCGACGCCGCGGCGAGAGTAAGACTGTCGACGCCGCCGCTGACGGCGATGTCGGCCGCGCCGATGGATTTCAGAATCATTTGCAGGCGGACGAGGGCGTCGGCGGCCCCGCCCCTCCCGCCAGCCCCCTCCCACAAGGGGAGGGGGGGAAGAACGTCACTCATTGCTTTGTTCCGCTTCGGTGCGCGCGCGCTTGCGGGCGGCGTAGGTGTCGATGGCGGCGAGGTCGTCGCTTTCGGCTTTCGCCGTGGCGCCGCCCGGGCGTTGCACGCGCTTCACCCGGACGGTCCGGCCGGCGGCGGCGGCGCTGGCCGTCTCGCGCGGCAGGGCGCGGGCTTCGGTGACGCGGGTGCGCAGGCCGATGGTGCTGGTCTGCGCAAAGCAGGCGGCGACCGCCGGATCGAGCGCCGCCGGGTCGGCCAGCACCTGGACGTGCGCCGAAACCCGCCCTTTCTTGCCGAACGCCGGCATCTGCAGCACGTCGAACACCCCTTCCACCTGCCGGATGCGATCGAGCCCGATGGCGAGATCCTCCGGCGACTGGTCGTCCACCTCGAACTCGATCACCGCCAACTGGCGCCGCACCCCGACCGGCGCAAGCGCGGGCGCGGCCCGTTCGCTGACCAGCACGCGCAGCACGTTGGACAGCCCCGGCAGCGTGCGCGTGCCGAAGCCGATGCCGCTGCGCAGCATTTTTCGCGCCCCAGCCGGCGCGGCCGCGCTGGCGCCCAGATGGCGCAGGATTGCGGCCCCGGTCGGCGTGACCCGCTCGCCCGAGACGCCATCGTCGACGGTGAGAAAACCCTCCAGCAGCAGCGCGGTGGCGGGCGCGGGCAGCGGCATCACGCCGTGCGCGGTGCGCACCCGCCCGCCGCCAAGCGGCAACGGGCCGACGCTCCAGGTCGCCGCGCCGTCGGCATCGGCCTGCGCCGCGATCAGCCAGCCGGCGGCGACGATGTCGGCGATGGAATCGGCCGCACCGACCTCGTGGAATGTCACCTCGTCCGGGGCGATGCCGTGCACCCGCGCCTCGGCGCCGGCAAGTGCGGTAAAGATGCCGAGCGCATGGCGCCGCGCCGCTTCGGGCAGCGCGGCCGCGTGCAGGCGGCCACGGATGTCCGACCACGCCGTATGCTGATGGTCATGGGCGTGATGATGATGGTGCGGCGCGTCCTCGACCTGGAAGCGCGCCCCGGCAAGGACGGAATCGCGGTGCCGCAACAGGCGGCAGGGCACGCCGGCCACCGCCTCCGCGGCGCCAACGCAAGCCGCCGCCTGCGCCGGGTCGGCGTCCAGCAAAGCGGCCACGAACATGTCGCCGGCAATGCCGCCGATGGCGTCGAGGTGCAGATGGCGCATGGGGCGGAAAACTACGGCGTCGGGCTGGCGGCCAGAACCTCGGCGATCGGTTCGGCCAATGCGTTGATCGTGACCGGCTTGGTGATCACCCGGTTCATCCCTGCCGCGAGGCATGCCGCATGCTCCGCCGCCGCCGCGTGGGCGGTCAGGCCGAAGATCGGAATGCTGCCGAGCGGCTCCGGCAGCGCGCGGATCAGCCGCGTCGCCTCCAGCCCATCCATCTCCGGCATCATCACGTCCATCAGCACCAGCGCATAAGGCCGCGTGCGCACGGCGTCCACTGCCTCCAGCCCATTGCCCACCAGGTCGGCGCGATGGCCGAGCTTGGTCACCATGGCGCGGATCACGACCTGATTGGTCTGGTTGTCCTCCGCCACCAGCACGCGCACGGAGCGGCTTTGCGCGGCCGGCGCAGGTGGCGCGGCCGGCAGCTTGTTGGCGCCCTCGGCGGCTGTCCGCACCCGCGCGGTGAAGCGGAACGTGCTGCCCCGGCCCGGTTCGCTCTCGGCGCCGATCTCGCCGCCCATGCCCTGCACGAGCTTGCGGCAGATCGCGAGCCCGAGCCCGGTGCCGCCGAAGCGGCGAGAGATGGAACTGTCGATCTGGCTGAATTCCTGGAACAGTTTCGGCAGGTGCTCGGCAGCGATGCCGATGCCGGTATCGCTGACGCTGAAGCGCAGCAGCACGTGTTCCAGCCCGGCGGCCTCGGCGGCCATGCTGACCCGAACCGTGCCACGGTCGGTGAATTTCAGCGCGTTGCTGACGAGGTTCATCAGCACCTGCCGCAGCCGCCCGGGGTCGCCGCGCACCCGCCCGGGCACGCCGGGCGCAACCGAGGTCTCCAGCGCCAGGGTTTTCGCGCGGGCGCGCGGCATCAGCAGTTCGACGATCGAGTGCAACACCGTCTCCGGCTCGAACAGAATCTCCTCGAACGACAGCCGGTTGGCCTCCAGCTTGGTGAAGTCGAGCACGTCGTTGATCAGTTGCAACAGGTGCTCGCCGGCTTCGCGCAGCGTCTCGCCGTAGCGGCGGGACTGCGCGTCGAGCTTGCCATCGAGCATCAGCCCGGTCATGCCGATCACGCCGTTGAGCGGCGTGCGCAATTCATGGGTGATGACGGCGAGGAAGTCGGACTTGGCGCGGTCGGCCCGCTCGGCCGCGTCGCGAGCCTGCCGCAACCCTTCCTCGAACTGGGCCTGCACGGTGATGTCGCGCAGGAACAGCGTGAACAGCGTGCCGTCGGCCTCCGGGATGGGAGCGACCTGCACCTCCATCGGGAAGTCGCTGCCGTCTGCGCGCCGGCCGGTGCGGCGATGGGTGGCAGCCCCGGCAAGCAGCGCCTCGGCGGTGCCGTCGCCGGCAAGCAGCGCCGAGAGCGGCCGATCCAGCAGCGCCGCAGCGGAATGGCCGAACATCGCCTCGGCGGCCCGGTTGACCGAGCGGATGCGGCCGCGCGCATCGGCGGTGACGATGCCGTCGGCGCTGGTGTCGATGATCGCGCGCTGCCGCGCCTCGCTGGCCTGCAGCGCCAGGGTGCGGCGGCGCACCCGCCCCTCCAGCTCCTGGTTCAGCCCGCGCAGCGCGGTCTCCCGCGCTTCCTCGCGCGCCACCAGTTCGTTGTAGGCGGCGACGATCTGGCCCATTTCGTCGCCCGACTGCCAATCCACCGTCCGCCGCAGATCGCCCTCGGTGCCGGCGCGGATCGAGGTGAGCAGGCGCGTGATCGGCGGGCCGAGCCACAGCCGATAGCCGAGCCAGAGCGCCAGCAGCGCGATGCAGAACGAGGCGGTGCCACCGAGCGCCAGCAACAGGCCGAGCCGGGCGGTGTCGTCGCGCAGCGCCGCATCGCTGTAGCGCAGGCGCATGACCATGGGCGGCACGCCGCGGTCCGTCGGGATCGCCACCCGCGCATCCGTCGCCGTCGGATCAAGCACGTCGCAGCCGAGCGCCGGCCACGCCACCAGCCGCGAGCCATCCGGCTGCAGCACCTCCGCACACAGGAAGGCCTGTTCGCCCGCAAGCGTGCCAAGCAGCGAGCGCAGCAGTCTCGGATCGGCCGGTTGGGGGCCGTGCGTGGCGGTGCCGATGGCGAGCGCCACCCGGCCGGAGAGTGCACCGACGCGCGCTGCCAACGCATCGCGCTGCTGCCCACGCCCGAAATCCAGCAACAACCGGGTGCTCAGCAGCGACAGCAACAGGAACGCAGGCACGAATGCCAGCAGCACCTTCGGCATCAGCCCCAGATGCGGGGCGCGCCGCCTCGGCGAACCGGCGCGGTGGCGAAGGGTCTCTGCGGCGCTCACTCGAGCAGCGAAGCCGCCCCTTTCATCACCAGCGCCTGCAGCGGCGCACGGTTGCCGATCTCGGTCTGGAAGATGACGAACTGGCCGTTGTCGCGGGCCGCATAGAAGTCCGCGTTCACCGTCTTGCCGTCCTTGGTCCGCAGGTCGGAGCACAGGACCACCACGTCGTTCAGCCGCACGATCATCGGGTGCTGTGTCACCGGATACAGTTTCTCAACGACGCCCGTCGCCGGGTCGACATGCATGAACGCGTCGCCGATCGTATGCTGGTCGATGTACTGGGCCATGGTGGCCTGCAGCGCCACGCGGTCCGCCGTAGAAAGCGGCTCCGCCGCCCCAGCCGTGGCCGGGCAGGCCAAGGCGCCGATCGCCAGCACCGCTGCCAGCGCCAGACCCTGGATCAAGCGCAACTGCCGCATTGGGTTCCCCCTTCGGGGCGTACCAGCCCTGAGACAATGCCGCATAGGTAACACACCACCGCGCGTCATGCATCCGCTTCGTCCGGAGCCCCGTATGGAAACAGGCAGTTTCCGGCGGAACGGGCGAAGTGGTAAGAGGATGATGGTGGGAATCGACGACAGGAGAGCGGCTTGGCGGAGCTTCGCGGCGCAGGGTGCGGCCCGGCTGGTTCGGGTCGTTGCTGACATGAGCGAAACCGGCGAGCTGGCCGACCTGATCCCACGTATCGCCGCCGGCGATCGCGGCGCCTTTCGCCGCGTCTATGACCTGCATGCCCCACGCCTGTATGCTGTTGCGCTCCGCATCACCCGCCAGGGACCGCTCGCCTCCGATGCGGTCCACGATGCATTCCTTCAGCTCTGGCGCAATGCCGACCGCTTCGACCTCGACCGGGGCAACCCCGAGGCGTGGCTGGTCAGCCTTGTGCGCTACCGCGCGCTCGACATCGCCCGCCGCCGCACCCGCGAGGTGTCGGACGAGGATCTGCCGGAAGCGATCGACGAAGATCCGGACCCCTTGCAGCGTCTGGTGACGTCACGCGACGCCGCGGCGCTGCACGGCTGCCTCGGCCAGTTGGAGGCCGACCGCCGCCGGCTGCTGGGGCTCGCCTTCATCGACGGGCTGTCGCACAGCGAGGTGGCGGAGCGGTTGAAGCTGCCGCTCGGGACGGTCAAAAGCTGGATCCGCCGCAGCCTGCAATCGCTGCGCCTGTGCCTTGAGGGCGTGGCATGAGCGGGACGTCGGACCAGATCCCTGAGGAACTGCATGTGCTCGCCGGCGAATACGTGCTCGGTGTGCTCGATGCGGCCGAGATGCGCGCAGTACGGCGGCGGGCGATCGTCGACCCGAATCTCTCGCGGGCGATTGCGGGCTGGGAGCAGCGGCTGGCGCCGATGGCCGCAGCCATTCCGGTGATGCCGCCGCCCGTGGCGTTGTGGTCGCGCATCGAGGAAGCGATCGCGCCGGTTGCCGACGAGACCGCCGAAGAGGGCGCAAGCGAGGCGCCGCCGCCCCGCCCGGTTGCCGTCGCGCCGGCCCCTGCCCCGCGACCACCCGCGCCCCCCCCGCCAGAGCCGTGGCGTGCGGAGGTCGTAAGGCTGCGCGCGCCACCACCACCCCGCCGCGTGTGGCCGTGGCAGGCCGCGACGGTGGTTTCGCTGGCGCTGGCGGCCGGTGTCGCAGCGCTGGTGCTGATGCCGTCGCTGGCGCTCCGCGTGCACCTGCCGGAACTCGCCGCCCGGTTCTCGCCGCAGGTGGCGGCGCTGATGCCGGCCGACAGCCACACCGCCGGTTTCCTCGCGGAGGCTCGGCCGGACGGCACCGTGGTGCTCACGGCGCTGGCGCCGGTCGAGATTCCGTCCGGCAAGGCGCTGGAGCTGTGGATCCTGCCGCCGGGCGCGACCGCGCCGAAATCGCTCGGCGTGCTGCCCGCCTCCGGCCGCTCGGTGACACTGGCCGCGATGCCGGCGTCTGGGACCGCGCTGCTGGTGAGCCTGGAGCCGCCGGGCGGATCGCCGACCGGCGCGCCAACCGGGCCGGTCGTCTATGCCGGCAAGCTCGGGCAACTGCGGTTGTAGCGGCGCAGCCCGCTTGCGCCGCCGATGATCGGAATTTAGAATGAATTTTCCATAGCTCACGTCATGGCCAGCCGCCGTCGCGGCGGTGCCTTGCCAGTGGCGATTACACGCAGGAAAGCACTGTGACCCGGCTGAACCAGATCGACCAGGAGCCGAAGATTGGCCGATACATTGTCGAGCTGGCGAACGATCGCCAGTATTTGGACTTCTTCCCGCTGGACGACGCGGCGGACCTGGACCGGGTGCCGTTCTTCTATCCGGATCGCCCCGAACCCGGGAACGGCCCGTACGGCCCGCACATGCTCAACCCGAGCTTCCGGCGGTATCGCCACGATCCGCTGATCGCCTACGAGTTCGCCGACGTGCACCTGCTCGGCACCGACGGCGTGGTGGTGCTGGACAGCGGCGTGGTCCGAAATTCGCTGGAGCATGTCAGCAGCTGGCAGGCGGATTCCAACGTCGCCGAGGTCCGCGGCAAGGACTCGGTACGTTTGCGCAAGGCGATACCGGTGACCAACGTCGTGGCGGAGGGACGCTACGCCATCGGCTTTAACGGCGCGTGGCGCAACCACGGCCACTGGCTGCCGCAATGCCTGCCCAAGCTATATGCGTTCACCTTGCTGCGGCGCCGTTTCAAGGACCTGAAAGTGGCATTGCCGCCGCTGCCGCCGGGCTCTGCGCAGCAGCGCACGCTTGAATTGCTGGGGATCGGGCCGGAGCAGGTGTATACGGTGCCGCCGAACGAGGTGACCTGCTTCGCCTCGGCGATCCTGCTGCCGAGCTTCGACATCTGGACGGTGACGAATTTCGTCGCCGCCGCGGCCGACGCGGTGCTGGCGCGGCTGCCGGCCCCGGCGAATGACGCCAGGCCGCGGCCGGACAAGGTTTATATCCACCGCACCGTCGGCGTGCGCAGCGTAGCCAATTTCGACGCTCTGCGCCCTTTGCTGGAGCGCTACGGCTTCAGCGTCGTCAGCTTCGAGGCGATGGACTTCGGCGAACAGGTCGCGACCATGCAGGCGGCCCGGCACGTGATCAGCGAACACGGTGCCGGCACCACCAATATCCTGTTCTGCCGGGAGGCGGCGCGGGTGCTGGAACTGTTCAATCCGTTCTGCGTGCAGCCGGCCTTCTGGTCGATCGCGTCGCGGCGCGGGCTCGATTACGGCTACCTGGTCGGTACCCACAGCCCGACCAAGGCGCGCCCGCAGCCGGACTGGAACTCCGCCTACGAGGTCCCGCTGGACCGCATGGAGGACGCGATCCGGACGACGCTGCGCCTACCCCCCCGCCTCGCCGCGGCCGTAGCGCCGCCCCCGCAACTGCCGCCGCCGCCCCTGCAGCCACAACCGGCGGCGACGATCGTGCCGATGCCGCAACCCGCTCCGCTGCCGGCACCGGCGCCCGCGCCGACGCCCATTCAGCCGGTCGGTGCGGCGGCCGCGTTGCGCACGGTGCCGCCAGCGCCGCTGGGCATGGCGGTCGAGGCGCCAACCGGCGGCTTCTCCGGCACCGCCGAGTTGCTGTTCGAGACGGTGAACAACCCCGCACGGTTCGGCCGGGCCGGCGGGCACGAGCGGTTTCCGGTGTTCGCGCCGGCGCTGCCGCCGCCGCCGCGGCCGATCCATGACGAGGCGCAGATACCCGGGGACTTCGTCGCCGAGCACTACTACTACCCGCCGACCTCGGGCGTTGTCGCCTACGCCATCGGCGGCGGCGTGCTGTGGAGCAGCGGCTTCGTCACCCTCGGCAGCAAGTACATTGGCCTGCCCGATTGCCTGCCCGGCTACTTCAACGACCATTTCCGCCCCGGCGCTCCGCCGATGTATCCGCTCTACGGTGGCGCGATGGGCCGGAGCGACGTGAA
>Ga0302311_10006651_pt1 | contig 11911 bp, 10 predicted proteins | sample III_Palsa_N1_3_FD_200449 | JGI IMG/M metagenome (GOLD analysis project Ga0302311, IMG submission 200449) | Peat permafrost microbial communities from Stordalen Mire near Abisko, Sweden - III_Palsa_N1_3 | ecosystem: Environmental > Terrestrial > Soil > Palsa > Peat permafrost | place: Sweden...
GACTTCCCCACACCGCCATCAGCGTTCCACGATGTCGCGCTTCATGGGCGCAAGAATCTGCAAGAGCTCGTTGCGCTCGCGCAGGTGCACGCCGTTGCGCCGCATGGAGTCGCGCAGCAGTTGGACCAGGATATAGAACTGCGATTCGGTGGCGCCGAGGCCGGCATGCGCATCGTGCATGGTATCTCCGGAATATTTGCAGCCCCCACCGGTCAACTCGCAGACCATTTCGACGAAGTGCCGCTTGACGCGCCCCAGATTGACGCCCTCGAAAGTGGCCTTCAAATGCGGGTCACTGGCGGCGTGATCGATGGTATCTGAAACGAATGCCGTGACAGTGGTCGTACCGCCAAGCCGGTCGTACAAGGAGTCGTCCCGGCCCGCGGCGTGGACAGAGAATGCAGCGATTGATCCGCAGCAGATTGCGAGCCACATCCATTTGAGGGCGCCATTCACCTGAGACATCGCTGATTTTTTTCCGCACGGCAGGAGGCACGAGGGTAGCCGCTCGCGGCGGCGCACGCCGTTAATCCACGCACACTTCACAGTAATGGCGAAAGGTTAGCTGCACTATGCGCTGCAAGCGCTACGAGCGTCGCGGGCACGACACTGTCGGGCTGCGATCATCACGGATGAAGGGAGATCGGATATTGAGAGGGAAAGTGCGCCATAGGCGCGGCAGGCCCAGCGCGATGGCGCGAGGAACCCTGGCGCCACTTCTGCTCATGCTCGCGCTGCTCGCCGCCGCGCAGCAGGTTGAGGCAGGGGATCGACTGCTTGCGACCGGCGGGGTGACGGAGATCGACGGCAGCGGCGGCGGTGGCCTTACGCCCTGGGCGCTGATTGCGGGTCTCGGCACGGACAGCCAAGTCGGCGCGAGCGCCAGCTGCACTCGTGTGCGGCCGCAGAACTTTGAGTTGACGAGCTGCGGGGTCGCCGCCGGAATTGACAATCGCGTCGAGCTGTCGCTCGCGCGCCAGGAATTCTCTTTGGGTGACGTGGTGCCCGGATCATCGATCTCCCAGACCATCGTTGGAGCCAAAGTGCGCATCCTGGGCGATGCGCTGATCGATCAGGACCGCTGGTGGCCGCAGGTCGCGCTCGGCGTACAGTACAAGAGAAATTCTGACTTCGATTTCATTCCACGTGCAATTGGTGCCAAGAGCGATCACGGCATTGACACCTACCTGAGCGCAACGAAGGTCTATCTCGCGGGCCCTTTCGGACGCACCTGGCTGGTCGATGTCACGTTGCGCGCGACGCGCGCCAATCAATTCGGAATTCTAGGTTTCGGCGGCGACCGCGATAGCAACTATTCGATAGTAGGCGAGGGAAGCGTCGCGATGTTCCTGTCTGACAATGTCATCCTGGGCGCGGAGTACCGTCAGAAGCCGAACAATCTCAGTGCTTTTCGCGAGCAGGATGCGCACGACGCCTTCGCGTCATGGTTTGCGACAAAGTATTTTTCAGTGACCGCCGCGTACGCGGATCTCGGCAACATCGCAACGCACCCCAAGCAGCGGGGTTTGTATGTATCCCTGCAGGCAAGCTTCTAAGACCCGGACGGCGGCTTCTTGGCGGGCGGCGGCAGCGTGTGCAGGGAATGGCTCACAAAGGCAATGTCGACGTCCATTGCCTCAAAGCGCTCCAGGATCCCGAGATTGATGGTCTGCTGCAGATCGGCGTAGGTCCTGTAGTCCGACACCGTCACGTAATAGACGACCTCGAACTGCAGCGACCAATCCCCGAAAGCGAGAAAATGGCAGCGGTCAAAGCGCGTCTGCGGCTCAGCTTCGATCACTGCGCGTACGGCCGCCGGAATGTCGCGCAGCTTCTGCGGAGGGGTGTCGTAGGTGACGTTAAGGCGGAACGCCGAGCGGCGCTCGCGCATGCGCCCATAGTTGCGCACCCGGGCCTTCAGAACATCGGCATTCGCAAGAATGATCTGCTCGCCGGAGATGCTACGCAGGCGCGTACTTTTGACGCCGATATGCTCCACGGTGCCCTGGACGTCGTCGACGACGAGCGAGTCGCCAATGCCGAACGGCTTGTCGAGCGCGATCGACATCGAGGCAAGCACATCCCCTAATACACTCTGTACGGCAAGTGCCACCGCGACGCCGCCGATACCCAACCCGGTGAGGAGCGGCTTGATCTGCACGCCCAGGTTGTCGAGGGCGAGGAGAAACGCCAGCGTCCAAATCGTGAGCCCCGCGATGAAGACGATGATATCGATGGAGCCGGACTGCACCGGGGTGGCGCTGGCGGCGCCGGCGCGGCGTCCGCGCCGCTCGATCGCATAGCGCGCCGCCGCCATGCCCCACAATCCCACCTGAAACCAGAAGCTGAAGACGATGACGATGTAGATGATCCGGTCGACGCGGGTCGGCACGTAGAGAAGCGTCGAGGAAAACCACAGCGCAACCACCCACAGGAACACGCTGCTCGTGCGCGCCACCAGGAGCGCGGTCATTTCGACGGCGAGCGGATGGCTCTGACCCGCCTCCAACCACTTGCGGCGGCGCACGGCGATGAAGCGCTTGATGAGCGGCAGCGCCGTGAAGGTCAGGAGGAAAGCGGCAAGAGCGATCGCCCACGCCGCAACGCTGTTGCCCAGAAACTGGATGTCCCAGATGTCGCGCCAGTTCGGCATCAAAACTCCGTCGTGGTCAGGCCACGGCGGATTATAAGAGGAGCCTGCCAGACCGCGGCAGTCGGCTCAGGAAGGTCCGCGCTCCGCGTCGGACATGCCAAGCTCCTTCAACTTGCGCGTCAGCGTGTTTCTGCCCCATCCCAATAGCTTGGCCGCCTCCTGGCGATGGCCTTGAGTGCGCTTCAGCGCGGCGCGAATGAGGACCCGTTCGAGCTGCGGCTGGGCCTCGTCGAGGAGCGGCCGTTTGCCGGTCATCGCGCGCGCGTCTGCCCACACGGCAAGCGCCCGCGCCCAGTCGGCATCGACAACTCCGCTCGGCACGGCGGCCGTGAGCTCCGGCGGCAGATCCTCGATGCGCACCTCGCGGCCCGGGGCGAGCACTGCGAGCCGGCGGCAAAGATTGACAAGCTCGCGCACGTTGCCCGGCCAGCTGTAGGCGGCAAGCTTGGCGATCGTTTCGGCCGCAAACACTTTCGGCGCCACCGCGAGCTCCTGGGTTGCGAAGCGCAGATAGTGCTCGAGCAAATCCGGTATGTCCTCGGCGCGCGCGCGCAGCGGCGGCAGCTCAATGCGGATGACGTTCAGGCGGTGGTAGAGATCTTCGCGAAAAAGTCCGCGCTCCACTCGGGTCTGCAGATTCTGATGCGTCGCCGCGATGACGCGCACGTCGACGCGGATCGGCGTCTGGCCGCCCACGCGGTAGAACTCGCCTTCGGCGAGGACGCGCAGGAGCCGCGTCTGCAGCGGAGTGGACATGTCGCCGATCTCATCCAGGAACAGCGTGCCGCCGTCGGCCTGCTCGAACCGGCCGCGGCGCTGCGCATCCGCACCGGTGAATGAGCCCTTCTCGTGGCCAAAGAGCTCCGACTCGAGAAGGTCCGCCGGGATCGCCGAGGTATTGAGCGCTATGAAGGGTTTGCCGGCGCGCGGGCTGTGGTCGTGCAGCGCGCGCGCGACGATCTCTTTGCCGGTGCCCGATTCTCCGGTGATGAGCACAGTGACGCTCGAGCGGGCGAGACGGCCGATGGCGCGGAACACCTGCTGCATGGCCGGCGCCGAGCCGCGCAGCTGCGGAATGCGCGGCACCGGCACCGCGTCGATATGGCCCTGCGGTCGCGCGCGTCCTGCGCGCCGCACGAGATCCACGGCATGGTCGATGTCGAAAGGCTTGGGCAGATACTCGAACGCGCCGCCGCCATAGGCGGACACCGCGCTGCCCAGATCCGAATGCGCCGTCATTACGATGACGGGCAAAGCGGGGCGCGTTTCGTGGATCCTCTTCAGTAGATCAAGACCCGACAGACCCGTCATGCGGATGTCGGTGACGAGCACGTCGGGCGACTCGCGCTTCAACGCATCGAGCACCGGCTCGGCCGCCTCAAAGGCGCGCGGCGCCATACCGCCGTCGCGCAGCGCGCGCTCCAGCACCCAACGAATAGAGGCGTCGTCGTCGACGAGCCAGACATGCAGTGCGGCGGAATTCATGTGGCCTCCGAAAGGGGTAAAAGCAGGGTAAAGACGGTTCGACCCGGCTCGCTTTCAAATTCAATGAGCCCCCCATGTCGCGTCACGAGATCCTGCGCTACGGCAAGACCCAATCCCGTCCCATTCGCGCGTCCGGTGACGAGCGGATAAAAAATGCTGGCGCGCAGCTCCTGCGGCACTCCGGGTCCGTTGTCCTCAACCTGCAAGCTGCCCACGAGCTTGTGGCGCACGAGGCCGATCGTGACGTTTGACAGGGCGCGTGTGCGCAGCGTGACACGTCCGCGCTCGCCGACTGCCTGCAGTGCATTCCTAGCGACGTTGAGCAAAGCCTGGATGACCTGGTTGCGGTCGAGCATGGCGCTCGGCAGGCTCGGATCGTAATCGCGCTCCAGGAGCACCGATGCGCGCGCCTCGCCGCGCAGCAAATGAAAGACGTGCTCGCACAGCTCGTGCACATTGACGAGGCTGCGCAGCGGCGGCCGCCCGGGACCTGCAATCGAGTCGACCAGCGCCGTCAGCCGATCGGCCTCGCCGATGATGACGCCCGTGTACTCGTGCAGCGTCGGATCGTGCAGCTCGCGCGCGAGAAGTTGCGCCGCGCCGCGCAGCCCGCCCAGGGGATTTTTTATTTCATGGGCCAGCTGCCGGATCATCAAGCGGCTGCTCTCCAGGCGTGCAAGCAAGTCGCTCTCGCGCGATATGCGCTGGCGCTGAGTCGCATCGGCGAGCTCGAGCAACAGATGCGTGCCGGTAATCTGCCCTTCGAGGAGAGTGATCGTGACGTCGAGGACGCGCGCATCGCGCGACGCGCCGGTGGGTTTCAGCACGAGCTCACGATCGGCGATGCCTTCTCCGGAAGTGAGCACGCGCCTCAGGGTTGCGACGAGTCCGTTCGACTCGTGCAGGAAATCTCCGAAAGGGCGGCCGCGTGCCTGCTTCAGGCTGAAGGCGAGCACGTCCTGCGCCGCGACGTTGGCGTAGATCGGGCACAGCTGTGCATCGAGTACGACGATCCCGGTCGACAACGCATCAAGGAGGTCGGCGGGATCGAAATGCGAGAGAACCGAAGGCAGGCTGTGTTCAACGGCCACGGCGCCTCGCGTGGGCGCGTGCCGCCGCGGGACTCGCTAGTGGGGACGCATCAGCGGCGTGGATGGCGCAACCGGTGTGCTGGGCGCCACCGGCGGAGGGGCTGCGAGCGGCGAATTCGGCGCCAGCACTGATGATTGACGCACGTTGAATGCCACGCTCGGTGATTGGCACACGACCGCGCCGGTTGAGTCCTCGATCTTGACCGCGAGCGAATGCGCGCCGCGGTAAACCGAATTGAGCGCAAACTCGCTGTCGACCGGAATATCCGATTGCACCGCGGCGCCGTCCAACAACACGGAGACGCGATCGCCCGCCCGCAAGTCCGGTTCCACATGCACGCTCGCCGGTACGGTCTGCGTGTTCTGGAACATTTCCTGGCTCGTGGGGCGGCTCACGACGCAGCTCGTATACGCCTGCGCCCCAGGCGGGCGGTTGCGCAGTATGACCGTCGGCGCACGTTGGCCCTGGGCTTTGTAGGTCTGTGCCGCCTGCAGCTGGATCTTCTGCGCGCCCGGGTGCGGCTGATCGCTGTAATGCGTCACGCCGTTCTCGTCGACCCACTTGTAGACGGCTGAGCTGCTGCTTGCCGCCTCGGCCGCCGCCGCGGCAACGATGCACATTAAGGTAAAGAGCAGCGTGCGCATACACGCTGAGCATAGCCGCGTCGGGGCCGAAGAACAAAGGCGGACCGCAGGCGCTTAACAACTGTAGTACATCTCCAGCTCAATCGGATGCGTGGACATGCGAAAGCGCGTGATCTCCTGCATCTTCAGGCCAATATAGGCGTCGATCACGTCATTGGTGAAAACGCCGCCGCGGGTGAGAAATTCGCGATCCTTGTCCAAGTGCTCGATCGCCATATCCAGCGAGTGGCATACCTGGGGAATGTGCTTCGCCTCCTCGGGCTCGAGGTCGTACAAATCCTTGTCGGCTGGATCGCCAGGGTGCAGCTTGTGCTGAATCCCATCCAGCCCCGCCATCATCATGGCGGCAAAGGCGAAATACGGGTTGGCGCAGGAGTCCGGAAAACGCACTTCAATGCGCCGCGCCTTCGGGTTTGATACCCACGGGATGCGGATCGAGGCGGAGCGGTTGCGCGCCGAGTAGGCGAGCATGACCGGCGCCTCAAATCCAGGCACCAGACGTTTGTAGCTGTTGGTGCCCGGATTCGTGATGGCGTTCAGCGCCTTGGCGTGTTTGATGATGCCGCCGATGTAGTACAGCGCAAGCTCCGAGAGGCCGCCGTATTTGTCGCCCGCGAAGAGCGCCTTGCCATCCTTCTGCAGCGACTGATGCACATGCATGCCGCTGCCGTTGTCGCCCACGAGCGGCTTTGGCATGAACGTCGCGGTCTTGCCGTAGCCGTGCGCCACGTTGTGGACGCAGTATTTGAGCAGCTGCACCTGGTCTGCCTTGTAGACGAGACCGCCGGCGCCGATGCCGATCTCCGACTGTCCGCCGGTCGCCACTTCGTGGTGATGCACTTCCACCACGAGACCCATCTCCTCACAGGCGAGACACATGGCCGAACGGATATCCTGAAAGGCGTCCACCGGCGGCACCGGGAAGTAGCCGCCCTTCAACCCGGGGCGATGCCCGCGGTTACCGTCGGGATACTCCTTGCTCGAGTTCCACGAGCCCTGCACGGAATCAATTTCGTAGAACGAGCCGCGCACGTCTGAGCCGCTGCGCACGCTGTCAAAGATGAAGAACTCGTTCTCCGGCCCGAAGAGCGCACCGTCGGCGATGCCGGTCGACTTCAGGTACGCTTCGGCGCGCTTGGCGAGCGAGCGCGGATCGCGCTCATAGCCCTGCATGGTCGCAGGCTCAATGACATCGCAGCGGATGTCGATCGTCGTCTCCTCGAAAAACGGATCGATGACGGCGGTGTTGGGATCGAGCATCAGAATCATGTCTGACTCGTTGATGCCCTTCCAACCGCCGATCGAGGAGCCATCGAACATCTTGCCGTCGCGAAAGAGCTCATCGTCGACGAGGCGCGCAGGAATGGTCACGTGCTGTTCCTTGCCCCGAGTGTCGGTGAAGCGAAGGTCAGCAAACTTGACCTCCTTTTCTTTGATCAGCTTGAACACATCGTTCGGAGTCATACCTTCTCCCAGGAAAGGGGTATTGATCAGTGCAGGGCCTATGCCAGGCCTGAAACGGTCGCGAATCAAGCACTTGGCCAGGGGTGGGCTGTCGGGGTCGCACCGCTTTGGTGCGCACGATTAAATCGCACGCACCGAGAGGGTGCGCGATTGTAGCGCACCGATGACCCGCTGTTTACGGGTTAGGATTTATACTCGCCGCCCCATGAAGCCCCCACGCCTCGGCGGCACGCCGCGCACTTTCCAGGAACTGATTTTCGTGCTGGAGCGCTACTGGGCCGACCAGGGCTGCGTCATTCTCGAGCCCTACGACATGGAAGTCGGCGCCGGGACTTTTCACACCGCGACGTTCCTGCGCGCCATCGGCCCTGAGCCCTGGAGTGCCGCCTACGTGCAGCCGTCGCGGCGCCCCACCGACGGCCGCTACGGTGACAATCCTTTTCGCCTGCAGCACTACTACCAGTTTCAGGTGATCATCAAGCCCTCGCCGCTCGATATCCTCGATACCTATCTCGGCAGCCTGCGCGCCTTGGGGCTGGACCCCCTGGTGCACGATGTGCGCTTCGTTGAGGACAACTGGGAATCGCCCACCCTCGGCGCGTGGGGTCTCGGCTGGGAGGTGTGGTTGAACGGCATGGAGATATCGCAGTTCACCTACTTTCAACAGGTCGGGGGACTGGACTGCCGCCCGGTGAGCGGGGAGATCACCTATGGACTTGAGCGGCTCGCCATGTACCTGCAGGGCGTCGAGAGTATCTACGATATCGTTTGGACCGAGGGCCCGCAGGGCAACGTCACCTACCGCGATGTCTTCTATCAGAATGAGGTGGAGCAGTCGGCGTACAACTTCGAGCAGGCTGAGGTTGCGACGTTGCTGCGGCATTTCGTCGACCATGAGAAAGCCTGCGCTGATCTCCTCGCGGCGGGACTTGCGCTGCCGGCTTACGAGCAGCTCCTCAAGGCCTCGCACATCTTCAACCTTCTGGATGCCCGCCACGCGATCTCGGTGACCGAGCGCCAGGCCTATCTCCTGCGCGTGCGCACATTGGCGCGCGGCGTCGCGCAGGCCTATTACAAGAGCCGCGAAGCGCTCGGCTTTCCGCTCGTGAAGCCGGCGAGAGCAGCGGTTGGCGCATGAGAGGCGAGCAACGCGACTTTCTCGTTGAGATCGGGACCGAGGAGTTGCCGCCCAAGGCGCTTCTTGAGCTCTCGCAGGCGTTTCTTGCACTGCTGCAGGCGGGTCTCCTGCAGGCGGGCCTCGACCACGGTGAAATGCGCCCCTTCGCGACGCCACGCCGGCTTGCGGTCTGGGTCAAGCGTCTTGCGACTCGGCAACCCGAACAAAACCTGAAGCGTCGCGGACCTCCCGTGAGCGCCGCGTTCGACGCCGCGGGCAACCCCACGCGCGCGGCTCTCGCATTTGCGCAAAGCTGCGGCACCTCCGTCGAGGCGCTGCAGAAGCTCGAGGAAGCCAAGGGCTCCTTCCTCTTCTTTATAGGCACGAAGAGCGGCGTCGATGCAGTCACGCTGCTGCCGAAGATCGTGCAGAGCGCGCTTGATGCACTGCCCATTCCAAAACGCATGCGCTGGGGCGCGGGCAGCGCCGAATTCGTGCGCCCCGTGCACTGGCTCGTCATGCTTTACGGCAGGGACGTCATTCCGGCGACGCTGCTCGACACCTTCTCCGGCAACTTGACGCACGGTCATCGCTTTCATGCGCCGCGGCCGCTGCGAGTGGCGACACCCGGAAGCTACGCGCGCCTGCTCAACACGCGCGGCTACGTGATTGCCGACTTCGCGGAGCGGCGCGAGAAAATCCGCCTGCTGGCAACGACTCAGGCGGGTGAGCTTGGCGGACGGGCGATCTTCGATGCCGAGCTCCTCGATGAAGTGACGGCGCTCGTGGAATGGCCGGTGTCCGTCGCGGGCCGCTTCGATGAGCGTTTCCTCGAGCTGCCTCGCGAGGTGCTGATCTCGACTCTGCAGGACCATCAGCGTTACTTCCCCGTGGAAGACGCGCACGGAGTGCTGCTGCCGTGGTTCATCACCATGAGCAACATCGAAAGCCGCGAGCCTGACAAGGTTCGCGCAGGCAATGAACGCGTGGTGCGGCCGCGTCTTGCGGACGCGGCATTCTTCTGGGAACAGGATCGCAAGCAGCCGCTTGCCGCGCGCGGTGCGGCACTCGACAGCATTACCTACCAGGCAAAGCTGGGCTCGCTCGGAGATAAGACGCGCCGCGTGCGCACGCTCGCGGGCGAGATCGCCTCTGCCATGCATGTCGACCGCATGACAGCCGAGCGCGCCGCCGAGCTCTGTAAATGCGATCTAGCGACTGCCATGGTCGGCGAATTCCCCGACCTGCAGGGAATCATGGGGCGCTACTACGCGCTGCACGATAAAGAGCCGCAGGAAGTGGCCGATGCCATCCGCGAGCACTATCTGCCGCGCGGCGCAGGCGACGCGCTGCCGATTTCAAATGCGGGCATGGCGCTGGCGCTGGCGGACAAGCTCGACACTCTCGCCGGGATTTTCGCCATCGGTCAAAAGCCGAGCGGCACCCGCGATCCCTTCGGCCTGCGCAGAGCGGCGATCGGGGTGTTGCGCATGCTGATCGAGCGCAGACTCGACCTGGATTTGCGCGCCTTGATCGAGCGCGCGGCGGCGCTGCAGCCAGTGACCGCTGCGGGCACGGCCGATGACGTGTACGACTATATTCTGGAGCGCCTGCGCGCCTATTACCTGGAGGGCGCCGGGCGCGCGGCAGCCACTTCCGCGATCTCGACGGAAATGTTTGATGCCGTGCTCGCGACGCGGCCGCGCTCGCCGCTCGATTTTGATGCACGCCTGCAGGCGCTCGCGGCGTTCCTTGAGCTGCCTGAGGCGGCGAGCCTCACAGACGCCAACAAACGCATCGCAAACATCCTGCGCAAGGCAGAGGGTGCGCCGCACGCTGCCGTCGACGAAGCCGTCCTGGTGGCGCCTGCCGAGGTGCGCCTGTTCGATGCGATGCGGGCGCTTGCGGATACCGTGTCGGCCACCACCGCGCAGCGCGAGTACACCGCATCGCTCGGCCATCTTGCGCAGCTGCGCACTGCGGTCGATACGTTTTTCGACGAGGTCATGGTGATGGACCCGGACGCGAAGCTGCGGGCCAATCGCCTCGCTTTGCTTGCGGAGTTACGGGGGCTTTTTGCCGGGGTCGCGGACCTGTCACGATTGCCGGGCTGAACCTTCGCATGCAGTTCATCGGCTCCATCGTCTTCACGGTCTTCCTGTTTCTGTGGACGTTCTTCTACGGAATCTTTTTCTCCATCGCCTGCCTGTTCCTGCCCTTTCGACTGCGGTTTGCCCTCGCGCGTGTCTGGGGGAGCGTGCTGCTAGCCGTACTGAAATGGACTTGCCGCCTCGATTACCGGGTCGAGGGGTGGGAGAACATGCCGTCCGGCAACCACGTCGCCCTGTGGAAGCACTCCTCATCCTGGGAAACGATCGCAATGGCGGTCATCTTTCCGCGGCAGGTGTGGGTTTTGAAGCGCGAGCTCACCTGGATCCCGTTCGTCGGCTGGGGCATCCTGCAGCTGCACGCCATTGCCATCGATCGCAAGTCCGGCGGTTCGGCCGTCGCACAGGTGATCGAACAGGGCCGAGCCCGGCTCGCGGAAGGGTCATGGATCATCATCTTTCCGGAAGGCACGCGCATGCCCCGGGGCCAGACGCGCAAGTACGGCGGCAGCGGCGCACTCCTTGCCCGCGAAACCGGCAAGATGATCGTGCCCGTGGCCCATGACTCGGGCGACTACTGGCCGCGGCGCGGGCTGATGAAGAAGCCCGGCACCATCCGTGTCGCGATCGGTCCGCCCATCCGCGCCGCAGAGCTCGAGGTGCGCGAGATCAACGATGCGGCGCAATCCTGGATCGAGAACAAAATCCGCAGTTGGGAGAGCGCGCAGTAATCCGCTGTTGCGCGTGCTGCGATGGCGGATCGCGCGTGCGCCGATGCCCGCGTAGTCCGGCGGCGTTTCGGACGGCCTATTGGCCTGGCGCGACCACCGTGCCGATGAAAAGCAGTGCCCCGGTATCTTCATCGCGAATGGCGTAGAAGAACGGATGGTTCATCGTCATTTGGAACTGCGGCGTCGGCGCTGCCGTGATACTGATCGTGCCTGAGGTCCCACCCGCCGCAACCGTGCCGCTTTCGTCCACCTCCACGATCGTCTTGTGCTCGACGTCGGACAGATAGGTCCCGGGTGCAATGCCCGAGAAATCGGCATCGTTGGGGCTGAAGGCGATACCCATGCCGAGCGCACTCAAACCCCCGATTAACGACGCCCCGTAAGTTGCCGTGAAGCGCGGCAACGCGACGCCGCCGGTCATGGGCTGCAGCTGAGAGATCCAGCCATTCAGAGCCCGTGGCGTCAGACTCGCGATCAGTTCGGCGAGGCTGGTACTCGTATTCGGCAGCAGGATGAGCATGCTCATGCGCGAATTCGTTCCATACGGCATCCGCAGGGCCTGGAATGTCGCGCCCGTGAAATAATCAAACGTTCCAGTCAGATGCATCATCTGGCAG
>Ga0302311_10006656_pt1 | contig 11908 bp, 9 predicted proteins | sample III_Palsa_N1_3_FD_200449 | JGI IMG/M metagenome (GOLD analysis project Ga0302311, IMG submission 200449) | Peat permafrost microbial communities from Stordalen Mire near Abisko, Sweden - III_Palsa_N1_3 | ecosystem: Environmental > Terrestrial > Soil > Palsa > Peat permafrost | place: Sweden...
AACTCGCCCAGCCAGAAGTCGTCCGCCAGGATGTCGTTCAGCGCCTCAAACCCGCCCGCGGCTTCCAGTGCGTCGCGGCGCAGGGCGATGGTGGAGCCGAATGAAAAACGGGTGGAGCCGAAGGCGTGCGACACCTGCACCGAGGGCGCGAACCAATCGTCGATGAACAGGGCGCCGAAGCGCGACCACAGTCCGGTGCGCGGCACGCCGCGGTACAGGCAGGTGACCACACCGACGCCCGGATCGGCCAGCGGTTCCGTAACCCGGGTCAGGTAATCGCTGGATACGCCGATGTCGCTGTCGGCCAGTACCAGCCAGTCGTGCCGGGCGTGGGGCAGCATGTTGAGCAGATTGCTGACCTTCAGGTTGGTGCCGTGCACCTGCGGATCGATCACCAGCTGCATGTCCACCGCCGGGAATTCCGCCTGCAGGCGCTGCACTACCGCGATGGCGCCGTCCGCGGCGTCACGCACTCCGAACAGCAGCTGATAGGCCGAATGGGACTGCATGCAGAAGCTGCGCAGGTTGTCGTAAAGTCCCGGCTCGTTGCCGCACAGCGGCTTGAGCACGCTGACCGGTTTCGACACGGCGCAGATATACGCGGCACTGCGCAAGCCCTGCAAGGCGGCATCGCTGGCCCGGCGTACGCCATTCAGCACTGCGTACACCGCGAAGCAGGCGTAACCGGCCGCTGCCGCGGCCAAACCTGTCCCGATCAGGATTGAAAGGTGCGGAATCATGGATACGGACATGGTGTCCAGCGTAAACTTTACAATATCCGCGGCCGTTTTTGCATGATTTTCGTCACGATTTCGTGCGTTGCGCCGCATTTGAAAGCAGAGCGTAAGCTTTTGATTGTGATGGCATGTTCCGAATAATTCTGCGGCGCGGGCGGGGGTTTCTGGCCTGTTGCCTGATGCTGCTGATCCCCTCGATTGTCAGGGCCGCGCCGGCTGAACCGGCGGACGGCATCGTGGGCTATTGGCTGGTGGCAACCGCCGACGCGGCGATCCGCATCGAGCGCCGCGACGACGGCTATTACGACGGCTATATCGTCTGGCAGTTACACGATTCCTATGGCCCGGAGGATGGCCCCGAACTGAATGGGAAACCCGCCGTCGATCGCAACAACCCCGACCCGGCGCTGCGCTCGCGCCGGCTGGACGGGATGCGACTGCTGTGGGACCTGCACTACGATGCCGCGAACCAGGAGTGGACCGGCGGCCGGGTTTACGACGCGGATGATGGGCACACTTTCCGCTGCCAGATGCGGCTGCTCGACCCAGACCATCTCAGGCTGCGCGGCTATGTCGGCATCACCCTGCTGGGCGGCAGCAGCACCTGGACGCGCCTCAGCAAGGTTCCCCCGGACCTCGGTTCTGCGCCGGCTGCGGGGCGGGCGCCGCAGCCGGTCGGGGCCGGCGCGATGTCCGCCGTGCACTGATGGCAGGCACCGGGTCCGTGCACGGGCAGTCCCGCCTTTGCTAAAATGCGGGAATCATGATTCCCCCAAGCGACGGAGCGCCGGGCGGCGCAGAGGTGCTGCAAGTGTCTGAATTGCCGCCCCTATCGCCCACCCAATCGCCCGGATTCCGCCTTAATTCCCGCACCATTCCATGAATTCAGAACCTCGCGCCGTGGTTCTCGGTGAGCATTGCGCCGTCGCCCAGGCGCAGCCCAACATCGCCCTGATCAAGTACTGGGGCAAGCGTGACGCCGCCCTCAACCTGCCCGTGGTGGGTTCCATCTCCATCACCCTGGACGCCTTGTGGACGCGCACCCGCGTCGGCTTCGAGCCGGGGCTGGAGCAGGATCGCGTCAGCCTCAATGGCCGCAGCGATGCCGCCGAGGCGAAGCGTGTCAGCGCCTGTCTCGACCTGCTGCGCCAGCGCGCCGGGGTGAACTGGCGCGCCAGCGTCGACAGCCGCAACAATTTCCCCACCGCCGCCGGCCTGGCCTCGTCCGCCTCCGGTTTCGCCGCCCTGGTGCATGCCGGCGCGCTGGCGCTGGGCCTGAATCTCGACGAGGCCGAGCAGTCGGTGCTGGCCCGCCGCTGTTCCGGCTCCGCGGCGCGCTCGATTTTCGGCGGCTATGTCGAATGGGCCCATGGCTCGCGTGCCGATGGCACCGATTCGGTGGCCAGCCCCCTGCTGGAGGCAAAGGCCTGGCCGCTGCGCGTGGCGGTGGCGATCACCTCCACCGCGGCCAAGGAAGTCGGCTCCAGCGAAGGCATGCGCCGCACCGCGCAGACCTCGCCGTTCCAGTCCGCCTGGATCGAGACCCAGGAAGCTGATCTGGCGACGGCGCGCAGCGCCATCCTGGCGCGCGATTTCGCGGCGCTTGCCGCCGTTTCCGAATACAGCTGCCTGAAGATGCACGCCCTGGCGCTGGCGGCACAGCCGGGCTTGCTCTACTGGAACGGCGCCTCGGTGGAATGCATGCGCCGCGTGCGCGCGCTGCGCGGGCAGGGCGTGCCGGTGTTCTTCACCGTGGACGCCGGGCCGCAGGTCAAGGCGGTGTGCGAGCCGCAGGCGATCGAGCAGGTCAAGGCGGCATTGCGCGATGTACCCGGCGTGCTGGACGTGGTCGAGACCGGGCTGGGCGCAGGTGCGCGCAAACTGACCGAAGCGGAGTTCGCGGCATGATGATGGAAGTAACAGCCAGTACCCCCGGCAAGCTGGTATTGCTTGGCGACTACGCCGTGCTGGAAGGCGCGCCGGCCCTGGTCATGGCGGTCAACCGCCACGCCAAGGTGCGCATCGCAGCCAAGGCCGGCGGCGTCGCCGAAGTCAGCGCGCCGGACATGCAGGTGTCGCAGGTGCCGCTGCGCATCGGCGCCGACGGCAAGCCGGAATGGCTGGGCACGGCCGACCAGGCCGCGCGCCTGCGCCTGGTCGACCAGACCCTGCGCGGCCTGTTGCACGAAGGCCTGGCGCCGGAGGCCGGCCGCGGTTTCAGCCTGCATCTGGATACTTCGGAGTTCTTCGATCAGGGCAGCGAGGGCCTGGCCAAGCTTGGCCTCGGCTCCAGCGCGGCCCTGACCGTGGCCCTGGCCTCGGCCATGGCGGTGTTCGTCGGCCGCGGTGCCGCCACCGCCAACCGCCGCGTCTGGCTGGAGCACCTGTTGCAGCTGCACCGCGAGTTCCAGGGCGGCCACGGCAGCGGTGTGGACGTCGCCGCCAGCCTGATCGGCGGGGTGATCTCCTATCGCCTGCTCGAAGGCGGCACGCAGCCTCGTTTCGAGCCGGTCAACTGGCCCAAAGAGGTGCATACGCTGTTCGTCTGGTCCGGCCGCTCCGCCAGTACCTCGGACTTCCTCGGCCGCCTGGCGCAATGGCGCGGCGGACATGGCGCGGACTATGCGAGCCATATGGGGGCGCTCGGCGCCATCGCCCAAAAGGCCTCGGACGCGGTGACCCACGAGCAGGGCAGGGGCTTTGTCGAAGCGGCAGCCGCCTATGCCACGGCCCTGCGCGATTTCGGCACGGCCTGCGGCCTGGATATTTTTTCGGCGGAGCATGTCCAACTGGCGCAGCTTTCGGCCCAGGCCGGAGTCAGCTACAAGCCATGCGGCGCCGGCGGCGGCGATTTCGGCGTGGCGTTCGCGCTGGAGCCGGAGCGTTTGCAGCGGCTCGAGCGCAGCGTCGTCGCGGCGGGATTCCGCTGCGTGCCGCTGGCGGTGGACGAGCAGGGTTTGCACCTGGAATACACCGGTTACTGATGGCGGTTATTGATTTGCTGCATCCAAGGGCTGGTACTACAGCGCTGGCCCCTGAAGGAGCTTTTAGAAAATGAGTAATAGCGAAAGGTCGCGGTTTCCCGAGTTCTACAAACTGTCGGTGTCGGATCGTGTGCGCATCATCCACGAGCGCGGCTGGGTTTCCGCCGAGGACTACCAGGCGTTGATCTCGGGCGATCACACGCTGAAGATCCACAAAGCCGACAAGATGATCGAGAACGTGGTCGGCGTGATGGGCCTGCCGGTCGGTCTCGGCCTCAACTTCCTGGTCAATGGCCGCGATTACATCGTGCCGCTGGTGGTGGAGGAACCCTCCATCGTCGCCGCGCTGTCCTCGGCCGCCAAGGTGGTGCGCGGCGCCGGCGGCTTCAGCGTCGAGAGCACCGAACCGGTGCTGATCGGCCAGGTGCAGGTGGTCGACGTGCCGCACGTGGCCAAGGCCAAGGCGGCGCTGCTGCAGCGCAAGGGCGAGCTGCTCAACCTGGCCAACAGCCTGCACCCGCAGATGGTGGCGCGCGGCGGCGGCGCCAACGACCTGGAAGTGCATCTGCACGCGCGCCCCGAAGGCGGCGACATGCTGGTGGTGCACCTGCTGGTCGACACCCGCGATGCCATGGGCGCCAACCTGGTCAACACCATGTGCGAGGGCGTCGCCTCGCTGGTGGAATCCATCACCGGCGGCCGCGTGTTCCTGCGCATCCTGTCCAATCTCACCGATCGCGCCATGGTGCGCGCGCGCTGCGTCATCCCGGTGGACAAGCTCGGCGGCCGCCAGGGCTACACCGGCGAGGAAGTGCGCGACGGCGTGATCCTGGCCAACGAATTCGCCAGCATCGATCCCTACCGCGCCGCCACCCACAACAAGGGCGTTATGAACGGCGTCGACGCGGTGGCCCTGGCCACCGGCAACGACTGGCGCGCCATCGAGGCGGCGGCGCATGCCTATGCCGCGCGCGGCGGCCGCTATACCTCGCTGACCCGCTGGTACAAGGGTCCCAACGGCGAGCTGGTGGGCGAGCTGGACATCCCGATGAAGGTCGGCACCGTCGGCGGCCCGCTGCAATCCAACGCCACCGTGGCGCTGAACCTGCGCCTGCTCGGCGTGAAGACCGCGCGCGAACTGGCCGAGGTGATGGGCGCCGTCGGCCTGGCGCAGAATTTCTCGGCCTTGCGCGCGCTCGTCACCGAGGGCATCCAGCAGGGCCACATGACGCTGCACGCGCGCAGCGTCGCCGTCGCCGCCGGCGCTACCGCCGAGATCTTCGACACGGTGGTCGAGCGCCTGGTGGAAAGCGGCGAGATCAAGATCTGGAAAGCGCAGGAAATCGTGGTGCAGGTGCGCAAGGAAGCCCGCGGCGCCGCCACCGAAGTCATTCCCGAACACGCCGGCCGCGGCTACGGCAAGATCATCCTGCTCGGCGAGCACGCGGTGGTCTATGGCAGTCATGCTATCGCCGCGCCGGTGCCGCTGGCGGTGCGCGCCGCGGTGCAGGAGACCAAGTCCGGCGGCGTCGACATGATGATCCCGCGCTGGGGCGTGGAATACCGGCTGCACCGCGATCCGGCGCACCGCGACTCGTTCCAGCGCTCGCTCGGCATCATTTTCGACACGCTCGGCTTGACCGAGCGCTCGGTGCGGATCGAGGTGTTCCCCAACGTGCCGCGCGCCATGGGCCTGGGCGGCTCGGCGGCGATGGCGGTGGCGATCATCCGCGCGCTGGACCAGCACTTCAAGCTTGGCCTGACCGACGTGCAGGTCAACGAGCTGGCGTTCAACTGCGAGAAGGTGGCGCACGGCACGCCGTCCGGCATCGACAACACGGTTGCCACCTACGGCAAGTTCGTGCTGTACAAGCGCCCCGAACTGGCGGACCAGCAGCCGATGATGCGCGAGCTGCATGTGCCCAAGCCGATTCCCATGGTCATCGGCATCAGCGGCAAGGAAAGCCTCACCGCCAAGACGGTCGGCGGCGTGCGCACCGCCTGGCAGCGCAACCCGGAACTGTACGAGCGCATCTTCCGCGAGATCGACCAGCTCACCCTGCAGGGCGTGGACGCGGTGCAGGGCAACGACCTGGAGCGCCTGGGCGACCTGATGAACATCTGCCACGGCCTGCTCAATGCGCTGCGCGTATCGAGCTGGGAAGTGGAGGAGCTGGTGCAGATCGCGCGCGAGCACGGCGCCCTCGGCGCCAAGCTCACCGGCGGCGGCGGCGGCGGCTCGATCATCGCGCTGTGCCCGGAAAACCCGGAGAAGGTGATCGCCGCGATGCGCGATGCCGGCTACCAGGGCATGGAGGTGAACATTGGATAGCATGGCGCTGGATATGGATATGGAACTGCAGGACGCGGACCGTATCGTCTCGTTCGACGACGAGCCGCTGGTGCTGGTCGATGAGCACGACCGCGACATCGGCTTCATGGACAAGGCCTCGGCCCACCTGGGTCATGGCACGCTGCACCGCGCCTTCTCCCTGTTCATCTTCAACGCCCGCGGCGAGCTGTTGTTGCAGCAGCGGGCGCCGGGCAAGCGGCTGTGGCCGGGCTACTGGTCCAACACCTGCTGCAGCCACCCGCGCCGCGGCGAAACCCTGGACAACGCCATCCATCGCCGTCTGGACGAGGAGCTGGGGCTCAAATCGGCGCTGCAGTTCCTGTTCAAGTTCCAGTACCAGGCCCAGTTCGACGCCGAAGGCGCCGAGCACGAGCTGTGCTGGGTCTATGCCGGGCGCAGCGACGACCGGGCCAAGGTCAACCCGAACGAGATTTCAGGTCTGCGCTATATCGCGCCGGACGCCCTGGACGCGGAAATGGCGGCCAATCCCGGGGCTTTTACCCCCTGGTTCAAGATCGAATGGGCGCGGATCCGCCGTGACCATCCGCAGGTGCTGGAACCGCTTGCGCTTCGTTAAGCGATGCGCAACGTGGAAGTGTGACAAAATTGGTAACTTGAGATTGCAGTCAATCCCCCACGAACGCTGTCAAACCGACCAACGTTCCTGAATTCGGAGTATCCATGGGTATCCCCCTCATCCAGCAGGTCAAGATCGCCAAGTATCTACTGGGCAAGAAGCTCAGCGGTCAAACCAAATATCCGCTGGCGATGATGTTGGAGCCGCTGTTCCAGTGCAATCTGGAATGCGCCGGCTGCGGCAAGATCGATCAACCGAAGGAAATCCTGAAGAAGCGCATGAGCGTCGAGGACGCCCTGCGCGCGGTGGACGAGTGCGGCGCCCCGGTGGTTTCCATCCCCGGCGGCGAGCCCCTGATCCACAAGGAGCTGCCGCAGATCGTCGAAGGCCTGCTCGCGCGCAAGAAGTTCGTGTACCTGTGCACCAACGCGATCCTGATGCCCAAGCACATCGACGAGTACAAGCCCTCGCCGTACTTCACCTGGTCGATCCACCTGGACGGCCTGGAAAAGCGCCACGATGAGTCGGTGTGCATGGAAGGCGTGTTCGAGAAGGCCGTCGCCGCCATCAAGATGGCGCGCGAGCGCGGCTTCCGCGTCACCATCAACTGCACCCTGTTCAACAAGGAACCGCCGGAAGAAATCGCCGAGTTCTTCGACTACGCCATGACGCTGGGCATCGAGGGCATCACCGTGTCCCCCGGCTACAGCTACCAGCATGCGCCGCGCCAGGACGTGTTCCTGGGCCGCAACGAGAGCAAGCAGCTGTTCCGCGACGTGTTCAAGCTCGGCAAGGAACGCAAGAGCAAGTGGGTGTTCAACCAGTCGTCGATGTTCCTCGACTTCATCGCCGGCAACCAGAGCTACCAGTGCACGCCCTGGTCCAACCCGACCTACAACATCTTCGGATGGCAGAAGCCCTGCTACCTGCTGGTCGATGAAGGCTACGCCAAGACCTACAAGGAACTGATCGAAGACACCGAGTGGGACAAGTACGGCGTCGGCATCAACCCGAAGTGCGACAACTGCATGGCGCATTGCGGCTTCGAGGGCAGCGCCGTCAACGACACCTTCGCCAACCCGATGAAGGCGCTGCGTGTGGCGCTGTTCGGGCCGCGCACCGACGGCGCCTTCGCCGCCGACCTGCCGGTGAAGTACGGCGATCGCGCCGCCGCCACCGCGGTGCATATCCCGGTCAGCGCCATCCAGCGCCGTCCGACCAACGCCGGTGACAGCCAGTCCAGCTAGGGTGCAGTTCCGTAAAGCACTACAGCACCCCTCTCCCTTCGGGAGAGGGGCAGGGGTGAGGGGCGCACTTTCAATGAAGTCTGCGCTATGTTGTGAGTGCGCCCCTCACCCGCGCCTTGCGGCGCGGCCTCTCCCGAAGGGAGAAGCGAAAGGCCCAATCCCCCTGTATCGAAATCCGTAAATGACCGGCACGGCAGCGCTGTGGCTGGCCGCCCCGGCCGCGATCATCTGGTTCGGCAATCTGCTGTCGCCCTGGCGGCCGTGGAGCACGCGCGAGCGTATCGAAACCGATGCGGCCGCGGCGGGCGAGGCGGACCTCGGCGAGATCACCGTGCTGATCCCGGCGCGCGATGAGGCCGAAGTCATCGGCACCACCCTGTCCGGCCTGCAGGCCCAGGGCAGGGGCCTGCACGTGGTGCTGGTGGACGACCAGTCCACCGACGCCACCGCGCAGATCGCAGCCTCCTTCCCCAATACCCGCGTCATCTCCGGCAAGCCCTTGCCCGCGGGCTGGGCCGGCAAGCTGTGGGCGCTGGAGCAGGGCAAGGCCGAGGTGAAGACGCCGCTGACCCTGCTGCTCGATGCCGATATCGAGCTACGTCCCGGCCTGCTCGCCGCGCTGCTGCGGCACAAGCGGGCGCAGGGCCTGCACTTTGTCTCGCTGATGGCCGACCTGCGCCGCACCAGCTTCTGGGATCGCCTGCTGCTGCCGGCCTTCGTCTACTACTTCAAGCTGCTCTATCCCTTCGCCCTGTCCAACTCGCGTTTCCGCTATGTCGCGGCCGCGGCGGGCGGTTGCGTACTGGTGGATACGGCCGCGCTGGAAAAGGCCGGCGCCTTCGCCAGCCTGCGCGACGCGCTGATCGACGACTGCACCCTGGCGCGGCAGGTCAAGAGCGCCGGCTACCGCACCTGGGTCGGCCTGAGCCGCGGCGTGGTTAGCCTGCGGCCCTACGGCAATCTCGGCTCGATCCACGAGATGGTGGCGCGCTCCGCCTTCACCCAGCTGTACTACTCCAACCTGCTGCTGCTGCTGGTCACGCTGATCTTCGCCGCCGCCTACTGGCTGCCGCTGGTGGCGCTGTTCCTGCCCGGCGCGCAGCTGCTCGCCGCCGCGGCCCTGGCGGCGATGGCCCTGGCGTACTGGCCGACCCTGCGCTACTACGGCATGTCGCCGCTGTGGCTGTTGCTGACGCCGCTGGGCGCTACCCTCTACCTGGCGATGACCTGGAGTTCCGCCATCCGTTACTGGCGCGGCACGCGCTCGCGCTGGAAGGGCCGCGTCTACGCTACCGACGGCGAAGCCGCCGCAGGCGTGAGCCAGGAGCATTGACGTTGCGCTGACGCCGCCGTCAACTTGCCTTGACCCATCAATGATTGAAGAATTCCCCCGAGCAACAGAGCGAGCAGACATGAATCGCGAACAATTCGGCATCAGCGGCATCTCGGTATTCGTCCCGCCCTACCGCGTCAACCTGCAGGACTGGTGCGGCTGGACCGGCAATGCCTGGGACAAGATCAGCGCCGTGGTCGGCCACAGCTTCCGCATGGCCGGGCCGGAGGAAAGCGTCTACACCATGGCCGCCGAGGCCGTGCTCAAGCTGATTCTCGACAACCAGGTCGACCCGCAGCGCATCGGCTCGCTGGCCCTGGCCACCGAGTCCAGCTCGGATAACGCTGTCGGCGCGGTGATCGTGCGCGGCCTGGTCGATCAGGCGCTGGCCGTGCGCGGCCTGCCGCCGCTGTCGCGCTACTGCGAGGTGCCGGAATACAAGCAGGCCTGCATTGCCGGCCTCTACGGCGTGAAGGGCGCCATGCGTTACCTGGCCTATGACGGCGCCGGCCGCCAGGCCATCGTCGTCTCGGCCGATATCGCCGAGTACGATCGCGGCAGCACCGGCGAGCCCACCCAGGGTGCCGGCGCCGTGGCCATGCTGGTCGATCGCGATCCGCAGCTGCTGGCGCTGGACCTGCATACCTCCGGCAGCTCCTCCAGCTACCGCATCGCCGACTTCCGCAAGCCCTTCCTGCGCTTCAACGGCCAGACGCCGGGTGCCAACGGCCGCCTGCGCGACTTCCCGGTATTCAACGGCAAGTACTCCACCGCCTGCTACCTGGACGAAGTGGTCTGCGCCTTCGACGCGCTGTTCCAGCGCCGTGAGGGCAAGCGCGCCGCCTTCCTGCGCAGCCTCAGCGCCGCCTTCATGCACCGGCCTTATCACCACATGCCGGTCAGCGCCTGGACCATGGCCTACCTGTTCGCCATGGGCGCGGACGGCGACGAGGAGCACGAGGAACTGGGCGGCTACTGCAAGGCCGCGGGAGTGGAATTGAAGCAGCTGCTGGCGGAGATGGGGCAGCGCCCCTCCCTGGTCGACAAGGTGATCAGCGGCCACCCGCCGGAAGAGCCGTATCCGCTCACCGCCCAGGTGATGAAGGCCTTCCGCAAGAGTCCGCGCTACAAGGAAGTGGTGGAGGGCAAGCTGCGCCTCGGCGCCGCCGCCATGATGCACATGGGCAATCTCTACACCGCCGCGCTGCCGGCCTGGCTGGCCGCCGGGCTGGAAGAGGCGCAGGCGCAGCCGGCCGAACTGAGCGGCCACAAGCTGCTGCTGGTCGGCTACGGCAGCGGCGACGCCGCCGAGACCGTGGTGGCCAAGGTGACGCCGAACTGGCGCCAGGCCGCCGCGAAGATCGGCCTGGCCAAGGCCCTGGGCAATGCGGTCAACGTCGGCCAGGACGACTACGCCCGCCTGCACGCCGCGCAATGGCCGCAGGAGGCGCAGATCCCCAAGCGCCCCGGCTTCACCATCGAGCGCGTGGGCAAGTCGCACGACGCCCAGTTCCACGACCTCGGCATCGAGTACTACCGCTACCGCGCCTGAGCCGCGGGCTTCACAAAAAAGCCGCCGCGCTTCCTTCAGGCGCGGCGGCTTTTGTCTGTATAAGGTTTCGATGCAGGTCTGCCGTGTAGCCCGGGAAGCGCGCAGCGCTTCCCGGGGGACGCTTGGCTGGGGCAGCAGACCTGGGTAGCGCTACGCGCTTCCCAGGCTACAAACTACTCGAATTCAAGCTTCATCAAGCTCGGAAGCGCCCCCTCACCCTGACCCGCTCCCCCACATGCGTGGGGGAGCGGGGATATGCGAGACAGATGGGTTCTAGTAAGCCAGCGTAAAGCGCTGGCGAATGTGCCGCGGCTTCTCCACTTCGTCGATCATCGCCACCGCGTAGTCCTCCGCCCAGATGCGGCTCTCGCCTTTGGCGTCGGCGACGAGCTGATCCTTGCCCAGGCGGAACTTGCCGGTGCGTTCGCCGGGGGTGATGACGGCCGCCGGGCTCAGGTAGGTCCAGTCCAGATCCGTCTTGCGGTACACCTTCAATACCTCGCGATGCGCCAGCGCCGGCGGCTTGTACGCGTCAGGGAAGTTCGGGGCGTCCACCAGTTCCAGTCCCGGCGCCACTTCCAGGCTGCCGGCGCCGCCGACCACCAGCAGGCGCGGCACGCCGGCCAGTTTCACCGCCTCGATCTGCGCCGCGGTGGCTCGCAGCAGTTCCTGCTGCTCGGGCGCGCTGATGGCGCTGATCACGACATCCTGGCCGGCTACGGCCTGGGCGATCGACGCGGCGTTCTGCGCATCGCCTTGCACTTCTTTCAGCCTGGCGTGCTTCGCCGTCAGCTTGCCGGGGGTGCGTACCACCGCCGTTACCTCGTGTCCGCGGGACAGGGCTTCCGCGGCGATGCGGCTGCCGATCATGCCGCCGGCGCCCAATATTGCGATTTTCATGTACCTCTCCTTCAGTGAGTAGATGAATGACGCCATGATGCGCCAGCCCATTGATCGGATAAATGGGCTTATCTGGAATTTAAAGTTCATAAAATAGATACAATCCGCGGATGAGCCAAAACCGTGCGGAACTGAAGCGGCTGGCGGTATTCGTCGCAGTGGCGGAAAGCGGCGGGTTCACCGCCGCCGCCGAACGCCTCGGCACCACCAAGGCCATGGTCAGCG
>Ga0302311_10006657_pt1 | contig 11907 bp, 10 predicted proteins | sample III_Palsa_N1_3_FD_200449 | JGI IMG/M metagenome (GOLD analysis project Ga0302311, IMG submission 200449) | Peat permafrost microbial communities from Stordalen Mire near Abisko, Sweden - III_Palsa_N1_3 | ecosystem: Environmental > Terrestrial > Soil > Palsa > Peat permafrost | place: Sweden...
GTTCGCCGGCCTGTTCGCCGTTGTCGGCCGCCAGGTGCAACTGCCCGTGGTCGGCGAAGTGGTGGCCCATTCGGCCGCCGCCGAAGCCGGGCTTCTGACCGGCGATGAAATCCGTGCCGTCAACGGCACGCCGATCGCCACCTTTACGGCCTTGCGCACCATCGTCTCCGCCCACGCTGATCAGGATATGACGTTGTCCGTCCATCGTGGGACCGCTGATCTGCAGGTGAATGTGCACGTGCAAGCGGTCGGCGCCGGGCCGCTGCGGTCCGGCCGTTTGGGCGTCACCAGCGGCCGCATCGCCACCGAGCACATGGGGCTCGGCGAGTCGCTGGTCGGCGGTGTAACGCAAACCTGGGACATGCTGGCCGATACCGTCGTGGGCCTCGCCGGCATCATCGCCAATCCGCATGGCGCTGAAGAACTCGGCGGCCCGATCATGATCGCCCAGCTATCAGGGCAGGTGGCGCAACTCGGCATCGCCAGCCTGATCATGTTCATCGCCGTGCTGTCGGTGAATTTGGGCTTGGTGAACCTGCTGCCGATCCCGGTGCTGGATGGCGGGCATTTGATGTTTTATGCCGCAGAGGCCCTGCGCGGCCGGCCGGTGCCACCGCGCGCCCAGGAATATGGCTACCGCGTCGGCATCGCCATCATCGCCTGCGTCTTCGTCATGGTCTCCTGGAACGACCTGGTCAAAGATGGCGCCATTCACTGGGTTACGCACCTAGCAGGCTAGGCAAACACGCCCTGGCGGCCATCTAGCGCGCATTTGCTGCGCTCCGGTGCTCGCAAACGCACGCTAGCTGACTCGTCATGCCGCGTTTGCGCGCAAGTATCATCAAAGGACTCGGCGGCGCGTTGCGCCGCCTTTGCGCTGCGCCTTGCCTTCGGGACCGGGGCTAACCCCTCAAAACTTCGCGCTATTGCCCGGAACTGTGCGGTTCTAGGCGCAACTGGGAGGCGCGGCATGGACACATGCTTTAAACTCCGCTAGCCCGCCTGCCGCCTGGTCTTTATTGTCCGGGGCCCGGGCTCCCCCGCCGCCTGGCGTCGGGGGGCTACTGCCACGCCAGCGTTTGAGTGCCAGCGTCGAGTGAAATTTGCATGTTTTGTACCCTTGGGGGGATCTTGTCGCATCGTCATCGCGCTGTTCTGCTAGCGACCGCCGGCCTACTCAGCTCCTTCAGTTTCGGCGCGGTGGCACAGCAAGCCGCTCCCGCGGCGCCACCGGCATCCGAGTCAGCCCCCGCCGCTCCGGAAGCCCCCGCTCCGGAAACGCCCGCCCCGCAACCCCCCACCCCGGCGCCTGCACCTACGCCGGCGCCCGCGCCGCGCGTGCACCACGTGCCGCACCAGCGCGTCCGTGCTGCCCGCCAAACCAGCCCCCAGGCGGGAAATCCGCAAACCGGCGATACGATCCAGGCCATCCACGTGGTCGGCAACCAGCGCATCGAGGAAGGCACGATCCTTTCGTACATGCTGGTGCAACCCGGCGACAGTTTTGCCGGCGATCGCGTCGATAAAAGCCTGCGCACGCTCTACGCCACCGGCCTGTTCGCCGATGTGAGCCTGCGCCGCGATGGCAACACGCTGGTGGTCAACGTCACCGAAAACCCGCTGGTCAATCGCATCACCTTCGAGGGCAATCACAACGTCAAGGAAGACGACCTGCGCAAGGAGCTGACCATGAAGCCCCGGGCGGTGTTCTCCGCGCGCCAGGCCCAGGCGGACCGGCAGCATTTGCTGAACGTCTACGCCGGCAAGGGCCGCTTCGCCGCCACCGTCACCCCCGAATTGGTCCGTCTGCCGCAGAACCGCGTGAACGTGGTGTTCAAGGTCGTCGAGGGTCCGAAAACCCTGATCAGCAAGATCGTGTTCGTCGGCAACCACGCCTTCAGCGAAAGCCGCTTGCGCGAAGTGATCGACAGCCGCGAGAGCGAATGGTGGCGCTTTCTGTCCAGTAGCGACGAATTCAGCCCCGGCCGCGTCGATTTCGACCGCGAATTGCTGCGCCGGTTCTACCTGGCGCATGGCTACGCCGATTTCGACGTCACCAACCTGACCAGCGAATTATCGCCGGACAAGAAGGCGTTCTTCGTCACCTTCCAGATCAGTGAAGGTGCGCGCTACCGCGTTGGTAAGATCGCTATCAAGAGCACGGTGCCGCATCTGGATGCGGCGCGGTATGAGCACCTGCTCGATATTGCCAGCGGCCGCTTCTACAATGGCGACAAGGTCGAAAAGATCGCCAACATTCTGGAAGACCGTATCCGCCGCGATAATTTCGTCTTCATTCGCGTAAATCCGAAGATCCGCCGCAATCCCGACAAGCACACGGTCGATCTGGAGTTCGATATCGAACCCGGCCCGCGTGTCTACGTGGAGCGCATCGAAATCAGCGGCAACACGGTGACGCGTGACAACGTGATCCGCCGCGAATTCCGCTTCGCCGAAGGCGATCCGATGGACCCCACGCTGACGCGCATCAGCAAGCAGCGTCTGCAGGATCTGGGCTACTTCACCGACGTGAAAGTCACCCCGTCGCCGGGCTCGGCCTCCGACAAAACCGTCATGACCGCCGAACTGGTCGAAAAGGCCACCGGCGAATTGTCCCTGGGCGGCGGCTACTCCACCACTTCGGGCATCCTGGGCACCGCGGCGCTGCGGCAGCACAATCTGATCGGCACCGGCATCGATGCCGGCCTCAGCGGCACCATCGCGCAGTACGAAAGCCAGGTGAACCTGTCGGCCACCGATCCGTATTTCCTCGATCGCAACCTGGTCGCCGGCGGCGATCTGTTCTACCTGAACAACAACAACCAATACGTCTCAGATTACGAAGAAATGCGCCTCGGCTTCAATGCACGCCTGGGCTATTCCTTCAACGACCATGTCAGTCAGGCCTGGACCTACCAGCTCGTCGATCGTGATGTGAACAACATCCAGCCCACCGCCAGTGTCTACGTCGAAGACGAAGCCGGCTGGTCGCTGCTGTCGGCTATCGGTCAGACCATGACGTTCGATTGGCGCGATAGCCGTTTGAACCCCACCAGCGGCTTTGTGCTGCGCTTCGGCACCGATTTCGCGGGGCTAGGCGGCGACGAGGATTACGTGCGCGCCCGCGTGGACGGCACTTACTGGATTCCGCTGGAATATTTCACCGGCAACCCCGCCTGGAATATCTCGCTCACCGGCGGCGCCGGCGAGCTGTTCAGCCTGCAAAGCCGCCAGCTGATCATCGACCGTTTCTTCCTCGGCGGCGACAACCTGCGCGGCTTCCTCGATCAGGGCGTAGGCCCGCACTCCGTCGCCTACACGGCCTGCGCCGGCACCACGTCCAACTATTACTCGGTGGTGCCGGGTGGTCCGATAAAGGAATGTAACACTCCCGGTTTCTACCACGGCAGCGACAGCCTGGGCGGCGACAAGATCGTTACCGGCAGCGCCGAACTGCATTTCCCGCTGCCAGTCAGCCAGGATTTCGGCCTGTCCGGCCGCGCCTTCGTAGATACCGGCACCACTTACGGCCTGAACGTGCCGCCGAATGCGAGCACGCAGTGCCTGAACACGCTAACTTACTACAACCCCGCAACGAAGAAAACTTCGTCGAACCCCAATCTTGGGTATCCGATCGACGAGCACGGCACGCCGGTAAGCCAGTGCTTCTACGACAGCAGCGCCTTCCGCCTTTCCGCCGGTATCGGCATTTCGTGGAAGTCGCCGTTTGGCTTGATCAACATCGACCTGGGCATACCGATCCTGAAGCAGCCTTATGATCAGACCCAGGTTTTCCGTTTTGGTTTCGGTACGAGGTTCCAGTGATTTCAGTGTTTAAACGCTTGCCCCCTTCGCGTGTTGCGGCCTTGATCGCGGCCCTGGCTCTGGCCGGCGGTACCGCTTCGCCGCTGCGCGCGCAGTCCAGCCCCGGTTATTTCATTCCTCCATCGCAGCAACCCGCCGCCTCCCAACCGGCTCCAGCCCCGCGTGGCCGCCACGCCCGCGCCGTGGCCCCTGCGCCCATGGATACGGCGCCGCTGCCGCCACCCGCCGACGAGCCTGATCAGGGCGGTGGCGAACTGACCGAAGCCCAGTTGCAGCAGCAGGCGGCCAACCTGCCGCAGCCGCCGGCACCGCCGCTGCCCGATCTGGTGTCCGCCCTCTACATCGCCATGGCCACGGGTGACGCCGTGAAGGTTTCCGCCGTCGGCCTGGGTGCAACCCTGCCGGCGCCGCTCACCCCGGGTGCCACCTACTATGTGATCAAAGGCGGCGTCGATCAGGTGCAGCTGGCGACCACCGCCGAAAACGCCACGGCCGGCACGCCGATCGCGCTGGAATCCGTTGGTACGGGCACGCTGCGGCTGACGGCCCCGATGGCCCATACAGGTGCGAAAAATCTGGCCTCGGACTTCACGGTCACGCAGCCTGGCACCTTGAAGCTGATGGCCGGTGGTGTCGCGCCGCCGATGGCCGCCGTGGGTGTGCTCGGCGTGCCCGACGTCATGCACATGAGCAGCGCCGCGCAAATCGTGCAGCGCATCATCGGCGCCCGCAAGGAAGCCCTGCAGGCCGAGGCGCAAAAGGCCCAGGCGACATGGCAGGAACTGGAACAGTCGCTGCAGGCGGACGCCGGCAAGCTGAGCCGCGATCAGGAACTGGCACGCGTGCGGGCTCTAAAAGCCCGCGTGGCGGCCGACCGCCGTGAGTTGCAGGATAAGGGCCGCATCATCCAGGAAGCCGGCCAGGTCGCCCTGGGCCAGATCGAGCGTACGCTCATCGGCATCATCCGCCAGGTCGCCGAAAGCCGCGGCATGAATCTCGTGCTCCACCGGAGCCAGGTGGCATTGAACGTGCAGGAATTCGACATCACGGATGCGGTGGCGGCCCAGCTCAACCGGGCGCTGCCGACCGTTCAAATCCCGCCCGATGGCGTGGATCCTGCCAAGCTCCCCCGCGATTGGGGTACACCGGTGGCGGCCCACTAATCGCGATGGCCGACCCGCTGCCGCATCCATCCCCCAGCTCCGTCCTGGACGCGCTGGGGGATCCGCGCTTTTTCGAGCGTGCGGGGCCCTTCAGCCTCGCCGACATCGCGCACGCAGCCGGCGCCGAAATACCGGCAGCGCAAGCTGGATTGATGCTGACCGGCGTAGCTCCGCTGCAAACCGCGCGGCCTGGCGAAGTGAGCTTCCTGCATAACCGCAAATATGCGGGCGAACTGGATCGCACATCGGCCGGCGCCGTGATCGTGGCGCCAGCTTTCGCCAACCGGGTGCCCCCCGGCACGGCGGCCCTGGTGCTGGCGGATCCGCATGTCGGATGGGCGCGCGTCGCCACTTTGTTTCATCCGTCGCCCAAAGCCCGCGCCGGCATTCACGCCAGCGCCGTGGTGGATGCGGCGGCGGTGATCGATCCATCAGCGGAAATCGGCCCGTTGGCCGTGATCGGCGCGCTTGCCGTGATCGGGCCAGGCTGCCGCATCGGCGCCAGCGCGGTGATCGGTGCGGGCGTGGTGATGGGCCGCGATTGCCGCGTGGGACCGCTCGCCAGCATCAGCCATGCCATCCTGGGCGATCGGGTGTATGTCTATCCCGGCGCGCGCATCGGCCAGGAAGGCTTCGGTTTCGCGATTACCGCGCAGGGCTTTCTGACCGTCCCGCAGCTGGGGCGTGTGATCCTGGAGAACGACGTTGAAATCGGTGCCAATTCCACGGTGGATCGGGGCGCCGCCCAGGATACGGTGATCGGCGCCGGGTCGCGCGTGGATAACCTGATTCAGCTTGGCCACAATGTGCGCCTGGGGAAACACTGCGTGATGGCAGCGCAATCCGGCATCTCCGGCAGTACGGTGCTGGAGGATTTTGTACAGATCGGCGCCCAGGCCGGCCTCACCGGACACTTGAGAATAGGCGCGCGGGCGCGTATCGGCGCGCAAGCGGGCGTCATGTCGGATGTCGATGCGGCCGCGGAGGTGATTGGCAGCCCTGCCATGCCCGTGCGTGAGTTTTTCAGGAATGTCGCCGTATTGCGGCGGCTGGCCCGCAAGGGGCCGCCAAAAGAATCCGATGGCGGCGCCCCGTAGGCAGGGCGTTGCATCTGGAGATGCGCCGGTTGGGTACGCGCCCGCTGGGCAGGCTATAGGATATCGCGATGGACGGAACGACAGCTGAAACGGCGGCCACCCGGCTACCAGGAACCGAAATGTCACAGGACGCGCCGCAGGAAAGGGTCGATGTCGTGGATATCGCGCGCATCATGCACGCGATACCCCACCGCTATCCGTTCCTGATGATCGATCGCGTGGTGGACCTGGTGCGGAACCACTCCGCCATCGGTGTGAAGAACGTGTCGGTGAACGAGAATTTCTTCCAGGGTCACTTTCCCGGCCACCCGGTGATGCCGGGCGTGCTCATCATCGAAAGTATGGCGCAAACATCGGCAGTTCTGGTGGTGGAAACGCTCGGCCCGGATGCCGCGGGCAAGGTGGTTTATTTCATGTCCGTGGAAAGTGCGAAGTTCCGCCGGCCCGTGGTGCCGGGCGACCAGTTGCGCGTGCATGTGACCAAGGACCGCCACCGCGGCAATGTGTGGAAGTTTTCTGCGGTGGCGAGGGTGGATGGGGTTGCGGTGGCTGAGGCCACGTATGCGGCCATGATCATGGACCGGGCGCCCGGACAGTGAAAGAAAAGGCAAGGGGTCTCTGCCCCCTTGACCCCTGCTGGAGGCAGGGCCTCCAGACCTCCGTTTATGGGATGTACAATCATTGGAGGTCTGGAGGCCGCTGCCTCCAGCAGGGTGCTGGGGTTATGTGAAAGCGTGCTACGCACGACGCCCCGGGAATTTTCAGACCCTCAGTAACTATCCGTAAAATCACCTGATTTGGCGCGCCCTCTCCCCTCTCCTACGCTGTCGCCTCTGCCGAATCGGGACCTCCTGCCCATGGACCACACTGCAATGCTTCTGGATCACCAGGCCCTGACCGCCAGCAATATCCACCCCACCGCCATCGTCGCCCCCGGCGCCCAGGTGGCGCCCAGCGCCGTCGTCGGCCCGTGGTGCAGCGTTGGCCCCGACGCAGTGCTGGAAGCCGGCGTGAAGCTGATCAGCCATGTCGTAGTGGATGGCCATACCGTGATCGGCGAAGGTGCCGTGATCTACCCCTTCGTCACCATCGGTATGGCGCCGCAGGATCTGAAATACAAAGGCGAGCCCACCGAAACCGTCATCGGCGCCCGCACGCAAATCCGTGAGCACTGCACTGTCCATCGCGGAACCGTCACCGGCAATGGCATCACCCGCGTCGGCTCCGATTGCCTGCTGATGGCCGTCGTGCACATCGCCCATGACTGTACGCTGGGCAACAACGTGGTGGTCGCCAACAATGTGGTGATGGGCGGCCACGTCACGATCGGCGACTATGCCGTCATCGGCGGCGCCAGCGCGCTGCACCAGTTCGTGCGCATCGGCCGCGGCGCCATGATCGGCGGCGCGTCCGGCGTGGAAGCCGACGTGGTGCCCTTCAGCACCGTGCTCGGCAACCGCGCCTATCTGTCGGGGCTGAACCTTGTGGGCCTGAAACGCCGCGGCGTGGACCGTGCGGGCTTGCATCGCCTGCGTGCGGCGTTCCGCACCATCTTCGTGGGCGAAGATGGCACCGTATTCGCCGAGCGCGTGGCACGCGTGCGCGCCGAAACCGACGATGTGTTCGTGCTGGAAATGCTGGACTTTATCGAGTCGTCGAGCCGGCGCGGCCTGGTTCGCCATATGCGCCGGATGGATGACCAGGATCTGGGCTAAACGGGCGCGCCGCTTGCTTCAGGCGCGCGCGTCAGTGCGCTTGGATCAATGCACCATGCCGTGGGGTTCGCTGGTCTGGCCGGTGGTGGCGCTTTCATCAACTACCGTTTCCAGCGCGTCCTGAATGGCCCATAACGTTCGGCGCAGGTTCAGCGTCGCGGCCTCTTCGGCCAACAGGCGCAAACACTGCAGAATGCCATGGGCGCTGGCCGGAAGAGCTTCTTCGTCGTTCAACATTTTCCGGGGTTTCCGTAACGGTTCGCGTTGGTATGCATGCCCTCAACCTAGTCTCACGATTCTGTGACAGCAAGAGGGAAACCGCACATATCTGGCAAGATTTGCGACGGCAACGTCAACTTTTTTGTTTCAATGTACTGTTGGTTGATCAAAGCGGGGCGCGTTGAACGTAACAGGTGTAGGCTTGCCGGATAGTAGCCGCGGAACCCTCGGAATTCTCGCCGGAGGTGGTCCATTTCCCGGTCAGGTCGCCGCAGCGGCCCGCGGCGCCGGGCGCGAAGTGTTCGTCCTGGGGTTTGAAGACTACGCCGAACCCGCTGTCATTGGCGCCTACCCGCATGCCTACGCACGCCTCGGCGCCGCAGGCCGTATCCTGAGCCTGCTGCGGGAACATAAGTGCCGCGAGCTGGTATTGGTAGGCCCCGTGCGCCGGCCAGGTCTGATGGATTTGCGCCCTGATTACGAAGGCACCAAAATCCTGGCGCGCATCGGCCGCGCCGCCTTCACCGGCGATGACGGCCTGTTGGCCGCCATTGTGCGCGTGCTGGCCGAAGAAGGCTTCGCCGTGCTGGGCGCCCACGAAATCATCGCCGAAGCGCTCGGCCCGCTCGGCGTGATGGGCCGCGTGGCGCCCGACCAGCAGGCCCAGGCCGATATCGCCCGCGGCGTCGCCGTAGTGCGGGCCCTCGGCCAGGTGGACGTGGGCCAAGGTTGCATCGTGCAGCAAGGCATCGTGTTGGCCGTGGAAGCCGTGGAAGGCACCGATCAGATGCTGGCCCGCGCCGCTGCCCTGGCGCGCCCCGGTCCGGGCGGCGTGCTGGTCAAAATGGTCAAGCCAGGCCAGGACCGCCGCGCGGACCTGCCCACCATCGGTCCCCGCACATTGGCCGCCGCCGCCGCCGCCGGCCTGCGCGGCGTGGCGTTCGAAGCCGGGGGCACCCTGCTGACCGATCGGGCGGCGTGCGTGGCCGAAGCCGACCGGCTGGGCCTTTTTCTGCACGGCATTGATCCCGATGTTGCGACAGCTAGAACGGAGCAGAATTCATGAATGGCAGTTTCCTCCACACCATGCTGCGCGTGCGCGACCTGGACCGCAGCACCCAGTTTTACACCCAGCTTATGGGCATGCGTGAGCTGCGGCGCCACGACGTTCCCGCCGGCCGCTACACCCTGGCCTTCATGGGCTACGGCACCAATGCCGAGGGCCAGGCCGAAATCGAACTGACCCATAACTGGGACCAGGCCACCCCCTACGATTTGGGCACGGCTTTTGGCCATCTGGCCGTCGGCGTGCCTGACGTCGCCGCGGCATGCGAGCGCGTGCGCGCGGGGGGCGGCAAGGTTACCCGCGAGGCTGGGCCGGTGAAGTTCGGCACCACGGTGATTGCTTTTGTTGAGGACCCTGATGGGTATAAGATCGAATTGATTGAGCGGCCGTAAGGAAGACTCTTCTTTTTTGAAAAAAAGAAGCAAAAAACTTTTGAACATTGGGCCCGGGCTCTTGCTTCGGCTGACTCGGGTCGATCGATGAATATCCTGAAGCCGTTTAATTGGATTGCTAGCGCGGCGGGGTTCACCACCACGGTTCGCGTGGGGGTGACCGGCCTCTCCCGCGCGGGCAAGACGGCTTTTCTCACTTCCGTGGCGGCCGCCTTGCTCGCGCGGCCTTCGCCACGCTTCGCCCTGGCGCCGCTCGGGGCAGGGGACACACCCCGCTTCGATCACGCCCGTCATCTCGCGGCATTGGCGGCCGACCCGCCACGCTGGCCGGAACGCACGGACGCGGTCAGCCTGCTGGCGCTCACCGCCAGTATCGACCAGTCGCCGCTGCCCCCACGCAGGCTACGCCTGGAATTCCTCGATTACCCAGGCGAGTGGCTGCTGGACTTACCGCTGCTGCGCTTCAGCTACACCGCCTGGTCCGACGGCATGCTGAAGCGCCTGGAGGCCCCAGGTATCGCCCCGCTGACGCGCGAATTCCTCACCTTCGTCCGTGGCCTGCCCCGCCGCGCCCCAGCCGACGAAGCGCTCGCCGGCGCCGGCAGCCGGCTCTATCGCGGCATGCTGCAAACATTGCGCGAGGCCGGCATGGCCTACTTGCAGCCGGGCCGCCATCTGATGCCGGCACCAGGGCCGCAGCCGCCCTGGATGGATCTGTTCCCCATGCCCGGCGACGGCCCCTTGGCCGGACTGATGGCCAAGCGCTACGACGCCTATGTGGAGGCCGTGAAGCGCGATCTCGCCTCGCCCCTCTTCGCCGAGGTGGACCGGCTGGTGGTGCTGGCCGATGTGCTCACCGCCCTGCATGGCGGCGCCGCCGCCTTCGCCGACACCAAGGAAGCCCTGGGTGCCGCCGCCGCCGCCTTGCGCTGGCGTTTCTCCTGGGCCGAGGCCTTCTCCGCGCTCACCGAACTGCGCCTGCCGCCCCGCGTGATCGACCGCGTCGCCTTCGTCGCCACCAAGGCCGACCACGTGGCTGACCGCCAGCGCGGCAACCTGGCGGCGCTGATGAAGAACCTGGCGCAAATCCCCGGCGGCGGCGTCGGCACCGCGCATTTCGCCGGCGCCAGCGTGCGCTGCACCGAGGATTTTGTCTGGACCCTGGAAGGCCGCCCTGTCTCCGCCGTGCGCGGCCGCGTGCTCGGCCAGAACGTGCTCACCCGCAGCTATCCCGGCGAGGTGCCGGACCAACCGCCCGGCGAAGATTTCTGGGCGCACCCCTTCCTGGCTCTGCCTGAATTCGAACCGATGCGCCTGCCCGATGGTGGCCGCTCGGGCGTGCCCAATATCGGCATGGAAGCGATTCTAAAATTTCTGCTGGGGGATGTGCTGTGAGCGAAATCCGCCCCAACCGGCCCATAACACCGCGCATCGAGGCCGAAGACCTGCCCGCGGCGCGCCTGGAAGCACTGCCCGATCTGCCCGACCCCGCCCCACGCCGGATCTGGAGCATGCCGGCGCTGGTAGGCACCGGCGCCGCTGTCCTCGTGATAGGGCTCTCAGGCCTGGAAACCGTCAATTTCGTCGCCGACGAATTCATCCGCGGCGCCGCACTCGGCTGGGCCTCGCTGGGCGTGGCGGTGGCCGGGTTCGGCCTGGTATTCTCCGGCTTCTGGCGCGAGGCGCGGGCGCTGGGTGCCTTGCAGGCCGTGGATCGTCTTCGCGCCGACCTCGCCGGCACGGACGCCAAGCGCCGCGTGCGTGCCGCCCGCCAATGGGTGCGTGATTTGCCCGAGGGCCCGGCGCTGTTGCCGGCGATAGATGCCATTAACGATCCGGACGCCGTGCTGGCGCTGCTGCGCTCCGGCCCTGCGTTGGCATTACGTGCCCGCGCCGATGCGCTGGGCCGCACCGCGGCGATCCAAACCGTGGCCGGCATCGCCGCCATGCCCAGCCCCGGTCTCACGGCGGTGTTCGTGGCCTGGCGTGGACTGCGCCTGATCCGCCAGGTGGCCGCGCTGCACGGCCTCAGGCCCGGTCTGTTCGGCACCTTGGCGCTCGTCAGGCGCACGGCTTTGGCGGCCGGCGCCGTAGCCGGTGCCGAAATGGCCGCCAACGCGGCCGCCCACGCCGTGCTCAGCAGCCCGGTATTGCAGCATTTGGCCGGCGAAATGGCCGGCGCCGGTGTTGCCGCCCGCAGAATGGTCGTGCTGGCGCGCGCCGCGGAAGTCGCCTGTTCCCCAGTGCCTCCTGGCAGCGAAGGCTAAGAGGAAAAGGGCAAGAGGCTCCGCCGGCTGGGGCCTGAGGCCCCAGACCCCCATTTTTTAGAATCAATGCATTTCAATGACGTACATCTCCTCATTGGCTGGCAAGGCACAGCGGGGAAGAGGGCTGTTGGCTTTTTCAGAGCACGCTAAGTAATTGAAATGT
>Ga0302311_10006660_pt1 | contig 11904 bp, 10 predicted proteins | sample III_Palsa_N1_3_FD_200449 | JGI IMG/M metagenome (GOLD analysis project Ga0302311, IMG submission 200449) | Peat permafrost microbial communities from Stordalen Mire near Abisko, Sweden - III_Palsa_N1_3 | ecosystem: Environmental > Terrestrial > Soil > Palsa > Peat permafrost | place: Sweden...
CGTCGCCGACCTCACGGGTGCGGTGCGCCGATGCTTCGGCGCGCGCGCCGGGGCCGGCTCCGGTTCGCTGTCCCTGAGCGCGCCGATCTTTCGCAGCGCCGCCTCGGCCGCGCGCTCGCCGCTTTCCCAGGCGCCGTCGACCGTTCCCCACTGGGTCTCGTGGGTCGCTTCGCCCGCGAGGAACAGGCAGCCGATCGGCTCGGTGAGAATTTTTCGTGACGGCTGGTTGCCCGGCCCGGCCACCGACATCGCGCCAAGCGCGTAGGGAGCAACGTTCCAGCGCGTCGCGCTCGATTTCTTGACCGCCAAGGCGGTGTCGCTGCCGAACAGTTTTGCCAGCCATTCCAGCGCAAAGGCCACCATGGCCGGCTCGCCCTGGCCGGAGAGCTCGCGGCCGAACGAGCCCGCGACATCGATCGCGCACAGCGACGACGACCCGATATTGGCAAACAGCAACGCGGTGCGCGTCGAACTGCTCTGCTCGATGATGATGTCGTCGCGCGCCAGGCCCAGCGGATTGCCCGGCAGTTGCAGCGCGATCCGGTCATAGCTGCCGAGACTCAATTTCGCGGCGGCGTCGAGTTGACGCTTGGGAATGTCGGGCGTGAATTTGATATTGCCCGCCGCCAGCACGTTGCTCGACACCGTGACAATGGCGGCGCGCGCGTTGATCCTGCCCGCAGGCGTCTCCACCGTCACATCGCGGCCGCTCCAGCTGATCTGGCTGGCCGGCGTCGACAGCGCCAGCGGGACCTGCTCGCCAAGCCTGGCGATCAAAACGCCGAGGCCCTGGCGGCAGGCGATCGCGGCGTTGCGGTCCTGGGCCCGGACCTTGTCGATCACCGAGACGTCTTTCAGATCCTTGCCCACGGCATTGGCGCCGAGCACGAATTCCGCCGTGCCCGCCCAGTCGCCGAGATCCCTGGGCAGAACCGACGCGCAGGAGACGTCGGCCTTGCCGCGCGATGCGTCGTCGATGGCGCGGTTGGTGCGCACCAGAGCGGCGAGAAACTCCTCGGTTTCTCCGGCCCGGGCGTAGCGGCGGCCGATCCGGATCTTCTGGCCCAGCGGCGCTGCAGCAATGTCGAGCCCGGCACTGCGCGCGAGCTTGATCATCGGATTGGTGTCGGGATTGTGAATCCATCGCGCGCCGCGATCGAACGGCACCTCGAATGTCGAGGTATCGGTGAGGCACCGCCCGCCGATCTGGGCGGATGCCTCCACCACGATCACCCTGCGGTTCGCCGCCTGGATCCGCCGCGCCGCGGCGATGCCGGCGGCACCGGCGCCGATCACCACAATATCGGCCTCGCGCGGCAACGCCGCGCCCCACGCGCGGACGCCAAGGACCGGAGCAAAAGCCGGCGTCAGCGCCAGTGCCGCGGAGGCCGACAGGAAATCGCGCCGCGTCATTGTCATGTCAGGGTTTCCGAAACTTTTAAAACAGCGGGAACATCTAGCGAACTTGCCGCATCCGGGCATGGGCGGCAACCATCATGGTAAATCAATCATGATTGATAGGCTTTTGGCATGAACTAAATTGCAACGGCTTTCGACCATGATAAGAACCACAAAAATGTGGTCGGAAAGGCCGCCTGGGGGGATTGCATCGTGGGCGTTGTGCTCGATACCGTCGGCAAGTGGATCGCTTCCTACCTGCAAAAGGAAGTGCCGGGTTATGAGCCGTTCACGCCGAGCGACCCGGAGCATTTGCGCGGGGTGATCGAGCCGGGCGATGTCCTGCTGGTCGAGGGCAACAACCGGGTCTCCGGCATCATCAAATATCTCACGCAATCGACCTGGTCGCATGCCGCGCTGTTCGTCGGCCCGATCGACGGCGCGGCCGAGCCCGATGGCGAGCCGCATGTCCTGATCGAGGCCAATATCGGCGAAGGCGTGACCTCGGCGCCGCTGTCGAAATATTTTCCCTACCACACAAGGCTGTGCCGGCCGGTCGGCCTGATGTTCGAGGACCGCAACACGGTGTGCCGCTACGCCATCAACCGGATCGGCTTCGGCTACGACACCAAGAATATTCTCGACCTGATGCGCTTTCTGATTCCGCTGCCGATCCCGCAGCGCTGGCGGCGGCGGATGATCGCATTCGGTTCCGGCGATCCCACCAAGATCATCTGCTCGGCCCTGATCGCGCAGGCCTTCGACGCCGTGCGCTATCCGATCCTGCCGAAAATCACGCGCGCCGGCTCCAGACAGGCCCGCCGCGAAATCTTGCATATCCGCGATTCCTCGCTCTACATGCCACGCGATTTCGATATCTCGCCCTATTTCGAAATCGTCAAACCCACCATCGTGCACGGCTTCGACTACACCGCCCTGCACTGGGCCGATAAACAAAAGCCGCTCCAGGAGGTAGCGGGCCAATTCGGTATCTTTCCAGAAACGAAATCGCCGCCACTTGTTCCTGAAGCGATTGACCAAAAAGCGCCGCTTCCAGCTTAAGAAGTAGCGCGTACCCCCCACAGAACCTCCCATAGCGCGCCCCGGCTCATCGGCTCTTGCCGAACCGCGCGGGCATGTCTACCTCTCGCGAGGGTTTCGCGGAGGACAAAACCATCATGTTGGATGCTGCCGTCAAGGCGCTGTCGCAGATCCTGTCGCCGCCGATGCGTTCGATCCTGTGGCGGTCGATTGGTCTCGCGCTGGTGCTGATCGTGGTCATGGCGCTCGGCCTGCAGCGGCTGTTGAGCTGGCTCGCAACCTCCGGCGAAGGCTGGGCCGAAGCGATGCTGGGGCCGGGGTTTCACACCCCGCTCAATGTGCTGTCATGGATCGTTTCGATCGCCGCCGGCCTCGGCGTCGTGTTCGGCGCGGTGTTCCTGATGCCGGCGATCACCTCGCTGGTGGCGAGCGTGTTCGTCGACGAGGTCGCCGACCACGTCGAGCGCGAACATTATCCGGCGGAGCATCCCGGGGTGGCGCTGCCGTTCGGCCTCGCCATGACCGAAGGCGTCAAGACCGCGCTGCTGACGATTTTGGTCTATCTGATCGCACTGCCCTTCGTGTTCGTCGCTGGTGCCGGTTTCATCGCGTTCTTTATCGCCACCGCCTGGCTGCTGGGCCGGGAATATTTCGAACTGGCGGCGATGCGGTTTCGGCCGCCCGCGGAAGCCAAGGCGATGCGCAAGGAGAATTCCGGAATCGTGTTCACCGCCGGCCTTGTCATCGCCGCGTTCGTGTCGATCCCGATCGTCAATCTGGCGACGCCGCTGTTCGGCATGGCCTTCATGGTCCACATGCACAAGCGCCTGAGCGGACCAAGGCCGGAACTGATCGAGCCGGGACGCAGGACGGGCATGCCGGTGGCGTGATTCGGCAGCGCCGCGATCTTCTCCCTCGCCCCGCTCTTGCGGGGAGAGGGTTGGGGTGAGGGGCTGCCTCAACAAACTCCAAAGACAATTGATGCGGTGAGCCCCCCTCACCCGGATCGCATCTACGATGCGATCCGACCTCTCCCCGCAAGCGGGGCGAGGTAAGAATTCACAGCCTTGCTGCCGATCAATGCGCGACCAGCGGGCAGCCGCTATCGGCCAGTGAGCGGAATGCCTGATCGCCCGGGATGGTGCCGAGGATTTTGTAATAGTCCCAGGGCCCGGTGGATTCCGACGGCGTCTTGACCTGGGCGAAATACATGTCGTGCACCAGCCTTCCGTCTTCGCGCAGGTGGCCATTCCTGACGTAGAAATCGTTGACCGGCCGCTCCCGCATCTTGGCCATCACGGCCCTGGCCTCGTCGGTGCCGGCCGCGGCGATCGCCCCCAGATAGTGGCGGATGGCCGAATAGACGCCGGCCTGCGGCATGGTCGGCATCCGGCCCTGGCGGGCAAAGAAACGCTTCGACCAGGCGCGGGTTTCCTCATCGCGATCCCAGTAGAACGCGGTGACGAATTTCAGCCCCTGCGCGGCCTTCAGCTCCATGCTGTGAATGTCGGAAATGAACACCAGCAGGGACACCAGGGTCTGATTTTTGGTCAGCCCGAACTCGTTGGCCTGCTTGGTGGCATTGACCATGTCGCCGCCGCCATTGGCGAAGGCCACCACCTTGGCGCCCGATCCCTGCGCCTGCAGCAGGTAGGAACTGAAATCCGCGGTGTTGAGCGGATGGCGCACGCTGCCGAGCACCTTGCCACCGGCAGCCAGAACCGCGCTGGTCGCATCGGCTTCCAGCGAATGGCCAAAGGTGTAGTCGACGGTGATGAAAAACCAGGTATCGCGCCCCTCCGCCACGGTCGCCTTGGCGAGGCTGGTGGTGAGCGCGTAACTGTCATAGACCCAGGAGGCCTCGTTCGGCGTGCAGGCCTTGCCGGTAAAGGCCGTGCTGCCGACCGCGCCGGCAATGGCGATGCGGTTTTTCTCCGCCGCGAGTTGCTCGACCGCCAGCGCGACCGCCGAATTGTCAAAGCCGATCGCCATGTCGACCTTGCCGATCTCGAACCACTGGCGGGCAATCGCAGCGCCGATATCGGATTTATTCTGATGGTCGGCGAACACGATCTCGACCGGCTTGCCCAACACAGTTCCGCCCGCATCCTCCACCGCCATGCGGGCCGCAACCACCGCGCCCGGACCGCCCAAATCAGCATAGAGACCGGACTGGTCGTTGAGAACGCCGATCCGGACGACATCGTCGGAGATCTGGGCGCGGGCTGCGGGTGCGTCAAAACCTCCGGCAAGGCACGCGGCGGCCAGCGCTGAAGCAAGAAGCCTGAATCGCACGGCGTCACTCCCGAAACGTGCGCGGCCCTTGAGTCAGGCCCTGGCGCGCCGCGGAGCGTATGCTCGGCCTTATCCGCGCACAAGATGGCGGCCGCTATCGCCGGGATAATCCGAACCGCCGCATCAGCGCCTGCGTGGCGCCGAGCGGCACCGGTGTGAACGGACCCGACGGCGCCCGGGTCATCAGCGCGACACACCCGAGCGCGGCCATCGCCAGCCAGAATGTCAGCCAGAATGCGTCAATATAGGCCAGCACATTGGCCTCGCGCTGCACCAGCGCCGAAAGCGACCCAACGGCGCGCGCCGCGGCGGCCGCGGCGCCGTGGCTGGTGAAGCTCTGGGACAATTGGCCGAGAATCCGGGTGACGTCAGCACTGCCGTTCTCCAGATGCAGCCCGAGAAAATTGGAATGGACTTGCTCGCGGACGCGCAGCCAGGTGCCCATCAGCGCCACGCCGATCTCGGCCCCGCCAAGCCGCATGACCTGGACATAGGCGGCGAACGCGGTCGCGCGGGTGAAATCGGAATTGGACACCGCAATGAGAAGGATCGGCAAAAGGGTGAACGCCTGGCCGATCGACTGCAGCATCACGATGGTGACGAAATCACCGCGCGCCCAGTCGTGGGTCAGCTGCGTTCCCAACAGGCTGGCGCCGGCGAAGGCCGACAGGCCAACGGTCAACACGATGCGGGGGTCGACATGCCGGAGCAGAACGATCGACACCGGCACCATCACGAACATCGGCAGCGCGCCATAGATCAACAGCAACTCGCCGGTCTGTTCGGGCCGCAACTGGCCCACGGTGCCGAGAAAATTCGGCACCAGCGATGAATTGGAGAGGCTGGTGAGCGTGTAGAGAAGAATGACGACCAATGCGAGCCCGACATTGCGCGAAAACAATACGCTGACATGGGCCCATGGCCGGCGCACCATCGCCTCGTTGATGAGAAAGATGGCGACCAACACGCCGCCGCCAATCAGCAGCGCCGCGACCGTGCCCGACCCCAGCCAGTCCAGCCGATTGCCCTGATCGAGACCGGCATAAATCATCGACACCCCGGCGCCGAGCAGCAGCATGCCGCCCCAGTCGGCATCCCGAAGCACCTCCTGGTTGACCGGTTCATGCGGCGTTCCGAGATAGACCATCAACCCCATCAGCGGCGCGAGCACCACGCCCTGCCAGTACAGCCACTGCCATCCCAGATGATCGACGTAAAAGCCGACCAGCGACGAGCCGGTATCCAGTGCGAAACCGACCCTGATCGAATAGATCGCGATCGCCGGCAGCCACCATCTGATCGGCAGGTTGCGGAAGATGATCATCAGGGTCGCGGGGACGAACATGCCCAGCAACAGGCCGTGGGCGATGCTGAGTGCGATCAGCGTGGTGTAATCGTGCACAAAGGGGATCGCCAGCGAGACCACGGCGTAAAGCAGGCTCGGAACAGCCAGAATGCGGCGCAGGCCGAACGCGGTCGCGAGCCAGGCCACCGCAGGCGCAATGAAGATCTGCGAGCCGATCGCCGCGGTGGAGAGCCACGCGCCCTCGTCAAAGCCCAGCGAAAAAGCGCCGCGCAGGTCCGGCAATCCGACCGAGGTCAGCCGGCTGTCGAAATTGGCGAGAAACGAGCCGAGCAGCACGGCGCCGACCGCGAACAAGGGTTGCGGCGCGATGCCGCCGCGCGAGCGCGGACCCTGGTCGGCATCGCTATTTTGCGCCATCCGGCCCCGCTTCGTCGGTGTGAATTTGCGTCACCACCGACATCCCCGGCAGCAGCCGCTCCAGCAGCGGCTGGCCCTTGTCGAGGGCGATCCGGACCGGGACGCGCTGAACCACCTTGGTGAAATTGCCGGTCGCGTTGTCGGGCGGCAACAGCGCGAACTGCGATCCGCTGGCGGGTGAGATTCGCTCGACGCGACCATGCAGCCGCTCGCCCGGGAAACTATCGACGGTGACGTCGACCGACTGGCCCGGTCTGACCCGCGTCAGCTGGGTCTCCTTGTAATTGGCGATGACGTAGACGTCCGGCAGCGGCACGACATTGATGAGGTTGCTGCCGATATTGACGTAATCGTTGGGCTGAACCTGGCGCTCGCCGACGACGCCGTCGAAGGGCGCCGTGATTTTGGTGTAGCCGAGCTTGAGCTTGGCGGCGGCCAGCGTGGCCTTGGCGGCCGCGATATCCGCCCCGCGCTGCTTCCTGGTTCCGGACAATACCTCGAGCTGGTGGCGCTGCGCGGCGATCTGGGCCCGGCTGGCGCGAACGTCCGCCTGGGCGCGGGCGTAGGCCGCGACGGCCTGCTCCAGCTTTTGCCGTGTGCCGGCATCCGTCTTCTCGAGCGATTGCTGCCGCTCCTGCTCCTCGCGGGCTTCGACTTCCTGGGCGAGCGCGGACACCTGCTGCGCCTCGGCCTGGGCGATGGTGGCGTATTGCAGCTCGACCTGGTTGGCGAGATTGTCGAACGCGGCCTGGGCGCCGGCCACGCCAGCCTCCGCCAGAGCGACCTGGGCTTCATAGTCGGCGGGATCGATCTGAACCAGGAGATCGCCGGCCTTGACGCGCTGGAAATCGTTGGCGGCGACCGCTTGAACCTCACCGGCGACCCGGCTGCTCAGCCGGGTCACATCGGCTTTGACATAGGCGTCGTTGGTGGACTGGATCACAGCGCTGCCGACCCAGGCATCCCAGCGCAAGGTCGCCAGCGCGATGAACCCGAACGCGGCCAGCACCGCGAGCACCGGAATCGCAAGCCGGCCCCATGAGGAAGCCCCGCGCGGGCTGGATGGTGGCCGCCGCGTTGAGGCACTTGCCGGCGAAGCTGGCGTTGCTGCCGACTGGCCCACGGACGGTGCCGGGCTGATCTGATCCTGATCGCTCAAGAGCGCTCCCCTCTCACTCACGCCCGTCCCGCCAACCATCGGAAGAGGCTACATCCGGAACGATGCCCGGCGATGACGGCGATTTTGCCTCAAACCGTCTTTTCCGGCCAGCGGCAGAGATCGTTGATCAGGCATACGTCGCAGCGTGGCTTGCGCGCGAGGCAGATGTAGCGGCCATGCAGGATCAGCCAGTGATGCGCATGCAGCATGAACTCCGACGGAATCACGCGCTCAAGCCCGAGCTCTACCTCGAGCGGCGTCTTGCCGGGGGCGAGACCGGTGCGGTTGCCGACGCGAAACACATGGGTATCCACCGCCATGGTGTGCTCGCCGAACGCCATGTTGAGCACGACATTGGCGGTCTTGCGGCCGGCGCCCGGCAGCGATTCCAGCTCGGCGCGGGTGCGCGGCACTTCGCCGCCGAATTCGGCGATCAGTTTTTCCGACAGCGCGATGACGTTTTTGGCCTTGTTGCGATAAAGCCCGATGGTCTTGATGTAGTCGCGCACTTTGTCCTCGCCGAGCGCCAGCATTTTTTGCGGGGTGTCGGCGACCTGAAACAGCGCCCGCGTGGCCTTGTTGACGCCGGCATCGGTCGCCTGCGCCGACAGCACCACCGCGACCAGCAGCGTATAGGGGTTGAGATGTTCGAGTTCCCCCTTCGGCTCGGGATTGGCGTTGCGAAAGCGGCTGAACGCCTCACGGACTTCAGCCGGCGTCCAGGGTTTGGCCGACGCTTTCGGGGCGGTCGAAGCCTTGTTGGTCGAAGAAGCCTTGCCGGCTTTCTTGACGCGTTTGGCGACCGCGGGTTCCGACTTCGGCTTGGGTTTCGAACTGGATTTCGAACTGGATGGTAGTCTGCGGGTGATTTTCGGCATGATCCGGGTATACTGACAGGTCATGACCGCAGGCAACGAATTTGATCCGCAGCCACAGAACGAATTGTTCTCGGCGCTGCTGACGCCGCACCGCTCGCTCAATCGCACCGGTTTCCTGGTGCTGATGGGGTTTCTCAGCGCGGTCAGCTTCGCCGCCGGCCTTGCCTTTCTGCTGATGGGCGCGTGGCCGGTGTTCGGCTTTTTCGGCCTCGACGTTCTCGTGATCTATTGGGCGTTCCGGATCAATTTCCGCCGCGCGCGCGCCACCGAGGAGATTTCGGTGACGCCCTCCGAACTCCGCGTGCGCCGGGTCAGCCATCGCGGCCAGGTGGTCGAATTCGTGCTCAATCCGCTATGGGTGCGGCTCGATCGGAAAACCCACGCCGAATTCGGCATCGAAAAGCTGTATCTGGTTTCAAGAGGCCGCCGCGTTGCCATCGCGAGCTTCCTCGGGCCAGATGAAAAGGCCAGCTTTGCCAAAGCCTTAACGGCCGCGCTGCAGGCCGCGCGGCGGGGCCCGACCTATAATCCAATCTCGTGATCCCTGTCGGGAATCGGGTGGTTTGCAGCTCGCGCCCGTCCTACATCGTCAGGCATGATGAACCTTGCCATGAATGATCACATGAACCTCGCCATTAAAGACCGTCGCCTGGCCAAGCCGGGCTCCGAGAACGCCACGCTGCGCGACTATGATTCGGTGCGGCGCGCGATCGCCTTCATCTCCGAGCATTGGCGCGCGCAGCCGACCATCGAAGCGATGGCGGACGCCGCCAGCGTCACCCCCGACGAATTGCACCAGCTGTTTCGCCGCTGGGCCGGGCTGACGCCCAAGGCCTTCATGCAGGCGCTGACGCTCGACCACGCCAAGGGCCTGCTGCGCGATTCCGCCAGCGTGCTCGACGCCGCGCTGGATTCCGGGCTGTCGGGCCCGGGGCGGCTGCACGACCTGTTCGTCACCCATGAGGCGATGTCGCCGGGCGAATGGAAGAACGGCGGCGCCGGCATGACCTTGCGTTTCGGATTTCATCCCTCGCCGTTCGGGACCGCCGTGGTGATCGCCAGCGGCCGCGGCCTGGCCGGCCTGGCGTTCGCCGATCACGGCGAGGAGCAGTCCGCCCTCGCCGACATGCAGCGGCGCTGGCCGCGCGCGACCTATCTGGAGGACCGTGCCGGCACGGCCGCACTGGCGCAGCGCATCTTCGATACCAAACTGTGGCGCGCGGATCAGCCGCTGCGCGTGGTCCTGATCGGCACTGATTTCGAGGTCCGGGTGTGGGAGACGCTGCTGAAAATCCCGATGGGCCGCGCGGTCTGCTATTCCGACATCGCCACCAAGATCAAGAGCCCCAAGGCGTCACGCGCGGTGGGTGCGGCGGTCGGAAAAAATCCGGTGTCGTTCGTGGTTCCCTGCCATCGCGCGCTCGGCAAAGGCGGTGCACTGACCGGCTATCACTGGGGCATCACCCGCAAGCAGGCGATGCTGGGCTGGGAAGCCGGGAAAGTCGGGATTCACTAAAAGGGATCACCGCTCCAGCCGTTTCCACATGATCGCCGTGTCGCACAGCCGGCCATCGGGAAACAGCGCGTAATCCGGCACGATCCCGGTTTGCTGCCAGCCCGCGCGCAAATAAAGCCGGTGGCCGTTTTCATTGGGTACGGTATCGAGCACCAGAAGCCAGCGGCCACGCCGCTGCGCTTCGGTCTCGACCTGCGCCATCAAGGCGGCGCCGATGCCGCGACCACGCGCGGAACGATGCACCAGCATTTTCTTGATATCGGCGCGGTGCATCTGATTGGGTGGTGTATCCAGTCCGAGCTGGACCGTGCCGACGATCCGGCCGTCGAGCCGCGCCGCCAGCAGGACGGTATCGCCTGCGGCGACCGAGGCCGCGACCTTGCGAAAGAACGCCATCGCCTGATCGCGCGAGAACGGCGACAGGAAGTTGACGCTGGCGCCGCCCTCGACGCAATCGACCAGAACATCAGCCAGTTGATCCAGCGCGGCGTCCGCAACCGGCGCAACCAGGGAAATGATCTCGGGCCTGGCGCTCACGCCGCCAGATCGAGCTTCGACGCCACGGTCGAGTCGGCGTTGAGCCGGTAGATGATCGGCACGCCGGTGGCGAGTTCGCGCGCCAGAATGCCTTCCGGGGTGAGCTTTTCCAGCACCATGATCAGCGCGCGCAGCGAATTGCCATGCGCCACCACCAGCGTGCGCTCGCCGCGCAACACGCAGGGCAGAATCTCCTGCACGAAATAGGGCAGCGTGCGCGCCAGCGTATCCTTGAGGCTTTCGCCGCCGGGCGGCGGCACGTCGTAGGAGCGCCGCCAGACATGGACCTGCGCCTCGCCCCATTTCTTGCGGGCGTCGTCCTTGTTGAGGCCCGACAGATCGCCATAGTCGCGCTCGTTGAGCGCCAGATGCCTGCGGATGGGAAGGCCGGTCTGGCCGATTTCGGCCAGCGCCAGATCGAGCGTGTGCTGCGCGCGCAGCAATGCCGAGGTAAAGGCGATGTCGAACGACAATCCCTGGGCCTTCAATTTCCGGCCGGCGTCCTTGGCCTCGGCGATGCCCTTTTCCGTGAGATCGGGATCCTTCCAGCCGGTGAAGAGATTCTTCAGGTTCCATTCGCTCTGGCCGTGGCGCACGAGCACGAGAAGGCGGTCGCTCATTCCTGTGGTTTCCGTTTCGAATCCAGATGCCTAAAAATCACTGAGCCCAAGCACATCGGCCATCGAGTACAGCCCGGGCTTGCGGCCATGGGCCCACAGCGCCGCCTTGACGGCGCCTTGCGCGAACATGGTGCGGTCCTCGGCCCGGTGCGTCAGCTCGATGCGTTCCATCGGGCCGGCAAAGATCACGCTGTGGTCGCCGGTGACGGTGCCGCCGCGCAGCGACGCAAAGCCGATGTCGCCGGTCCGGCGTGCGCCGGTGATGCCGTCGCGGCCGCGCGCGGCATGCTGGCTCAGCGCGATCTTGCGGCCGGCCGCCGCCGCCTCGCCGAGCAGCAAGGCCGTGCCCGACGGGGCGTCGATCTTGGCCTTGTGGTGCATTTCCAGAATCTCGATATCGAAATCATCGTCCAGCGACGCCGCCACCCGCTTCACCAGCGCCGCCAGCAGATTGACGCCGAGGCTCATATTGCCCGATTTGACGACGATGGCGCGCGAGGTGACGCTTTTGATCACGGCGTCATCCGACTCCGAAAGACCTGTGGTGCCGATGATGTGGACAAGGCCCCGCTCGGCGGCGATCGCGACATTGGCGATGGTCGCCCCCGGCACGGTGAAGTCGAGAATGGCATCCGCATTGGCCGACAGCGACCACAGATCGGCCGACAGCAGCACCCCGTTGGCGGGCAGCCCCGCCAGCACCCCGGCATCGAGGCCCAAAAGCTCCGAACCGGGCG
>Ga0302311_10006661_pt1 | contig 11904 bp, 9 predicted proteins | sample III_Palsa_N1_3_FD_200449 | JGI IMG/M metagenome (GOLD analysis project Ga0302311, IMG submission 200449) | Peat permafrost microbial communities from Stordalen Mire near Abisko, Sweden - III_Palsa_N1_3 | ecosystem: Environmental > Terrestrial > Soil > Palsa > Peat permafrost | place: Sweden...
GGTCTCGGCCGCCGCCCAGCCCAGCCGGCCGGCCGCGGCCGCGGCCGCAGCCTGGTCGCGGCCGCAGATCGCCGCCAGCCGAGGCCGCAGCGGCAGGTCGAACACCCGGTCCACGGTCCGCCAGGCCTGCGAGTGGGCCCGGCCCATGAACGCGTAGCCGACCATCCCCACGCCGAGGCTAGGCGGCTGCGACATACGGATCCCAGTCTTCCGCGAGCGCCTCGGGCGGGTCGAAGACGGACTCGACCGGCTCGAAGGCCGCCGTTTGGCCGGACCGGTCGATCGCGGTCATCATCTCGAGCACGTGCAGGGCCATCTCGCCCGAGGCCCGGTGCGGCCGGCCGCTCCTGATCGCCCGGACCATGTCGACCACCCCGCTGCCGCGTCCCGCCGCCGCCCCGCGGGAGGCGATGACGGTCCACTCCCGGTCGTCCGCCCGGCGCACCTTCAGGTCGCCGTCGAACTGGTTCGGATCGGGCACCGCGAGGGTGGCCTCGGTCCCGGTGATCTCCAGGAAGCCCATCCGCTGGAGCGGTGAGTCCCAGCTGAACAGCAGCGAGGCGTCCTGGCCGCCGGCGTACTCGGCGACGGCGGATATGAAGGTGGGCACCTCCACATTGAACTCCGTGCCCTTCCTGGGCCCTGAGCCGATCACCCGGGTAGCGCGCGCCCGGCGGCTGATCGCGGCCACCCGGGTGGTCGGCCCGAACAGCGTCGCCAGCACCGACAAGTAGTACGGGCCGAGGTCGAACAGCGGCCCCGCGCCCTTCGCGAACAGGAACTCCGGGTCCGGATGCCACGACTCGGGACCCGGCCCCTGCAGCAGGGTGAGCGCGCTGATCGGGGTGCCGATCGCGCCCGCCGCGATGAGCCGCCGGGCCGACTGGATGCCCGCGCCGAGCAGCGTGTCCGGCGCGCAGCCGACGCGGACCCCGGCCTTGGCCGCCTGGTCGAGCAGGGCGCGCCCGGCGGCGACGTCCGGTGCCAGCGGCTTCTCGTTCCACACGTGCTTGCCCGCCGCGATCGCGGCCGAGGCGACCTCGGCGTGCGCGGCCGGAATGGTCAGGTTCACCACCAGCCCGACGTCCGGGTGGTCGAGCGCCTGCTGCACGCTGCCCGACGCCGGCACGCCGTAGGCGGCCGCCTGCGCCTTGGCCCGGTCCGCGTCGATGTCCGCGCAGAACAGCACCTGGACGTCGGGGAACGCGGCCAGGTTCTTCAGGTACTGCTTGCTGATGTTGCCGCAGCCGACGATGGCGACGCCGAACGGCTCGCCAGTCACCATCAGGCCACCGGTCCGCGATGCACCGGCGCGGCCAGGTCGTGCGCGGCCAGCCAGGACAGGCTGTCGCCGACGGCGGCGAGCATGTCGGTCGCGCAGCGGTCGAGCTCGACCACGTGCCACTCGGCCGACGGGCAGGCGGCGAGAATATCCGCCACCGGCATCCGGCCGCTGCCGACCGCGACCATCACGTCGTCCCTGGTGCCGATCGGGCCGTCCTTCACGTGCAGGTAGCGAACCCGGTCGCCGAGGCGGCGCAGCAGCGCGGGCACGTCCTGGCCGCCGACCGCCGCCCAGTAGGTGTCGACCTCGAGGATCACCGCCGGATCGAGCGCGTCGGCCAGCACCTCGAGGGCCGGCCGCCCGCCGACGATCGACGAGAGCTCGAAGTCGTGATTGTGGTAGCCGAGCCGCAGCCCCAGGTCGGCCACCTTCGCGGCGGCCTGGTTGAGCTCGCCCGCCAGCACCGCGATCGCCTCGGAGTCGGCGAACCGCTCGGGCGGCGCCCACGGCACGATCACGGTGGTGGCGCCGAGCGCGAGGGCGCCGCGCGCTATCGCCTCGCCCTCGCCGTCGATGATCTTGGCGTGCACCGAGCACACCGCCAGCCCCGCCTCGTCCAGGTCGGCCCGCAGCTGCTCCGGGTCGGTCAGCACGTCGTAGGGCTCGACCGCGCCGTAGCCGAAGTCCGCGACGCTGCGCAGGATCGCCTTCCTGCCGGTCGTCTCGAGCTGCTCGCGCAGGGTGTAAAGCTGCAGGGCCGGCGGACTGCTGATCAAGGGGCACGCTCCTCGCCGGGAAACATTTTTCGCAAAGTTCCCGCTAAACTGATCGCTCCAGACAGCACGCTAGATCGACGTCAGACAGGTGTCAATGGCGGCAGTCCGGGCAGAATTTTTTCGAAAAAGTTAAGCGAGAGGGGCGCGGATGGCGGGTGCGGGTGCAGGCGGTTCCGGCGGTGCCGGCGTTTCCGGCGCGGGTTCCGGCGGTTCTAGCGCGGGCGCGGGGGCGTCGCGTTCCGGCCGGGCGGGCAGCCTGACGAGCATCGCCGCGTCGGCCGGGGTGTCGATCTCCACCGTCTCCAAGGTGCTCAACGGGCGGACCGACGTGGCCCCGGAGACCAGGGAGCGGCTCGGCCGGATCCTGCGGACGCACGGCTACCAGGTCGCCCCGAGGTCGGGCATCGGCGTCGTCGACCTGCTGATCGGCCAGCTCGGCGGGCTCTGGTCGGACGAGCTGATCAGGGGCGCGGTCACGGCCGCGGCCGAGACCGAGATCAGCGTGATCGTCAGCCGGGTGGGCTCCGCCCGCGAGTTCGCGCGCTGGCTCAAGATCGCGACCGCGCGCGGCACCCTCGGCGCGCTGAGCGTGCTGTACCTCCCCGACCCGGCGACGCTGCGGAGGATGGCCGACGCGAGCCTGCCGCTGGTGGTCATCGACCCGCCGTCCGAGCCCGGCGGCGGGATCCGCTCGGTCGGCACCACCAACTGGCAGGGCGGGCTGTCCGCCACCCGGCACCTCATCGAGCTCGGCCATCGCCGGATCGCCGCCATCGGCGGGCCGGACCACCTGTGGTCCTGCCGCGCCCGGCTCGACGGCTACCGCAGCGCCCTGCGCCGGGCCGACCTGCCGGTCGACGAGGCCCTGGTCCGCTACGGCGAGCTGACGGCCGAGGCCGGCCTGCGCCGGGCGAGGGAGTTCCTGGCCCTGGCGGCCGCGCCGACCGCGATCGTGGCCGCCAACGACGCCCAGGCGTTCGGCGTGCTGCAGGCCATCGCCGAGCGCGGGCTCCGCGCGCCCGACGACGTCAGCGTGACCGGCTTCGACGACGTCCCGATCGCGACCTGGGCCACCCCGCCACTCACCACCGTCAGGCAGCCGCTCGCGGCGATGGCCGCCACCGCGTTCTGGATGCTGACGTCATCCGCCGCCCCGCGCGAGCCCGGCCCCCTTCGCCAGTCGGGCACCCCGCCCGAGCCCGCCGCCGAGCGTGAAGTCCAGCCCCGCCACCTCGAGCTCGAAACCACCCTCGTAGTCCGCCGCAGCACCGCCCCGCCCCGCTAACCCAACCAGCCCCAGCCCGCGAAGCCGCCCAGCCCCAGCCGCTCCCGCTTCCGGTCCATGATCACGAATACTTTTCTTAAGACGTAAAGAATTCGTGCTGTGCGCACGAATTCCTTACGCGATAAAAATAGTCTTCGTCACGTTTGTCACACAAAGCCCGTGGCCCCCTCGGGCAACCGGAAATGCTCGCCGTCGGGGCCAAGCGGAAGCTCCGACCGGTCCAATCCCGCTTACCCGAACGTGAAGACGTAAGCCTGGGCACCCGGCTGGCCGAACGTGATCTCCAGCGTCCGCTCGAGAACCTCGCCCCGCTCTCGGATGAGCTGATAGCAGCGGCCGCTGCCGAGCAGGCCGTTGCCGTCGGCGTCGGTGTCGGCGCCGTGCGACGCGCCCGGGGGCCGGCCGTTGACGAGCACCCGGAAGGGGATCGGCTCGCCGCCCCCGGCCGACATCACCAGATTCGCGTCGCGGGCCTGGAAGCAGAAGGCGATGCGCCCGGCCGCGTGGTCGAGGGTCGCCTTCTCCTGCTCGATCGTCCAGTGGCCGGCCACGGCCCAGTGGTTCAGCGGCAGCGGCTCGGGGATCTGGTACAGCCGGCTCTCGGCGACCGCGCCACCCGGCGAGTCGAAGCCCTCGCTGCGCCCGGCCCCCAGATAGGTCTCGGGCGAGCGCAGGTGATCCCAGTCGGCCGCCGCCTCGACGCCCTGCCCTTCGACGGCGGCCGCCACCGGCTCGCGGTCGATGCCGAGCAGCCGCTGGATGACGCGCTCGGACTGCTGGTACTCGCCCTCGCCGAAATGCCGGCCGGCGATGACGCCGTCGGAGTCGATGAAGTAGAGGGCGGGCCAGTAGTGGTTGTCGAAGGCGTTCCAGATCGCGTAGCGGTTGTCGATCGCGACCGGGTAGTCGATGTCCCGCTCTGTCGTCGCCTGGCGCACGAGGTCGATGTCGTGCTCGAGGAAGAACTCCGGCGTGTGGACGCCGATCACGACCAGGCCGTCGTCGCGGTAGGCGCGTGACCAGGCCCGGACGTAAGGTTCCTGACGCAGCCAGTTGATGCAGGTCAGTGTCCAGAAGTTGACGACCGTGACGTGGCCGCGGAGCTCGGCCGGATGCAGCGGGGGCGAGTTGAGCCACCCGGCGGCCCCGTCGAGCGCGGGCAGGTGGAGCGGACTGGGCATAGTCATCTAGCGTAGCGACCTGAACCCGGTGCGCACCTCGGCCGAGAACAGCTCGGGCTCCTGCCAGGCGGCGAAGTGTCCGCCCCGGTCGACCTCGTTGAAGTAGACCAGGTTGGGATAGGCCCGCTCGGTCCAGCTGCGCGGTGCCTTGTAGATCTCGTTCGGGAACACGGTCACGGCCGCCGGGACGGAGACGTTCTTGGCGTCGAAGAAGCCGTAGGGATTCTCCGCGTAGAGGCGCCCGGAGGAGACCCCGGTGTTCGTCAGCCAGTAGAAGGTGACGTTGTCGAGGACCTCGTCCCTGGTCAGGTTCCCCACCGGCCGGCCGGCGAAGGCGTCCCTGATGTCCTCGTAGCTGCGCGCGTCGTGGTTGATCATCCAGGCCGCCAGGCCGACGGGGGAGTCCGCCAGCGCGTAGAGGGTCTGCGGCGACGTCGCCATCTCGACGGCGTAGCCGATGCCCTTGGTGTACAGGAAGTTGATCTGCTCCCAGGTGCTCAGCTCCTCGGCCGACAGCCCGGCCGGGGCCGGGGCGCCGGTCACGAAGCGGATCTGCTCCGCCACCTCGGGCGGCAGCACGCCGGGCATGTTGGAGTGGATACCGAGCAGCCCCGGGAACGCCCGGACGCCCATCACGTCGGTGATCACCGCGCCCCAGTCGCCGCCCTGCGCCACGTAGTGCGTGTACCCCAGCCGCTTCATCAGCTCGGCCCAGGCCGCGGCGATGCGGTCGGGGGTCCAGCTGGTGTCGCGCGGCTTGCCCGAGTACCCGTAGTCCGGTATCGACGGGATCACCACGTCGAACGCGTCGTCGGCGCTGCCGCCGTGCGCGGTCGGGTTGGTGAGCGGGTCGATGACCCGCAGCAGCTCGATGATCGAGCCGGGCCAGCCGTGCGTGATGATGACCGGCAGCGCGTGCTCGTGATCCGAGCGGACGTGGATGAAGTGGATGTCGAGGCCGTCGATCTCGGTCATGAAGTGCGGCAGCGCCTGCAGCCGGGCCTCGCACTCGCGCCAGTCGTACGGGCCCGCCCAGTAGCGCGCCAGTTCCTGCAGCACCTCCAGCTGCACGCCCTGCGAGGCGTCGGTCACGGGCTCCCGGTCCGGCCAGCGAGTGTTCTTGATGCGTGCGCGCAGGTCATTGAGCTCCGCCCGGGACGCCACCGGGATCGTGAACGGCCGGATCAACTCTGCGGCGGTGACGGACATCGGGATCTCCTCGCTCAGCGTGGTCTGGTTGGACGATCACACCAAGCCTGGTTCGCGTCACCGCGCAGCGCACCCGGGGGAGACCCCGGGTTCACACCCTGGTTTTTATGATTCAGCTCGATCCGGCCGCCCCGCCAGCCGCGCGGCCCAGCCGACCAGCAGGGTTATCAGGGCGGCGACGGCAAAGGAGAGGATCGAGGCCGACATCCAGCTCTGCGCGGTGAAGCCGACGAGCCGCCCGAACGACGCCCACGCCGACGCCCACCAGGACACGTACCCGGGGTTAATGAGCTGATAGGTGACGAATCCGGCCGCCCAGGGGAGCAGCATCAGCCAGCGCGACCGGGCCGCCGCCGACAGGTCCCAGCGCCCGCCCGACACGACGAAGTAGTCCGCGATCAGGACCGCCGACATCGGCACGAACACCGAGCCGATCAGGTCGAGGAAGTTCTCGTAGTCGGCGATGTTCAGCCACAGCGCGCCGGCCGTGCTGCCGGCCGCGATCGCGACGGCCAGGATCCGGCGGTCCCACAGCGGGCGCAGGTTCTGCACCGACACCGCGGTGGAGTACACGTTGGCGAACGCCTGGTCGAGCTCCCGGGCGGCGAGGACGGCGAAGGCGAGCGCGCCGACCGGCAGCGCGATGAACGCGCCGTAGATATCGTTCGGGTTGCCGTGCGCCACCGTGACCAGCGCGAGCAGCCCGATGACGTAGCACAGCACCTGGGTGACGCTGTAACCGGCGAGCGTCCCGACGAAGGCGGCCCGCGGGGTGCGCGAGTGCCGGTTGTAGTCGGCGATCAGCGGCGCGAACGAGACCGCGACGGCGACGACGGTGTCGGTCGCCGCCCAGTAGCCGGTCCAGGTCCCGTGCGTGAACCCCGGCAGCGGGTGGCGCAGCAGCTGCACCAGCAGATAGCACAGCACCACCAGCACGGCGGTGGTCGCGTAGCGGCGCAGCACCCGGATCGCGCCGAGCGGCCGGATCGTCAGCAGGGCGGTGATCACCCCCGCGATCAGCACGTATCCCCACTTGGGGAGGGCGGGCGTGAGGGTGTGGGCGGCGGTCGCGATCGTGACCAGCTCGAAGATCCCCCAGCCGAGGCACTGCAGGATGTTGAGCGCGGTCGGGAGGTAGGAAAGCCGGGCGCCGAACAGCCCGCGCAGCAGCACCATGGCAGGCGCGCCGGTCTGCGCGCCCGGCAGCCCGGCCAGGGCGAGCGGCACCGTGCCGAGCAGGGTGCCCGCGACGATCGCGGTCAGCGCCGCCGCCAGGGACAGCTCCGGGGTGCCGGCCCCGTCCGGCTGCAGCACGAAGATCGCCCCGGTGAAGCCGAGCAGGCTCACTCCCAGGTTGCCCCACAGCCCGAACTGGTCGAGCAGGCTGAGCGCCTGCGGCACCGGCTCGGCCAGCGTGTGCGCGACCTCGGAGCGACGGTCGCCCGGGACGGTGACGAACTCGCCGGAAGGCGAGGTGACGGACGTATTCGCGGTCGCCATGGTGGGCCTCCCTACGCCGGCATTATCCGGTCAGGTTCCGACGGTCGGCGGCGCGCGCCCCTGCGGGCAGCCACCCTCTCAGCCCGGTTCAGCCCGAGCTCCCGTGTGTGCTTTCGCCAGAACGCTAGCATGCGGGGACGAGCCGGCCGGGCCTGCCCCCCGGATCGTCGGCACGGCGAGCAGGGCGGCCTCAGAAAACAAAACCCGCCAAAACCTTTTGCCCGAACGGTCCGTTGCGACTGCCCGTCGGCCCCTCTAAAAACGCCAGGCAGGAGGGCAGGCGGATAGAACAATGGCACCAATGGCACCATTACAAGCACCGAATGATCGGCGGACATACCAGACATATGCCATTAAATGCCGTCCGGTAGTTGCGCTGTCAGATCGCTTATAGATTGGTCGAAACAGCAGCGGGAAAACGCGAATGCGCGTACCGTATTCTGGTCTAAGATTTCGCCTTCCCGTCATTTAAGGGCAACCAGGTGAATGAAGGGGTATCTCGTGCGGGCAGACGCGCACACAATCGCGGTCGAACGGATGCGGCTGGGTGATCATGCCTTCGCCCATTACGCGGACAATGACGTCCGCTGGCAGGTACCGGCCGTATTCATCTTCCGCGGGCTGTCACGGGGCGAGAAGGTCATCGTGATGATGGACCCGGGGTGCTCGGCCGACGACGCCTGCGAGCGGCTGGCGCCCCTCGGCGGCGGCGCCGACGACGCGCGTGACCGCGGGCAGCTGGTGTTCAGCAGCATGCGCGAGCTGATCAGCCCGGAGAAGTCATTCACCGCCCGCAGGCAGCTGGACCGGCTGCGCCAGGAGACCGAGCTGGCCCGCCAGGAAGGGTTCGATGGGCTGCGCACCGTCATCGACATGGCCTGGGTCCAGGACCTGGGAATGGACGTCGAGGGCGTCATGCACCGGGAGAAGCACGCCGACTCGCTGTTCGAGAGCCGGGAGTACGCCGAAATCTGCACCTACGACCGTCGCCGGTTTGATCCCGCCGTGGTCGAGGAGATGCGGATCAGCCACCCGGTCGCCCTGCTCGAGCGGCCCGGTGACCTCCAGGCGCACCACGCCCCGGGCGAGCTGTACCTGGTCGGCGACGCCGACATGGCGACCGGCGACATCTTCCGGGCGGCGGTGAGCGTGGCGTTCGAGGCGCCGCCGGGCGGGCAGGCGCTAGTGGACCTGACCCGGCTGTGCTTCATGTCGGCTGGGTGCGCGGGGGACCTGCTCCGGCTGATCGGGCAGGCCGGCGCGTGCGACAAGGTCGTGGTCCGCTGCCGCACTCCCCAGGCGCGGATCCTGCGCCGCCTTCGCGTGATGTGGACCGGCGCACTGGTACTGGAGGAGACGGCAGACGGCCAGTGACCGGGGGCGCGCTCCTGCGGATGCGCTTCACCGCCGCTGACCTGCCGATCCTGCGGTTGCGGGTCGCTGACGCCGGCGCTGCGGCGGGTCTCGACGAGGCCCGGTGCGACGAGCTCGTCCTGGCGGTGTACGAGCTGGCGTGCAATGCGATTCTGCACGGCGGCGGAGGCGGGGGCCTGCTGCTGTCCCGGGTGGGAGACTCCGTGCGCTGCCGGGTATCTGACGACGGGCCCGGCTTCGCCGGCACTGCCGTCCGCTGCGGTGGCGGCCGATGGCTGGCGGATCAGCCTTTCCCGGGATTGAACAGCCCAAGCGGGTCGAGTGCGCGGCGCACCGCCTCCTGCATGACGAGCGCGCCGGGATCGAGTTCCCGGCGCATGCCGCCGCGCTTCAGCAGCCCGATGCCGTGCTCGCCGGACACGGTGCCGCCGAGCTCGATCGCGTCGTTGAGGAACTCCTCGAACGCCGCCTGGGCGGCGACCCGCGCGCCGTCGTCGCCTGGCGGGGTGACCAGCAGCGGATGCAGGTTGCCGTCGCCAGCGTGCGCGATCGTCGCCACCTGCACGCCGTGCCTGGCCGCGGTCGCCTCGATCCGGCCGAGCATGGCCGGCACGGCCGAGCGGGGGACGCACACGTCCTCGGTCAGCACCGGGCCGAGCCGCTCCAGGGCCGGATAGGCGAGCCGCCGGGCGTCGAACAGCGCCTCGGCCTCGGCCGCGTCGGTGGACTGGGCCACCCACTGCGCGCCCGCGTCGGTCATCGCCGCTGCGAGGGCGTCCGCCTCCTGCTGGCCGGAGTCGCCCGGCGTGTCCACCCGGGCGAGCAGCAGGGCGGCCGCGTCGGCGGCGATGCCGAGGTGCTTCCACTCCTCGACCGCGGTCAGGCAGGCGCGATCGAGGATCTCGAGCACCGACGGGGACAGACCCCGGCGGGTGATCAGCGACACCGCCTCACCCGAGGCGACCAGGCCGCCGAACGCCCCGACGATCGTGCGCGGCGTGCCCGTCAGCGCCGGGCGGAGGCGAAGCGTGATCTCGGTGATGACACCGAGCGTCCCCTCCGATCCCACCAGCAACGCGGTCAGGTCGAGCCCGGCGACGCCCTTGGTCGTGCGCCGTCCCAGCCTGACCGCATCGCCGTAGCCGGCCGCGCCGCCCCCGCCGACGGCGCCGCCGGCGGCGCCGACGCCCGTCACCACCCGCAGCCCGAGCACGTAATCGCGGGTGACGCCGTACTTCAGGCAGCACAGGCCCCCGGCGTTGGTGGCCACGTTCCCGCCGATCGACGACCAGGGGGCGCTGGCCGGATCCGGCGGGTACCACAGGCCGTGCTCGGCCACGGCCGCCTTCAGGTCGTTGTTCACGATCCCCGGCTGCACCACGCAGATCATGTTGTCGCGGTCGATCTCGAGCACCTGGTTCATCCGGGACAGGTCGAGCACGACCGCCCCGTCGGTCGCGTTGGCCCCGCCGGACAGGCCGGTGCCCGCGCCGCGGGGCACGATCGGCGCGCCGAACTCCGCGCAGACGCGCACCACGTGCTGCACCTGGCCCTCGGTCTCGGCCCGGACCGCGGCCACCGCCTGCCCGACCGGCGCCCACTCCGCCTCGTCGTGCGACATCGCCGCGACCACGTCGCGGTCGACCACCAGGCGTCCGGCGGGCAGCCCGCGGTCGAGCGCGCTGACGATCGCGGCGGCGTTGAACGGGTCGGCGGCATGGGCATCGGCGGCGGGTTGCACGGTCTCCATGAAACTGACACTAAACGAACCCGCGTCCGGGGCCAGCCCGGCAGCCGGGCCCGCGCCGGGCCCGGGACGCCTTCCGGCCGATCAGCCGAGCGCGGCCGCGAGCATGCCGACCTCGTAGGCACCGCCCCGCTGGTGCACGATCACGGCCAGCCGGTTGGCCGCGTTGATCATGGCGATCTCGGCGATCAGGGCGGCGATCTGGTCGTCGTCGTAGTGCTCGCGCACCCGCGCCCAGGTCTGGTCGGACACTCCCGGGCTGGCGTCGGCCAGCCGGGTGCCCTCCTCCGCCATCGCCAGCGCGGCCCGCTCGGCCTCGCTGAACACGGTGGACTCGCGCCAGGCGGCGACCAGGTTGAGCCTGACCGCCGTCTCGCCGGCCGCCGCCGCCTCCTTCGTGTGCATGTCGACGCACCAGCCGCAGCCGTTGATCTGGCTCGCGCGCAGCGATACCAGCTCCCGGGTGGGCTTCGGCAGCGGCGACTGCTCGATGACCAGGGCGGCGCTGGCGAACCGCTTGGTGAACTTGACGGCGATCTCGTTGTCGAACAGGTTGAACTGGGCGTCCATGGATTTCGTCCTCCGGTGGTCTGGTTGCGCTGGACGAACAGAAGATGCCGGCCGGCCGACGCCTGTGACACACCCCGGCGGTGTCACAAAACAGCCGGGCCGGGCATCTGGTGGGTGTGACCGCGGAAAACGAACAGGTCGAAAGCGAACAGGAGCTGCCCATGGCAGGCCCGGACTCCGCCACCGAGGCGTTCCTCGCCCACCGCAACCTGCTGTTCACGGTTGCCTACGAGATGCTCGGCTCCGCCGCCGACGCCGAGGACGTCCTCCAGGAGACCTGGCTGCGGTGGGCCGGGGTAGATCTGGAGGGGGTGCGGGACTTCCGCGCGTACCTGGTCAGGATTACCGCTCGCCAGGCGCTCGCCCGGCTGCGCGCGCTCGGCCGCCGCAAGGAGTCCTACGTCGGCCCGTGGCTGCCCGAGCCGCTGCTCACCGCGCCCGACGTGGCCGACGACGTCGAGCTGGCCGAGAGCGTCTCGATGGCGATGCTGCTGGTGCTGGAGACGCTCACGCCGACCGAGCGGGCCGTGTTCGTGTTGCGCGAGGTGTTCGACGTCGGGTACGACGAGATCTCCGAGGCGGTCGACAAGAGCCCGGCCGCCGTCCGCCAGATCGCGCACCGGGCACGGGAGCACGTCGCCGCGCGTCGGCCGCGCGGGGTCGTCTCGGCCGGCCAGACCCGCGAGGCGCTCGACGCGTTCAAGCGGGCGGCGGAAACGGGCGATCTGCAGGGCCTGCTGGACATCCTCGCGCCCGACGTCGTCCTGCTCGGCGACGGCGGCGGGGTCAGGCAGGCCGTGCCGCGGCCGGTGGTCGGGGCGGACAAGGTCGCCCGGCTGCTCGCGATCGGCCTCGGCCGGCTCGACGGCGCCACGTCGCTGCATCCGGCCCAGGTCAACGGCTACCCGGCGCTCATACTGCGGATCGACGGCGAGATCGACGCCGTGGTCGCGGTGCGCATCGACGACGGCCTCGTA
>Ga0302311_10006667_pt1 | contig 11896 bp, 11 predicted proteins | sample III_Palsa_N1_3_FD_200449 | JGI IMG/M metagenome (GOLD analysis project Ga0302311, IMG submission 200449) | Peat permafrost microbial communities from Stordalen Mire near Abisko, Sweden - III_Palsa_N1_3 | ecosystem: Environmental > Terrestrial > Soil > Palsa > Peat permafrost | place: Sweden...
CGGCCTTCGTAAACCGCCTGTTGTTGAGCGGTTCTGTACCCCTGGCGTCATCTTGCCGGGCGGACCTATAAATTCCGTCTTGCTTTGGATCCGATCACGGTCTCCACAAACATCCAGCTTCCGCGTGAAGTCGTCTTTGAATACCTCAAGGACATCGCCAATCACGCCGAGTTCACCGACCATTATCTGGTCGACTGGCATCTGACTCGCGTCGATACGGTCGGGCTCGGCGCGGGCGCGCGCTTCCGGGTGAAGGCGCCGTTCAACCGCTTCGCATGGGCGGACATGACCCTCGCCGAGCTACAGCCGCCGTTCCGGATCGTCGAGCGTGGCCGTGGCGGCAAGTTCAACCGCATAAAGATGATCGGTACCTACGAGATCTTTGAACGGCACGCCGGCGTCTCCGAGGTTCAGTACACGTTCGAGACCGATGTGAAGGTGCCCTCTGATCGTCTGCGTGACATCTTCGGACGCGGCTGGACCCGACGCAAGGCGAAGAAGGCGATGAACCGTTTGCGCGCAATCCTTGAGGACGACCGTAGGCGTGGCGTCCGCCCAACCGTTGCCGCCAGCTGATCGATTGCTGGATAGACTCCCGCCCGCTGTGAAGCTTCTGACCTCCAAGAAAACGCTCCGCCTCGTGTTGGTTCTCGCGGTCGGCGCGCTAGCGGTCACGCTCGGCGGTTGTGGTCGCACGACGCTCACCGGCGTCAGCCAGGACCAGCTGTCCGCCGGCACCGAGCCGTACTTCAACGTCGGTGGCATCACGTACCAGATTCAGATCTCGCGCCAGCTCAACCCGTTCGGCACCGAGGACGTTCAGTACCTGTCCGGCATTCAGGGCGCGCAGGACCTCGACGCCAGCCAGCTTTGGTTCGGAGTGTTCCTCTGGGCCAAGAACCAGACCAAGCAGGTCCGCGACAGCGCCGCCACCTTTGAGATCGTCGATTCAGAGGGCACCGTGTACCACCCGACGGCGCTCAACGCCTCGGTCAATCCGTACGCCTGGACCTCTCAGCCCTTGGGCCAGAACGAGGTTGAGCCGCAGGAGGACACGACTGCCGGCAACGGCTCGACCGGCGGTGGACTGATCCTCTTCAAGCTGAATGAATCGGTCTACTCCAACCGCCCGCTGACGCTTGAGATCTTCAAGCCGGGCTCTACCACGCCGTCGAAGGTTTCGCTCGACCTCTAGCGGTACCCGCGCGCTCAGCTGATTCCGAGCGCCTGCTCGATTAGTTCCTTGACCACCGGGGCCGCGGTGTCCCCGCCGTACCCGGCGTTCGGAAAGAGCGCGCAGATCACGACCTTCGGGTCCGGAACCGGCGCGTAGGCGACGAACCATGCGTCGGTCTCCTTCGCGTCGTTCTTCTTGTTGGCGGTGTCCGCCAACTCGGCGGTGCCGGTTTTGCCGGCGACGGTGATCCCGGGGATCTGAGCTGCGGTGCCGGTGCCGTACTGCACCACCGCCTCCATCATCTTCTGGATCTCGCCGGCGACCTTGGGCGTGGTCGCCTTCACGTAGCGCGTCCTGGCCTTCGCGTTGAACTTCGGCAGCGGCCGCTCACCGTGGTTGGCGATCGTGGCCCCGACGTCGGCCATCTCGAGCGTGCTCGCCTGCACCAGCCCCTGACCGATCGCCGAAGCGCCGAGCGCGAGCTGACCGCCGATCGCGCTTGGCGACGGGATCGTGCTGGTCAGCGCACTGGCAATTCCCGAAGGCTCGTCGAAGCCGAAAAGCTTCGCCTCATCCACAAGCCGCTGCGCACCGACCTGGTCACCGAGTGGTGCAAAGGTCGTGTCGCATGAGGTCGCGAAGGCGTTGATCAAGCTGCCGCCGCAGACCTCCTTATCGGCGTTCTGCATCTTGAAGCCGGCGATCTCGACGCTCGACTCAAACGGATACTCGGTGGTGAGCGTCGTGATCCCGGCCTGCAGCGCGGCCGCCGAAGTGATGATCTTGAAAGTCGATCCCGGAGGCTGGATATCGGTGAAGGCGATCCCCGCCACCGCCTCCAGCGCGCCACTGCGGGCGTTCATCACGGTGATCCCGGCGTAGCGGCCATCCAACGCGTTGATCGCGTCGAGTTCGAGATCCGGGTTGATCGTCGTGGTCACGTTGGTCCCGTTGAGCGGCGCGGCCGACGCGATCACTTGCCGTCCCTCAAGCAGCTCGCCGCCGGGTCGGCCCGCCAACTGCCGTTCGAAGATCTGCTCGAGCCCATCCTGTCCAACGTAGGCGTGCGCTGGGTAACCCCGCTCGGCGTACCGGGCCGCTTGCGAAGCCGGAATCGATCCGAGGGTGCCGACGATCTCATCGGCGACCTGCGGAATTGGGGTCGACAGTGAGTCGCCCGCCGCGAGGATCTCGCCGTTGGCCGTCAGGAGACTGCCGCGCTCGCCGAGCGTGGACTTGCGGGAGAGCGACTCGCCGGCGTTGAGACCGGGGAACAGCAGTGAGCTATCGAAGCGCACGCGCGTTCCGCTACCGCTGCCGACCAACGGGATCTGGGCAACCAGCTCGAAGCTCCCGAAGGTGCTGGTCGAGACGATGAACCGAACGTGCGCCGCGTTGTCCTTTATCGAGATGTGGCCGATCGGTCGCAGTGCGGTCAGCGTCGCGGTCTGCGCCGTGTGGCGCGCCTGCGCGATGAATTCAGCGCTACTGATCGCGCCTTGTGAGGCCGGCGTGAACAGCGTGTAGATGGCCTTGTAGTCGCTGTGCTTCCAATCGGTCACGTAGCGGATGAGAAACGCATGCTGGGCGCGTGCGGGTGCTCGGGCAACGTAAATTCCGCCCGCCAGGGAGCCGGCCGCGATCACCGTCAGTGGCAGCGCGCGTGTCAGCAGACGTCTCGAACGTGAGCGTCGCGTTACTCGATGCGTCTGACTGGGAATGCGCGCAACGGTAGACCTAACACGAGTGATGCTGCCCGGCCCGGACGACCGTTACCCCCCGGGTGGGTCCGTTTACAACGCAGGAAGCGGCCATTGGAAGGTCTTTCAAAATGATTCGCACGCCCGGTTGCGGCCGTGGACACGGTGCTGGATCGCCACCCGTCCCCTCTGCCGATACCTCCAGTATCGGCTTCGCGAACGTGCGGCACCCAGCGTGATCCGCGACCACCCCGGTCGCACGCTCATTGTGAAAGACCTTCTTATGCCGTCGCGACCCCTAACCTCAGCGCCCGATGACCATCGCTGACTGGCTGATCCTGGCCTTCGTGCTGTTGATGGCGCTGCAGGGCTACGCGCGTGGCTTCCTGGTCGGCGTGATGGCGCTGGCCGGGTTTATCGGCGGCGCGATGGTCGGCAGCCATCTGGCGTCGGTCGTGCTCTCGCAGGGCGATCGATCACCGTACGCGCCGCTGCTCGGGCTCGGCGGCGCCCTGATCGGCGGCTCGTTGCTGGGCGGCATCTTCGAGCGCGTGGCGAGGCGGGTAAGACGATTTCTCTGGTTCCCGCCACTGCGGATCCTCGACGGTCTCGCGGGTGCCGCCCTGACCGCTTGCCTCGGCCTTGGCGTCGTCTGGGTCGTCGGTGCCGTCTTACTGCAGGGGCAGAGTGGTTTTCACCTTTCCTCGGGTCTGCGTCGCGACCTCGAGCACTCAGTGATCCTCAAGGCGCTGGACCGAAGGCTGCCTCCCTCGGGTTCGATCCTCAACGCGCTGGCCAGAATCGATCCGCTGCCATCTTTCAGTGGCCGCTTTGCGGAGGTGACCGCGCCCGACCCGGCGATCGTGAGGGCCGGCGGTGTAGACCGGGCGGCGCACTCCGTGGTACGAGTCATCGGCAACGCCTGTGAGCTCGGGATCGAGGGCAGCGGCTGGGTCGCCGGGCCTGGCCTGGTCGTGACCAACGCGCACGTCGTGGCAGGCGAGACCGACACGGTCGTCCAGGTCGGAGGGCGGGGGCGCGGGCTACCCGCGACCGCGTTGGTCTTCGATCCGCACAACGACATCGCGATCCTCTCGGTACCCGGACTCGACGTTCCGGCCCTGACACTGGCCAGCGGGCCAGTGTCAGGAGAGTCCGCTGCAATCCTCGGCTACCCGCTCGACGGCAGCTTCCAGCGTGAGCCCGGGCGCCTCGGCGCGACCCAGTACACGGCAACCCAGAACGCCTATGGCGACCCGACCGTGCGGGAGATCAGCTCGCTGCGAGGTCTCGTCCGGCCGGGCAACTCCGGCGGCCCGATGATCGACACAGGCGGCCAGGTGATCGGCACCGTCTTCGCCCAGATCACCAACGCGCCCGCGAACGAACGCGGCGGATTCGCGATCCCCAATTCTGTCGTCCGCGGTGAGCTCGCCAAGGCCCGTTCGTCCCATGGCGCGGTCAGCACAGAGGGCTGCGCCGGCTGATGTCTCACACGCCACAGCTTCACATGACGCTATGGTCCTCACCGCAATGACCAAAACGCTTGTGATCGCAGAGAAGCCGTCGGTGGGGAAGGACCTGATCAAGGTTCTGCCCGGCGCCTTCACCAAAGGCGAGGGCTTCCTCGAGGGGCCTGAGCACGTGGTTACCTGGGCGGTTGGTCACCTCGTCCAGCTCGCCGATCCGGACGAGTACGACCCCAAGTACGCCAAATGGCGCATGCCCGATCTGCCGATCGCGCCGAAGAAATTCAAGCTCGTGGTCCGCGACGAGCGCTCCAAGAAGCAGATGAACGTGGTCAAGCGCGAACTCGACCGCGATGACATCGACTACGTGATCAACGCCTGCGACGCCGGCCGTGAGGGCGAGCTGATCTTCGCCTACCTCTACGAGAAGGCCGGCAGCAAGCTTCCCGTGAAGCGGCTCTGGCTGAACTCGATGACGACCTCCGCGATCAAGGAGGCGTTCGCATCGCTGAAGCCGGCCGAGGAGTTCCAGACGCTTGAGGAGGCGGCCCGCTCGCGCTCTGAGGCTGACTGGATCGTCGGTATGAACGCAACCCGCGCCGCGACCATCCGGCTGCGCTCGTCGTTCGACGGCGCCGTCTCGCTCGGGCGCGTCCAGACGCCGACGCTGGCGATCCTGGCCCGGCGGGAGGTTGAGATCCGTGAGTTCGTGTCCGAGCCTTATTGGGTTGTCGACGCACGCTTCATGGCGTTGCCGCAGGAGCCCCGCCGCGCCTACGACGGCCGCTTCCACGCCGGTGCACAAGCGCGTATCGCAAGCGCCGAGGAGGCCGCCAAGATCGTCGCCGCCTGCGAGAGCCAGACCGGCGCGATCACCAAGCTCGACAAGACCGAGCGCAAAGATCGCCCGCCGCTGCTCTACGACCTGACCTCGCTGCAGAGCGAGGCCTCGTCGCGCTTCGGTTTCACCGCGCGCCGCACGCTCGGCGCCGCCCAGCGACTCTACGAGGAGCACAAGGCGCTGACTTACCCGCGTACCAACTCGCGCTTCATCACCAGCGACATGATTCCGGACATCAAGCCGATCGCCGCGCTCCTCGGTGGCCAGCGGGAGTACGCCGCCGCCTCCAAGTACGTGACCGGGCTCGACATGCTGCCGCTCGGCCGGGTCGTCAACAACGAGAAGGTCACCGACCACCACGCGATCATCCCGACCCTGGCTGAGCGCCATCCGGTCGACAAGATGGACAACGACGACCGCCGGATCTACGACCTCGTGGTCCGCCGCTTCCTCGCCGTATTCCATCCCGAGGCCGTGTTTGAGAACACGCGGGTCGAGACGACCGTGGCCTCATATGTATTCAGAACCCGCGGCAAGGTACTGCTCGTGCCCGGCTGGCGCGGGGTCTACGGAGAGGGCGCCGAAGCCGACGCTGCCGCTGTCGACGAAGAGGATGAGGGCGCTGAGCAGCAGCTGCCCAAGCTCGTGAAGGGCGAGGAGTCGCTGGTGCACCGGATCAAGTCCGATGCCAAGGAGACCAAGCCGCCGCGTCGCTACTCAGACGGCTCGCTGCTGCGCGCGATGGAAGCCGCCGGCAAGCTCGTCGACGACGAGGAGTTGCGCGAGGCGATGAAGGAGTCGGGCATCGGTACGCCGGCCACACGCGCCTCGATCATCGAACGTCTGCTGCAGGTCGGGTACATCGAGCGCGACGGCCGTGCGCTGGTTGTCACCGAGAAGGGCCTCAACGTGATCCGCCTGCTCGGTGAGCACGCGCTGACCTCACCGACGATGACCGGCGAGTGGGAACACCGCCTCGCGAACATCGAGACCGGCGAGGATACGCGTGAGGCTTTCATGGCGGACATCGTCAAGTTCGCTGAACTGACGGTTGAGCAGCTGGACACCACCTTGAAGGACGTGCGGATCCCGAAGGCGAATCTCGGGCCATGCCCGGTCTGCCAGAACGACATCATGGAGAACCGCAAGGGCTACTCCTGCTGGGGTCGTGAGGATCCCGGCTGTGGCTTCGTGATCTGGAAGTCGAAGGCCGGCAAGAACCTCCCGGTCACGCTCGCCAAGGAACTGATCAAGACCGGACGCACCGAGCGTCCGGTGACCGGCTTCAAGAGCCGCGCCGGCAAGAGCTTCCGCTCGCGCCTCGCGTTGATGCAGACCGATGAGGGCCGCTGGCGCGTCGAGTTCGACGAACCGTGGGCCAAGGAAGGCGCGAAGCCGCCCGAGGCCGAAGAGGCGACGGCGGAAGCAGCCGCGCCTGAAGCAGCTCCGGCAGACGACGCCGCCGCGGCGGCCTAGCTCGCGCTGAGCGGCGCGCTGCACGCGCGCCGCAGTCTTCGTCGATTCACACGCCTTCCCGAGAGTTTTCTCACGCGGCTCGCTGAGACTGGGTCCATGGCAAATCCAAGCCTTGGCAACCCTCTCGACTCAGGCAGGTCAGGCATGAGAACGCGTGCTCAGACAGTCCGTGACGCCGCACTACGCCGGCTCTCGCGGGTAAATCGCTCGCTCATCGTCACGGCCGTGATCGCGACCGGCGTGATCACCGACGTGATCTCCTCAAACGCCGCCAGGGCGGACGGGACCACGACGACGGCTAAGCGCAGCAGTCCCACGGCCGAAGTCACCAGCGCCACCATCAGCTCGACCAAGACGTCGGCTAAGAAGACCAAGAGCGCAATCACCGCCGCGGCGGCTCCAACCACATCCAAGGCGAGCTCGTCGGACACGAATTCCTCAGGCTCGAGTTCCTCAACCGCTTCGGGCTCGTCGTCGGACAGCTCAAGCTCGGTCACCTCCGGAGGTTCGTGATGAGCACGACGATCCCGGATCCAACTGTCGCCTCAGCGCTGTGGTCCGCGCTTGGCACGACCGTCGTGCTCTGCGTGACCGACGCGGACGCGCTCAGCGAAGCGACCCGGCTGCTCGAGCAGGAGCTGGCCGATATCGACAGGATCGCGAGCCGCTTCCGGCCGGACTCGGAAGTTGAGCGTCTCAACGCGCGGGCCGGAGAGTGGGCTGTGATCAGTCCCGAGCTCTATGCCGCGCTGCTGGTTGCGCTGCAGGCGGCCAGGCTCTCGGGAGGGCTCGTAGACCCGACGCTCGGCGACGCGCTGATCGCGGCCGGCTATGACCGCGACTGGAGCCAGCTCGAACGTGCCGGCCTGAGTCGGATCTCGACACTTGAGCGGACCCGGCGCCGGCGCTCGAGCTGGCGTGGGGCGGCCTTCGTGGAACAGCCGGGCGGCAGCGCCTGGGCCTGTCTGCCGTCTGGAACGAGACTCGACCTCGGTGCTACCGCCAAGGCCTACGCGGCCGATCTGGCGGCGCAACGGATCGCCCTGGCGACCGGCTCCGGCACGCTCGTCTCACTCGGCGGTGACATCGCAACCGCCGGTGGCGCCCCGCAGGGCGGCTGGCGTGTGCGTGTCACAGATCACCACCGCTCGGGCCTTGAGGCACCGGGGCAGACCGTCTGCATTGAGGGCGGCGCCCTGGCCACCTCGAGCACAACCGTGCGCCGCTGGCGTGGCCCGGCCGGAGCCATGCATCACATCTTTGACCCGCGCACCGGGCTGCCCGCCCGCGGACCTTGGCGCACCGTCAGTGTCACCGCCGCCGACTGTGTCGACGCAAATACCGCGACCACCGCCGCGATCGTGCTCGGCGAGCTGGCCCCCGAATGGCTAGAAGATCTCGGCTTGGCGGCGCGCCTGGTCGCGCACGACGGCGCCGTCCTGACACTCGGCGGCTGGCCGCCGGAGGGCATCGCATGAGCCTCGCGGTGATCAGCTCGTCCTCGACCACGTACTGGTATCTGACCCGCTCTACCGGCGCGGTCGCGCTGATCCTGCTGACGCTGGTCGTGGTGCTGGGCGTGATCGATGTCTCACGCCTCTCGTCCGACTTCTGGCCGCGCTTCATCACCGACTCATTGCACCGGCGGGTCTCGTTGCTGGCGGTGGTTTTCCTGTGCGTGCACATCGTCACCGCGGTGCTCGACACCTACGCGCCGATCGGCCTCTGGGATGCCGTGATCCCGTTCCACAGCTCCTACCGATCGCTGTGGCTGGGGTTCGGCGCGATCGCGTTCGACATGTTGCTGGCGGTGATCGTCACGAGCATCCTGCGGGCCCGGATCGGCCAGCGCGCCTGGCGCGCGGTGCATTGGCTGGCATACGGCTGCTGGCCGATCGCGGTACTGCACGGCCTCGGCACCGGCACCGACGTCAAACAGGTCTGGATGCTGGTGATCGATGCCATGTGTGTAATCAGCGTCGTCGGGGTAGTGATGCTCCGCATGTCCTCCCCCTCCACCCTCAGTCGTGCCGTTCGCCTCGGCGGGATCTCCCTGCCGATCGCGTTTGCGGTGGGACTGATCGTCTGGCTCGCCGGCGGCCCGCTGGCCGCCGGGTGGGCCGCGCGAGCCGGCACCCCGGCGAGCCTGATTGCGCACCAGGCGACCCAGGCGGCGACGCGATGATGCTGGCCGCTCAACAGTTCCCGCGACTGCTCGCCGGGCTCGTGCCCGGAGCCACGATGAGCTTCGCGAGCCACCAGCTGATCCACGGCGCCATGGACCTCTCGCAGCACGGGCGGGTGACCAAAGAGCATCCGCTGCTACTTGAAATTGAACGTTCAGGCTTGCGCGGCTACGGCGGTGCCGGCTTCCCCTCGGCCACCAAAATCGCCGCCGTAGCCGCGCAGCAGGGCCGGCCGGTGGTGGTGATCAACGCGATGGAAGGTGAGTCGCTCAGCGGCAAGGACATGCTGCTGATCCGCCACCTGCCGCACTTGGTGCTCGACGGCGCGATCGCGATCGCAATGGCGCTCGGCGCCGACCGGATCCTGGTGGCGTTCGACGGCGCCGCCAGCGGCGCCCGCCGCGCGGTGGAGCGCGCGATCTCCGAGCGACCCGAGCTTGGGACTCCGGGCTTCCCGGAGATCGTCGCGGCGCCGCTTGGCGGCGCCTACCTGACCGGCCAGGAGACGGCGCTCGTGGCCGCTCTCAACGGCAAGGCGGCAAAGCCGACCTTGACGCCGCCTTACCCGTTTGAGCGCGGCGTTCGCGGTCGCCCGACGCTTATTTCGAACACAGAGACGTTCGCTCAAATCGCATTGATCGTGCGACACGGCGCGACATGGTTCCGGGGGCTTGGGAGTGAGAGAGCTCCTGGGACCCGGCTCGTCACGGTCGGTGGGGCCGTGGCGCGCCCACGCGTCGTAGAGGTAGCCGGCGGTACAACTGTCCGGCGACTGCTCGATTCCTCTGGCGGAGTGACCGAATCGCTACAGGGCCTGTTGCTCGGTGGCTATGCGGGAACGTGGCTACCGCCAGAGGCAATCGATGTCGCGCTCGATCCTCTCGAGCTGAGTGAGTACGGCGCGAGTCTCGGACCGGGGATCGTGTTTGCGCTGGGCGAGTCCGCCTGTCCGGTGGGCGAGGTGGCCGCCGCCACCGCCTGGCTGCACCGCGAGAGCGCCGGGCAGTGCGGTGTCTGCGTCAACGGGCTCGGCGCGATCTCCGCGGCGCTGCTGGAGCTCTGCGACGCCGGCTACCACTCCGGGTCCTACGGCGAGATCGAACGCTGGTGCGGGCTCGTCAGCGGGCGTGGAGCCTGTGCGCTGCCGGACGGCGCCGCTGCGTTCGTGAGCAGCGCGATGGTGACGTTCCGCGGCGAGTTCGAGGCGCACGCGCGTCACGGGCACTGCGATGCCTGCCTTGATCAGCGCGTACTACCGCTGGACGGCGACGAGTTCCTTGCGCCGCGCCCCGCGCGCCGTCTGGTTGCGGCATGAGCCGGCAACTGCGACTCGATCCGGTTGCGTGCACGGGCCATGGGCTCTGCGCCGAGCTCTTTCCAGAACGGATCTCGCTCGACGACTGGGGCTACCCGCTGATCGAGGCCGGTGAGCTCAGCGCCGAGCTGCGCGAGCACGCGCGGCGTGCCGTGGCCTCCTGCCCGGCAGCCGCGCTGCGGCTGCAGCGTGAGGGCCGGCCGCCGGCAGGAGCCACGAAGCGACACCGATAGGTCGCTCGGTAGGCTGGCCGCTATGGCTAACGAATGGTTTGATGAGCTCGCGGAGTTCCTCCGCATCCCTTCGATCAGCGCCCAGGCGGAGCACGCGCCGGACGTGATCAAGGCCGGCGAGTGGGTCCGGGATCTGATCCGCGACGCCGGCGGTGAATGCGAGGTGGTGGACTGGCACGGGCAGCCGCTCGCGATCGGCGAGATCCGCGCGAGTGCCGACCCTGATTCGGCCCCGACGATCCTCTGTTACGGCCACTTTGATGTGCAGCCGGCCGATCCGCTCGAGCTCTGGGACTCGGCACCGTTCGAGCCGGAGATCCGCGACGACTACCTTTTCGCGCGCGGCGTCGCCGACGACAAGGGCCAGCTCTATGTGCTGCTCAGCGCCGCCCGCGAACTGGCGGTGGCGGGACAGCTTCCGGTCAACGTTCGCTTCGCCTGCGACGGTGAGGAGGAGACCGGCGGCCACTCGATCGTCGAGTTCATCGAAGCCGATCAAGGTCGCGCCGATGTCGCCGTGATCTTCGATAGCGGCATGATCCGCAAGGGGCTTCCGGCCTTCAACCTCGCAACCCGCGGGCTTGTGTACTTCCACGTCGAGCTCAGTGCGGGCGCTCGGGACCTGCACTCGGGGATTTTCGGGGGCGCGGCGCTCAACGCCGCTCACGCGCTGATCCGCGCGCTCGACAAACTGATCGCGACCGACGGCCGTTTGGCTGAGCCGCTGCGTGAGGGCATCGTCGCGCCGACCGCGCAGGAGCTCGAGGACTGGAAGCAACTGCCGGCCGGGGCCGGCGAACTGGCCGATCAGGGCGCCCGCCCGGCCGACCCCAAGGCCGCCGAGGAGTTCTACATCCGCACCTTCGCCGAGCCGGCGCTTGACATCAACGGCATTGAAAGCGGCTCGCCTCACGTGCAGAAGACCGTGCTGCCGATCCGCGCCGCCGCCAACGTCTCGGTGCGCCTGGCGCCGGGCCAGAAGGTTGAGGTGGTCGCGCGGGCGTTCGAGACGCTGCTGCGTGAGGCCGTGCCCGAGGGTGCTGTGCTCGAGCTGGAGATGCTCTCGTCGGCGGCCGCAGGCATCGTCCCAGCCGACGCGGAGGCGATCAAGCTCGGTCAGGACGCCTTCGAGCGTGTGCTCGGAGTGAGGCCGGCATTGATCCGCAGCGGCGGCACGCTGCCGATCGTCGCGGCCTTCGCCGACAAGGGCGTCCCGACGATCATCTCGGGCTTCTCACTGCCCGACGCGAACATCCACTCGCCGAACGAGAACATGCCGGCCGAGTACATCCCGCTCGGGATCGAAACGGCCAAGGCTCTGTTCGGAGAGCTCGGCAAGCTGAAATAGCGTACGGGCGCCGCGGGCGCCGCGGGCGCTCAAGCCGTCGCCAATGATGTGAATCCGGTACCGGGCGTCGGTACTCGATTCACATCATTGGCTCGAGCAGCAGCGCGCCGCCCCGCCGCGGCGCCACGTACCGCCGGAGCATGATTCGCCG
>Ga0302311_10006671_pt1 | contig 11891 bp, 12 predicted proteins | sample III_Palsa_N1_3_FD_200449 | JGI IMG/M metagenome (GOLD analysis project Ga0302311, IMG submission 200449) | Peat permafrost microbial communities from Stordalen Mire near Abisko, Sweden - III_Palsa_N1_3 | ecosystem: Environmental > Terrestrial > Soil > Palsa > Peat permafrost | place: Sweden...
GACCTTCAAGGCCGTGGGCAGATCGGCGCCCAGGCCGCCGAGCTCCGTCGGCGCGGTCAGGGCCAGCAGCCCGGCTTCATGCAGCGCCGCGAAGTTCTCGAACGGGAAGCTCGAGTCGCGGTCGTGTGCGTCGGCGGTGGCGGCGAACCGCGCGGTCAGGTCCGGAAGGATGGTGTCGAGGTCCGGGAGCGCCGGCTCGGGCGCGGGGCGGGCTGGCGAGACGGCGTTCATGACCCGGCGGCTCCAGTGGGGAAGTTGACCAGCGCGCCTTCCGGCGCGGGGGTGGGGGATCGGTCGAGCCCCAGATGCTGCAGCAGCCGGCGGCGGATGGCCTGGAACTCGGTTCCGATCTCACGCGGACGCGGCAGGCCGATCCGCTCCTCCGCCGCGATCCGGCCTTCGTCGAGCACCAGCACCCGGTCCGCCAGCACGATCGCCTCGTCGACGTCGTGGGTGACCAGCAGCACCGCCGGCGCGTGGGCGCGCCAGAGCGAGAGGACCAGCTCGTGCATCCGGATGCGGGTCATCGCATCCAGCGCGGCGAACGGCTCGTCCAGCAACAGCAGCTGCGGCTCGCGAACCAGGGCGCGGGCGAGCGCCGCCCGCTGCGCCTCGCCGCCGGAGAGGGTGACCGGCCAGACGTCGAGCCGGTGACCGAGGCCGACCTCGGTCAGTGCGGCGCGGGCGTGGTCGCGCGCCTCGGGGCCGCCGAGGCCCAGCGCCACGTTGCGCCAGACGCGCTTCCACGGCATCAGCCGCGGCTCCTGGAAGACGACGGCCCTCGCGATGGGCGTCTGCACCGAATTGGCGTCGGCGGGATCGAGTCCGGCGAGGGTCCGCAGCAGCGTCGTCTTGCCGGACCCGCTTCGGCCCAGCAGCGCGACGAACTCGCCCTGTCCGATTTCCAGATCGAGACCCTGCAGCACGACGGTGTCGCCGAAGCGGCGCGTGAAGCCGCGCACCTGGACGGCGGGTTTGGCCGGCAGAGCGGCGAGCGCCGGCGCGCTCTGGACGAAAGGTCGGATGACAGCCTGCGCCATGGCGTTGGGTTCTCAGGACCGGATGAAGCTTGGGCGCCAGGCGAGGGCATGGCGTTCGAGGGTCCGCACGATCATATCGGCGGTCAGTCCGAGCAGGGCGTAGACCACCAGGCAGACGACGATGATGTCGGTGCGCGAGAAGTCCCGCGCGTTGTTGATCAGATAGCCCAGGCCCGCGGTGGCGTTGATCTGCTCGGCCACCACCAGGATCAGCCAGGAGCCCGCCAGCGCGAAGCGGAGGCCGAGCAGGAACGAGGGCAGGGCGGCCGGCAGCACGATGTGCCAGACCAGGTCCCAGCCCTTCAGGCCAAAGCTCCTGGCCGCCTCGATCAGCTTCGGATCGACGCCGCGGATGCCGTTGTAAAGGTTGAGGTAGATCGGGAACGTCGTTCCGAGCGTGATCAGGGCGATCTTCGGCGTCTCGCCGATCCCGAACCAGACGATGAATAGCGGCGTCAGGGCCAGCGTCGGCAGCGTCCTCAGCATCTGGATCGGTGCGTCGACCACGTTCTCGCCGGTTCTGGTCAGGCCCGCGGCGACGGCCAGGGCCGAGCCGATCACCACGCCGAACGCCAGACCGGTCATCGCTCGCGCCAGCGAAACCAGCATGTTTGACGGCAGCTCGCCCGACACGATCATGTCCCAGGCGGTCTGGGTCACCGACGAGGGCGCGGCCAGGACGCGCGCCGGGATCGCGCCGAGCCGCGAGCCGAGTTCCCACAGCAGGATCAGGACGAGCGGCGAAATCCACCGCTGCCCGCGCAGGATGAAGCGGAAGCCCGCCATCCTATTAGGAAAGCTCAACGAACTGGCCAGGGACACTGCGAACCTTTTCCCGCGCGAAGGCGCCGCAACAAGATTGCGTTTGCCTTCGTCTAGAAGGGCTTTTAATTCCTATCAGTTCAATAGACTTATCCTAACAGCACCATTTAAGATTTCTCATAGTTGGAGCTCTGCTTGTGGCCGTGAACCGCGCGATTTGGCGCGATTGCGCATAAGCCATGGCGGTTTGGCTGCCGCCCACCCACATGCCCCCTGCCATCACAAGGTGAATGAATGTCCTCTCCCCCGAACACGACCCTGGCCTTGACCGACGAGATCAAGGCGCTCGTCAACGGCGCGCTCGCCAACGGAAGTCCGCTGTTGCTGGTGGCCGTGAGTCCGGACGCAAAACCGGTCGCCTCGTTTCGCGGCTCCGTGCAGACCTACAGCGACGATCAGCTCGGGCTCTGGGCGCGCAATGCCGAGGGCGGCACCCTGGACGCCATCAAGGCCAATCCGAACGTCGTGCTGATCTACCGCTCGGCGACCACGCCGGTGCTCCAGTTCCACGGACGCGCTCGGATCACCTCGGACGACGCGGAACGCAAGCGGGTGTTCGAAAGCGCGCCCGAGCGTGAGCAGGCGGCCGATCCGGAGCGAAAAGGCGCCGCGGTGATTGTCGACCTGGACCGGGTCGAGGGGGTGCTGAAGTTCGGACCGGATGGTCCGCAATTCGTCCGCTTGAAGCGCTAAGCCCGATCAGAACGCCTCGTGACTCGTGGGACTCTGGCCCCCGAGTTTTGAGGCGGTCGCGCCTTGGCCTCCGCCGCGCGCGCGGCCCGGCCGCCGAGTCCCCTTGCCTGGACGCGGATGTCGGGGACGGCGGTCACTTCCCAAAGCGCGCCGCGCGCCGCCGGCCCGATCGCGAACAGAGTCTCGTGCGGCGCGCCGCCTGAGCCGATGAGCCGGTTGTCTTCGGTGACGTCGAGCCCGAGGCCGAACGCGTCGGCGCGAACCAAGCCGTCCTTCAGCAACTGCCGGATCAGCGGCTGATCGCTCTGGGTCGGATCGCCCTCGGGGCCGGTGCAGTTGACCACGAAACGGACGCGCTCGTGCTGGGTCGCGTCTTCGCCGCGCGGGCGCCACGCCGCGACGACGCCGTCCTCCACCGCCGCGAGCGAGACCAGGCGACCGGCGGCGAGGCGAAGCCGGCCGGCGCGCCAGGCCTCGAGCCGCGCGGCCATCGCCGGCGCCAGGCGATGGCGGTGCGCCTCCCACCAAGGCTGAAGGTGTCGAAGGAACCGGCCGCGCTCCGCGTGGGAAAGCCCTTTCCAAAGCTCCTGGGCGGTCGGTCGCAAGGCGTCGAAAACGACACGCCAATCCAGCGCGGCCTCGGCCTCGCGCCGAAACCGGTTCAGGCCCCGCGAGAGACTCTCCGCGGGCGCGCGACGCCAGGGATCCGGCTCGCCTGAGATGCGGGCGTGAATGCGCGGCGTCAGACCACGCCGCGAAAGCGCCAGCAACCGGCCCTGGTGGCCCTGGGCGTCGAGCCGGGCGATCACGTCGATCATGGTCAGGCCGGTACCCAGCACCAGGACAGGGTCGTCGGGCCCGATGGCGTCCAGGGCGCCCGACCAGGGGTCCCTGACGTAGGCCGGGCTGTCGCGGAAGCCAGGATCGGGCAGCACGTCATCGGAGGGCCGCGCGTTGCCGGTCGCCAGGACCACGACGTCGGCGCGCAGCTCGCGGCCCATCGCCAACTGCAACTTCAGGCCATCGGCGCCTGGCGTCATGGCCAGGACCTCGTCTCCGCTGAGCTCCAACCGGTCGGCGCCCGCCTCCGACTGGGCGATGCGGCGCAGCCGCGCCTGGATGTAGAGCCCGTACTCGGCCCGGGAGGCGAACGCGAAGGCGTCCGCCGCGGCGCCGCGCTGACGGCTCAGCCAAAGCATGAAGTCGTCGGGCCGGGTCGGATCGGCGCTCATGTTGGCCGCCCGGACGTTCAACAGGTGGTCTGGCTGCAGCGTGCCGTAGGCCGCGCCGACGCCGAAGCGATCCGCGCGCTCGATCAGCTGCACCCTGACGGTCGCGTCGGCCTCGAGGATGCTGAGCGCGGTCAGCACGCCGCTGAAACCGGCGCCGATGACCGCGACCTCGGGACGTTGCATCTCGATCGCTCTCCTAGGGCCGGCGCGGCCCAACCCATATCAATTCAGTATGATTTGGCGGCCAGTTCTTCCGGCGGCTCGCGCGGTCAGAAAACCTAACAGCCCTGTCGCAAAAGGTCATTTGCCCGAAGCCCTCCAAAGCCGCCAATGATAACACCTAGTGAACGAGTAGGGTTTTGCGCTGGATGAAACCGATCGAGGCTCATCCCGCCTGGTGTCCGGAGGACGACCCGCGTGAGATTTGACAAGGCCGAACCGCGGATTTTGAAGACCGCGACCTATGCCGCGGTCGCGGCGATAGCGCTCGGCTTTACCCTCGTGGTCGCCCGCGTCTTCGGATTTCATTGAGCTGAAGATGGCGCGACCCAACTTCCGATCGGCGCTTCTCGCCTTTGCCGTCGCGTTCGGCGTGCTCGCCGCGAGGTCGGTCGTCGCTGGCCCCGACGACGGTCTGTGGCAGGCGACCGCCGACGTCAGCGGCGCGCAGATTCCGTTCCAGCTGGAGATTAGCGGGGAGGGCGCTTTGGTTCGCGCGCACTTCTTCGATGGATTACGCCCCACGAACCCTTCGGCCCCCGGCGACCTGCACGGCGGACACCTGCACCTCACCTTTCCGAGCTACGCCGCCGTGTTGGACGCGACGTTGACGGGCGGGCGACTGGACGGGACCTATACGGTCTCCGGCCATGCGATCACGATCCACGCGACCCATGGCGGGCCGCCCGCGGCGGCCGCCGTCGCCGCCCCCCGGATCGCGGGCGAGTGGATCATTCCCTACAACAGCCCAAAAGGTGAGACAGCCTGGCGGCTGATCGTGCGCCAGGCCGGCGCCACGGCGCAGGCGGCGATCCTCAGGATCGACGGCGACACCGGAACCCTCAACGGCCGATTCATCGCCGGCCACTTCGAGCTGTCGCACTTCGCCGGCGAGCGACCCGCTTTGCTCGAGGCGACGCCGGTCGCTGACGGAAGCCTGAAGCTGGTGCTGATCGACGGCTCCGGGCGACGCGAACTCAGCGCCATTCGGCCCAGCGTCGCCGCCGCCCAGGGTGTCACGCCCACCGATCCGACCCGCCACACCAGCGTCGCGGACGCCGGCCAGCCGTTCCATTTCGCCTTCAAGGATCTCTCGGGCCGCGAGGTCTCCAGCGCCGATGCCAGGTTCCGGCACAAGGTGGTGCTGGTGAACGTCATGGGCAGCTGGTGCCCCAACTGCCACGACGAGGCGCCGTTCCTTGAGGCGCTCTACACGCGCCACCACGGCGAGGGCCTCGAGATCGTCGCCCTCGACTTCGAGCAGCCCGATCAGCTCGCCAATCCGGCGCGGCTGCGCGCCTTCATCCAGCGCTACGGGATCAGCTACACCGTGCTGCTGGCCGGCGAGCGGAGCGAGGTCAACGCCAAGCTGCCGCAGGCGGTGAACCTGGACGCGTGGCCGACAACCTTCTTCCTTGGCCGCGACGGCCGCGTGAAGAGCGTCCACGTCGGCTTCACCAGCCCGGGCAGCGGCCCGCGCGACGCCCAGACCCGCGCCGACATCGAGCGCGAAGTGCAGACGTTGCTGGCGTCCAGGTAGCATGTCCGTGCATCCCATGACCCTTACTCAAGCCAGTCCTGAGCAGAACTCGCTAACGCGGGCCGGCCAGGTCGCTATTGTACGCAACCCACGTCTTTCGGAGGCCGCTCCATGAGCGTCGAATTCATCGGTTTCATCGGCACCCAGCTCGGTTCGGAGATCATCCCGCCGGCGGGACCGGTGCTCGACCGGGCCTACGTCGAGGCGACCGCCAAGGCGCACGAGGCCGGCGGCTTTGACCGCGCGTTGGTCGCCTTCCACTCGACGTCGCCGGAAAGCATCCTCGTGACCGCTCACGCGGCGTCGGTGACCAGCAAGCTGGGCTTCATGATCGCCCACCGCCCTGGCTTCACCGCGCCGACGGTGGCCGCCCGCCAGCTGGCGACCCTGGACGATCTCACCGGCGGGCGGATCGCCGTCCACATCATCACCGGCGGCTCGGACGAAGAGCTGGCGAAGGATGGCGATCACCTGACCAAGGACGAGCGCTACGCGCGCACCGAGGAGTACCTCGACATCGTCCGTCAGGAATGGACCAGCGCCAAGCCGTTCGACTTCAAGGGCAAATACTACGACGTGAAGGGCGCGTTCGGCGCCATCAAGCCGTTCCAGAAGCCGCACCTGCCGATCTATTTCGGCGGCTCGTCCGACGCGGCGATCCCGGTCGCCGGCAAGCACGCCGACATCTATGCGCTCTGGGGCGAGACCCAGGCGCAGGTGCGCGAGACGATCTCGCGGGTCCGCGCCGCCGCGGCTAAGTGGGGCCGCAATCCCCGCTTCAGCCTCTCGCTGCGCCCCGTGCTGGCCGACACCGAGGAGGCCGCGTGGCAGCGCGCCAAGGAGATCGAGGATCGCACGCGTGAACTGCGCGAGAAGGCGGGCCTCAAGACCGACGGCCACGCGCCGCCCAATGCCGGTGCTCAGCGGCTGCTCGCCGCCGCCGCGCAGGGCTCGCGCCTCGACAAGCGCCTGTGGACCGGCGTCGCCGCGTTGACTGGCGCCAGCGGCAACTCGACCGGACTGGTGGGCACGCCGGAACAGGTGGCCGACGCCCTGCTCGACTACTACGACCTCGGCGTCACCACCTTCCTGATCCGCGGATTCGATCCGCTGGAGGACGCGATCGCCTACGGCCGCGACCTGATCCCGCTGGTCCGCGACCTGGTCGCCCAGCGCGAGGCCAACCCGGCGCGCGCCGCGAGCTGACGCGGGCGTTCAGGCACCTCAATGGGCGATCATGACCACGCCTGGAAGCACGATGGCGTTCGCGTCGTGCCGGGCGACCAGCTTGACATCAACACGGCGCAGACGCCGGGGATGAACCGCGCCGCGGCGATCAACTTCGCCCGCGTCGGCGCGGAAAAGCTGTGGGCGGGCACAGTGACGATCCATGCCGGCGCCAAGACCGGCGCGCACCACCACGGCGAGCTTGAGAGCGTCATCTATGTGCTGAAGGGCAAGGCCCGGATGCGCTGGGGCGAGGCGCTGGAGTTCGTCGCCGAGGCGGGACCGGGCGATTTCATCTTCGTGCCGCCGTTCGTCCCGCACCAGGAGATCAACGCCTCGGCGGATGAGCCGCTCGAGTGCGTTCTGGTCCGCAGTGGCGGCGACGCGGTCGTCGTCAACCTCGACATCGCCCCGATCGAGAAGCCCGAAGCGGTGGCCTGGGTGGACTCGATCCACAAGGCCTGATTGGCGGCGCACCGCGTCGGATCAGACGGCGTCGCTTTCGCCCAGTGAGTCGCGGCGCGTGGCGGCCTGGGTGATGACGCTGCCGGGCGGCACGCTGTGGGTCAGCCAGACATTGCCGGCGATCGTCGAGCCGTGGCCGACGGTGATCCGGCCGAGTACGGACGCGCCGGCGTAGATCACCACGTCGTCCTCGATGACCGGGTGGCGCGGATAGTTCTTCACCAGCGCCCCGCGCGCGTCGACCTCGAAGCGGCGGGCGCCTAACGTGACGCCCTGATAAAGCCGCACCCGCTCGCCCAGCACCGCCGTCTCGCCGATGACGACGCCAGTGCCGTGGTCGATGAAAAAGCTCTCGCCGATCGTCGCGCCGGGGTGAATGTCGATCCCGGTCACCGAGTGGGCGACCTCGGCGACGATGCGCGCCAGCATGGGCAGGCCAAGCTGGTAGAGTTCATGTGCGACCCGGTGGCGGATCACCGCCGCGACGCCCGGGTAACAGCACAGCACCTCGTCGATGCTGGTCGCCGCCGGGTCGCCCTCGAAGGCGGCCTGGATGTCGGTTTCAAGCACGGCGCGGATGCGCGGCAACGCCTTGGCGAAGTGATCGACGATGTCGCCGGGCGCCGTCCGCGCGGTCAGCCCGAACTCGAGCCGGGCCTGGCGCGCCAGCGCGGCCAGCGACCGCTTCAGCGCCTCGGCCACGAACGTATCGACCCGATCGTAGGTCAGGTCCCTGGGGCCGTAGTGCCGGGGGAATAACGCCGCCGCGAAGCCATCGACCATTTCGATCGTCGCCGGCCGGGACGGCAACTCGGGGAGGGGGCCTTCGCCATATCGGTTTTGATGCGAGCGCCTGCGCAGCGCGCCAAGCTGCGCCACGATGTCGTCGAGCCAGCCGCCGGCAGCTGGCCGGGCGGGTGAGGCGCCGCTCATGACTTCCGCCCGCGAACTCGCTCTTTCCGGCAAACGGGTATCTCCAAGGCCGTCATCAGCCCCTCAAAGCAGCGCGAACCCGAGCCGCTCAAGCACGTCCCGCAGCACATGCCGGCCGGCCATGGTGTGCGGACCGCGGGTGCGTTCGCGCGCCTGCTCAGTCCAGTCCCGCTCCGCCATGCCCTGTTCGCGCTGGAAGGCGCGAATGCGCGGATCGTAGCTCTCGGCGGCGACGCGTTGCGCGTCGGTCCATCCGTACTGTTCGCGGAAGAGCACGGAGCTTTGCGGCAGACGCGGCTTGACCGCTGTCGGGCGATCGGGATCGGGCTTGCCGACCGCGAGGCCAAACAGGGCGAAGACCTTCGGCGGCAGGCCCAGCTCGGCGGCCACGGCCTCGGGCTTGTTGCGGATGCCGCCGATGTAGACCGCGCCCAGGCCGAGCGATTCCAGCGCCACCACCGCGTTCTGCGCCGCCAGCGTCGCGTCGATGGCGCCCAGCAGGAAGGTCTCGGTGTAGTCCAGCGCCTCGCAGGGGATGACGTCGTTGCGGCTGAGCTGGGTCAGCCGGTCGAAGTCGACCAGCCAGACCAGGAACAGCGGCGCCTCGACGATGTGCTTCTGGTCGCCCGCCAGCGCCGCGAGCCGCGCCTTGCGCGCCGGGTCCTCCACAGCCACCACGCTCCAGACCTGCAGGTTGGAGGATGACGCCGCCGACTGCGCCGCGGCGACCAGTGTCTCCAGCGTCCCTTCGGCCAGGGCGTCCGGCAGGAAGGCGCGCACCGAGCGGTGGCTCAGGATCACCTCCAGCGTCTCGTTCCAGGCGACGGCGTCCGGCGCATCGTCACGGCGATAGCGCTGACGGACCAACTCCCGCGCCAGGTCCTTGGCGATCGGAAGGGTCGCGGGTTTGGTCTGCACGGGCGCGTTCATGCCGGTCGATCCACAGAGTCAGTCAGGAGGGGTTGGACGTCGGCCGCCTAGGCGATGACCGGTTCGGGCGGCACCAGCTTCAGGCCGTCGGCTGGGTAGCGCTCGCCCACGGTCGTGCCGGGCGCGAAGACCGCTTCCAGCTCGGCGATGGTCGCCGCCTCCAGCGCCAGCTCGTTCGCCGCCCAGTTGGCTTCGAGATGCGGAATGAACCGCGAGCCCGGGATCGGAACCACGTCCTTGGACAGCACCCAGGCGAGGCTCACCTGGGCGACGGTGACGCCCAACCGGGCCGCGACCGTCTCGATGGTGGCGCGCCGGCGGCTGTTGGCGGCGACCGCCTCGGGCTGGAAGCGCGGATGCTGGTGGCGGCGATCCTTGGGGTCGGTGACCTCCGCGCCGGCCAGAAAGCCGCGGCCGAGCGGGCTATAGGAGACGAAGCCGATGCCGAGCTCGCGCGCGGTCGGCAGGATTTCCGCCTCCACCCCGCGCGTCCACAGCGAGTACTCGCTCTGCAGCGCCGTGACCGGGTAGGCGGCGTTGGCGCGGCGCAGGCCGTCGGCGGTGGCTTCCGAGACGCCGACGCCGCCGATCTTGCCCTCGTCGCGCAGCCGGCCGAGTTCGCCCACCGACTCCTCGATCGGAATCTGGAGATCGACGCGGTGCAGGTAGTAGAGGTCGATGTGGTCCAGCCCGAGGCGGCCCAGGCTGGCCTCGACCGCGTCGCGCGCCTTGATGGCGGGCGCGTCGGAGCCGGCGCTCCGGTGGGTGAACTTGCTCGCGATCACCAGCGCGTCGCGACGCCCGGCGATGGCCTTTCCGAGCAGGGTCTCATTGTGGCCCGCACCATAGCCGGTGGCGGTGTCGAAGAAGCTGATCCCGAGATCGATCGCGCGATGGACGGTGCGGATCGACTCGGCGTCATCGGCCGCGCCGTAGGCGCTGGAGAGCCCCATGGCCCCGAAACCCTGACGGCTGACGGTGAGCTTGGCGAGTTGGGGCATGGATATTCCTGCGGGTTGGCTTCGGCGCTAACGCTGGTTCGATTTGATCCCCCGGCGGCGGTCGGGAAAGGGAGAAAAACTACGTCGGCCCTCAAAACATATGAAACTAGTATGATATTGGCGCGGCGTGTCCGTGGAGGCGGCGCCCCGCCTCAGGCCGTCGCCGCGGGCTGGCCGGCCTTGGCCAGCGCCTGTTCCAGATCGGCCAGGATGTCGTCGATGTGCTCGATGCCCACCGACAGGCGCACGTAGCCGTCGGAGACGCCGGTCGCCAGTTGCTCCTCGGTCGAGAGCTGGGAGTGGGTGGTGGACGCCGGGTGGATCGCGAGGCTGCGCGCGTCGCCGATGTTGGCCACATGGTAGAACAGTTCGAGACTGTCGATGAACCGCCGCCCGGCGTCGCGGCCGCCGGACAGGGTGAACCCGACCAGGCCGCCGTAGCCGCCCGAGAGGTATTTGTCGGCCCGCTCGCGCGCCGCGCCGGATTGCTTCGAGGGATGGATGACGCTGGTCACTTCCGGCCGGCGTTCGAGGAAGTCCGCCACGGCCTGGGCGTTGACCGAGTGCTGGGCGATCCGCAGCGGCAGCGTTTCGACGCCCTGCAGGATCTGGAATGCGTTGAACGGTGACAGCGCCGAGCCGAGGTCGCGTAGCAGGATGACCCGGGCGCGGATCAGGTAGGCGATCGGGCCAAGCGGCTTGACCGCCTGGGTCCACACCGCGCCGTGATAGCTCGGGTCGGGCGTGTTGAGCAGCGGCTGGCGCGCCGCGCCGGCGCCCTCCCAGTCGAAATTGCCCCCGTCGATGATCACGCCGCCGATCGAGGTGCCGTGGCCGCCGATATATTTGGTGGCGGAATAGACGACGATCGCCGCGCCGTGGTCGAGCGGTCGGGCCAGCAGCGGCGCGGCGGTGTTGTCGACGATCAGCGGCACGCCCAGGCGCCGGCCGATCTCGGCCACCTCGGCGATCGGGAACACGGTCAGCTTCGGGTTGGGCAGGGTCTCGGCATAGTAGGCGCGGGTGCGCTCGTCGGTGGCGTGGGCGAAGGCCTGGGGGTCGGCCGGATCGACGAAGCGCACCTCGATGCCCTGCAGCTTCAAGGTGTTGGCGAACAGGTTCCAGGTGCCGCCTTAGAGGTCGGTGGAGCTGACCACATTGTCGCCGACCTGGGCGAGGTTCTGGATCGCGAACGCCGACGCCGCCTGTCCGGAGGCCACCGCGAGTGCCCCGACGCCGCCTTCGAGCGCCGCCAGCCGGTCTTCCAGGATCGCGACGGTGGGGTTGCCGATCCGCGTATAGATGTTGCCGAGTTCCTTCAGCGCGAACAGGTTCGCCGCATGCTCGGTGCTTTGGAACTGATAGGAGGTCGTCTGATAGATCGGCGGCGCGACCGCGCCGGTGGCTGGATCGGCGCGCCAGCCGGCGTGCAATGCCAGGGTTTGCGGGTGAAGTTTGCGATCGGCCATATTCGAGATCCTGGATCACTCGTGGTTTGCATAGATAGCATATTCGAGCGATATGGATTTGAGGGGCGCAGTTTTTCTAGACCGGGCGACCGATAAAGTCACGCTTTGCCGTCTCGGGCCGCCGTTTACAGGACCATGCCGCCGGAGACCTCGATGCGCTGGCCGTTGACCCAGCGGTTGTCGTCCGACAGCAGCGCGGCGATCATCGGGCCGATGTCGTCGGGCAGGCCGGCGCGGCCGAGCGCGGTCGCCTCGGCGACGAAGCGGTTGATCTCGGGATTGTCCCGCACCATGCCGCCGCTGAAATCGGTGGCGACGGC
>Ga0302311_10006683_pt1 | contig 11877 bp, 8 predicted proteins | sample III_Palsa_N1_3_FD_200449 | JGI IMG/M metagenome (GOLD analysis project Ga0302311, IMG submission 200449) | Peat permafrost microbial communities from Stordalen Mire near Abisko, Sweden - III_Palsa_N1_3 | ecosystem: Environmental > Terrestrial > Soil > Palsa > Peat permafrost | place: Sweden...
GCCACGTAGGTGTTTTTACCTATTCGCTTCGGTATATCTCTGGATTGCCCGGCAACAGGTGATGGCTGAAGATGCATCAAAGTCGGGCAAGCCGCATGGCATCGAAGGCCAGCCCAAACAAATCCAACATAATGAGACTGGAAAAGGGGAATTACTCATGAAGGTGCAACCCACACGCATCGCGCTGGCAGTAGCGATGGTTCTCTACGGCTCGGCCTCGGCAATTCACGCCCAGGCGCAGCAAAGCGGCGCCAAGCCGGCCGACGCGACGCCCGGCAACGCGGCAAAAACCCAGGCCGCAGGCGACGGCCAGGTAGAGCAAGTGACCGTCACCGGCATCCGCGCCTCGCGCCAGCAATCGCTGAACAAGAAACGCGAGGCCGATTCGGTGATGGATGTGGTGTCAGCCGAAGACATCGGCAAGCTGCCCGACAAGAACGTGGCCGATGCAGTGCAGCGCGTGCCCGGCGTCAACATCAGCTCGGGCTCGGGCGGCGAAGGCGGCTTCTCGGAAAACGACCGCGTCAGCATCCGCGGCACCAACCCCAGCCTGACCCAGACCACGGTCAACGGCCACTCGATTGCAACCGGCGACTGGTACATCGGCGACCAGCAGAACACCGTCGGGCGCAGCGTCAGCTTCACCCTGCTGCCGTCCGAAATCGTCGGCGCGGTCGAGGTGCAAAAGAGCTCGCAGGCCGACTATATCGAAGGCGGCACGGTGGGCAACGTCAACATCGTCACGCGCGCGCCGCTCGACTTCAAGAAGCAATTGACCGTCGAAGCCACGATCCAGGGCATGTATGCCGACCTGCCGGGCACCACCGACCCGCAAGCCAACGTGCTGGTCAACTGGAAGAACGACGAAAAGACCGCCGGCTTCCTGTTCCAGGCTTTTTCCGAATCGCGTCACGAGCGGCGCGACGGCCAGGAACTGTTCCTGCTCGGCGAAGGCACGATCGACCCGGCGGCGGCAATCGCCGCCGGCCACCCCGACCTGGCCGGCGTGGTCTACCCGACCCAGATCGGCTCGGCGGCGTTCACCCAGACCAGCAAGCGCGAAGGCGGCCTGTTCGACGCGCAATTCAAGCCCACGCGCGACCTGTCGCTCGACTTCAACGGCTTTTATTCGCACTTCAACGCGACCAATTTCGACACCAACTTCATGGCCAGCCCGGCCAACCTGATCCCGCAAGGCGTGTTCCCCACGACTTACACCGTCAAGAACAACACGCTGGTAGCGGCCACTTTCCCCAATACGGTGTACAACGCCAGCGATCCCAATCCCGGCGCCGACGAAGCCTTCCCCGGCGTGCGCGACTCGATCTACCGGCCCAACGCCTCGTCGTCGGCGGCCTATCTCGACTTCGACACCAAGTGGCGCGCCAACGATTCGTGGACCGTCACGAGCAAGGTCGGCTATACGCGCGGCACGGGCGATACGCCGCACGACTATGGCTACGAGGCCTACCTGATCAATTCGCCGCTGGTGTACCAGATGAACGGCACGGGCGGCCCGGCCAACGTGTCCTTCCCCGGCGTGAACACCAGCAATTTCAACAATCCGGCCAACGTCACCAATGGCGGTAGCTGGTCGCAATCGGTCGCCGTGACCGATACGGAAGCGTACGGCCAACTCGATGCGCTATGGTCGATCAGTGACGGCATCTTCGAAAGCGCCAAGTTCGGCGTGCGTTACGCCGAACACCGCCGCACGGCCTACAACGTCAACTACGGCTGCTCGACCGACCCGAATGACCCCTGCTACACCAATCCGGGCCAGACGCTGCCGGCACCGGCCTGGAGCGGCACGGTATCGCCTTCCAACTTCGGCGCCGGCATCGGCGCAGGCCCTGGTTTCCTGTCGCACTTCTGGGTCATGAACCCGGCTTCCATCGCGGCCTGGGAACAGCAATACAACAACGTCAACCTGGGACCGAATTACCAATCCAATTTCACGGTGCAGGAAAAGGATTCCGCCGCCTATGGCATGGTCAACCTGGCAGGCGACGCCTGGCGCGGCAACGTCGGCCTGCGCCTGGTCAACACCAACCAGTTCAGCAGCTCGTTCAATATGGACGACAACGGCAATTTCTATCCGGTGTCGGTCACGCACGACTACTTCAACGCGCTGCCTTCGGCCAACATCAAGTTCGACCTGACCAAAGACCTGGTGGCGCGCCTGGCCGCCTCCGAAACCATGTCGCGCGCCGACTATTCGGCCCTGTCGCCGGCGGTGCAGCTGAACAATCTCGACCTGACCGGCTCGGGCGGCAATTCCGACCTGAAGCCGATCCGCTCGATCAACTACGATGCCACGCTGGAATGGTATTTCGCGCCGCAATCGATTCTCTCGGCCGGCGTGTTCTACATGAACATGCCGTCCTATGTGACCTTCGGCTACAACACGCGCACCCTGCTCAACACCACGACCGACGAGCCGGCCAACTTCATCGTCACGTCGCCCTACAACATCGCGGCCAGCAACAAGGGGCTCGAGCTGGCTTGGCAGCAATCGTTTTCCAACGGCTTCGGCGGCTTGCTCAACTACACCTATGCCGATGGACATGACGCCAGTGGCGCCGCGCTGGTCGGCTCGTCCAAGAACACGGCCAACGTCGAGGCCTATTACGAGAACAATGCATTTTCCGCACGCGTGGCCTACACCTATCGCTCGTCCTTCCTGGTCGGCCTGGCCAACGTGACGCAGCAATACGCGGCCGGCATCGGCACCGTGGCGGCGTCGCTGAACTACAAGATCAACGACAACTTCACGATCACGTTCGACGGCCTGAACCTGAACAACCCCATCATCAAGTATTACTCGAACGCCGAGCAGCCGCAGGCATTCTATTCAAACGGCCGACAATACTTCCTTGGGGTGCGGATCGCCATGTAGCAATCGTCTCTTCGAAGCCGGTGGTGTTGCCGTGCTTTTTTGCCAGCGGCGGCCGTGTTTCAACGGTCCGCCGTTTTTTTCTTTTACCATCTGATCTGTGACTTGCCTGATCGACTTAGATTGCAGAATAACGTGAACCAGATCATCGCCCTGGACATCGGCGGCACCAAGAGCCGCATCGCCCTGATCGAAGACGGCCGCATCGCCTGGCGCGACGAGCGTGCGACGTCGCGCGCCGGGGGCCCTGCCGCCATGCTGGAACAGATGGTAGCGTTGCACCGCCCCTTACGCGAGCTCGATGCGCCGATCGGCGTGGCGATTACCGGGCAGATCGTCGATGGCTGCGTCACGGCGCACAATAGCGCGATGCTGCCCGGCTGGCGCAACTATCCGCTGCGGCAGCAACTGACCGAAGCGCTGGGCCGGCCGGTAGCCGTGGTCAACGATGCGCGCGCCGCGGCCTGGGGAGAATATCTTCATGGCGCCGGACGCGGACTGTCGGAATTCCTGTTCCTGACCGTGTCGACCGGCGTAGGCGCCGGCCTGATCCTGAACCGCCGCCTGCACCTGGCAAAAAACGGCTTCGATGCCGAGATCGGCGAGATGAGCATGCCCGACGGCGCCAGCCTGGAAGACCATGCCTCGGGCACCGCGCTGGCACGCCACGCGGCCCGGCTCGGCTATGCCGACGCCCGCGCCTTGTGCGATGCAGCCGATTGCGGCGACGCACGGGCCGAAGACGTCTATCTGCACGGCATACGCGAAATCGCGCGCAAGCTGGCCGATCTGGCGGTGATGCTGGGCATCGAGCGTGTGGCGCTGGGCGGCGGCGTCGGATTGCGACCGGGCTACCTGGAACGCCTGCAACGCGAGATGGAGCGTTTTCGCCCGATCCAGCGCTATCAGCTGGTGCGCGCCGAACTCGGCGCCGACGCCGGCCTGCATGGCGCAGCTGCGCTGGCGGCGCTGGTCGTAGCAGAGTCTTGATCCGGCAGCAGGGGGCAAGATGACGGCACTGTCTGTTTCCGGCGACCGTCTGCGGGATAGTTCGGGTTCGGCACAAAAAGGACCCTATACTAAAGGCTGTTTGGAGACACAATCGGGAGTCGAGGCCTTGCCTGCCGCTCAACAATTGATCCACAGCCGCTGGCCCTGGTTGGCCGCATCGCTGCTCTTGACGATGGGCCTGTTCGTGTCGACCACGTTGGGCTGGCTCTGGTACACCGACCAACGCGCGCAGGCCGAGCGCCAGCTCTCGCTCGACCTGCTCTGGCTCGAGCAAAGCATCACCCAATCGATGGGCGACAACCAGCGCATGCTGGAAAACTGGACCCACGATCTGCAAAATCCCGCGCCCAATGCGGTGGCCGATTTCCTCTCGCTGTCCGACGGCATGATGAAGGGTAATCCCGCCTTGATCTCGGTCGATTTCCTCGACCGCCACGGCAAACGCGTGGCCGGCCTGCCGGCGTACACCGAGCGGCCCGCGCGCCTGCCGCCCGTCACCGATCCCTTGATCGCCGAAGCGATCCAGCACAGCCTGACGCAAAAGCACCCGGTCTACAGCCGTGTGATCGAGCAATACGCGCCGCTCTGGGTGCTGGTGGTGCCGGTGTCGGACGAAGGACAGAACGAAGGCGTGGTACTCGCCACCTACGACCTCGACCAGGTGCTGGCGCGCGAAGTGCCCTGGTGGTTCGTGCAGCGCTACGACTTGAGCCTGGTCGACCGCGACGACAAGCGCCTCTCGCCGCGCGACGCCGACGTGCCTGTGCCGGAGCAGGCCGGCGACGTGCACAAGCTCGACTTCGGCCCCGAAGGCAGCGGCCTCTCCCTGCGCGCCAGTCCGCATGGGCGCCACGGCACCGAAACGCCGCTGATCCTGCTGTCGGTCGCAGTCGTCCTGTTCGGCCTCATGATCGTCTGGCTGCTGCGCTTGCTGCAACGCTGGCTGCGCGAGCGCCAGGCCGCGCAGCAGGCCTTGTCGCGCGAGTTGCGCTTTCGCGAAGCGATGGAGCATTCGCTCGTCACCGGCCTGATGGCGTTCGACATGAGCGGCCGCATCATCTATGCCAATCCCGCGCTATGCGGCATGCTCGGCTGTTCCGCCGAGTCGCTGGTCGGCACCAGCGCGCCCTTCCCGTTCTGGCCGACAGCAAGCCAGGACGATTGCCGCGTTGCGCACGACGCCATGCTGCGCGGCGACAACCCCACCACCGGGCGGCGCATCGACGTGGTCGGTGCCGACGGCAACACGCTCGCGGTGCGCCTGTTCGCCTCGCCGCTGGTTGACGGCAACAGCAGCCCTTCGGGCTGGATGGCTTCGCTCTACGACACTACGGAGCTGCAAAAGGAGCGCGAGGCCCTGGCCGTCTCGCGCGAACAGCTCTATGCGGTCTTGAGCGGCCTGGAGGCGGCAGTCTCGGTCAGCGCCCAGGATGACGGACGGCTCTTGTTCCGCAACCGCCACCATGCCCAACTGTTCCCGCTCGACTCCGAAGGCGATTGCTGTCTCTTGTGCTGGCACGGCACCGCGCCGGTGACCGATCTGACCGAGCCGGAATACTGCGACGCGGCCAGCGGGCGCTGGTATCACCTCGAGCGGCGCACTATCCTGTGGGTCGACAGCTCGCGCGTCACGCTCGACATCGCAACAGACGTCACCGCCGAGCGCGCCGCCGCCTACAATGCACGCGAGCGCGACGAATTGCTGCAGCACACGGCGCGCCTGGCCAGCCTGGCCGAATTCGCCTCCGGCATCGCGCACGAATTGAACCAGCCGCTGGCGGCGATCGCCAATTATTCGGCAGCGGCCGACGTCTTCCTCGATTCAAGCAACCCGCAAGCCGGCCGCGCGCAGGAAGCGGTGCGCCGCATGGGCGAGGAATCGCGCCGCGCCGGCAACATCATCCACAGCCTGCGCAGCTTCATCCAGAAACGCGCGATCCGGCACGACACGCGCAAGCTGGCCGACCTGTTCGCCGAGCCGTTGTCCCTGCTCGCGCCTCTGGCGCGCCGCATCCAGGTGCAGATTGCGCTCGACCTTCCCGACGACGAGATTCGCGTCGAATGCGATGCGGTGATGATCGAGCAAGTCATCTTCAATCTGTTGCGCAATGCGCTCGAATCGGTGGCGGCACAGGGCATGCCGGCGCCGGACGCGGTCTCGATCAAGGTGGAACGCGAAGAAGCCGGCGTAACCGTCAGCGTGTATGACCGCGGCGCCGGCATCCGCGACCCGGAAAAACTGTTTCAGCCGTTTTACACCACCAAGAACGAAGGCATGGGGCTGGGCCTGGCGATCTGCCGCACCGTGATCGAAAGCCACGGCGGCCGGCTCTGGGCCGAAGCGCACGCGGGCGGCGGCGCCTGTTTCCGCTTCCGCCTGCCGGCCCAACCGGCACCGCAAGACCATATCGACGAGCACGCATCCTTGATTGGGAATTGACCGCATGAGCGACACGAACTTCATCACCGGCACGCCGCATATCGCCATCATCGACGACGACCCCGGCGTGCGCGGCTCGTTGGGCATGCTGCTTGAGACGCGTAGTTGGCTGTTCACCGAATTCGAGCGTTCGGCCGACTTCCTCGAAGGCGCCGAGCCATCCGACTTCAACTGCATGGTGATCGATATCCGCATCCCCGACATGAGCGGGCTGGAACTGTTCGAGGAGTTGAATCGACGCGCGCGCGACAAGCATCGCTACCTGCCGCCCACCTTATTTCTGAGTGCGCACGGCGACATTCCCATGGTGGTGCGCGCCCTGAAGCAGGGCGCCGCCGATTTCCTGGAAAAGCCGGCCGATCATCGCACCTTGCTCGACGCCATCTCGCGCGCCCTCACCGCAGATCGCGCGGCACGCGCCGCACACGGCACCGAAGCCAAACTGCTGCAGGAGATCGCCGAATTGACCGCGCGCGAGCGCGAAGTGCTGACCGAGATCGTCGGCGGTTACCTGAGCAAGCAGATCGCCGACCATCTCGACATCAGCACCAAGACCGTGGAAGCGCATCGACTGCGCATCTGCCAGAAGTTCAACGTACGAACCAGCATGGAGCTGGCGGCCAAGCTGCGCGACGTGCCGCCCAGCCTGTGGCAAAAGAATTGATCGAGGTAGATACTGTTTATATCCCGTCATTCCCGCGCAGGCGGGAATCCAGGAGTAAACCCTATATTGGTAGCACTCCTGGGTCCCCGCTTTCGCGGAGACGACGGATTTATTTCGGCCTGGCGCAAATTCAACTTGCGCAGCGCCTGCGAAGAAAACAGCTTCTGGAACAGGCCTATTGCACCCCGTAGCGCGTGCGATACGCCGCCACCGCTTCCTTGTACTGGGCCAGACGCGCATCGGCCGCGCCGGACGAGAGGTAGCTGAACAAGTCGTTCAGGTTGCCGATCGAAATTACCGGCATGGCGTAAGCCTGGCTCACTTCCTGCACCGCCGAATGCGCCGATAACGCGCCATCCTTGCCCGAGCGCTCCATGCGGTCCAAGGCAATCAGCACCGCGCACGGCGTGGCGCCGGCAGCGCGTATCATCTCGACCGACTCGCGCACCGAGGTGCCGGCGGAAATCACGTCGTCGATGATGACGACCTTGCCCGTCAGCTTGGCGCCGACGATGGTGCCGCCCTCGCCGTGGTCCTTGGCTTCCTTGCGGTTGAAGGCGAACGGCACGTCGCGGCCTTTGCGCGCCAACGCCACTGCGGTAGCCGAGGCAAGCGTGATGCCCTTGTAGGCCGGGCCGAACAGCATGTCGAATTCCAGGCCCGAGTCGAGCAGGGTCTGGGCATAGAACTCGGCCAGGCGACCCAGGTTGGCGCCATTGTTGAACAGGCCTGCGTTGAAAAAATATGGCGACAACCGGCCTGCCTTGGTCACGAACTCGCCGAAACTCAATACACCGGCCGATACCGAAAATTCAATAAATTCCTGCCGCAGCTTGTCGGACATGGCTTCCCCTTGAAATCACATTAACAGACCGACATTTTACCGGATGAATCGGGTATGCTTGCCCAATCGAAAAATCGAGATATCGCCATGACCACCATCATTTCCGCCAACCTGAACGGCGTGCGCAGCGCAGCTAAAAAAGGCTTCTTCGAATGGATGCAAAAGCAAAAGGCCGACGTGGTCTGCGTCCAGGAATTGAAAGCCCATGCGGCGGACATGAGTGAAGACATGCTCGCCCCCGCCGGCTATCACGGGTACTTCCACCATGCCGAGAAAAAAGGCTATTCGGGCGCCGGCGTCTACAGCCGCAAGAAACCCGACAACGTCGTCATCGGCTTCGGCAGCAAGGAGTTCGATGCCGAAGGCCGCTACGTGCAATGCGATTTCGGCGAGCTCTCCGTCATCTCGGTCTACTGCCCCTCGGGTTCGTCTTCCGAAGAGCGCCAACTGGCCAAGTTCCGTTTCATGAAAGAGTTCTTTCCGCACCTTAAGGCACTGACCGACAGCGGCCGCGAAGTCGTGATCTGCGGCGACTGGAACATCGCACACAAGGAAATCGACCTGAAGAATTGGAAGAGCAACCAGAAAAATTCCGGCTTCCTGCCTGAAGAGCGCGCCTGGTTGAGCAGCGTGTTCGACGATTTGAAGCTGGTCGACGTGTTCCGCCTGGTCGACCAGCGCCCCGAGCAATACACCTGGTGGAGCAACCGCGGCGCGGCCTGGGACAAGAACGTCGGATGGCGCATCGACTATCACGTTGCCACGCCGGGCATCGCTGCCAAGGCGAAAAGCGCGGCCATCTACAAGGATGAACGCTTTTCGGACCACGCGCCCTTGACCATCCACTACGGCAACTAAGCGATGAGGCCCACGCTGCGCGCCCTGGCACGGCAGTTGTGGCCCGCGCTGTTCCTGCTCGGCAGCCTGGTTTTCATCTATCGCCATTTTGCCGCACAGGTGGGGCAAGTCACGCTGCCCGCCCATATCCGCTGGCCGGTGCTGGCCGGTGCACTGGGCCTGCAACTGCTGTACTGGCTGCTCAACTCATGGTGCTGGCAATCCACCGTGGCGTGGTGTACGGGTGTGCGGCTCAACCTGCTGCAAGGCTTCAGCCAGCTTGCCATGTCGACCTTGGGGAAATATTTTCCCGGCAAGATCTGGGGCATGGTGGCACGCGCCTCGCTCCTGGTGCAACTGGGCGCGGGCAAACCGCAAAGCGTCTATGCCACGCTGAACGAGCAATTCCTGATTCTGCATTCGGCTTGCCTGACCTCTGCCGTCCTGTGGTATCTGGTCGACCATTCCTGGTGGTCGCTGGCGCTGGCCATCGCCGCCGTCGCCAGCGTGCCGGCTTTGCCGCCGCTGCAAAGCCTGGCCTTCCGCCTCGGCGCGCGCCTCTTGCCCGCGCTCGTGCCGAAACAGGAAAAACTGTTGCTCGGCGCTGGCAAAATGACGCTATTGCTCGCCGCTTACTGCATAATCTGGTTATCGATCGGTGCCGTCTTTTGCTGCGTCTATTGGCTGCTGTTCCCGGCGGAACCGGCGCCGGCCATTGCAGCACGCCTGATCGTGGCCAATACGATAGGGATAGGGATAGGCTTTTTCGCCATCTTTTCCCCCGGTGGCCTGGGTGTACGCGAAGCGATCACCAGCAGCCTGCTGGCCTCGCAATTGGGATTGGAACAGGCGCTACTGTTATGTCTGATGTTTCGGCTATGGATCGTGATCTCCGAACTGCTGAGCGGCCTCTCTTTGCTGCTGCCGCAGGCGACACGCTCCCTTTCGGAGAAAGCGAAGCCATGAACCGCGCGCCGGTTGTCGACATCGTCATTCCTTGCTTTCGCGTCCAAAGGCACGTCGTCGAGGTGGTGCGGCAGTCGCTTGCGCTCGCGTTCGTGCGCGCCGTCGTCGTGGTGGACGACGCCTGTCCCGAGCACAGCGGCCAGGCGGTGGAAGCGGCCTTTGCCGGCCATGCACGCGTGACGGTGCTGCGCCATGAAACAAACCAGGGCGTGGGCGGCGCCGTGTTGAGCGGCTATCGCCAGGCCTTCGGCAACGGCGCGGACATTGCCGTCAAGGTCGATGGCGACGGCCAGATGCCGCCCGAGCGCATCGCCAAACTGATCGCCCCCCTCTTGCGCAAGCACGCCGATTACACCAAGGGCAACCGCTTCTACAGCCCCAAGCACCTCTCGGGCATGCCGAAGATGCGCCTGTTCGGCAATGCCATGCTGTCCCTGGTCAACAAGTTCAGTTCGGGCTACTGGTCCGTCATCGATCCGACCAACGGCTTCACCGCGCTTTCCCGCGTCGCCTATCTGCAGCTCGATGGCGACACCTTGGCGCGGCGCTACTTTTTCGAAAGCGACATGCTGTACCAGCTCGGCATCGCCAATGCGGTGGTGCAGGACGTGCCCATGCCGGCGGTCTACCATGGCGAGCCGAGCAGCCTGAACATCACGCGCGTGGCCCTCGAATTCCCGCCCCAATACCTCAAGCGCTTCATCAAGCGCATCGGCTTTCGCTATTTCCTGCGCGAGTTCAACATCGCGTCGCTTGAAATCATGCTGGGTGTGCCGGCGCTGCTGGCGGGGCTGGGATTCGGCATCTACGAATGGATCAGCCACATGCGGCATGACGAATTGACCCCGGCCGGCACGACCATGATCGTGGGCTTGTTGATCCTGATGGGTTTTCAAATGATCCTGTCGGCCATCAATTACGATGTCGTGCACGAACCGGACCGGCCATTGATCCAGCAGGACGAGACCTCGCCTTGAGCGCCTGCAGCGACCCACGCCGAAGCGCAGGGGCAACCGATATCGGCTCCCCCTGCCCCGTCTGCTCGACCCCGCTCGACTCGGGCGGGCTTGACTGGCATTTCATCTGCCCCGCCTGCCGCTACGAGGCGGCCGCGCTGCAACCGCAGATCAACCAGGACACGGCGCATGCAGGCCTGGACGAAGCATCCCGCGCCATCGGCCTCAAGGATTTGCGCGTCGCGAATTTCCGTGACCTGGTGGCACGGCTCAAGACGTTCAAGGAACGAGGGAGCCTGCTGGAAATCGGCTGCGCGCACGGCTGGTTTCTCGACGAAGCACAGCAGCTATACAGCACGTGCGGAATCGAGCCCGACCAGCGCATCCTCGACTCGCAGGTAAGCACGCGCCACAACGTGAGGCAAGGCTATTTTCCCGCCGCCTTGCGTGCAGACGAAACCTTCGACGTGATCGTATTCAACGATGTCTTCGAGCATCTGCCGGATGTGCGTCAAGCCGTCGCCGCATGCCGCAGGCACTTGAACAACGAAGGGCTGCTCCTGATTAACCTGCCCAGCAGCACCGGCGTGTTCTACCGCCTGTCCAAGCTGCTGTGCCGGCTTGCGCTGCCCTCTCACTTCGAACGCATGTGGCAAAAAGGCCTGCCCTCTCCGCATCTGCATTATTTCAACCGGCGCAACCTGCAGGCATTGCTCGCCACAGGCAAATTTTCCGTGCGCGCCGACGGCACCTTGCGCTCGGTCCGTCTCAAGGGGCTTTATCGACGCATCAGCTACGCCAGCAAGCGCGGCATGGTGCAAAACGCGCTGACCTGCGTAATTGTGGCCGTCATGGCATTGTTTCTGCCATTGCTCCCAAGCGACATCATCTATCTGATTGCGCAAAAGGAAGCAGAATCGTGAAGCCCGCTCCCCGGCCGGCTCGCATTCCCGTCGCGCGACCAACCCGGCAATCCGATTGCATCACAACCTGAACCCGATTATTCCATGCCCCTCCCACCCCGTCTTCAACCGCTCCTGCGACCATCATTCTGGTTGCCCATATTGTGCCTCGCCGGACTGGCAACGCTGTATGCCGTATGGGTATGGAGCAATGCCCTGACCGATCTGGGCGGCGACAGCGCGACCTATCTCATCATCTCGCGCCTCTATTCGCCGTATCACAGCGCGTCGGATGCGGCATTGGCGTTCAAGAGCGGGATCTTTTCGCCGCCCATGTTCCCCTTCCTGCTGTCGCTGGTCA
>Ga0302311_10006685_pt1 | contig 11872 bp, 9 predicted proteins | sample III_Palsa_N1_3_FD_200449 | JGI IMG/M metagenome (GOLD analysis project Ga0302311, IMG submission 200449) | Peat permafrost microbial communities from Stordalen Mire near Abisko, Sweden - III_Palsa_N1_3 | ecosystem: Environmental > Terrestrial > Soil > Palsa > Peat permafrost | place: Sweden...
CCGGCCCAGAACCCCGAGGGCAAGCTCACCGGCCGGGTCGCCTTCGTCACGGGAGGCACGCGGGGCATCGGCGCCGCGATCTCCCAGAGCCTGGCCCGCCAGGGCGCGGCGATCGCCGCCGGGTATGCCGGCAACGTGACCAGGGCAGAGGCCTTCGCCGAGGAATTCCGCTTCACGCACGCCGACGACGGCGTGAAGGTCACGCTGCACCGGGGCAACGTCGGCTCCGGTGACGACTGCCGGCGCGCGGTCGCCGAGGTCATCGAGCAGCACGGACGGCTGGACATTCTCGTCAACAACGCGGGCATCACGATCGACAAGACGGTCGCCAAGATGACCGACGACGACTGGAACAAGGTCCTGTCCGTCAATCTCTCCGGCGCCTTCTACCTCTCCCAGGCCGCGCTGGCGCACATGCTCGAGCGGGGCACCGGCCGCATCATCAATGTCTCGTCCGTCATCGGGGAGACCGGCAACATCGGCCAGGCGAACTACGCGGCGTCGAAGTCGGGCCTCTTCGGCCTGACGAAGACCCTCGCACGAGAGGCACTGTTCCAGCTCGCCCGCTCGGGCAAGCTCAGCGATCACAGCATCGGCGTCACGGTCAACACGGTCACGCCGGGCTTCGTCGCCACCGAGATGCTCCAGGGGGTACCGGACAAAATACTCGAGAAGATCAAGGCCCAGATCCCCATGGGCCGTCTCGCCCAGCCGGAGGAGATCGCGCGCGTCGTCCACTTCCTTGCCGCCGATGCCGCCGGGTACATCACCGGCCAGGTGTGGGGCGTCAACGGCGGCCTCGATATGTAGGGCGGCCTCGCGCCCGCGGCGCCCTGCCGCCCGGCGGCGCAGCCCGCGCCGCCCGTGCTGCACCACGCTGTGATGCAGCCCACTACCATTATTTAGCTGAATTAGCAGAGTACATGCTAATATAAATAACGTGCCCTTCGGAGATACTCCGGCCGGCCCGCCCAGACCTGAAGCCGCCACGACGTAAGGAGACCATCATGCCCACCAAGACCACTCCCCCCACTGACGCCCCTTTCGGCGTCGACCTCGGCGCCTACGAGGAGGCCGCTCAGCGTATCCGCGACCTTAACGAGCGCCTCATCGAGAGTTCCAAGGCCGCCGGGCTCACCACGCTCGATGCCTACGAGAAGGCACTCAAGAGCCTCGTAGACTTCGAGCAGAAGGTGGCCGGGGCCAGCCAGCTCGACTGGGTCTCCGCGCTCGCCTCGACGTACGCGGCGTTCGTCCAGGACGTCAGCGGCGCCTACACGAAGGCAGCGCGCGACCTGCTCGGCTGAGCCGACGCGGACTGCCGGACGGCGGAACCGCCGGACGGCTTCAAGCTCCCTCCGCCGGGACAGGAAGGGACACGACATGGCAGCGGACAGGCGCACGGCCCTCGTGACCGGGGCCGCCAGCGGCATCGGGGCGGCGATCGCGACCCGGCTGGAAGCTGACGGCATCGACGTCCTCGCCGTCGACCTGCAGCCGGCAGCGGGTGGCCCCGGGACCGCGTTCAAGGCGGACCTGACGACGCGCGAGGGCAACCGGGCAGCTGTCGATGCTGCACTTGAGCGCTTCGGCCGGCTCGACGTCGTCGTTGCCAACGCCGGATTCCAGCATGTCTCGCCCATCGCCGACTTCCCCGAGGACCGCTGGGACGCCCTCATCGCGATCCTGCTGACGAGCCCGTTCCTGCTGGCCAAGTACGCCTGGCCCGCGCTCGCCGAAAGCGGCTCCGGCCGGTTCATTGCCGTAGCGTCCGCGCACGCCCTGGTCGCCTCGCCGTTCAAGGCGGGCTACGTGTCGGCCAAGCACGGGGTGCTCGGCCTGGTGAAGACGCTCGCCCTCGAGGGCGCCGCCGCGGGCATCACCGCCACCGCCCTGTGCCCGGGCTACGTGCGGACGCCACTGGTGGAAGCGCAGATCACCGCGCAGGCCGCGGCGCACGGCCTGCCAGCGGACCGCGTGCTCGAGGAGATCATCCTCGCCCCGCATGCGGTCAAGCGGCTGATCGAGCCTGCGGAGGTCGCCGCGATGGCGGCCTTCCTCGTCGGACCGGACGGCGCGTCGTTCACGGGGGTCGCGATCCCGATGGACCAGGGATGGACGGCGCGATAATGACACCGGGGGCCCCGCCGACGGTCCGTCCCCGGGTGTCCGCGGGAACCTGCCCGCCCGGCATCGTCGACGCCGGCCTCGGGTCCCTCTTCGAGATATACGGCTCGTTCGTCCGCGGCGCCGCGGACGACTACGGCGCGCTGCTCGCCCGCACCGCCACCCCACTCGACGTCGCGGCCGACATCCTGGAGTGGTCGGCGGCCGTCGCCGGGCGCAGGCCCCCTACCTGGACGACGCCGCACGAGATCGTCGCCGAGTGGCCGATCGCGCGGCTGCGCGACTTCAGCGCGCCGGGCACGCCGGCCGGCGCGGGGGCAGACCCGCTCCTGCTGCTGCCGCCGCAGGCGGGCCACGACTCCTGCATCGTCGACCACGCGCCGGGGCAGTCCCAGCTGCAGACTGCCCTGGATGCCGGGCTCCCGCGGGTGTTCTCCCTGGACTGGCGTCCGGCGACCGCGGCGACGAAGGACACCAGCGTGGAGGCCTACCTCGACGTCATCGCCGAGTCGGTCGAGCACGCGGGCGGCCGGGTCAACCTGGCCGGCGACTGCCAGGGCGGCTGGCTCGCCGTCATCTACGCGGCCCTGCACCCCGAGACAGTGACCACGCTGACGATCGCCGGCGCGCCTGTCGACTTCCACGCCGGCGAGCCCCTGATCCACGACTGGATCCGGCTGCTGTCCCCGGCCGGGCAGCTGGATTTCTACCGGGCGCTGGTGGCCGCCAACGGCGGCGTCCTCCCCGGTGCCGCCCTGCTCGCCGGCTTCAAGCTCATGCAGCCCGAGGCGGAAACGGACCGCCAGCTCCAGCTGCTCGCGCACATCGGCGACGCCGGGTACACCGAGCGGTACCGGAAATTCGAGGACTGGTTCCAGCACACCCAGCCCATCCCTGGCACTTTCTACCTGTGGATCGTCGAGCACCTCTTCATGCGCAACGAACTCGTCTCAGGGGAACTCGAGGCGGGCGGGCGGCGCGTCGACCTCGCCGACATCCGCTGCCCGCTCTACCTGCTGGCCGGCACGAAGGATCACATCACCCCGCCACCGCAAGTCTTCGCCCTGGCCGATTTCGCGTCGACGCCAGCTAAGGAGATCACCCAGGTGACGACATCCGGAGGCCACCTCGGGCTGTTCATGGGCCATGAGTCCCTGCGCGGCCCCTGGACCGCCATCTTCACCGACATCGCCAGCCGCTCGGCCGCCGGGTTAGCCGCGGGCCCGGCGTACGGCGTTGGCATCGACGAACGCGCGGTAGATCTCCGCGAGAGCCCGGCGCTGCGAGGTCGTCAGCTCCTCGGCCGCCTCGATCGCGTCGAGCACCCCGGCATCGGGGGAAGCGTCGTCGCCTGGCTGCACGAACCCCGCCTCCGCGTAGAGAGAGTCTGCCGTCGTCTTCAGCGACTCCGCGATCGCGTTGAGAACGGCGTCGGACGGAGCGCGCAGGCCGCGCTCGATCTGCGAGAGGTAGGGGTTGGAGATCCCCACCGCCGCCGCGAACTGACGCATCGGCAACGCCGCCAGTTCGCGCTGCTTGCGGATAATCGCCCCCAGGCTTGGCAGCGGGTGGTCCGATTCGCTCACGGACCCAGCGTAAGGGCCGAAACCGGCGTCTCGCCGCTCCGGCATGACAAAATCGCTGCGCCGTGCCGCGGTAGGCCGCCGGCAAGCCGGGGCTGACAGGGCTGCCACACCCCAAATGGGTGCAACGGCTCATCCGGTCCGGTCGCCCAGGGATAAGAATCATCCGGTCCGGTCGCCCGGGGATAAGTAGGTAGCGAGGGTCCGTCCTGCGGGACGGGCCCTCGCATCGTTGCCCGGCTGGCGGCCGACGCGATCCGCCGGTGAACGGGGGAACTGGTTTACCTAGGGCCGGCGGTGCTGCCACGGGCCGTAGCGCAACCAGAGGACCGCGAGGAGCCCGATCAGGAACCAGGGGATGTATGACCGCACCAGCGCTCGTCCGAGGACGGCGGTGATCACGATGACGAGGGCGAGGAACAGGACGCGGTGGAGCGGATCTCCGTGCCGCTGGAGGTACCCGTACCGCACTGGGTGCTCGTGCCGCTCCGGATGCCCGTGCCGCTCCGGATGCCCGTGGCGCTCGGACCTCGCGTCGGATGACTCGCTGTCCGGCAGGTCGGTGAACAAGCCAACCAGATCCGATTGGGTTTTGGCGCTCATCGCCTGATCGAGGCGCTCGTTGAAATCAGCCTGGTCGAGCCGCCCGTCGCTGTAATGCTTCGACAGGCGGTCAGCGACCTCGGCGCGTTCGGCGTCGGAGACCAGCATGCCGGGATTGGCATAGCTGGCGCGGTGGTGGGGCGGCGATCCAGGTGCCGATGACCGCCTGCCCGGCGCTGACATGTTGATACGACCTCCGTTGGTCAGTGCGAACCAGTTCAGTGCGAGTCAGTTCCGTGCGAGTCAGTTCCGTGCGAACCGGGTTCCGTGCGAACCGGGTTCCGTGCGAACCCGTTCAGTGCGAGCTTGGCCCGTGCGACCGGTCTTGCAGGGACTGGATGAATCCGCTGGCGATGGACTGCTCGGCGCCCTCCTCGGGGATCAGCAGCCAGCCGGCGAGGTAGATAGGCACGCCGGCGCCGCCGACGAAGGCAAGCACGACGAGGACGATCCGTACGACTGTCACGTCGACGCCGAGGTAGCGGGCGACGCCGGCGGCGACTCCCGCCAGCATCCGATGCTGGGCGGGGCGGCAAAGCGGCTCCGGCCAGGCCTGGTCGCTGGCTTCTTGATCGGTAGCACTGTGGTCGCTGGCTTCTGGATTCGCGGTGGTTGCGTTCATGACTCCAGCGTGGCGCCCGCGAACTCGGCCACGCCATTGGGAAGACCCCTGATCCGACCCTGATGCCGCACCGGCAGGGATCGGGGTTTACCCGGATAGCCGGGCGGGCGATATGGCGCGATGATAGACACGTGGAGAAACCAACCGACTCCGCGTCGCACTGGCGTGCTGCCCGCCCGCCGGACGGTCCCTGGCGGGATTGGCCAGGCAGCGGCGACGTGGAGTCGCCGGAACGCTGGCCGGGCGGCCGGACGGGCCATCGGCACTTCCGGCGCAGCGGACCCGACCGGTGGGGACCCGGCCGGTGGGGACCCGGCCGGTGGGGACGAGGGCCTGGAAGCAGCGGGCCGCTGCGGCGCGGGCGGGATGACCGCCTCGTCGGCGGGGTGGCAGCAGGCCTGGCGGCGCGGACGGGCTTCGACGTTACCGCCGTGCGGATCGTGTTCGTGCTGGCCACGCTGCTGAGCGGCGGCACCGTGGCGGCGGCCTATGTCCTTGCCTGGCTGCTGGTGCCCGCTGACGGCGCGGACGCCAGCATCGCGAGCAGGGCACAGACCGACGGGCGCGGCATTGCGCTCGCCGCCGGCCTCGCGGCGCTGCTCATCGTGGTGCTGATCATCGCCTCCGTGCTTGGCGCCGGCTGGCTTGGCTCCACGCTGGGCTGGCCGTTGGCTATCAGCGTGGCCGGCCTCGTGCTGATCTGGAGAAACGCCCCTGCGGACGAGCAGCAGATGATCCGGCGCCTCGCCGGGCCGCTGCCAGGCCTGACCGGCGAGAACAGGCGATTCCGGATCGGGGCGCGCGTGTCGGCTACCTGCCTGCTGCTGGGCGGCGGCCTGCTCGCCCTGCTGACCGGGCACCCCCGCGATTTGCTGCGACCGCTGGGCGGGGTGGTACTCGTGCTTGCGGCGATCGTGGTGGTACTCGGCCCCTGGTGGCTGCGCATCGCCCGTGACCTCGTCGTCGAGCGCCGGGCGCGGGTCCGGGCGGAAGAGCGGGCCGAGATGGCCGCCCGGGTGCACGACTCGGTGCTGCAGACACTCGCCCTGATCCAGCGCCGCGCGGACGAGCCCCAGCAGGTCATCCAGCTGGCCCGGGCACAGGAGCGCGAGCTGCGCTCCTGGTTGTTCGACGGCGTGGCCCCCGGCTCGATGGGCGAGACGGGCCTGACTGTCGCCGCCGGGGTGCGGCTCATCCAGCAGGAGGTGGAGGCTCAGCACGGCGTGGCCGTCGAGGCCGTCACCGTCGGGGACTGCGAACTCGACGATAATCTCAGCGCCCTGCTGGCGGCTGCGCGCGAGGCGACGGTCAATGCAGTGAAGTGGTCCGGCGCCGAGGTCGTCTCGATCTTTGCCGAGGTCGAGCCCATGGAGGTGTCGTTGTTCGTGCGGGACCGCGGCCGTGGCTTCGACCCGGAGGCGGTGCCCGCTGACCGGAAAGGGCTGGCCGAATCCGTCCACGCGCGGATGAGCCGCCGCGGCGGTTCCGCGACTGTCCGCACCGTCCGGGGTGAGGGCACCGAGGTGTCCCTGACGATGCCCCGCGGCGCCGGGGAACGCCAGCAGAGCCGGGCGTGAGCGCGCCAGGTGCCCGCGCGCCGGACGGCGGCAGGCCGCGGGTCTTCATCGTTGACGATCACGGCCTGTTTCGTACGGGCGTACGGTCAGAGCTCGGCGACCAGGTAGAGGTGGTGGGCGAGGCCGGCGACGTCGAGCCCGCGATCGCCCTGATCTCCGAGTCTCTCCCCGATGTCGTCCTGCTCGACGTGCACCTGCCCGGCGGCGGCGGCCAGGCCGTGGTCACGGCGATGAAGGCCACGCACCCGCAGGTGCGTTTTCTCGCCCTGTCTGCTTCCGATGCGCCCCAGGACGTGATTGCCGTCATCCGGGCGGGCGCGCGCGGCTACGTGACGAAGACGATCTCCGGTGCAGAGCTGGTGGATGCGGTGCGCCGGGTTGCGGTCGGTGACTCGGTCTTCTCGCCCAGGCTGGCCGGGTTCGTCCTCGACGCTTTCGCCGCCCTTTCCCCGGCCAGCGCCGACCGCCCGTCGTTCGATCCTGAACTCGACCAGCTAACGCCCCGTGAGCGGGAGGTTCTCCGCCTGATCGCCCGGGGCTACACCTACAAGGAGATCGCGCGGGAACTCTACATCTCCATCAAGACGGTCGAGAGTCACGTTTCCTCGGTGCTACGCAAGCTCCAGCTCTCGACCCGGCACCAGCTGACCCAGTGGGCGGCCGAGCGGCGCCTGACATAAGCACGCGAAAATCCGTTATTTAAGGTTCGGGCCGGCCTTCGAACCGGCATTTACCCGTCAGAGCGGACCCGGGCAGCCGCCCAGTGGCGCGCGTTCCGTTAAGGCGGAAATAAAGACGGGTTAGAACCCGCCTAAGTTTCCGTGTTAACGGAATCGGTCATGGACGCCGCGATGGCGTCAGGACAGCCATTCGAGCCAGGTCCCGTGCAGGTCCCGTGCAGGTCCCGTGCGGGTCAGTGCGGGCCAGGACCTGGGTGCCGTCCCGGACCAGGACGAAGGACGGGCCGCCGGGCAGGACCGTGAGCCAGGGGAGCACGCCGGGGGCTTCGTTCGATAGCCAGACGGCGCCGAGCCGGCGCACGGCCGCGCCGAACTCCCGCCGCTTCCGCTCGTCCACCTACGCCAGGACGGCGGAGTGGTAGACGACGAGGGTTGCGCCGGAGGGAACGCGAGCGGCCAGGTCCGGAAGGTCTGCCGGGAGGTCGCCGCGGTGCAGCGCCGGCGGCCACCGCCGTGCCGTCGCCAGTGCCCGCCGAGGCGTTCGGCCCCGGCCGGTCTCGCCAGGCCAGAGCAGGCAGCTGAGCCCGGCCACGTCATCCTCGCCGGCGGCGCCGAGCGGATTGAGGTCAAGGCCGGCCCGCCAGGCCACCTCCGGGACTCCTGCAGGCAGCGGCACTGGCCGCTGGGCCGGCAATGCAGGACCGGCGCCTGCGGGTCGGTGCCGGCCACTAGGTGCCCCCAGCGCGGGCACAGGCAGCGGCGCGCCGCAGCGGGCGTGATAATCGTTGAATGCCGGAACTCCCCACGGGGACCGTGACGATGCTCTTCAGCGACATCGAGGGGTCGACGATACTGCTGAGCCGCCTTGGCGATCGGTATGCCGAGGCGCTGTCCGCCCAGCGTGCCATGATCCGCGGCGCTGTCGGTGCCTGCCATGGTCACGAACTCGGGACCGAGGGCGACAGTTTTTTCGTCGTCTTCGAGTCAGCCGGCGACGCGGTGCGCTGCTGCGTGGCGGCGCAGCGCGCGCTGGCCGGCCACCACTGGCCCGATGGAGTCGTTGTCCGGGTCCGGATGGGCCTGCATTCGGGTGAGCTGACCCGCCATGAGGACGGCTACATCGGCATGGACCTGCATCGCGCCGCGCGGATCGCCGCCACCGCGAACGGCGGCCAGGTGGTGCTGTCCGACGCGACGCGGGCGCTCGCGGAGTCGCAGCTGACCGCTGGCGTGTCCGTGGACGACCTGGGCTGGCACCGGCTGAAGGACATCGAGGCGCCCGAGCGCATCTACCAGCTGGTCGCCGACGGGCTCGAGCGGCGGTTCCCGCCGTTGCGAAGTCTCGGCGCCCAGACCAGTCTCCCGCTGCCGGTGACGCCGCTGGTCGGCCGGGACGGTGAGGTGCAGCGGCTCGGCGCCGTGCTCAGGCAGCCGGGCGTTCGGCTGGTGACGCTGACCGGCACTGGTGGTGTCGGCAAGACGCGGCTGGCCCTTGCCGTGGCGTCATCGCTGGGCACGGCGTTCCCGCACGGGGTGTTCTTCATCCCGCTGGCAGCGGTGCGTGATGCCGGGGTGATGTGGAAGGCGCTCGCGGACGGCCTGGATGTCGTCGGCGACCGGCCTGCCGCGGAGATGGTGACCGGGCATCTCAGTGACCGTCATGCCCTGCTAGTGCTGGACAATCTTGAGCAGCTGGACGGGGCTGCCGGCGTGGTGGCCACGCTGCTGCCGGCTGCCCCGGGCCTGGTGGTACTGGCAACGTCGCGGGGACCGCTGCACTTGCAGGGCGAGCATGAGCAGCCGGTGCTGCCGCTGGAGGTGCCTCGGGAGGCGGGCGCCGGGGCGGGCGTCGAGGAGGTGGCTGCCTGCGCCGCGGCGCAGCTGTTCGTCCAGCAGGCCGCCATGGTCAGGCCGGGCTTCGCCCTCACCCCCGGCAACGCCGCGGACGTGGCGGCCATCTGCCGGCGTCTGGACGGGCTGCCGCTGGCCATCGAGCTGGCCGCATCGCGGGCCAGGATGCTGGCACCGGGAGCTCTGCTGGCCCGGCTGGGGCAGAGCCTGGGCCTGGCCGCGGGGGACGTCAGCCGACCATCGCGCCAGCAGACCTTGCGGAATACCATCGCCTGGAGCTACGACTTGCTGACGGGTGACCTCCAGGAGGACCTCCGGCGGGCAGGCGTGTTCGCCGGCGGCTGCGACTTCGATGCGTTCGCGACGGTGGCCTTGGCTGATCACGGTCCCGGAGCCGGGTTCGACCTATTGCAGCAGGTCACCGAATTGCTCGACGTCAGCTTGATCACGGTTACGGATGATCTTGATGGTGAGCCGCGGGTGGGCATGCTGGAGACGATCCGCGAGTTTGCGCTCGAGCGCCTGGCGCAGGCCGGTGAGCTGGATATCACCCGGCGGCGGCATGCCGGGTACTACGCGGCGTTTGCCGAGCGGGCGAATGACCAGCTGGGCGGCCCGGCGCGGCTGGCGTCCCTGCACCGGCTGGAGGCCGAGCATGACAACATGCGCGCCGCATTGAGCTGGGCGCTGGAACCGCAGGAGGCAGGCGCAGGCACGCCAAGAGACGCAGGCACGCCAAGAGACGCAGGCACGCCAAGAGACGCAGGCACGGCAAAGGACGCAGACTCAGCCGGCCGCGACCGGGTGGCGATCGGCTTGCGGCTGGTCCAGGCGCTGGCACTGTTCTGGCTTCAGCACGGTCACGCCGCCGAAGGGCAGCGGTGGCTGCAGCAGGCGATCGAGCTGGCCTCCGATGAGGCCGGGGCACCGCTCGGCCACGTGGCGCACTGGCTCGGAGCGCTGCTGCAGCAGCAGGGCCGCAACGAGATGGCTGTCCCGGTCTTTGAGCGCAGCCTGGCCATCTGGCGTGACCTCGGCGACCGGGACCGGATGGCACGAGAACTCAACAGCCTTGGCATCACCCATAGTCATCTCGGCGACCCGGACACCGCGAGATCCCTGCTGGAGGACAGCATCGCGATCGCCCGCAGCCTCGGCGGCGGCACCCGGCTCGCCCCCGCGCTCACGAGCCTGGGCCACGTGGAAAGTGCCGTGGGCAACATCGACCGCGCCACGGAGGTACTGCAGGAGGCGCTCGCGCTCGACCGGGCGCACGGCGACGTGCTGGGCGTGGCCATCGACCAGCAGGCGCTGGCCGTGGCCAGCCTCCGCGCCGGCCGTGCGCGGGAGGCCCACGATTTGCTGTCTGACTCCATCGACTACGTCGTCAGCTCCCGCGACACCGAATTCCTGGCCAACACCCTGGAGCTGTCCGCCGCAATAGCCGCGCAGCTCACAGCCGGCCTGCGGGCGGCTCGGCTGGCCGGCGCCGCGGAAGGAGTCAGGCACCAGGCGGGCCTGCCGGTGTCAGAACGCGACGCGGCCATGCTCGAGCGGTTCCTGGCTCCGGCCCTCGCGACCATCGCACGCGAGATGTGGGACGCCGAAATCACGGCCGGCCGCGCGCTCACCCAGCAGGAGGCAGCAGCGCTCCTTCTGCAGGAGGCATCAGCTCGGGACACGCTCGCGTGACCCAGCGCGCAACCGGCCAGGTCAGCGGTCACCGGTCAGGTCAGCGGTCACCGGCCAGGTCCGCCCACGCGAGAGACGGTCACGATAGGTTGACCCGCATGCGGCGCCGAGCGATCTGGGATCGTCGCGACGCCACCGGGCTAGGGGGTAGCGCCGCGCTCCGGACTGCAGTGCTAGGGCCGCGCCGGGCGACGAGGGGGCCTGGCGCCATCCTCGGCCTGGCGGTCGCGCTTGGCCTGGCGGCCTGTTCGCCGGCTGCTCGTCCCGCCGGGGGTGCCGCGACGCTCGGGGGCGTTTCGCCGGGGCACAGCCCGGCGAGCCCGGCTGCGGCAGGGAAGAAGAGGACGAGGACGGGCACTGGTGCCGTCACCCGCTCGGCAGCCTCGGTGACCATCGCCGCGGTGGGCGACATGATGCTAGGGAACACGCCGGATCTGCCTCCGGACCCGGCGGCCTACCTCGATGCGGTCAAGCCGGTCCTCGACTCGCACGCCAAGATCGTCTTCGGCAACCTCGAGGGCACGCTCACGACGGCGACGACCAGCAAATGCGGCTCGCTGAAGGGTCCGCGCAAGGACTGCTTCGCCTTCCGGGATCCGCCGCGGTATGCGAGGTACTTCAAGGACGCAGGGTTCACGATCCTGAACGACGCCAACAATCACTCCTTTGACTTCGGCGCCGCCGGGCAGGCGCAGACCGTCCGGGCGATCCATGCGGCCGGCCTAGCCCAGACCGGGCTGCCCGGCGAGATCACCCTGGTCAAGGCGAACGGGATCAAGGTGGCGTTGGTGGCGTTCGCGCCCTACAGCTACGACGCCAGCCTGCTGGATCTGCCCGCGGCCCGGGCACTGATCAAGCGAGCCGGTCGGCAGGCCAGAGTTGTCGTCGTCTACATGCACGCGGGCGCCGAGGGCTCGGGTGACGACCACGTGACCGGCCAGGAGGAATACTTCCTCGGCGAGGACCGGGGTAACCCCGAGGAGTTCGCCCACATGGCGATCGACTCCGGCGCCAGCCTGGTGATCGCCAGCGGCCCGCACGTCGTGCGGGGCATGCAGTTCTACAAGGGGCACCTCATCGCCTACAGTCTCGGGGATTTCGCCAGCTACGGCGACTTCTCCACCGACGGCGACCTCG
>Ga0302311_10006688_pt1 | contig 11869 bp, 11 predicted proteins | sample III_Palsa_N1_3_FD_200449 | JGI IMG/M metagenome (GOLD analysis project Ga0302311, IMG submission 200449) | Peat permafrost microbial communities from Stordalen Mire near Abisko, Sweden - III_Palsa_N1_3 | ecosystem: Environmental > Terrestrial > Soil > Palsa > Peat permafrost | place: Sweden...
GGGCCGACCCGGAGTTAAGGAATCCCATGCCTGCGAACAGCCGGCCGGACCCAGTCCCGGCCCCGGCACCCGCACCCGCACCCGCACCCGCACCCGCACCGGTGCACGTACGCTTCGAGCACGTCGGCAAGACCTTCCCCGGCAAGGGACGCAAGGCGGCACCGCATGTGGTGCTCGACGACGTCAACCTGGAGATACGCCGCGGCGAGGTGTTCGGCGTCATAGGTCACTCCGGGGCCGGCAAGAGCACGCTGGTGCGGCTGATCAACGGCCTGGAGACACCGACCACCGGCCGGGTCCACGTGGGACCGCACGACCTGACGGCGCTCAGCGAGCGCGGACGGCGCGAGGTGCGCCGCGACATCGGCATGGTCTTCCAGCAGTTCAACCTCTTCCGGTCGCGCACGGTCGCCGGCAACGTCGCCTACCCGCTGAAGGTCGCCGGTGTGCGGCAGCCCGAGCGCGACCGCCGCGTGGCGCGGCTGCTGGACTTCGTCGGACTGCTCGACCGCGCCCACGACCACCCCGAGCAGCTGTCCGGCGGCCAGAAGCAGCGAGTGGGCATCGCCCGCGCGCTCGCCACCGAGCCGTCGCTGCTGCTGGCGGACGAGGCGACCAGCGCACTCGACCCGGAGACCACCAGCGAGGTGCTGGCCCTGCTGCGCCAGGTCAACCGCGACCTCGGGATCACCATTGTGATCATCACCCATGAGCTGGACGTCATCCGCTCGGTCGCCGACCAGGTCGCGGTGCTCGACTCCGGCCGGGTGGTCGAAACCGGCAGCGCCTACGACGTCCTCGCCCAGTCGCGGACCGAGGCCGCCGCGCGCTTCGTCCGCACGACGCTGCGCGACCGCCCGTCCCCGGAGACCCTGGCCCGGCTGCGCACCGCGCACCCCGGACGGCTGATCACGGTCCAGGTGCGCGGCCAGGCCGGGTTCCAGACCCGGCTGGCCCGCAGGTTCCTGGACCACCAGGTGGCCGCGGACATCGTGTTCGGTGGCATCAGCGAGATCCAGGAACGGCCGGTCGGCAGCCTGACCTTCGAACTGACCGGCCCCGACGGTGCCGTGGACGCAGCGCTCAAGGAGCTGCGCGCCGACGGCGTCGACCTTGTCGAGGAAGAAGCCTGAGATGCACGAGTTCCTTGGCAACCTGTCGGTCTACCGGGAGGCGATCGGGCAGACCTTCTACATCGTCAGCATCTCGCTGGTGGTGGGCGGTGTGCTCGGGCTGGCCCTCGGGCTGGTGCTGTACGCGACGCGCCCGGGCAACCTGCTCGCCAACCGGGCGGTCTTCCTTACCGTCAACGTGCTGGTCAACGTGGTCCGGCCGGTACCGTTCGTCATCTTCATCACCGCGATCCAGCCGCTGATGCTGCACGCCATCGGCACCACGATCGGCACCAACGCGGTCACCTTCGCACTGTCGCTGTCGGCGGCGTTCGCGATCAGCCGGCTCGTCGAGCAGAACCTGCTCACTGTCGACCCCGGCGTGGTGGAGGCCGCCCGGGCGACCGGGGCCCGGCCGGTCGGCATCCTGCTGACGGTGCTGATCCCCGAGGCGCTGGGCCCGCTGATCCTCGGCTATACGTTCATCTTCATCGCCGTGGTCGACATGTCCGCCCAGGCCGGGCTCTTCGGCGGCGGAGGCCTCGGCGACTTCGCGATCACCTACGGCTCGCAGCGCTACAACTGGCCGGTCGTCTACATCACCGTGGCGACGATCATCGTCATCGTCCAGGCCGGCCAGTTCCTCGGAAACTGGCTCGCCCGCCGCGCCCTGCGCCGCTGACCCGCGCCCCAGGCGCTCTCCCGGGTGTGCGGCTTCCCGGGGGAGCGCCCGTCAAGGGGGCGGGGTCAGGCCCGCGGTGCGGGCTGTCCGGTCAGGAGAGGACCTGGAATTCGGAGGCCTGGGCGCCGTTTTGGACGCTGTTGGCGGTGAAGTCCAGTTCCACGTACTGGTCGGTGGTGCCGACCGGCAGATTGATGGAGACCGTGTTGCCGGTGGCGGGGTTGAAGGTGTAGGTCGCCGAGGCGATCAGGGTGGTGAAGCTGCTGCCGTTGGTGCTGCCCAGGACGGAGAAGGTCTGGCTCCGGGTGTTCCAGGCAGTGGCCGGGGGCAGGTCGACCACGACGGAGGACAAGGGGTCCGAGGCGCCGAGGTTGACCGTGAGGGTGGTCGGCCAGACGCCGTCGGTGCCCTCCCAGTAGGTGCTGGTGTTGCCGTCGTCGGCGTTGCCGGCCGGGTAGCCGGAGGTGGTGCTGCTGGCGGTGACCGGCTTGTTGAGGGCCAGGTTCACCGGATTGCCGCTCCCCCCGGTCCCGGTCCCGGACAGGGCCACGCTCAGGGATCCGTTGGTGGCGTTGCTGGTGACCACCAGGGTCGCCGACGCCGCACCGTCCGCGGTCGGGGCGAAGGTGACCGCCACGGTGCACGAGGCACCCGCGGCCAGGGTGCTGCCGCAGGTCGTGGTGTCACCGAACCCGGCACCCGCACCGACCGAGGAGATCGAGGCCGCCGCGGTCCCGGTGTTGGTCACCGTCACCGACTGCGCCGCCGAGGTCGAACCCACCGTCTCGCTGCCGAACGAGAGCGAGGTCGGCGACGCGCTCAGCGTCGCGCTGCCCGTGCCACCGCCACCGGTCCCCGGGAAGATCTCGAACTCGGAGATCTGGGCCGCGGGCCACCCGGTGTTGCCGGAGAAGTCCAGCTCCAGGTATTGATCGTCGGTCCCGGCCGGAAGGCTGAAGCTGACGGTGTTTCCGGTCGACGGGTTGAACGTGTACCCCGCCGAAGGAACCAGCGTGGTGTAACTGGAGCCATTGGTCGAGCCGAGCACCGAGAGCGTCTCGGTACGCGTCCCCCACGCGGTGGACGGCGGCAGGGTCAGCGTCACCGAACCCAGCGGGTACGACTGGCCCAGGTTCGCGGTCAGGGTCTGCGGAAACCCGGCGCCGTCCGAGCTCTCCCAGTAGGTGCTCGTGTTCCCGTCGTTCGCGTTGGACGCCGGGAACCCGGATACCGCGCTGCTGGCCGTCAGGGACCCGGCCGGCGCCAGGTTGCCGGTCGGGCTGATGCCGTTGCCGGACAGCGACGCCCTGGCCGGGCTGTTGCTGGCGTTGCTGGTGACCGTCAGCGTGCCCGGGTCGGCTCCGGCGGCGCTCGGGGTGAACCCGACGGTCACGGTGCAGGATCCGTTGACGGCGATGGTGACGCAGTTGCTGGTCTCGGTGTAGGGACCGGTCACCGCGACGCCCGAGACGGTCGCCGAGGTGGTGCCCGAGTTGGTCACGGTGATGGTCTGCGTGGGGGCGGCCGTGCCGACGACCTCACTCGGGAAGGTCAGTCCGCCCGGGGAGAGGCTGAGCACCGGGCCCGTGGAGGCACCGGAGGAGAAGGCCAGGTAGTGCAGGCTCCAGCCCGGGTTGTCCTGGGCGAGGACGAGGGTGTGCTGGTCGGCGGGCAGGGTGACGCTGTCGGAGACCGTGGCCCAGGTCTGCGGGCCGCCGGTGGCCGGGACGGCCTCCTCGCCGGTCAGGGCGTTTCCGTTGGAGTCGGTCAGGTGGAAGGCGTCGGACTGGCCGCTCGTCGAGGAGACCCGGAAGTTGACCGTGTAGACCCCGGCGGTGGCGACGTCGACCGTGTACGTGAACCACTGGCCGGCGCCCGTCCAGGCCAGGTCGTAGCCGCCCCCGGTGTCCGAACTCGCCTCCAGGTCGACCCCGTCGGGGCGGTAGCTGTTGGCCGTGCCGTTGACCGAGTTGACGTTGTAGCCGATGCCCTGGCCGCCGCGGTCGTAGTTCGCCGCCGGTACGGTTCCCGGCACCGCGGCCGCGGTTCCGCCGTAGGGGCTCGTCGCCGTGGTGTTCTGCCAGCTGTTTCCGGTTGTCGTGGCGGTGAAGCCGGTGGATTCGTTGGCGTAGGCGGTCATGCCGGAGGCCAGGCCGGTCACGGAGTTCCCGGTGATGCCGGCGTTGCCGGTGGGGGCCGGGTAGTACTGCGGTGAGATCACGACCCCGTCGCGCCAGGGGTTGATCACCTGGTTGTCGGCCAGGGTGGTACTGGTGGAGGTGGAGAAGTTGATGCCGTCGTAGACCGGGTTGATCACGGTGTTGTCGGTCACGTCGGCGTCGGTGACGGTGCCCACGTTCTGCCCGTCGCCGCCGTTGCCGATCTGCAGCGCGGGCTGGCCCTGGAAGTAGGCGTTGCCGCCGGAGCGCACGATCACGTTGCCCGAGACGGTGGCGCCGAGCATGTCGCTGCCGTTGACGCCGAACCGGCCGACCCCCAGGCCGATGTAGCGGGCGGTGTCGGCGATGTAGTTGTCGTCCACGATGTGCCCGCTGCCGCCGTAGACACCGATGCCCTTGCCGCCCCACGCCGCGAGCAGGGTGTTGTGGGTCATGGTGATGTCGGACATCGCGGTGTAGTCGGTCGAGCCGTTGTAGGCCACGGAGTTGATGGCCATGGCGTCGTCCCCGGTACCGCGGATGAAGTTGTTGGTCACCTTGATGTCACTGCCGGTGGTGCCGGTCAGCGAGACGTTGTTGATGTTGCATCCATCGGCCCAGATCGAGGTGAAGAAGTTGTTCTCCACGGTGCCGCCGGTGCCCGAGGCCCACAGGCTGGACTCGACGTGCTGGACCCACATGTTCTCGATCGACCAGTTGGTACCGGTGGTGTCCTCGGCCCCGCCGCCGCCGTCGACCTCGGCGCGGCTCAGCGCGTCGGAGTCGATGTGGAAGCTCTGCAGATGGCAGGAGGTGCACTGGAACGCGGAGCCCAGCGACACGTTGTTGGGCAGCGGGACGTCGCGGTAGATCTCGCTGTACAGGTAGCCGGCCCCCTCCACCGTCACGTTGTTCACCACGATGCTCGCGGTGCCTGTCAGGTAGAAGGTGCCCTGCGGGATCCACAGGATCTCGTTGTCCGCGGCCGCCTCATTGACGCAGTTCTGGATGTCGGCGGTGCTGTCCACCGCGCCGGGCGCGGCTGCGCCGTTGGTCGGGGTGTTGTCGGCCACCGCGCCGCAGCTGGTGATGGAGATCGAGTTCGCCGGCTGGGCCGCGGGGGCGGGCGCGTTGAACAGGTCGATCGAGTTGACCCAGTAGAACGCTGCCGTGTTCGTCGAGTCTTCCTGCAGGCTGAAGGTCGCCCCCGGCGGGATGGGGGCGCCGGTGACGAAGGCGTGGAACTCGTCCCAGAAATTGCGCGAATCGCCGTCGGCGGGGTTCTGGTCGCTGCCGTTGTAGTTGTTGTTGCCCTCGTACTGCCAGCTCTGGATCGAGTTCATCGCCAGGGCCTGCCGGAACACGCCGTTGACGTAGAAGTCCAGCGTGTTCGTGAGCCCGGCGCCGGTGCTGGAGTCCGGGATCGAGGCACGCACGTTGATGAAGCTGATCGGTTGGCCGGTGTCGTTGGTCCACTGCACGGACTGGCCGGCGCCGGTGAGCTGCACATAGGCGTGGCCGGTCGCCTCGCCCTGCGGGCTGTCGTACTCGGAGGTCGGCGACGAGGTCAGCGACACCACGCTCGCACCCCCGCCCAGCGTCGCTTCCGGGGCCTGATAGGTGGTGAACGGCGTGGTCGCACCAGCCACGCTCGGGGAGGGCGTGCCCGGCGCCTGGTACGCCGTGGTGACAGTGGGCGTGGAGGCCGCAGTCGCGGCGGGCGCCGGCAGAATCACCAGCATCAGGCCGGCGACAGCGGTGGCCGCCGCGGTGCACATGGCCATCAGCCTGTGCGGGCGGCGGCGGGAGGATGGTGGCTGCGCGGTCGGGGCAGAGCGTCTCATCGGTTTCCCTGGTTGACGTCGTGGCGAATCTCGACCGCCGCAACGGCGCTGCGGCGCCCGTCAGGGTGTTGAACCCGGTCCCTCCGCCGCACGTCGGAAGGGGGCGGCCGGGGAGGACACCTTGTGAGTGGAGGGTCCGGTGGTTCGATCGCTGTGGCAGAGAGTAGGGCCTAGGACATAAGACAGCAATAGCTGCAATACATTTGCGTAATATCGACGTCATATTCTGCAAAATAGTTGCAGCAGGTTCGTCGTAGCCGACCGCGCGGAGCAGGGCCTCCTGGCAGCTCGCCGCCCGGGAGGCCCTGCTCCGCATCCCCTACGCTCCCGCCACCGCCGTGCGCGGCAGCTGCTGAGGCGTGTCGTGCAACCCGACGTGACTCAGGTCAGTGCGTACCCCGATCGGGGCGCCGAGGAGCTTCGAGTGCTTCGCGGCATCGACGGACCCGGGCCCGTGGATGGTGAGCTCGAAGTCCTGATGCGCCTTGGCGTCCAGAGCCAGCGGCAGGTGGATACGCCCGTCCCCGACCATGCGCCGTATCTCAGCGCGGCTGAGACCGAGCCCGAGCATGAGCAGTCGTTCGACGCGGACCGGCGCGGGCAGCTCGAAGCGGACCAGCACCTTGAGCGGTGCCGGGTCATCGAGTGCGTACAGGGGCGTACGGGTCTCCAGTTCCCAGGTGCCGGTCCAATCGAGCCGGTATCGGTTCTTCGCGGCGAGCGACGCACTCATCGTCAGCCCCCGCACCACGGACGGGTCGTTGGTCTCGTACGCCACCAGGCGTGCGGGCTCCAGCGACGAGACGTGGACGCGTTCGTGGACGGGCACCTTCGAGGTCCGGTCGCACGCCGCACAGCTCAGGAGGAGCCAGACGTCGAGGAGCTTGCCGTTGGCGTTGACGCGGATCTTGCCCGAGGGACGGTGGCGCGTGCCGGAGCAGTCCGGGCAGGGCCGCACGACGGTGGGCAAGGCGGACTGACGCACGGCCCACAGGGCCTTGCGGTCGGTATTCATGGATGTAGTTGCTTTCAGGACTCAGCAGGAGTTCTCGCAGGCCGGGCTGCGGCTCCTGGGATCTGACGGATGCACACGAAGGCGCGGGTCATCACCTCGGGGCCGAGTCATCAGGCTCCGAGGTCGACAGCGCGACAGGTTGGCTCTTGCTACGTGGCAGCCGTTACAGGTCCATGCGGGCGATCATGATCGAGACCATGCCCGCCGGCAACTCATTTTCCACCGGCCCGCCGACGCCCGGCAGGGGTGAGGGCTGGAAACGGGGCATCAGCCCCCGCACCAGCCCCGCCCCTGCCGAGCACCGCTCCGGGAGCGGTCAGCTGTGGGAGACGGTCAGTGCGTAGAAGGCCACCCGTGCACCCTTGGTCGTGCTGTCGGAGGACGACTGGTTGTAGGAGCCGGCCTTGAAGTAGACCTTGTACGGGTTGAAGGACGAGGGGATGGTGTAGTGGGTGGTGGTTCCGTTGATCGTCAGGTTGAGGGTGTGGGCCCCCGATTCCCCGATCATGTAGGTCCACGTCTTGCCGACCGCCACGTGGCCCACGGTGTACGGGGTCTGGCCGCCCGAGGGCGAGTTCTCGATGCCCACCTTGATGTCACCGTCGGCGTAGTAGTAGAGCTCCAGCAGCGGCTTGGTCGAGGACCCGCCCGTACCGAGGTGGATCTGACCGACCGTCACATGGCTCGTCACCGACACCACGCGCAGCGTCGCGTTCAGCTTGTTCGTTCCGCCGAGCGCCCAGTTCGCCGGGGTGCCGTTGGAGTTCATCTCACGCAGTTCGGAGCGCGCATAGTCGGAGTTGGCGGTGGTCACACCCTTCTCCGGCGCCCAGAACGTCATCGCGCCATCGGACTTGTCGGTGTAGAAGTACGAGTCCTGATACCCGTTCGAGCCCTGCAACTTCGAGGAGGAGATGGTGGTCGGGTTGCCCGGGGAACCCACCGGCTCCTGCAACTCCCACACGGACAGGTTGAAGTTGCCACCCGGCGCGACCGTGGTCCTGAGGTTGCCGGTGACGGTCCCGGCGGTGGCGGCCTGCGCGCCGGCCGTGCCGAGCAGGCCGACCGTGCCCGCGAGGGCCGCGCCCGTGGTTGCCGCAACAAGCTTGGTACGAAGCTTCATTGGGGGTCCTTGCATCGTGGGGGTGAGTGACGGTGCGGATGAGCGACAGCGCCGGACCGCCGTCGGGGGGGGAGGGTCCGTGGCTGTTTGGGCGCGTGCCCTGACGAGGCGGCGCCTGATGGTGCGTCAAGGCGGCGTGGGGTGAGCCGCCGTGCTGCACATATATGTGAACGACAGTCATGTATATGTGCCCGCCTCGGTCACAGTAGGACGCGCGGGTCAGCTGTGCAAGCGTTCATGTGCAAGGGATTTTTCCCCCGCCGAGGCGGTCGAGCGGGGACCGGGCGATGAGCGGGGGGCGCCCGGCCCGGCTACGCGGTGGGCCGCGCCGCGGCCGAAGACGCGACAGCTACGCCCGCCCGGCGGGCGATCTCCTCCATCGCACACCGCCGCACCGGACCGAGCGGTGGACAAACGGAGAGATGCAGACCGACAACGTCCGGATCCACGAGACCAGCGACCCCGAGGTCATCGTCATCGAGTGCGACCACCGGGGGCGGATCGTCGCCACCGGTCGCGCCTTCGAGGTCCCCGGTGTCCAGATTCTGCAGGTCAGGGATGGATTGATGGTGTCCTCCCGCGATGTCACCAACCACGCGGTCATGGCCGCGGCGATGGGCCGGCTGCCCGCCGTGCCGACCGCACTCACTGATGCGTGAGCGGGCTCCGGGCGGATGCGCTGGCGTCTCCGGGCGGGTGGGCGCAGGCTGGAAGTGCCCAAGCCGTCCGAGAAGGGAGACGCGGTGATTGCAGCGGCGGACATCCGTGAGTGGCGCACGCACGACGTCGTCGACGCCGACGGGCACAAGATCGGCGTCCTGGAGGCGGTGTATGTGGACACCAGCACCGACGAACCGGCCATGGCCACCGTCCAGGTGGGCCTGCCCACCCGCCACCGCCTGGTCTTCGTCCCCCTGGACAACGCGATCGTGGGACCTGGATACGTCAAGGTCAACTACGCGAAATCGCTGGTCAAGGACTGCCCCGCGATCGGCACCGACGACGTGCTGCCCGCCTCCGACGAGGAAGCGATCTTCCAGCACTACGGCATGACCTACCAGCCCGGCGCCGCCGGCGAGCGGCAGCTCGCCCGCCGCTGACCCCCGGCCGGCGTTCGCGCGGAGCAGGACACCCCCCGGCATCCTGGAACATCTGCCGCTGTGGAACGCTGATCCCCATGACCCGCTCAACCCGCACCCGCATGTCCGACGCCCGCTCGAACCGCCGCAGGGGAAACGCAACTCTGGCATCCGCCGGAGCAGTGGCGCTGGCCCTCGCGCTCACCGCCTGCGCGGGCACCTCGGGCAGCGGCACCATCGCCACCAATGAGCAGATCCCGGGCTTCGGCGAGATCACCACGGTGGCGATCTCGCACCGCGGCGCCCCGATCAACCTCAAGGGCGATGACCTCGACGGCAAGCCCCTCAGCCTCGCTTCCTACCGGGGCAAGGTCGTGGTGGTGAATGTCTGGAGCTCCACGTGCTCGCCGTGCCGAGCGGAGGCATCCGATTTTGAGTCGGTCTTCAGAAGCGACGAGGCCAAGGGCGTGCAGTTCCTCGGCGTGGATACCCGCGACCTGCAACTGGCCGCGTCCCGCGCGTTCGTGAGCGCCCACGGCATCACCTACCCGGACTTCTACGACCCGGACGGCTCGCTGCTGCTCCAGTTCCCGGCCGGGAGCGTCGCGCCGCAGAGCGTGCCGTCAACACTGGTGCTCGACCGTCAGGGCCGGATAGCCGCAAGGGTGCTGGACTCGATGACCGGCGCCGAGCTCACCAAGGTCCTCGCGCCGGTGCTGGCGGAGAAGTCCTGACACCACCGCACGTTCGCCGCGGGCGGGTCGCCGCGCGGCGCCGCTAGCGGAGCTCCGCGGCTGCCGCGCGGAGCTCGTCGAATGCGGCCCGCGTGAGGGTCACCAGCTCTCCGGGGTCTTCGTCGCGGGCGGGGTCGGCCCACCGGGTGTATCCGACCCTGAAGGCGAGCACGCCGAGTTCGGCGGCCAGCTGCGCCGTGGGTTCCGCGACATCCCGCCGCTTCAACGCATCGACCATCGCCGCGGCCATGCCGATGCTCTTCAGCGCATCGCGCCGCCGCAGCTCCTCGTTCGCCTCGATCGCCGCGTGCAGCAGCGGGCTGAGCTCGCGATTGAATGATGTCATCTCGCCCGATGCGCGTTCCAGACCGGCCGCGACGGCCGTCAGCGGAGTCGCGTCGGCGGGGGCGGCATCGATGCCCTCGGCCAGCAGGCGGCTGAGCGTCGTCTGGCCCGCGGTGAGGATCTCCCGCTTGTCGGCGAAGTGGCGGAAGAAGGTGCTCCGGGTGAGCCCCGCGCGCTCGGAGATCTGCGCGACCGTCGTGTCGTCATAGCCCTGCTCGGCGAACAGGCTGAGCGCTGCCACAACGAGGCGCTGCCGCGCATCCGGCTTCCATCTCGGCATATGACCATCCTAGACGATGCGACACCTGTCGCATCACGGTGTACGGTGATGGGACACCAGTCGCATCACTCCTTGGAGCTCGTCATGCGCGTCTTCATCACCGGCGGAACGGGTCTGATCGGTACCGCCGTCGTCGCCGAACTGCTCGCCGCAGGCCATTCCGTCACCGCCCTCGCTCGTTCCGACGCCTCCTCGGCGCGCGCCGAAGCCGCCGGCACCGACGTGCTCCGTGGCGGGCTCACCGACCTCGACGTGCTGCGAACCGGCGCGGAGCAGGCGGACGGCGTCATCCACCTCGCCTTCAGCAACGACTTCAGCTCCCCCGACGCCCTCGCCCGAGGGATCGCCGAGGAAGGCGCCGCGCTCGCGACGCTCGGTGACACCCTCGTCGGCACGGACCGGCCGCTCGTCACCGTCTCCGGCACGCCCCACGTGGCGGGACGCGCATCGACCGAGCAGGACCCGTTGCCGACAGGCGGGCCCGTCGGCGGACGCAGCCAGTCGGTGGCCCGGGCACTCGCACTCGCCTCACGCGGCGTGCGCAGCTCGGCGGTACGGCTGCCGCGCACGGTCCACAACCAGGGACAGGGCGGCTTCGCCGGGCTGCTCACCGACATCGCCCGCCGCACCGGCGTCGCCGGTTACCCCGGCGACGGCGCACAGCGCTGGCCGGCCGTCCACGCGCTCGACGCCGCCGTCCTGTTCCGGCTCGCGTTGGAGCAGGCTCCGGCCGGGAGCTCGTGGCACGCCGTCGCCGACGAAGGTGACGCGGTACGCGACATCGCCGCGGTCATCGGACGGCGGCTCGACCTTCCGGTCAAGCCGGTGCCGCAGGAGACCTTCGGTGCCCTCGGCCCGATTTTCGCGACCGACCAGCCCGCGTCCAGCGCCCACACCCGCACCGCTCTCGGCTGGGAGCCGACGCACCCCGGCCTGCTCGACGATCTGGAGAACATCGAAGCCTGACCCTGTCGTGCCAGAACTAGAGTGGGTCCATGGACTATCGAACCCTCGGCAACAGCGGACTCCTCGTCTCGGTGGTCGGCCTCGGCTGCAACAACTTCGGCGGACGCCTCGACGCGGCGCAGACACTCGCGGTGGTCGACGCGGCACTCGACGCCGGCGTGACGCTCTTCGACACCGCCGACATGTACGGCGCCGGGGGCGGCTCCGAGACGCTGCTCGGCCAGGCGTTGAAAGGGCGGCGTGACGAGGTCGTGCTGGCCACCAAGTTCGGCCACCAGCGGGCGGACCTGGGGTACGGGCCCGCAGCCGGGTCGAAGGGCGGCCGGGCCTACATCCGGCGCGCGGTCGAGGAGTCGCTGCGCCGCCTGCAGACCGACCACATCGACCTGTACCAGCTGCACACCCCCGACCCGCGCACGCCGATCGCCGAGACGCTGGCCGCGCTCAGCGAGCTGGTGCGCGAAGGCAAGGTGCGCTACATCGGGCACTCCAACTTCACCGGCTGGCAGATCGCCGAGGCCGCGCACGTC